>ENA-ORBV01001005-ORBV01001005.1-microbial-mat-metagenome-genome-assembly--contig:-NODE-1005-length-63805-cov-12.774291_pt1 | contig 63805 bp, 65 predicted proteins | sample MGYA00237777_ERZ505514 | MGnify/ENA primary metagenome ERZ505514 (study PRJEB26160, sample SAMN06269048) | microbial mat metagenome | isolation source: Oligotrophic lake microbial mat | place...
AATGGGCGCTGGATCCGCTGGCGGTATTTAGCGGGCTCCTGGCAGCACTGGCGGTCAATCTTGTGGCAATCGGATTTCGAAATTAAAGGAAGGCATCGTGGCGGCGGATTCCGACGGATCGGGTGGTGTCACCGAATACATCCAGCATCACCTGCAGTTCCTGCAGCTGAAAGTCGGCGAGGGCGATCTGTGGGTGATCAATCTCGACAGCGTGTTTTTCATGCTGGCGCTGTCAGCTCTGTTCCTGTTTTTCTTTATTCGCACTGCGCGACGGGCGACGTCCGGCGTGCCCGGCAAGATGCAGGCGGCGATTGAGATCGTCGTCGAAATGGTCGACGGCTTGGTCAGAGAAACCTTTCATGGCCACAGCAAGTTCATCGCGCCGCTGGCAATCACCATCTTCTGCCTCGTATTCATGATGAATTTCATGGACATGATTCCAGTGGATCTACTGCCGTGGATGTGGGCCAACGCCTACTCGGCGGCTGGCGCGGATCCGAATCACGCCTATTTGCGCGTTGTGCCGACTGCCGATCTGAACACCACGCTTGGCATCGCGATCGGCGTGTTTCTGCTGATTCAGTACTTCGGCCTATCGCACAAGGGCGTCAAGCAGTTCGTTGCTGAGGCCTTCACTGCCCCGTTTCACGCCAGTGGCACGTTCGGCAAAGTCATGCTGGCACCGGTCAATCTGCTGTTACGTTTGATTGAAGAGGCAGTACGCCCGGTTTCGCTCAGTTTACGACTGTTCGGCAACATGTACGCCGGTGAGCTGATCTTCATCCTGATCGCGACCATGACCTTGGGCGCCGCGCTTAACGAGAGCATGACGTACATGATGGCGCCGGTGCAGTTCATTGCCGGATTTGTCTGGACGGCCTTCCACGTGCTGGTAATCACCTTGCAGGCATTTATTTTCATGATGCTGACCATCGTCTATCTGAGCATGGCGAGCGAGAGCCACTGACGCGCCACGCTACTCACCTGTCGCATCCCTTTTCACTCACCCGTCCCAATCCCAACACCCTCGGAGATCACCATGGAAAACCCCGCCCTCATTGCTGAAGTGATGAAGTTCAGCGTCATCGCCGCAGGTCTGCTTATCGGCCTTGGTGCCCTTGGTACCGGCATCGGCTTCGCCATCCTGGGTGGCAAGTTTCTGGAAGGTGCGGCGCGTCAGCCGGAGCTGACCCCGATGCTGCAAACCAAGATGTTCATCGTTGCCGGCTTGCTTGACGCGGTGCCGATCATCGGCGTGGCCATCGCCCTGCTGCTGTTGTTCGCCAACCCGTTCCTCGCCGCGCTTGCTGGCTAACCCAAAGCGAACACCGGTCGGCGCTCACCGTATCGCCGACGCTAGGAGCTAATCGCATGCTACCCAATGTCACCCTCGTCCTTCAGGGGTTCGCGTTCTTCGCGGTCGCCTGGTTGGTGATGAAGTACGGCTGGCCACACATCATGGCGGCCATTGAAGAGCGTCAGAGCAAAATTGCCGACGGCCTCGCCGCCGCTGATCGCAGTCAGAAAGAGCTTGCCCAAGCCGAGGACAAGGTCTCTGAGGTGCTGCGCGAGGCACGCACGCGGGCCAACGAGATCATCGATCAGGCTCATACGCGCGCCAATCAGCTGGTTGATCAAGCCAAGGAAGAGGCCATCGCGGTTGCCAATCGTCAGCAAGCACTGGCCCAAGACGAGATCACGGCCGCTACCAACCGCGCTCGCGAAGCGCTGCGCGGACAGCTGGCTGCGCTCGCTGTCGCGGGTGCCGAGAAGTTGATTCGTCGCGAGATCGATGCGGGAGCCCACAAGGTTCTGCTCGACGAACTCGCCGCGCAGCTGTGATCGCCGCGATCTCTGCTGCCAGACCAATGAGCCAGCCCGCATGAGTACCAACGCACTCACCTTGGCGCGGCCGTATGCGCGTGCTGCCTTCGCAATCGCCAGAGGCCATGGTCGCCTGCGACCGTGGTCTTCCTTGCTCGGCTTTGCAGCGGCGATCGCTGCTGATCCGCAGGCCAAGCAACTGCTCGGCCATCCCGGGATGAGCAATGAGGCGTTGGTCGGTCTGCTATTGCCGGCCGGCGAAGTCGATCCCAACTTCCAGCAGTTTCTCAGCGTGTTGGCCGACAACCGTCGATTGACTGTGTTGCCCGACATTGCGGCGCTGTTCGAGCAACTTCGCCGCGAGGCCGAGGGTGTCGTCAAGGTCGCAGTGACGTCCGCCACGACGATGACCGATGAGGAGCTTGAGCGTCTCGCCGTGGCGCTGCGCAAGCGCTTCAGTCGCGAAGTCGCGATGAGCCATCGGGTCGACCCCGATCTGATCGGCGGCGCGATCATCGATGCTGGCGATGTGGTCATCGATGGTTCGCTGCGCAGCAAACTGTCTCGTCTGCACACTGCAATCGCTCAATGAAGCCGATTTGACCTCGTCTGCTTTAACCAATGCTTTAACCAAACATTCGCTTTATCCGCAAATTTCCAACCCTTTCTAAATTGAATCCGCCTCGCGCCAAACGCTCGAGACGATCAAGGAAACCAAGATGGCCACCACCCAGCTGAACCCGTCCGAGATCAGTGAACTGATCAAGAACCGCATCGAGAAGGTCAAGCTCGCTGCCGAAGCCCGTAACGAAGGCATCGTCACCAGCGTCGCCGACGGCATCGTCCGTATCTACGGGCTGGCCGACGCCATGCAGGGCGAAATGATCGAGCTGCCAAACAACACGTTTGCGTTGGCGCTGAACCTTGAGCGCGATTCGGTCGGCGCGGTGGTGCTCGGCGACTACGAGAATCTGCGCGAAGGCGATGTCGCCAAGACCACCGGTCGCATTCTGGAAGTTCCGATCGGCCCCGAGCTGCTCGGCCGCGTGGTCAACGCCTTGGGCGAACCGATCGATGGCAAGGGTGCAATTGACGCCAAGTTGTCAGCGCCGGTTGAGAAGGTTGCGCCGGGCGTGATCTGGCGGCAATCGGTGTCCGAGCCAGTGCAGACCGGTTACAAGTCGGTTGACGCGATGATCCCGGTGGGTCGCGGTCAGCGCGAGCTCGTCATTGGCGATCGGCAAACGGGTAAAACTGCGCTGGCCATCGACGCCATCATCAATCAGAAAGGCACGGGCATTAAGTGCATCTATGTTGCGATCGGGCAGAAGAACAGCTCGGTGGCCAACGTGGTCCGCCGGCTGGAAGAAAACGGCGCGATGGCGCACACCATCGTGGTCGCTGCCACCGCGTCTGAATCCGCTGCGATGCAGTACATCAGCGCCTACTCCGGCTGCACCATGGGCGAATACTTCCGGGATCGCGGCGAAGACGCGCTGATCGTGTATGACGACCTGTCCAAGCAAGCCGTCGCCTACCGTCAGATTTCCTTGCTGCTGCGCCGCCCGCCGGGTCGCGAAGCCTATCCCGGCGACGTGTTTTATCTGCATTCCCGTCTGCTCGAGCGCGCCGCGCGCGTGAACGCGGAGTATGTCGAGAAGTTCACCGAAGGTGCGGTGACCGGCAAGACCGGTTCGCTGACCGCATTGCCGATCATTGAGACCCAAGCCGGTGACGTCTCGGCCTTCGTGCCGACCAACGTGATCTCGATCACCGACGGCCAGATCTTCCTGGAAACTGACCTGTTCAACGCCGGCATTCGCCCGGCCGTGAATGCCGGCATCTCGGTATCCCGCGTCGGTGGTGCCGCGCAGACCAAGATCATGAAGAAGCTGTCCGGCGGCATTCGTATCTCGCTGGCGCAGTACCGCGAACTGGCCGCGTTCGCCCAGTTTGCATCGGACTTGGACGAAGCTACTCGCAAGCAGTTGGAACGCGGCCAGCGAGTCACTGAGCTGATGAAGCAGCGCCAGTACGCGCCGATGAATATCGCGCAGATGGCACTGTCGATTTATGCCGTCAACGAAGGTTACCTGGATGACGTGCCGGTCAACAGAATCGGTGCATTTGAAGATGGGCTGCACGCCCATCTGGCTAACAGTTTCGGCGAGCTGCAAGCGAGCGTGGTTGCTTCCGGCGACTGGAACATCGACATCGAAGCCCAATTCAAAACCGTGATTGCGGAGTTCAAGCAGTCGTTCTAGAAGCGAAGATTCGGGATTCGGGATTCGCAAAGAGCCAAAGCTCGCCGCGATCCCGCTTCTAACGAATCCCAAATCCCAAATCCCGGCTTCAACGAATCCCGAATCCCACGAGCGCAGCGAGTAATCCAATGGCCGGTGGCCGCGAAATTAAAACCAAGATCAAGAGCGTGCAAAACACCCGCAAGGTGACGCGTGCGCTGGAAATGGTCTCGGCATCAAAAATCCGCAAGGCGCAGGAGCGGATGAAGTCGTCGCGTCCATACGCGCGGCTGATGAAGCAGATGATCGGACACATCGCCAAGGCCAATTCGGAGTATGTGCATCCGTTTTTGGCGGATCGCCCCGAGGTCAAGCGGGTCGGCTACATCATCGTTTCGACAGATCGTGGATTGTGCGGCGGATTGAATTCGGGCATGTTCCGGCGTTTGCTGGTCGACATGCGCCAGTGGCAAGAGAAAGGCGTCGGCATTCAGCTGGTATGCATTGGTCAAAAGGCGACCGCGTTTTTTCGTCGTCTGAAGGTCGAAATGCTGGGCTCAGTCAGCCATTTGGGCGAAAAGGTGCGGGTCGAGCAGCTGATCGGCGTGATCCGGGTGATGCTCGACTCCTACAGCGAAGGTCGCTGTGATCGCGTCTTCCTCTGCTACAACGATTTCATCAACACCATGGCGCAGCGTCCGATGCAGGACCAGCTGCTGCCGTTGCCGCCGTCGGAGTCGCTGGAAGACAAACACGAGTGGGACTACATCTACGAGCCCGACGCGCAAACGGTGTTGGATAGCGTGCTGACGCGCTATGTCGAGTCCTTGGTGTATCAGGCCGTGCTGGAGAACCAGGCCAGCGAGCATGCGGCCCGAATGGTCGCCATGAAGGCCGCCAGCGACAATGCCAGCAAACTGATTGAAACCTTGAACCTGATCTACAACAAGGCGCGGCAGGCGGCGATCACACAAGAGATTTCCGAGATTGTGGGCGGCGCGGCGGCGGTTTAAGGAGGGTCTCATGAAGCACCAGTTCTCGCTCGAATATTGGCAAGATGGAGAGTGGCTTGTCGGCAGATTAAAAGAAGGGCCGCGCGTGTTCAGCCAAGGGCATTCGCGGCAAGAATTGGAAGCAAATATTGATGACGCGTATCGCTTGATCGCGGATTTTGGCGCGCAGCCTCCCAGCCATGCACAGGTCAAGCCCCTGCTGCTGGATGTGGCGTGAAGCGACGGGACTTCGGCAAGGAACTTACAAAGCAAGGGTGCATGTTGGTGCGACATGGCGGAAGGCACGAATTTGCGCCAACAGCGGCAACGGCCGTCAGGCACCGGTTCCGCGGCACACGGAGATCGCGGATTCGCTCTGTGAGCTGCTCTGTGAGCTGATTTGAAAACAATTGGGTTTGCGCCAATAGTGCGCGAGCCGCGAAGCATCAACATCGAGGAAGTAGTGATGAGCAATCAAGGCAAGGTCGTACAGATCATCGGCGCCGTCGTCGACGTCGAGTTTCCGCGAGAGTCGGTGCCAAAGATTTACGACGCGCTGAAGATCGATGGCACGCAGATCACCCTGGAAGTCCAGCAGCAGTTAGGTGACGGAATCGTCCGCACCATTGCTCTGGGTTCTACCGATGGCCTGCGTCGCAATCTGATCGCCAATAACACCGGTCGTGGCATCTCGGTGCCGGTCGGCAAGGAAACTTTGGGTCGCATCATGGACGTGCTTGGTGATCCGATCGACGAAGCTGGCCCCGTGGCCACCACCGACCGTTGGGAAATCCATCGCTCGGCACCGTCGTATGAAGATCAAGCCGCAGCCAACGAGCTGCTGGAAACCGGCATCAAGGTCATCGATCTGATGTGCCCGTTCGCCAAAGGCGGCAAGGTCGGCTTGTTCGGCGGCGCCGGCGTCGGCAAGACCGTCAACATGATGGAACTCATCAACAACATCGCCAAGGCGCACGAAGGCCTGTCGGTGTTCGCTGGCGTGGGTGAGCGTACCCGCGAAGGCAACGATTTCTATCACGAGATGAAGGACTCCAACGTCCTCGACAAAGTGGCGATGGTGTACGGCCAAATGAACGAGCCGCCGGGCAACCGTCTGCGCGTGGCACTGACCGGGCTGACCATGGCCGAGTACTTCCGCGACGATATCGACCCGGAAACCGGCCGCGGCCGCGACATTCTGTTCTTCGTCGACAACATCTACCGCTACACCTTGGCCGGCACCGAAGTATCGGCGTTGCTTGGCCGTATGCCGTCTGCGGTGGGTTACCAGCCGACCTTGGCCGAAGAAATGGGCGTGTTGCAAGAGCGCATCACTTCGACCAAGACTGGCTCGATCACGTCCATCCAGGCGGTTTACGTGCCCGCCGACGACTTGACCGATCCCTCCCCAGCAACGACCTTCGCGCATTTGGACGCGACCGTCGTGCTGTCACGAAACATTGCCTCCTTGGGCATTTATCCGGCGGTCGATCCGCTCGACTCCACCTCACGTCAGCTTGATCCGAACGTGATTGGTCACGAGCACTACGACACCGCGCGCAAAGTGCAGTCGACCCTGCAAAAGTACAAAGAGTTGAAGGACATCATCGCCATCCTCGGCATGGACGAGCTGTCCGAAGAAGACAAGCAAGCGGTCTCGCGCGCGCGCAAGATCGAGCGCTTCTTCAGCCAGCCCTTTCACGTGGCCGAGGTGTTCACCGGATCGCCGGGCAAGTACGTGACCCTGAAAGAGACCATTCGCGGCTTCAAGATGATTGTCGAAGGCGAATGCGACCACCTGCCCGAGCAGGCGTTCTACATGGTCGGTGGCATCGACGAAGCGTTTGAGAAGGCGAAGAAGATGGCTGAGAAGGCCTGATCATCGATTTCAAATGAGCCGTACGGTGCGTCTCGGACGCACCAAGGCAGTCACCGAATCACGCCGAGCGGCGGGTCCAAGACCCGCCCTACGCAGGAATCCACATGGCAAGCACTATTCGTTGCGACATCGTCAGCGCTGAGCAGGAAATCTTCCACGGCCTGGTCGAGATGGTCATTGCCACTGGCGAGATGGGTGAGCTCGGTATTGCACCGCGGCACGCACCCTTGATTACCCGGCTCAAGCCGGGGCAAGTGCGGGTGATCCTGCCGGGTGGCGAAGAGCAGGTTTTCTACGTCTCCGGGGGCATCCTCGAGGTGCAGCCACAGGTGGTGACTGTGCTTACCGATACCGCCATCCGCGGTGGTGACCTCGACGAGGCGTCGGTACTCAAGGCCAAGGAAGAGGCCGAGCGTATGGTCGCGAAAGCGGGCGATCCAATCGAACTCGCCAAGGCGCAGCAAGAACTGGTCCAGGCACTTGCCCAAGGCCAAGCGCTGGACCGCCTGCGCAAGAACCTCAAGCACTGACGCAAGTCTTTGCTCGAAGCCTTCAACAGCGCCGGCTCAAAGCCGGCGTTTGTTTTTCTGGGCTAGCCTGCTGCGCTGAATTTGAGATTTCTGGGCGAGATGTCACCCTTCGTGCGCTGATCCAATTCTGCGGTGAACGGGTAATGCGCCGGTCCCGCTCGCGACTGGAACACGCCCACTGTCTCTGCGATGCCTCGCAGTAGTCGGGGTTGATCAAAAAAAAACACTGACAATCCGTGCCGCAGCGACTGTGCCTTGCAGTTGCCTGGACACCAATTGTCGCCGCACCCAGCACCGACCATTGCAATACTAAAGTAGGGAAAGGCTATGCCCGGATTGGTTCTGACCTACCACTCGATGAACGTGCTCGGGAATGACTACGCCAACAACGACCATGTCGCTTTGGCACAGGATCTTTGCAGCTTGGACCAAGCGGGTTTTGAAATAGTCCCGCTGGCTGATCTGGTCAGTGCGTGGGAATCCCAATCATTGGCCGATGCGCGCTTGGCGGCAATCACGTTTGATGATGGCGGCGCGCTCGATGCGCGCGATGTTGTGCACCCGACGTATGGGCCACAAATCAGTTTTCTGAACATTCTGCTTGAGTTTGCAAGCCGCTACAGAACTACCCAAACGCGCGTGCATGCAAGCAGCTTTGTGATCGCTTCTCCAACTGCACGTGCCGAACTCGACACCAAGGATTTCCTATCGCTGGGTTGGTGGAGTGATGACTGGTGGCGGCCCGCCATTGAGCAGGGAATGCTTGCCATCGAAAGCCACAGTTGGGATCACAACCACCCTTCGCTGGCACAGACGCTCATCAAGGAAAAAGGGCACTTCGAGCTGCAAGACCTGGGCGAGGCGCGCGCGGAAGTTGAGTTGGCGAATGACTATATCGGCGAGATGACGGGACGAAGGCCGCAATTCATGGCGTATCCGTGGGGCCAGTCGAGTCACTATTTGCGCTCCGATTACTTTCCCAACGAGATCGCCAGGCACGGCCTCAAGGCGGTCTTCGGCACATCTCCGGCATTTCTTGAGCCATCCAGCCAGCGATGGAACATGCCGCGATTTGTGTGTGGCGATCATTGGCGCTCGCCTGATGCCTTTCGAAAACTGCTCGAGGGTGATGCTTGATCACTTATGCGACGGGTTCACCGGCATGGATCACTGGTCGAAAGGCGAGGCTAGAACGCTCCAATTGCCACGGCTTTTGCAATCAATGCGCGCTGCATCACTGCATGGGACGGTTTGTGGAAGTTGACCAACAGATGTTGGTGGGTGGTCTTGGTGAATCCTGCCTGCAGATTCACGACTTCGGCGCGAGCGTCGCCGCAGTAGCCAAAAAATGCCTCACAGCGGTCTGCGAAGCGCGCAAATCCGTACTTCAGCACCTGCAAGTAAAGGCTGCCGATCGCGGTCACTGCTTCGCGCTGTGCGGCGGGCAGTTGTCGCAGCAAGTCGCCGTTGGTGCACACGCCGCCGACCAAGATGATGTCTCCAAAAGGCCGAAAGTGGGCGTAGCAAAGGACGTGCATGGCCGTTGTGGGAGCGCGGTAGAAACACACGAGATGGTGCGGTTCGGCGGGTGGCGGACCCCCAAATTTGCGTTGAAAAAGTTCGCTGGCAAAGAAGGGTCCAGTGTCGACTTCGCTGATGCAAAGAAAGTCTGGAAGTGGGCTGCTTGATGCCATCTCGTGCCTCAAAGTCCGTGGTTACTTGTTCTGATCAGTTGTCCTGCTGATCGCCCACCCGCGCCCAACGATACCGTTTCCAGCCCTCACCGGTGGGAGGTGCCGCTGGAAGGGAACTGCTGAAGCAACGGCATCTGCTTCGCATCGGCTGTCAAACTACGCCACCTTCCAGGCAGCCTCTCAACTCTCGATGAATCCATCTGATGTGCGCCCCGTCAACTCGCCGAGGCGTGTTCTGTTTGCCAGCTTGATTGGGTACCGTCATCGAGTTCTTCGCCTTCTACATTTATGCCGCCCGAGCCTTGCGCGTGAAACCCGAAATTCTGTACATGGTGGAGCCATTTTCCGCGCGGGACGCCTAGCTCAATCTGCGCAAGCACAACGAATTGCTGCGCATTCTGGGCGAAGAGCGGCATATAGTCTTGCTTATTACCCATGACGTTGAGGAAGCTATCCAGCGTGCGCATCGGGCTCGCCTGTCACCGCAGCCGACCCGCACTCAAGCCAGCTCCGAGATGCCCAGCGCCCACCCACGCCGACTTTCCAGCGCGCCAGTACCAGCCTTGCGTGCGGCGATATTCAGCGAGCTCGGCGTCGAGGGCGAAGCCATTTGAAGGCGACGTGATTGGAACTGAAGGCCGGCGCTCATCGGCGACCACTCTGCATTGGATCAAGGTAGACGCATGACTCAACCCCTCCACATCGTCATCCTCGCCGCCGGTGAGGGCAAGCGGATGAAGTCGTCGCGGCCCAAGGTGCTGCATCTGATTGCTGGTCGCTCGATGCTTGCCCACGTCATCGCACGTGCCCGCGAGTTGGATGCAACGGGCATCCACATTGTGTTTGGCCACGGTGGAGATTTGGTGCGCGCCGCGTTTGCTGACGAGACCGATCTGCACTGGGCGGAACAAGCGCAGCAGTTGGGTACCGGTCACGCGGTGATGCAGGCGATGCCGGCCATTCCCGATCACGCCCGCGTGTTGGTGTTGTACGCCGACGTACCCCTGATAACCACGCCCACATTGCATGGATTGTTGGCGTCGGCGGCAGCTGGCATCGGCGTGTTGGTCGATAGCGTGGCCGACCCGACTGGTTATGGTCGCGTGTTGTTGGATACCAATGGACGAGTGAGCGCGATTGTTGAGCAGCGCGATGCGACACCGGCACAGCGCGCCGTCAATCGCATCAATACCGGCGTGATCTGCGCCCCGGCTGCGCGTTTACGCGCATGGTTGGCGGTGTTGTCGAATCACAACGCACAGGGCGAGTACTACCTCACCGACATCTTCGCGATGGCAAATGGTGATGGCGAGGCGGCGGTGGCGGCAGCGTGTGCTGAGCCGGGCGAAGCCGATGGTGCCAATGACCCGTGGCAGCTCTCACAGCTGGAGCGGCGCTGGCAGCTGCGCCAAGCCAAAGCGCTGTGTCAGGACGGCGTACGTCTGGCTGATCCGGCGCGTCTGGATGTGCGTGGCGAGCTTCGCTGCGGGCGTGAGATTGAGATCGATGTCGACGTGATTTTTGAGGGCAAGGTGGTGCTCGGCGATGGCGTGCGGATCGGTCCGTTCTGTCGGCTGCGCAACGTCCGCATCGCCGCGGGTAGCGTGGTTCATGCACATTGCGATATCGACGGTGCCGAGATTGCTGAGGACTGCGTGATCGGCCCCTACGCGCGTTTGCGCCCGGGCACGCAACTCGCGGCGCAGGCGCACGTCGGCAATTTCGTCGAGACCAAGCAAACTTCGCTTGGCCGTGGCAGCAAGGCCAATCACTTGAGTTATCTCGGCGACGCCAGGATCGGCGAGCGCGTCAATATCGGTGCCGGCACCATCACCTGCAACTATGACGGCGCCAACAAGCACCTGACGACGATTGGCGATGGCGCATTTGTGGGATCGAACAGTAGTCTGGTGGCACCGGTTGTGATCGGTGCCGAGGCCAGCATCGGTGCCGGCTCGACCATCACCAAAGACGCGCCTGCTGGTGAGCTGACCCTGGCACGAGCCAAGCAGATCACCCAACCTGGCTGGGTGCGACCCAATAAATCCCCGATCCAATAAATCCCCGTCAAAACCTCATTCGTAAGGCACTCAATCTACATGCGCACACTTATCTCATCCGGATCGGCATACGAACCCAAGATCGGTTTCTCGCGCGCGGTACGCGTCGGCAACGTGCTGGCCGTTTCTGGCACCGCGCCCATTGCCGCTGATGGTTCGGTAGCCACGCCCGGCGATGCGTATGGTCAGACCAAGCGTTGCCTTGAGATCATTGCCGCAGCCATCGCCGAAGCGGGCTTCAGCCTCGACTCGGTCATACGCACGCGGGTGATGCTCACCAACATCGCGCAATGGGAAGACGCTGCCCGTGCGCACGGCGAAATGTTTGGGCTGATTCGACCTGCCTGTACCTTTGTCGAGGTTTCAGCCTTGATCAATCCGGCGTGGTTGGTTGAGATTGAAGCGGACTGCGTGGCCGTGAGCTAACTGCGTCGATCTAGAAAGGAGGGCCGCGCTCCTGCGCGGCTGCTCTTGCGTTCAGCCTAGGCCAACAGCGGCGTCGCGGGAACGACGCCCTCCTTGGCGCGAGGTGATGTGTTGCCGTCAGGGTGCTTGTCGAGCTGAGCGCCTAAGCCTTCAGAGCCACGACCACACCCGCCCACTCGCCATCGTCATCTGCACTTGCAACGTGGCAGGATCAAGCAGCAGCAGGTCGGCATCGGCGCCGACTTCGATGCGACCCTTTCGCGCGAGGCCCCAGAAGCGGGCGGGGTTTTCGGTGACGGTGCGCAGTGCCTCGGATAGCGGGATCGCGTGCTCATGCACGGCGCTCGCGAAGGCGGCCAGCAGGCTGCCGATGGCGGCGATGTCGATGCCGAGCAAGTGGCCGTTGCGATCAAAGTTGGGCAGGCTGGCTTGCGCGTCGGAGCTCATCCCAATACGACTGCCATCGGTGCCCTGAGCAAGCAGAATTGACAAGGCCTGCGCAGCAGGAATATCCCCCGCCGCTACCAATTGCTCGCTACTGCTGGTGGTGAGGTCGATATTGCCGCCTTGTCTGGTCCACGCCACGCCCTGTTTGAGCAAGCCGACGCTGCGGTTGATATGGGTCGGCAAGAACTGGCTGATCGGCACTTCAAACTGGCTGCAGACCTGCTGCAACAAGGCTAATCCTTCGCTGCCATCACCGACGTGGATCAACACCGTGCCGGCCTTGCCGGCGAGCATGCCGCCGACCCGCGCATCCGCGGCGATGCGTGCCAATTCGGCGGCGCTGGGTTGCGAGCCGCGATGGTCGGCGATGGCGATTTCGCCGACGCCGATGAGGTCGGCGATCAGCACCAGGTCATCGCGCAATGACCCTGTGACGGTGCAAAGCGGCACGCGGTACGAGCCGCTCAGCGCATACGCTGACAAGCCATGTGCGCACAGCGCGCGCGCGTGGGCCAAGAGGTCGGCGTGGCTGCGGGTGACATCATCGGTGCCAAGCGCGCCGATCAGGGTGGTGACGCCGGCGCGCAGGGCGTCTTCGGCCAGAAGTGGCGCTGTGCGGCTGACGAATCCGCCTTCGCCGCCACCACCAGACAGATGCACCAGGCTGTCGACCAGACCTGGCACCAGCACGGCACCATCGGCATCGATGCGCTGCAGGCAATCATCGATGCCGCGCGGATCAATGTGCGATGCGATCGCAGCGATGCGGCCGTCGGCGATAAACACATCGCAAAGGCCCAGCGGCGCGGGGGCGTAGACGTCCGCCCGCGAGATCAAAGTGAGCATGGGAGTCCTTACGAAAGGTCGCTTATGAAAGGTTGATCGCGACCGCGATGGCGACCGTGATGGCGGCGCAGCCGAGCAACAGCAGCACAAAGCGCCAGATGCTTTGCAGCCAGTGCGTGTAAGACACGCCAGCGACGCCCAGCGCGCCCATCATCGCCGCCGATACCGGGGTGATCAGATTGGTGAAGCCATCGCCGAGTTGAAATGCCAGCACCGCAATTTGCCGGGTCACTCCCACCAGGTCGCCCAAGCCCGCCATCAGCGGCATGGTGATGGCGGCTTGCGCGCTGCCGGAGGTGACAAACAGATTGAAGGTGGCTTGCGCGGCCAACATGCCTTCGGCCGCCAGCAAGGTCGGCCAGCCTTGCAGTCCGCTGGCGAGCGCAAACAGCAAGCTGTTGAGCACCGATGGCTGGTGTGGATCGGCGCCGCCGAGCAGCATCAACAGGCCCTTGGCCAGCGCAATCACCAAGGCGCAGGGCACCAGCTGGCGCACGCCTTCGGTGAAAGCGGCGGCCGCAGCATTGGCGGTCAGGCGGCCAGCAAGCACCGCCAGCACACCGCAGACCAGCCCCAAGGTAACGAACTGGCTGGCGATTTCTGGAATGTAGTAGCCGCCAGCCACCACGCCCCAGACGATCCATGCCACCGTCGCCAGAATCGCCGCCAGAATGGTTCGATCCACCCATTGCAGGGGTTCTGCGCTGTCGCTCAAGGCGGCTTCGGCCGCCGGTTGCCGATGGCGTGCCGCGTAGCGCAGTACGAATATCACTCCGATGGCGGTGAATACCATCCACATCACGATCCGAAATGGCGCGCCCGATAGCAGCGGCAAGCCGGCGATGCCTTGCGCGATCGCCACGCTGAACGGATTCATCCAAGAGGTGCCAAATCCAATCTGGCTGGCGAGGTAAGTAATCATCACTCCGACCTCGCGCGGATAGCCGTAGCGATCCAACAGCGGCACCAGCAAGGCGAGAAAGGCGATGGTTTCCTCGCCCATGCCAAACACCGCGCCGCCCAATGAAAAAGTCACAAACAAGCTGGCCAGCAGCAGTGGCGGACGGTCACCAGTGAGTGCCACCAGGCGGGCGACGCCGCGGTCAATCGCACCGCTTTGGCGAATGACTCCAAACGCGCCACCCACCAACAGCACGAAGGCGATGATGCCAATTGCTGCGCTGCTGCGATTGCCAGAGGTGAAGCCCTCAAACGGTGCGTTGAGAAATCCAACACCTTCGCCGCTAGCGAACAAGTGGATCGACAGCGATTGCTCGGCAACCCGATAGCGCTCAAGCGCCACCGGGCCGTCATCGAGGAAATAACCGGCCGGCAGCCAAGGCACCAGCAACGCTGCCAACGCCAGCAAGGCGAGCAGAATCAACAGCGTGTCGGGCGCTTCGAAGCGGCGAGTGATGGTCATGCGGAAGGTGCCTTTGGCACGAGGTGAGCCCCTCTCCTCTTGGAAAAGGGGTTGGGGTGAAGGTACGGACTTGCGGTAAAGGTAGTTGCGCCCAGCATTCCGGCCAAATCGCTTGCAGGCGCTTTGGCGTTCGCGGGCTCGTCGCTTTGCGACTCGAAAGCCCCGCTTACCCCAGCCAAAGCGCTTGCGGGCGCTTTGGCGTTCGCGGGCTCGTCGCTTTGCGACTGAGCTACAACCGATACACCCAGTTCAAGGTGAAGAAGCGGCCGAGTGAGTTGTGGTTGTAGAGATCCACATTCTCTGCCGAACCCAAGGCCAGCGGCGGGTCACGATCGGCCAGATTTTTGATCGACAGATCCACCGAGTGTTGCTCGCTGATATCCCAGCCCACGGTCAGATTGAGCGTCGTCCACGAGGCCACTTTGCGATCGGCCGGCACGCCGTCGCGCTGATCGTCATCAAAAAAGCCGTCGATGTAATTGGCAAAGAAGCGCGCGAAAAAGTCGCCGTAGGAATAGCGGAAGCCGGTGTTGACCGTCCATTCCGGATAACGGAACTCACCGACTCGCTCCACCAGCCGCTGGCCGTCGCGACACTCGCCTGCGCCGCGTCGCGTGCTGACGGCATCAGCCGAGCACGACTCGCTGCGCTTGAACGAGTTGACCCACGTAGCGTCGTTTTGCCAGGTCAACTGGCCCCAGTCCTGCTCGTCAAACCGATGATCGAGGCGAATGTCGATACCATCGGTTTTCTGCTGACCGACGTTGATCAGTTGCAGGTTGACTTGATCTACGTTGCCGCCAATCGCGCCGTTGCGAATGCCGATACCCAGCGTGCCACTTGGCAGATTGGCGGTACGGAAGATCAGGCTGGGATCGGTAAGCGCACGCCGAAACAGTTCCAGATCGTCGATGTCGACCAGGTCGCGCTGATCGAAACTCCAGTAGTCGACGGTAAGCGTGGTGTTGTCGGTGATGTTGAAGGCGTTGCCGATGTAGTAGGCCTCTGAGGTTTCGGCCTCAAGATCCGGATTGCCGTAGATCTCTGACAGATAGCCGTCATCGCCGCTGAAGCCAGCGCAGAAGGACCCGAAGAACTCGGAACCTTGCGAGCATGGCACTGCGCCCGAGCTCAAGGTCAAGCCAGCGCCGACCTGAGCCAGTGACGGCGCGCGGAACGAGCTGTTCCAGCCGCCGCGGATCACATAATTGTCGGTGGGCTTGAAACGAAAGCTGGCCGCCGGATTGAAGTCACCGCCGAAGTCGCTGTAGTGGTCGTAACGACCGGCGATGCGCACATCAAAGGTCTCGGTGAGCGGCAAAAAACTCTCGCCGTAGATCGCCCATTGGTTGCGACTGGCGCTCACTGCGGTCGAGCCAAAGCCATACACCGGCACTTCGCCGGTAACGCGATTGAGCGTGGCGAGCGGTGACGGCCGGTCGCTGATTTCTTCGCGGCGCGCTTCGGCACCCAAGGCCCAAGCAATCGGCCCACCGGCCACTTCGCCAAAATTGCCAGCGAACTTGGCGTCCCAGGCATACAGCTCGGATTCGCCATCGCGTGGCACCTGCTCGCGGACCAGGTCCAACACTTGTTGGCTGTTGCGGGTTTGACCGTTGAAGGGGTCGTAATACAGACCGCCGGATCGCGGCGAGCAGGTGGTGCGGCCGTCGGCGCACAACTCACCGAGCAAGCCGGCGCGAATGCGGGCGACGTTGTAGATGCCGGCGGTGGCTTCTTGGCGCGAATCGCTGTTGGAGGCGGTGGCCGTGGTTTCCCAGTCCCAGTCTCCCACTACGCCGCGCAAGCCGTTCAGTAAGCGCCAGTTTTCGGTGGTGACTTCCAACGTGCGCGCATCGGGAAAACGGCCGAAACCAAACACTTCAAAATCCGGATCGGCACCCGCCGCGATGAGCCGTGCGCGCAGTTCGGCGGGAATGCCGGGATGATCCAGGAATACTGGCTCTTCGCTCCACGGTGCGGGCGCGCTGTCGGCGCTGGACGTATTGCGTTGCAGGGCAAGCTCGGCGAAGTATTCGGTGTTGTTGGCAAACGTGTAGCTGAAGGTGCCGTAGGCGCCGAAGCGGCGGGTTTCCGGGTCGGTGGCGGTGAAGGCATTGCGATTGACTGCGCAGTAGGCGCCAAAGCGACTGATCGGAAAGCCGGGGCGGCCATCAAAGCGCTGCGCGTCGGGGCAGCCGGCTTCCACCAGATCAAACTCCTGCGCGAACAGATCGTTGAAGCTGGGATACACGCCCTGTTGCGAGGGTCGTGGCTCGACGGCGGTGATCGCGCGATCTCGGTCGTACAAGGCGTTGCGCTGGAAGGCATCGACCACCAACATCGCCCGCGCCTGTTCGCCGACGAAGCCGCCGATCAGGTTGGCGTTAAAGCGCGACTCATCCGTATCGGCCTCAGAATCCCCGGCGCTTGCCGACAGGCGTAGGCCTTCAAAATCGCGCCGCAGGACAAAGTTGACGACACCGGCGACCGCATCCGCGCCATATACGGCCGATGCGCCCGTGGTCAACACTTCGATGCGATCAATGGCGGCGATGGGAATCGCGTTCAAGTCGACGAAGTTTTCCGAACCATTGGCAAACGACGATGAGGCCACGCGACGACCGTTGACCAAGGTGAGCGTCGAGGCGGTGCCCAAGCCGCGTAGCGAAGCGCCCGCGCTGCCCGCTGGCGCATCGGCTTGCAGGGCGCCCGAGTTGGCCGTGCTGAAGTTGCCAGTGCCGCCGGCGCTGGCGCTGATCTGCTTGAGCAAATCACTGGCGGACACCGCGCCGAATTCGCGAATCTGCTCGGCATCGATGATGACGATAGGTTGTGATTCTTCGAGATCGACGCCCTTCAAATTGGAGCCGGTGACGACGATGGAATCGAGTTTGGCGGCCTCGGTTTCATCCGCCGACTGCGCGTGGGCGGCGGTCAGCAAAAGCGGCGAGGCAAGGCAGAGCAACACAGCCGCATACAGCGGCCGCCGAGGGTGACGGATGGTGGCGAACATGACGATCTCCAACGAGGCCACGGCTCGGTCTGTGCCGAGGCGCGAAGCGGCGTATTCGGGGGAAGCTGCCGGGCAGGCAGCGTCAACAACAAGCAAACGAGCGCACTGGCCAAAATGCCAGCGGCGGAGGCCTTAGGGCGCTACTCGTCCCACCATTCGGAGAGGTAAAACCCCTCGATGCGGAATTGCGTGATGTTGCGGATCATCGAAAGCCTTGAGCGTGGTCGCTCATACTGGAGCGGCGGGCAAAAATCTGCGCTACGAATGTGGCGTTTGTCAAGCGCTTTTTTTGACAGTTTCGACAGCCGACAGCCTGCTCGTGTCAGGATGAAAAGACATTCAGCGACCGAGCAGCAACAATGCCTACCTCATTTCGACGTGTGCGCCTGGGCTTGATTCGGCGGTTTTTCGTGGTTGTCGGAGCGGTCTTGGCTTGCCCCGCGATAGCGGCCGGGCATGCCGACGAAACGGCGTCGCCGACGCATCCGACCACGGATCTGTTTTTGGCCGGTGGCGCGTTGAATATCTGCAGCGGCTTGGCGACGAAACACTGCGCACAATCGGCGCATCTGGCAGCTGGTCGCACGACTTCCAGCTATCGAATTGATGCCGTTGGCATCGCCTTGGCTACGGACCCACTCGTGTGGTCAAAGCAGCCGTCAGAGCGCGTCGAGGCGGTGCGCGTTTGGCTGCAAATGGCCGCTCGGATTGAGGGCAAAAAGGCACTGGATGAGGGCGCTGTTTACGACCTGTTCGCAAAGGTCTGCCAACGCCGCACGACGTCTTCGGCCTGCTCGCCGTCACCGCTGTGGGAGCGCCTAGATGATGCTGAGCGCGGCGCAATTCTGTCGGCCCTGGAGCAGCCGCAACTGGATTCAGCGGGCACGCGAATTCGGGAGCAGGTTTCGCTGAAGCACAGCCGCGATCTGGCCGGTGCCGACATCCTGCGTGCGTTCGTCGCAGCGGCGGCCAAGCGAGCTGGCGGCGTGCCGAAAATCGGCTTCGTGACGGCCTCGAGTTTCGACAGCATGGATGCGCTTGATTTCTACTCGGAAGCGCTGCGCCAAGCGGGCGCAGAGCCGCGCTGGTGGCCCATTGACCAAGCCGCCGCCGCGGTGGTTTTTGGCGACGGCGATTGCGCCAAATTGAATTCGGAACGGGCGCGAAAACTCAATATCGTGGGCCGCGAACGCGTGTATCCGGATCACGCCAAAACCCAATCCATGTGGTGCCAGTCAGCCGACGCGGCGAAGTTTCCGGATGATCTCGATGGCGTGTTTTTCGCCGGTGGCGATCAGTGGCGACTGCAGCAGGCATTGGTCGATGCAACCGGCGCGCCGAATGCGTGGATGCTTGGGCTTCGACAGGCGTTTTCGAACGGGCGGATTGCGGTCGCCGGCACCAGTGCGGGCAGTGCCGTGCAATCGGCCTTGCCGATGCTGGGTAACGGCACCTCCGAGCATGCGCTGCGGCACCTTGGAAAGATGCGCGCGCCGCCGTCGCCCGGCTGCACGCGCAGTGGATCCTGCGGTGATGTGGACGAAGACTCGCTGACCTGGTGGGATGCAGGTGGCATTGGACTTGCGCCTTTCGTCGTCGACACCCACTTTTCCGAGCGCAGTCGCGAGTGGCGGCTACTGACCTTGTTGGCGCAAAGCGGTGCTCGCGCCGGTTTGGGCGTGGATGAAACCAGCGCCTTGCACTTGCAGGGGCAAACCGATGGCAGTCTGCGGATCCAGGCTCTAGGCAAGAGCGGTGGCTGGTTGTTTTCCGTGGTTGCGCAAAATTGCGGTCAACTGCGTGGGCAGGCCAGTTATCTCGCGCCGCAACGTGATTTGCAGTGGCGCGATGGTGCAGTGGTATGGCCGAGTGTTGCCGAGCGACAAACAAGCGTCGGACCAGAGCGGCGCTTGGCGGCAGACGACGGTCTGCTGTCCGCCGCCTTGCGCACAGCGATGCAATCGTTAGTGCCGTTGGATGCCGGTGATCTGCTATTTGCGGATGAGCGGGTGTCAATGCGGCTGGCGCGCGGTGCGAACACCGCCGCGTTCGCCGGCACCCGCGAATTGCGCAGCGTGCTGGGAGTAGAGTTCGAATTGCGCTGGCCGCAGGCGGGCTGTCAGTTTCGCCCTTAATCGATGGCTTGCCCCTGTGTTCGGCTTGCCCCTGTGTTCGGCTTGGTCTATGCACGGCCTAACGAGCGCGCAGCGCGGTGGCTGATTCGATATTTCAGCGCAAATGGGCCCAGTAATTGAAGGCAGAAACACTGCCCCTTGCAAGCCATCGCTTGCGGCATTTTCGCCGTGCTCGGCATAATCGGCGGATCGCGGCGTAATCCGCATCAGGAGGCATGTCGAGCCCGCCATGAGCAAGGACAGCCCATTTGTCGATTTTCCGGCCGGAGCCGCGATCATCAGCGAAGGTGAGGCAGCCAGCGCGCTGTTCATCATCGAGTCCGGTAAGGTCTCCATCCAACGTGCCGATGCCAAGGGCGTGGTACTAGCCCAGCTTGGGCCTGGTGATTTTTTTGGCGAAATGTCGATCCTGCAGGAACAGCCGCACGCGGCTTCCGTCGTCGCGCTAGATGCAGTGCGCGCATTGCGCGTCGATGTCGCCGCGTTTCATGGCCTGCTGGCCGAAAACATCGAGATTGCGGTGCTGCTGATGCGTCGTCTGGTGCTTCGGTTGAAAGCCAGTGAGCAGCGCCGCGTCGAGCTTGAGATGCAAATTTCGCGACTTGGGGCGGTGGCGGTGCCCGCTGCCGCTCCTGCGGGCTCTGAAGCGATCACCGAGCGCCTGTCGGCACCGTCTAGCGCCAAGTCATCAGGCTTTGCCTTGCGCACTGCGGAAGGGTTGATCCCGCTGCTGGCCGACGCTGAGGACTACCTGGTCGGTCGTCCTGATCCCGCCACTGGCGCGGTACCCGAAGTCAATCTGGGACCATTGGATGTCGCTCGCAGTTTGAGTCGCAAGCACGCGCGGCTGTCGATTGAAGACGGCGCGCTATTGCTGCGCGAGGAACCCGGTGTCGGTAATGGCACTTGGGTCAACGGTGGCAAATTGATGCCGGACGAAACCGTGCTGCTTCAGATTGGAGACTCGCTGCGATTCGGCGCGGTCGAAGTGCTGGTCGAACGCGCTTAGGGCGCGCCGTCATACACGATTCGCGATTAAAATTCGCGAACAGGTCAGGAGAGCGTCATGCAGGAAGAATTGGCCGCAATTGATGTCAGTCCGTTGGAATCGCTGATGGGCATCAAGGCTGAGCTGGAAACGCTGGAAGCGCGCTTGACAGCAATGGAAGAGCGCAAGGATTCGGTTGCCGCGCCGGTATTCGTGCGCGTCCGCAATGACTACGAAGCCCGCCGAAAAACCCTGGAGTCCGAGGCCGCGCCTTTGAAAGCGGCGGCGCAGGCGCAGTACGTCAAGCTTGCCGCACTGCTCAGCCGTTCCGAAGCCGATCACGAAGCTGCCCGTCTGGATCGCGAAGAGATCGAGTTTCGGCACGCATTGGGTGAATTCGACAATGCCGAGTTCAAGCGCAAGCTGGGTGAGATAGACCAGCAACTCGCAGCCAAGGCCGCTTCGCGAGAGCAGGCGCTGGCAGTGCGGCAACGCTTTGTCGATGCCTTCCGCTCGGAGGCTGAACTGGAGTCGAAGCTGCCGCCGGTCGTCGTCGCCAAACCGGTGCCGCCGCCTGAGCCCGAGATCGTTGCGGCAGTTGCGGTGGTCGCTGAGCCGGAACCAGAACCCATGCCTGCGCCCGTGCTGGAACCCGCACCCATCCTGACGCCAGCGGCTGAGCAAACCACACGTCGCTTGCCGACCTTGGATATGGCCTTGAAGGTGCCACAGATCGAGGTACCCACGCTGATCGCAAAGCCAATCACCGCCAACACGCCACCGCCGCCTTCAGCACCACCTGCGGTTGCCGGTGCCACTCAAATCATGCGAGCAATCAAGCCTTCGGAGCTTGCAGCGGCCACTGCCCCGCCAGTTGGTCCTCCTGCTTTGCCACGCGCACCGGACCCTGCCGCCGGCACGATTCGCAGCGCCCGGCTGGTGCCGCAAAACGCCGAGGCTGGCAAGCTCAGTCACACGATTGGTGCCAAACCATTGACGATTGGCAGCGGAGAAAGCTGCGATATTCGGGTTGGTGGTGCCAACGCGCGTCATGCCGAGGTGCGGGCAAGCATGGCAGGCATGACGGTGTCGGATCTGGGCGGCGGCGTGCGCATCAACGGCGTGGTAATCGAGCAGCATCTGCTGCGCCATGAAGACGTGCTGGAAGTTGGCCCAGCACGCTTTACGTTCCGCGAGGCTTAGGAACAGCCGCGATGGCCGTTGAAATCACAACCGAGCGCCGCGGTGGCGTCCTCGTCATCACTCCGACGGGTCGGCTCGACAATGAGAGCACCGCCGACTTCGAGTTGCTGACGCAGGAATCAGTGGCCGCCGGAAGCCGCCACTTGGTACTTGACTTGACTGGCTTGAGTTACATGAGCAATGCGGGCCTGCGCGCGCTGGGCTCGCTGGCTAAATCGCTGAAAACGCCAACAACCAGTCTGCGTCTCGCCGGTCCGACCCCGGCGGTTCGGCAGGTCTTTGACGCCGCTGGCATTGCCATGTTGTTCGATATTCGCCCGACTGTGGACGCGGCGCTGGCAGATCATCCCGCCGGTGGCGGAGACGGCCGTCTGGGCGCACATGCCGCGCGTTTGCTAGGTATCACCGCCGGTAACGCAAACGTCGAGGCAGTGCCGGGTATCGACAAACTGGCAGAGACCGCTTTTGGTCTGTTGACCGGCAGTGGTGGTGTGCAGCAGCCGCGCGCGGCGCGGGCGATGGTGCAGGGCACTCAGGTGATGCGCAAGATCACCGCACCCGTCGACTCCGCACCGCCAGCTCCGGCAGGCAAGCCGCCGGTCGCAAGTGGCAAAAGCGCCCGCGGCAAGATGGTCACTCCATCATCCGGGGACAAGCCCGGCTTCTGGGCCAGGTTGTTTGGTCGCGGCAAATAACCGTTCCATCAGGCGCAAGGTTCAGCTATGACTACGGCTTACTGGTGTGTGCTTGCAGCTGGCTTGTTGCCTTACCTGTTTGTGCTGATCTCGAAGGCGTCGGGCGGTCGCTACAACAATCGCGATCCGCGGGCGTGGCAAGCGCGATTGAGCGGCATGCCGGCGCGCGCCCATTCGGCGCATCTGAACAGTTTTGAAGCGCTGCCGCTATTTGCAGCGGCGGTCATCATTGCCCACTTGTCGGGTGCCGAGCAGTCACGCACCGACCTGCTGGCACTCGCTTTCATTGTGCTGCGGCTGGGCTACGGCATCTGCTACATCGCCGACTGGGAAAAGCCACGCAGTCTGGTTTGGATCGCTGGCTTTGCTTGCTGTGTCGCTTTGTTTTTCGGCGCGCCGTAACGGCCGGAAATGAGCTGCACAAGCCGGGCTGCACAAGCCGAGCTGCACAATCCGAGCGGCACAATCCGAGCGGCACAATTCACAGCACCGGCCCAAAAGAAAACGGTCGGTGCTGTGAAGCACCGACCGTGAACCGAGTCGTCCCCCGAAGGGAGGGGTGGGGAGCGACGCGGTAAAACGCCTGCCGTCGGAAAGACCGACGGTGGCTGATTGCTTACTTGGCGCGGGCGGCCTTGGCGGCGGCTGGCGCGGCTTTGGCAACGCTGTCATTGACGGCTTCGATCTGGGTCTTGACCAGCTGACCAATCGTCTCCGAGGTCTTCAGCGACGAATTCATCGCTTCTTGGCTGACGCTGAAGAACTGCTCGCCACTTTCCTTGATGAGGGCAACGCCCTTCGGCCACACCGTCTTCGCGCCGTCGGCATCACGCACTTCGCTGGCTTCGCCGAAGAAGGCGACGGTCGCATTGACGCGGTCTTCAAACGACTTCATTTGCAGGTTGGCAACGCGCTCGAAGTTCTCCAGCGCCAGACGCTGCGCTTGAAAGGTGGCTTCGATGGCTTGTTTGCCGAAGGAAAGGATCTGGTTCGGGATTTGCTCGTACATGGGGTCGCCTCCGCGGGGATTAGGGGATATCGCGAAGCCAAGATAGCAAGCAATATGTTGCAGTGCAACATATTTCCCATGAAGATATCGTTTCTTTTTTATTACAGACGCTTATGCTTGCTTAGTGGGGCGCTGAAGTAGTCACGCCGAAACAAAATTGCGCACTGCGGCAAAGCGACTCAGGCGGCTGGTCCCCGATAGCGGCAGCCCGCCGTGCAGGTTTCGTGCAGGATGATTTCCGACAGCAGGGGCAACCCAGGCTTGAGTTCTGCCCAGATCCACTCGGCGAGTCGTTCGCTGGTGGGATTCTCAAGTCCGGGAATGTCATTCAAGTAGTGATGGTCGAGGCGGTCATGGATCGGCGCGAACGCGCGCTTCATGTCGGCGAAGTCCATCACCCACCCGGTATGAGGGTCCAACTCACCTTCGACGTGCAGTTCGACCACGAAGGAATGACCATGCAAGCGCGCGCATTTGTGCCCGACAGGGACATTTGGCAGCCGGTGTGCGGCTTCGATGCTGAAGCGTTTGAACAAATCCATGGGATGCAAACATCAAGAGGCCAGCGCCGATTATGCGGCGCAGTGCCACGCCTGGTCAGTGCGCCGCTTCATCTGATTGCCTCCACCCACACTTCGACGCCGTTCAAGGCGACGTTACCCGACACGCCATCCAGATGCGCCGGATCGCTGAGGACGTTGTAGTTGGCCCCGTCAACCAATTGTGCGCGCGCCTGCCGCGTGCCCGCCACGGCATGTCCAAAGCCGTGCGGCAGGCAAACCACGCCCGCTTGCAGGTCATCGCTGGCTTGCACGTCGGTATCAATGCTGCCAATGCGTGAACGCAGCCGCACGCGTGCGCCGTCGCTCAAACCGCGCGCGGCGAGGTCAGCCGGATGCATCAGCAGCTGATGCCGCGGTTTGCCCTTCACCAGCCGTGGTGCGTTGTGCATCCAGCTGTTGTTGCTACGAATGTGGCGGCGTCCAACCAGCTGCAGTGCGCTGCTGTCGACCGCAGCGAGCAAAGCAACATCGAGTACGCGCAAAGCGTCCAACAGTGCTGCGGGCGCACACTCGATCGCTCCGCTCGCCGTTTGCAGTCGCGCCAACAAGGTAGGGCGCAGTGCTCCAAGATCCAGCCCGTGCGGTGCCGCCTGTAACTCCGCCAAGCTGATTTCGCCGCCGCGAGCGAGCCCCTGCGCGATCAGCTCAGGTGGTGGTGGCAGCGGATGAAACGGCTTGCCAGAGGCTTCTGCGTGTGCGGCCGCGATGCCTTGCAGAATTTGCCAGTCGGCGCGTTCGTTGGCGGCTTGCGGGCGCATCGGCGGGCTGTACTTGGCGACCCGCCGCACCGCAAATGCGTTGAAGATCAGGTCGTAGTGCGGCTGGCTCAGCATCGACGCCGGCGGCAGAATCAGATGTGCATGGCGGGTGGTTTCGTTGACGTAGATATCCACCGACACCATTGCCTGTAAGCCGGCCAAAGCGGTGTCCAAGGCAGCGCTGTCGGGTGTGGAGAGCACCGGATTGCCGGCGCAGGTGAACAGGCCACGGACTTGGCCCGCGCCTGGCGTGGTGATTTCCTCGCGCAACACGGCGACCGGCAACTCACCGCTGACCTCCGGCAAGCCACGCACCCGGCTGTGCCAACGCGCGTAGCCGCCTGCAGACGTACCCGGACCCGTGACCGGTATCACCGGGTCATTGGGCAAGCAGCCACCCACGCGATCAAGCTGGCCGGCGTACACATTGATCAGTTGGATGAGCCACTGACACAAAGTGCCGTGAGCTTGCGTCGATACGCCCATGCGGCCGTAAACCACCGCGCGATCACTGTTGAAGAACGCGGCTGCCAATCGCTGCACGGTGCCTGGCTCAATACCGCAACGCGCAACCAAGGCGCTGGTGTCGATGCGGTTGATTGCCGCCAAGGCCTGCTCAAAGCCTTGCAAGCGGTCGCCATAAGCAGCTAAGCGCGGTGAATCAACGCGCTGCAGTGCTTGGATGAAGGCGAGCAGCAACCACACATCACCGCCGGGGCGCACGAACAGATGCTCGCTGGCGATCGCGGCAGTCTCTGATCGCCGCGGGTCCACCACCACCAGGGTGCCGCGTTCGACCAATGCTTTGAGCCGCTTCTCGATTCCGGGTGCCGTCATCAAGCTGCCGTTGCTGGCGACCGGGTTGGCGCCAAGCATCAACATGAAATCGGTGTTGTCGATGTCGGGTATCGGCAACAGAAACTGATGTCCGAACATCAGGTACGCGACCAGCTGGTGCGGCCATTGGTCTACCGACGAGGCGCTGAATATATTGCGACTGCGCAGCGACTTCAGCAGCGGTGACAGGTAGGCGAGGTGGCCGAAGTGATGCACGTTCGGGTTGCCAACGTAAGCCGCGACCGCATCCGCACCGTGCTCACGTTGGACCGCGGCAAGCCGCTCGCCAGCCTCAGCCAAGGCCTCGTCCCAGCCGATCTCTTCGAAATCGCTACCGCGTCGGCGCAACGGCATCCGCAGTCGATCCGGATCGGCCTCCAGATCGAGAATGGCATTGCCCTTAGGACAGATATGGCCGCGGCTGAACGGGTCGGCGGCATCGCCGCGGATCGCGACCAGGGTGTCCGCTTCGTACTGCAACTCAAGTCCGCAGATCGCCTCACACAGCGGGCAGGAGCGAAAGCGCGATTGCCGAGTCATGCTGGCAGCCTATCGGACAAGGACGTTCGCGCGGACGGCAACCGTGGCCAGCGAGAGGTGTTGGCTAAGCGGCCACGGCGAACAACGCCTGTCAGCTTTGCGCCAACGTGCGCCGGCGCAGCGCGCCAAAGCCGACCATGCGCTCGGTTTCCTCATCCCACAGCTTCAAACCAGCACAGCGCAGGCTGGTCCACAAGGTGAGGCGGGGTGCGGTTTGCAGCAACGCATTCGATTCGAAGCACTCGCGCAGACGATAGTTGGGAATACGACTGGCGAGGTGATGAATGTGGTGGTAGCCGATGTTGCCAGTAAACCAGTGAATCACCTGCGGCAGGTCATAGAACGAGCTGCCAGCGACGGCGGCCTGATTGGAATCCCAGTTCTCCTTGCGCGTCCAATACGCTGTCTCAAAAGTGTGTTGCACGTAGAACAACCAGACGCCCAGCGCGCCGGCAATCAGCACAATCGGGAGATGCACCAGAAACACCGTGTGCCAACCAATGAAGTAGCCAAGTGACAGGGCGACCACCACCAGCACCAGGTTGTTCAGCCAAATGCTGGCCCATTCGCGCTTCCACGAAAATGGCAGATCGAAGGGAAACCGGTGTTTGATGACGAACTGGTACATCGGGCCGATGCCAAGCAACACCGGAGTGCTTCGATAGAAGCGATAGCAAAAGCGCTTGAACCACGACAGCGCCTGATACTCGCGCACGGTGAGGGTATCGATATCGCCCATTTCGCGCCGATCCAGGTTGCCCGAGCTGCCATGGTGGATGGCGTGGGTCTTCCTCCAGTAGCCATACGGGAACAACGTGATCACGCCGAGACAGCGACCCAGCATGTCATTGGCGCGGCTGCTCGCAAAGAACGAGCCATGGCCACTGTCGTGCTGGATGATGAAGGTGCGCACATACAGCCCGGCCGCCGGCAGCGCCAGCAGCAATGTCCAAGCATAGTTCCAACCATCGACGACACTCCATGCCATCAGCGCCCAGATCCCTAAAAACAGCGGGATGGTATTCAACAGCTGAAAAATGGCTCGGCCCAGATGTGGCTTCGCATACACGGCGCATAGCTCGCGCAGACTGACGGTGGGGCTGTTTTCCGCGCTGACACTCACGACAATTCTCCTGCTTGGCCGCGCATTCTCGACCCCATTGATGACATGTGCAATTAAATGCGCCCGAGTATTGCTCCTATCAAGGGCCATCGTTCGCAACAATTTGCCACCTACGGCAAACGTCTCTGCGGGTTTGACCCAATCAGGAACGCCGGCTGATTGGCTCTGCTCAGGCGGCCTTGGATTCACCCAAAAGCTTCAACGCCAGCACCACGACGAGCGCGGCCGCACCGACCAGGACGGCCCAAAGCAGCCACTGGCGATAGGGCGGTGCTGGCGGCGGCAGCGATAGCGCTGCTTCTCCAGCCAAGCTCAATCCGGTGCCGATGGCGACCTCATCGGGTTGCCAGTCGCGCCCATGCTGGGTCGCAAGTTGGCTCAATACCACCTGCAAGGGGTAGTCCGGACGCGCAGCGAGCACGCTACCGGCAACCAATCGATAGGGGCCGGCGCCTTGCGCCAGCAGAACGAACGATTCCGGCTGATAGCCAAGTGTGAGCAGCGGAGCCTGCGCGAGCGCAGGCTCGCTGCGCAGTCGCCAGAAGCGATCCCGAATGATCGGTAACTCGAAGGGTGCGGCGCCGATGTCCTCGTCTCCGCTTGCCAAACGAAATGCGGTGCCGCGGGCGACCTCGCGCCAAATCTGCGAAACGTGGTCACGCGTTTCGATGCTGATGGTCGCCAGCGCGTTGCGCTGCGCCAACTCGACCGCCGCGCGTTGCATTGGAAACGGGCCAGCGAGGCGATACTCAAACACGCCAGGCTGGTCGGCGACAGCTGTGCCTTGCAGCATCAGGTCGCGGCGTTGGTCGGCAACGCTGAAGGTCTGTGCGAAGTCCGCGGTCACCGAGGCCAGCGGCAAGGTGGCCTCGGAATCGATGCGCCTCAGCCGCAAATAGCGCCATTGCACGTGGGGAAGCGACGCGCGCAGACGCTGCAAGCGGAACTCTCCCTGATGCAGCGAGAGCACGACCTGCGCCGGCGCGATCACTTGCCATTGATCGAGTTCGTTGCTGCCCGCGATTTCGATGCGCGCGTTCAAGCTGCCTTCGGCGGTGGGCAGCAGACTGAACTGCAAGCCATGGACAGGCACCTGCAGGGCGGACAAGTCCAGCAACCAGTCGTCGATGCTGACGCTGCCGGTTGCCTCATTGATCTCCGCATGCAGTTGCCGCAGGCGACCGTTGGCGTCCCGCTCGATATGCAGTTGCATGCTCTCCGATGACGCCGCAGTCGCGTGTGGAATGCGGAACATGGGCAAGGCGATCGCAGCGGGCACAGGCAACGCCATCGGTTGCGGCAATGCCAGTGCGGCCGGGCCGAACGGCAGACTTTCGTCAGCGCCGTTGAACGCCGCCAGATCGCGCACGTCAGCGCGCGTTATCTGAGCGTAAATTTCCGGAGTCAAGCTGACCTGCACTACGTCCTGGCCGGTGTTGATCAGCAAGGGCCATTGCCAAGCGAAGTCGCTGGGTTGCGCTGGTCGTGTTGCGCCCTCGTTTGCGCAGGCACTCTGCGCAGCCAAGGCCAACAGCAGCCCAAGCAGGCTGATCGTCATGCGCTGGCGGCTCACGCTTCGTCTCCCGATTGTGATGGGTGAGAGGCGCTGTTTCGCGGTGGCGTGGGTGCGATGCGACCGACCAACACCAGCAAACCGCCCACCGCCATGAACGAGACAATGCCGGCCAGGTCGCCGAAATAGCGGCGGTCGACCAGCATCAGCTTCAGCAGCACCACGCCCATCAAGCTGGCACCCGCCAGCCACACGCCCCAGTGCCTGCGACGCGAGCCGACGATCCAGGCGACGACGCCAGCCAGACTCCACACCACAGTCAGCGTGGCTTGTGCGACGCGATCATCCAGAATCGCCAGTGACCACGGTGAGCCGTTCCAGTGATGCACGGCACGCAGAGCGGCAAAGGTGACAAACAGCAAGCCGACGCCGGCGAGTATGGCCAGCCCGTCGCGCGAGCCAGCGCGGCGCGCGAGCAAGACCGCTGCCAGCAACACGCCCAATTGAAACAGCTCAATTGGATTCAGCAGTGGCACGAACGGTAACGGCGAACTGCCACCGCGCTCACCAAGCGCGGCAAACCACGCCAAGGCCAGGACCAATCCGGCCGGCGCAAACCAGCGCCAGCGATAGTGCTCGAACTCGTCTGCCAGCGGCCAAGTCGCCAGTCGCGGCAGCCGCCATGTGGTCAGCAGCAGAACCAACAGAGGCGCGAGCGTGGCGACGAACAGCCAGCCGTCATCAAGCGCGCTGCGCAGAGCCCAATCGCGCATCACCAGCCCATACAGCAAAGCGGCGGTAGCCAAGGCCGACACGTGTGCAATCGAGGTCCCGCGTTGCAGCGGTTCGCGCAATTGCGACAAAGCCAACGCGATCGCGGCAAACCAGCCAAGCCAATAGGCGTGTTCCGCAAGTGAGCTCAATGCGGCAATGTCGAGTTCGGTGCCCAGCACCAGCGGTAGACCAAGGCAGGCAACAGCAACCACCAGCCAGCCCAGCCGCGGCCACGATATAGCCCTGCGCAATAAGCCGGCCAGCGCGGCGCTGACGGCTGCAAACGCGGTCAACGCAAGGCTGGGTTCAATGTTGGGTAGCAGCTCGATCAGCTCACGCAAGCCAGCGATGCACCACCAGAAAGTGCCAAGCAGAAATGGCGGCCAGATGCTGACTCGCCCGCCGCCTGCGCGCTCATACAGCCAGCTCACGAAGAATGCCGATATCGCCATCAGCAGCACGCTCAGTGCGTGACCATTGAGCAACAACAGCTCACCTGGCATGGGTTCCCAGTCTTGCTCGATCACGCCGTGGAAGTAGGCCAAGAGCGCCAGCAGCTGCAAGGCCCAGCCGGCGAATTGCGGCAATCGTCGTTGCTGTCGCAAGCCCAGCCAGACCAGGGCGGCGCCTTCGACCGCCCAACTGGCCGATGTCCATTGCGCCGACAAGGCCAGGGGTACCGCCAGCGTGGCGAAGCCCAGCGCCAAGGCGGCGAAGGATTGTCCCAGCAGATCTCCCATCAAAATCGCGCGCCTGCCCCGCAACAGCCACCAGCCGAGAGCGGCGTACAACCCAGCCATGGCCAACGCGCTCCACGCCAGCGCCATCGAATCATCGGCCAACAACGCTGCCTGTAGTGGGAACGCCAGCAGTGGCGTGCCGAACACCAAGGTGCCGTCGACCACGGCGCGCCGCGAATCGGCGCCGCGCAGCGCGTACAGCACAGCAATGGCAACGTAGAACAGGAAAAACAGAATCAGAAAAGGCTCGACGGTGGCGAACAGTTCAGGTCGGTAGTAGCGCGCCCCCCACAGCGTGCCGACCACAAACGTGAAGCCGAAGCCGACCAGATTCAGTGCCCGCCAGGGCCGTATCCACGCAATCGCAAACACCGCCGCGTTGAGCACCGCGTAGTAGCTGAACAGGGCGACGTGGTTGCCGCTGCCGGTCGAGATCAGCACCGGCCCCAGATAGCCGCCGATGAATCCGAGCACCGCCAGCGCAACCGCGTTTTGCAGCACTGCCAGCGCCGCCGCGCCCACCACCAGCACCACCACCAAGGCGAACGCAGCACCTGGTTGCAGCAGCCCATACAGGCGAAACGCGGCGAACACGGTCAATAGCAGCACACCAATTCCGCCGCCTTGCAAAGCCAGACCGAATTCAGGCCGCAGCTCGCGATTGCGCCAGCCCCAGACCAGGCCGGCCACGCCTAGCCCCGCAATGGCAGCCAAACGCAGCTCGATCGGGAAGCTGATCAGACCTTGCTCAACGGCGTAGCGCATCGCGGCGGCAAGGCCGAGAAACAGCAACAGCACGCCCAGCTTGACCGGCACGTTGCCCTCAAAAAACCAGCTGCGCAGGGTACTGCCGATGCGGTCAGCGAGATCGGGCGTGTTATCGACGGCTGCGCGCGAGTACGCGGGGCGAGGAATTGGCGGCGGCGTGCGCGACGCGCTGGGATGGGTCGCGCTGGGCGGGGTCGCGCCCTCAATCTCCGTAGTTGCCGTGGTCGATGAAACGCTGACGACGGGCGGCTCTGTGCCAGTTGCGATGGCGCCGTTGGCAACAGCCGGTGGTTCCTCGGCTGGCAACTCAAACAGCGCGCGACGACTCACTGGCGCTTCGACGTAGCCGCGCTCGTCCGGCTGCGCGGTGGTGGTGGTCTCGGCGGCGGGGCGCGCGGGCTGGGTTTGGACCGGCGGCGCGGCTGTGTTGACCGCTGCGAGTGCCGCCAGCTTGGCTAGCTCGATCCGGCTGGCGACCTCCAGGCCATTGAGACGCTGCCGCAGCTCGCTGATTCGAGCGCCCTGCCAGCCAAACAATGCGCCTGCGCACAGGCCCAGGAAAGCATCGTCGATGTTGCCAACGGTGAGCCCGACAATTGCTCCAATAAACGCCAGCAGCGCAGCCATCGCCTCTCCCATTCGCATCGTCCTCACAAGCATAACGGCTACGTCATGCGATTCGCCTGCGTATTACTCGGGCGGCTTGGCTAGTCCCAGTCGAATGCGCACCTGTGCGCTTACCTCGACCAGTTCTTGCAACGGAATCGCACGGCTGGCGGAGATCGGCGGAAATCCAGTCAGCGGCGTGAGCCGGCCACGCTGCAGCAATCCTCGGTGAAATGCGGCGATCCGCCCGCTTGCCTGCACCGGCAACCGTGCATAGACCGGCGCGCTGGTCGCGCAGGCTTCGCTGAGCAAATTGACCGAGTCGGCGCTGACCAGCACGCGGTCGGCCCAGCCCAGCAAGCCGGCGTAAGGATTCTCACCGTCCGCTGCGTCATGCCACTGCATCGCAAACAGGTCGGCCAAGTCACGACGGGCGGCTTGCCGCAACCATTCCGGCGTCCGTCGCGAACTGCTGAGCAACAGACTGCCGCCGTCGCGGGCCTGCCAGTTGCGCAGGGTCAAGACCAGCTGCTGCCAATCCGCTTCAGTCAGTGGCACGGCCTTCGTCGGCCCGCCCAACAGCACGGCTGTGCGTGGACTTGGCAACTCGCCGAACTGCGGCCACTCGTCGCGTGCTCGCTGCAGCCACGCCGCGTCAATCGCGTGCAGGCTACCCAGCGTCTGAATGACGTTGTCGCCGCTGATGCCATCGTGAGCCGGCGTCACCACCACGTCCCAATGCCGGCTGGCGATGCGTGGAGCGAGGATCTGCACGCTGCGCACTCCGTACTGGCCGAGCAGCCGCGTCGCCAGCGCCGCTTGGCGGCCGCAACCGACTGCGATGTCGGGCCTGTCTGTCGCCAGCGCCGCTGAAAACCCATGGCCAAACGCCGCGCGGCTCAACGGCAACTGTCGAGGTGCCAACCAACGCCATGGTGCGGCGGTGGTCAGCGCAAACGTCTTCGAAATTTCCCCTAAGCAGGCGGCCAAGGCCACGGCCTGCCGCAGATTGCCTGCGGCGCCATCGGTGATCACCCAAACGCGCGGCGAACTCATCGACTAGAACGGAATTGGGTGTGAGCGCAGCACATGGGTCCAGTATCCCATGGGTGTTTTTTGCCGCAGCCTGCGCGGAAGCCTCCCACTGCACCCGGCCACACTACAGTGCGGCTGTCACCCCAGCCAACGGCTTCACAGGCTATCCTGCGCATTCAATTACGCGGAGCCTGACCATGCTCGACGACAGTGCACTCGATCTGATCTTTCGCAATGCGCGGACTTTCCGCGGCTCATCGAAGGCGTGGCAGTCGCGGCCGGTCGAGCCGGCGCTGTTGCAGCAAGTATGGGACTTGGCAAAACTCGGTCCGACCAGCGCCAATTGCTCGCCGGCGCGGATCGTCTTTGTGGTGACCCCTGCGGCCAAGGCGGACCTTGCCGAGGGCTTGGATCCGGGCAATGTCGAAGCCAGTATGGCCGCGCCCGCTACCGCGATCATTGGTATGGACATGGCGTTTGCCGAGTATTTGCCGAAGTTGTTTCCACAGGCGGATGCGCGCAGCTGGTTTGAAGGCAATGCGGCGCTGACCCAGGCCACCGCCTTCCGCAATGCCAGTTTGCAAGGCGCTTACCTGATGATTGCCGCGCGCGCTCTGGGTCTGGACTGCGGGCCGATGTCGGGCTTTGATGCAGCCAAGATCGATGCCGCGTTTTTCGCCGGCACCGCGGTGCGTAGCAATTTCCTGGTCAATCTGGGTTACGGCGAGCCCACAAGTCTGCATCCACGTAACCCACGGCTGAGTTTTGCTGAGGCGTGCCGGGTTGCCTGACCAGATCGGCTGATTGAGTTGGCTGATTCAATTGGCTGATTGAGTTGGCTGGTCGAATTGTCCAGAGGGATTGACCAGTTGATCTGACGGGTTGACGCGTCGGGTTGACGCGTCGGGCTGAACTAATTGCGTCCTGCTTGTGTCCGCTACTTTCCCCCAATCGGAGTCCTCCGCAATGCGTGTTTCCCTCGTTCTGTTGGCTGGCCTTGGTGTATTTGCGGCCCCTGCAATTGCTGCTGACACCTATACCATCGACCCCAGCCATTCGCAGGTTCGCTTCACCTACGACCATTTGGGTTTTTCCAACATCCTTGGTTTGATCGGCGGCATCGAAGGGGAGCTCGTATACGACGCTGCAGCGCCAGCGAACTCGACCGTCACCGCGACCATTCCGGTCGGCCAGATTCGTACCGGTGTCGAGAAGCTGGATCAGCATCTCAATGCCGAAGATTTTTTTGATGTCGCCAAGTTTCCGGCCGCGACGTTTGTCAGCAGCAAGGTCGAAGCGGTCAGCGAAGGCAGGCTGAGAGTGAGCGGCGATTTGAGCCTACATGGCGTGACCAAGCCGGTCACCTTGGACGTGAAACTCAATGCGCAAGGCGAGCACCCCATGCGCAAGACGGCGGCCATCGGCTTTGACGCCAGCAGCAGTCTCAACCGCAGCGATTTTGGCCTCGGCAAGTACTCGCCGGCGGTGAGCGAAGCGGTCAGCATCGCGATCACGGTCGAAGCCAACATCAAGGCACCGTAACCGTTCAGGCGGAAACGATGCGGCCGGCGGCGGGTGTAAACTCGCCGCCCGGCCTGTCGCCCTCGAATCCTCGCCCTGTAGCGACCATGAGCACTTCAATCCCCGCCCACACTTCGCCTGCTCCGATCACTCCCGCTCCTATATCTGTAGTGAAGGCCGATCTGCCGCTGTCGTGTCCGCTGCCGGGTGCGGCGGTGTGGAACATGCACCCCAAAGTGTATTTGCCGATCGAGGCCAGCGGTCAGGCGAGTTGTCCCTACTGCGGTGCGAGTTACGTCCTGCAACCCTGATCGTGCGGTTGCTGAGCCGCTCTCAAAGCCCGTCCTGATTGAACGTGGCCTCATCGAATCCGGCAGCGTTGGACGCCAACCCGTGACGAGAAGGCTCACTGTTCTGCAATTGCTGCCGGCCATGCAGTCTGGTGGTGTCGAACGCAGCACGCTCGAGATCGCTGCAGCCTTGGTGGCAGCCGGCCACCGCTCCGTCGTCATTTCCGCAGGCGGCCGCTTGGTCGCGGAATTGCTGGCGGCTGGTAGCGAGCACATCGTCCTTGATATCGGCAGCAAATCGCTGCGCACCCTCACTCGCGTACTGGCCTTGCGCAGGCTGATCCAAACGCTGCAGCCCGACATCGTGCACGTGCGTTCGCGGCTGCCGGCGTGGCTGGCGCGCTTCGCGCTGCATCGGATGGCGAACCGACCGCACGTTGTGACCAGCGTGCACGGCCTCAATTCGGTCGGTCGCTACAGCGCCATTTTGACCCGCGGCGAGCGCGTGATCGCGGTGTCAGCCACGGTTCGCGACTACATTCGCAAACACTATCCCAGCACGGACCCAAACAGGCTGCGGGTGATTCCACGCGGCGTCGACACGCTGGCCTTTGCGCATGGGTATGTGCCAACTGAAACCTGGAAGCGCGCGTTTGACTTGGCATTCCCGGCACTGGTCGGTGGCGTGCTGTTGACCTTGCCGGCGCGTGGCACGCGCTTGAAAGGGCATGCCGAGGCCATTGATCTTCTCGCCCGCCTGCGAGATGCGGGTGTGGATGCGCGGCTGCTCTTGTTGGGCATCGTCGAGCCGGGTCGCGAAGCATACCTGGCCGAACTTGCGACTCAGGCCAGTGCATTCGGCGTCAGCAAGGCAGTGGTCTTCAGTCCGCCGCGCGCCGATGTGCGGGAAGTGATGGCCTGTTCGGCACTGATCCTGCAGTTGTCGCGCAAACCCGAGGCCTTCGGCCGCACCGTGATCGAAGCACTGAGTCTGGGGCGACCGCTGCTAGGCTATGCGCACGGCGGCGTCGGTGAGCTGCTTGATCAGCATTTTCCTGCTGGCAAAGTAACGATGGGCAGCGCCGCCGCCCTGCTCGCGGCGGCACAGCGCTTGCTTGCATTGTCGCTGCCGTTGCCCGCGCAGCCGCTACCCCGGCTTGCGGACATGCAGGCGGCGACGCTGGCGCTGTATCGCGAGGTGGCGGGTGACTGATGCTTTCGCGCCAACACTGAGTCGCCGGCAGACAGCGGCCGTGCTGTTGTTGCTGGCTTGCCTGGCGCTGTTGCCGTTCGGTCGCAGCGCGGAGTTGGCCATCGTGCTGTGCGCAGTCGCAGGCATCGTTGTCTGCGTGCGCGGTCAACTGGATTGGAAGTCCGACCCGGTGCGCTGGTCGATCCTGTTGTTCGTCGCGTATTGGCTGCCGGAGTTTGCCTCCGCCTTCGACGCGGTCAACAGCAAGCGGGCGTGGAAGGAAGTGGTCGTGGATCTGCGCTACTTGCCGATGCTGCTATTTGCCTGTGTCGCGCTGCAATCGCTCGCGGCGCAGCGTTTGGCGCGGCAAGGTTGCGCATGGATCGTGGCGGTCTGGGTCGCCGACGCCTTGTTGCAGGCGGCAACGGGTTGGAGCATCGGTGGCCCCGCCAGCGCGGATCGATTGAGTGGCGTGTTTGGTGCCGACGATCTCAAGCTCGGCGGCGCGCTTGCGCTGCTGTCACCCTTCCTGTTGCTGGCGGCCTTTGCGCGCAGTCGTTGGTTAGGTGTGCTTGCGAGTTTTCTGCTGTTGCTGGTAGTGCTGCTGGCCGGCGCACGTGCGGCTTGGTTGAGTTTTGCGCTGGTTTTGTTGGTTCTCGTCTGGCGATCATTTGGCGGCGGCCGCAAAGCGCTGCTGGCGCTTTCGACGATGCTGGCAATGAGCTTTGCGCTGGTCATCGGTGCCTACCTCGGTTCGGCCACGTTTCAAGCGCGGATAGATCGCAGCGCCGCCGCTCTGCAAGGCGTGGATGGCGTCGATCACGCGCTGTCGGGTCGCTTGCCGATCTGGCAGACCGCCCTCAGCATGTTCCGCGAGCAACCGATCAATGGCGTCGGTGTGCGCGGATTTCGCGATGCGTATGCCGCGCACGCTGAAGCCGATGACCCGTGGCTGGGATTCGATGGCGAGGCGGGTGCCTTCCATGCCCACCAATGGGTGTTGGAGGTTGCCGCCGAAACCGGTGCCATCGGTTTGTGGTGTTGGATATTGGCGGGTTTGGTGAGCCTGCGTGTGTGGCGGGAAGCCACCCCAGCCAACCGCGACTCTGCCGCAGCGGTGAGCCTGGCCTTGCTGGCGATGTTGTTTCCCTTCAACACCCACTACGCGTTTTACTCAAGCGCGTGGGGCGGGTTGCTGTTCTTTTTGTTGGCCCTGTGGACGCCAATGATTGCGTTGCGAAGCACGGGTTCGTCGACCCCGCAAAGCTGACCGCCACGCAGCGCCTGCTCAATACGTCCCAGGCTCAGTAAAGCGCCGGCTCGCCTTCCGGCCGACGCTTGAAGCGTCGGTGTATCCACAGGTATTGAGTGGGTGCTTCGCGCACCATGGCCTCGATCGCGGCATTGACGCGAGCGGTGTCGGCCTGCGGATCCGTACTCGGAAAGTCAGTCAACGGTTCGCCAACGCGCATCACGTAATCCGCGCCGATGCGGCGATGGAAAAACGGCACCACCGCTGCGCCGGATACGCGTGCCAGCTGATGGGTGGCGGTGATACTTGCCGCTTGAATGTTGAAAAACGGCGCGAACACGGTGTCCTTGCCGCGCATGTCCTGATCCGGCGCATACCAGAGAATGCCCGCCTGCTTAAGATGCCGAATCGCTGCTCGCAATTCGTCGCGGCGGAACATCGCAGTGGCGTAGCGCAAGCGACCGCGCTTCACCGCCCACTCGAACGCGGGATCGTCGTGGGCGCGATACATGCCGGCCAAAGGCGCGTGCTCGCAGAGCAGACGGCCACACAGTTCGAGGGTCATGAAATGCCCAGAGACCAGAATCACCCCGCGGCCTTGTTGCTTCAGTTGCTGCAGGATTTCGACGCCCTCGATTTCCACCCCGTCGCGCATCACGGCGACATCGCCCCACCACGCGCGCAGAAACTCGAACACACCAATTCCCAGATCCCGAAAGCTGCCCTGCAACAACGCGCGCCGACTGGCAGAGGTCATGTGCGGAAAGCACAAGTCGATATTGCGCCGCGCCGCACGGCGACGGCTGCCCACTACAAGGCGCAGAACGCTGCCCAGTGCGCCGCCCAAACCGCGTTGCAACCCCCATGGCAGCTGGGCGAACAGCCACAACACAGCGATGCCGACATAGGTAGGCCAGCAACGGATGGATCGCGGCGCCGGGCCGGCCGAGGTCGCGCTGATCATGTCTGGCGTGGTCAAAACTGTGGCGCAGCTAAGCGCTCGGCAAGCGTGGCACGCCCATGCTGCTGCGCTCTTCGGTGACCGTCGCGACCACGGCATTGCGGGTGATTCGGCGAACGCTTTCGCAGGCTTCACCGCGACTTGCGCGGATGGCATTGGCGAATGCCTGCCGAGCGCGCCCATCATCTGCCTGGTGTGCGTACAGCTCACCCATCGCTTCCCAAACGTGGCTGTCGACGTCGCCACCGAGCGCACGCAGCAGATAGTCCTCCGACTTGCCCCACAGCTGCTCCACCCGGCACAGATTGCCCAATGCAAGTTGGATTCCTGGACTTCCAGGCTGCTCGGCCAGCCAGCTCTCAGCGCGACGAATCGCCAACGAGCGATCACTGTGCGCAAGACTGCCGTAGCGTCTGGCCAAGGTTTCGGACCAGTCTTTGCTGAGCGCGCGCTCGATCGCCACTGCGGCTTCGTCGGCGTCGCCCAAGGCGGCGGCACGGCTGGCGTAGGCATCGACGAGTTCAGCCTGTTTGCGTTGTGACTTGCTCAGGCTCTTCCAGCGCGCCAGCAGGACACCCAAGCCTTCGGTCTGCGCCAAGGCCGCAGCGATGGTGTGCGCTTCGAGCTTGGTCAAAGCCTCGCCTTCGCGAACTTTGCTGCTGCGCAGGGTGGGCAACAGATCGAGCGCTTCCGCAGCGCGACCCGCACCGACCAAGGCCTGCACCCGCAGCTCTTGGCCGCGCGGGCTGAGCGCCTCACTGACCGCCGCGTGCTCCAACAATTCGGCAGCGCTCGCAAATTGCTCGCGTTCGATCAAGTGTTCCACATTGATCAGGCGTGCCTGGGCCTGCCCGCCGGCCATGCCCGCATCAGCCAACAAGCCACTGGCGCGCTCAGTTTGACCGCGCGCATAGGCGGCGCGATGGGCAGCCAGCAACGCGGGCAAGCGCAGCGATTCATCGCCCGCCGCCTTGCCGAGTAGACGGTCGGCTTGCGCCCAGCGTCCATCCTCCAGCGCCAGCAGGCCTTCCGCCAAACGCCCGCGGGCAATGCGCCGCCGACGCCGACGCCAGCCGACAAAGGGTGCTCGCAACAGCCAAAGCAAAGCCCGCACCAGCAGCCCGATCAGCAGTGCGAGGGCGATTGCGACGATCAGGGTGCTCTCGACACTCCAGCCTCGAAAGGTCACCAGCACGTAGCCCGGATCCAGCGCCAGCCAATGCCAAGCGAACGCGCCCAAGACCGCCAGCGCGAGCAGGATCAGCGCTTGCCGAAACAGCTTCATTCGACTTCGACCGCAGGACTCGGCTCGACGCTAGGCTCGGGCGCCGGTTCAGCAGGAGTGGCGAGCGGCACAGCGGACGCCTGACGGCTGGCAGATTCGATGTCCGCCGTTGCCGGTGGCAATGGGGCCGAAAGTGGCTGCGCCTCGCCAAGTCGACGTGTGGCCCGCAGACCGCGCAGTTCGCGCAGGGTGGCGCCGATGGCCGCCGGCGGCGTTGCATTTTGCGGTTCGAGCCCACGCAGTGCTTGCACGTGGGCGATGACGCGCGCGTCGCTGGGTTCAAATAACGAATTCAGGTCGGTCTCGACGGCTTTGAGGGTTTCAGCCCAGGCACTTGAATCGCCGCGCTCAAGCGCCGCAAGACCCAGTTGCAGGCGCATTGCGAGGGCAGTCTGCCGGGCGCTGCGCAGCAGCGGATCGATAGGCGCGCCGGCCTCGTCCAGGCGGCGCACGGTAATCAGCTGGCCGAGCAGATCGAGCAGTCGCGAAGAACTGCCGGCGTCGCTCTCGCCGTCTTGCAGCGGTGCTGGCAGCGTTGCCAGTTCCGAAAGCAGGGCATTGATGCGCAAGCGAGCCAGTGGCAACGGGTCCGCTGGCAACGCCTTCAAGGCCGCGATTTCCTGGGCCAATGTGAGCCGCAGCGGGGCGAAGACCGGATCTTGCAGCCCACCGAGGGCACCATCGGCCAGCGAGAAAGCGCGCACTGTGGCGCCGGCATCACGAAACAGCAACAGACGCTCATGGCCGGTGAGCAACAGGAACTCGGCTTCGTCCAGCAACATCGCCTGCGCGCCTTCCTGACGGGTTTGCGCCAAGCGATTGAGTGCGTCTTCGAGCAGGGCGGCGCGCTCGCCGATGCCCAGCACTTCCTCGCGAAGTACCCGTTGGCCAGAGGCAGCGTCGGTGAGTTTGCCGTCGATACTGCGCTGGCGGTCGCGCAGGCCTTCCAGCTCGCGATCAACTTCCAGCTGGCGGCCGCGCAATTCGTCTGCAATCTGTCGCCACTCACCGTTGCTGCGTTCGGCAATCGCGAGACGCTTTTGCGCATCCCAAGACCAGAGTCCAGCCACCGCAGCGGCCACGACCAGTAGCAGCCAAAGCCACCCTGAGCGGCGGGCGCGTTTGGGCGCGGGCGTTGCAGGTCGCACTTCAGCAGATTGGTTGTTCGGTGCAACGTCAATCGGGGAATCGGTCACGGCGTTAAGGTCGGCGTCTGGTTAACGTAAAAGTCGTTCGAGCTTGGGATTTTCTCCCTCCCCGATGTCCGGGGGAGGGTGGGGAGGGGGTTAGACAGCGCAGCGCTTTTGCATGGGCATAGCGGACGTTGATTTTGATCATCCGGGGTGGCCGGCCGCCATAACCCGTAGACCCGAGCAGTGATGCTACCGGAAGCCCCCCGCCGTGACATCGTGACGGCAGTGGCTGATCAAAGCGGCAAGCTGCGCGCTGGGCTGGGTGGAGCCCGCATCAAGCCACCGCGAAAAGCCGAGTCGATGCGCCACATCGCACAGGCGAGGGCTGGCACAGACGACGACCGCAGACTGCAATTGTTGACGTTCGACTTCGCCCAGTTGCGCGAATACCGAGCGCAAAGCCTCTTCGCTGCTGAGCAGCAGGGCGACCTTTCCACCTACTGCCAACAGACGTCGACGAGCGCTGGCGGTCAGTTTGGCAGGCTCGCGGCGGTATACCTCGGCAATGCAGACCTCGCTGCCGCGGTCGCGTAACGACTTGGCGATTTCGCCACGGCCACCGGGTGCGGTCACCAGCCCGACCTGGGCAGGCGGTGGCGAGAGTGCAGAGAGTGCCAATAGCCCTTCGCTGCGCATGAGCGAGGTCGGAATCTGCACATCGCGAATGCCGGCGCGTCGCAAAGCCGCCGCCGTACCGCTGCCGATCGCCAGCACTTGCATCGCAGCTGGCCGCGGATTGGGCAGGGGGCGGGCGAAGCGAACGGCCGCTGGACTGGTGAAGATGCACAGCGGGCAGGCCAGTGCTGCAAACAGATTGGCGCGCGATATCTGGTCCGCCTGCGGCAACAGGCGCAGTCCCGGCAGGCTCAGGAAAACCGCGCCATGCGCACGGCTTGCCCGTCGCAGCGGCGCTTGCTGGTTACTCGCACGCAGGCCAATGATGGTCCAGCCTCGCAAGCTTGATTGGGTGGGTATGCGGTCAGACATTCGGTTAGCCTAACTCGGCCGTTGCCGCCGCAGCGCCCCGGTTTGGTGCACCATTGCGCCCCCGAACTCGCTGACCAACGCATGACTGCCCCAATTCCCGACCGCCTTGCCTGCCTGCAACGCAAGCTCGACAGCATGCCGCCGGTGCGCGCACTCGGGTTCCGTGCCGCCGCATTCGACTCAGAAGTGTTGCGACTGAGCGGACCCCTTGCAGCCAACGTCAATGACAAGGGCTCCGCGTTCGGTGGCTCGCTGGCCGGCTTGCTCACCCTTAGCGCTTGGGGCTTGGTCGATCTGCATTTGGCGGAGGCAGGCTTTGCTGACGCCGAGGTCTATGTGCAGGATTCCACCCTGCGTTATCTGGCGCCGCTGTATGGCGAGCTGCACGCCGAGGCGCGCTTGGCGCCAGGCCAGAGCTGGGAGGAGTTTCTGACAACCTATCGCAGTCGTGGCAAGGCGCGGGCGACCCTGGCGGCCGTGGTGACCTTGCCCGATGGCAGCCCGGCGACCACGATGGAAGGGCGCTTTGTGGCCCTGCGACCGAAGGCCTGATCGAGAGTCAGCCAACGCTGCCGTCGATCAACGCTGACAACGCGGACACCACACCGTCGCTCGTTGTCCGATCAACTTGGCTATCAAGGCAACGCCGCATGCCCGGCACGCTTGCCGCTCGCGCCCATACACCAGCAACTCCTGCTCAAAGTAACCGGGCGCACCGTCGGGATTGAGAAAATCGCGCAAGGTGGTGCCGCCACGCTGGATTGCGAAGTTGAGAATGCGTTTGACGGCGTCGGCCAAGCGCTGGTAGCGCGCCAGTGAGACTCGGCCGGCTGCGCGGCGCGGATCGATGCCGGCTTCAAACAGACTCTCGGCCGCGTAAATGTTGCCTACCCCAACCACGGTCGCCTGGTCCATCAAAAACGTCTTTACCGGGGCGGTACGGCCACGACTAAGGCGGTACAGCAGCGTTCCGTCGAATTCGTCTTCCAGTGGCTCGGGTCCGAGGTTGGCCAGAAGTGGGTGGATTTCGCCATGCGGCTGCCACAGCAGCGCGCCAAACCGGCGCGGGTCATTCAAGCGCAAGATCGAATCGCGGCTGCTCGAATCGCTCTTGCTTGAATCGCCCTTGCTTGAATCGCCCCCGCTCGAATCTCCCTCGTGCGAATCTCCCTCGTGCCAACCTCCTTCGATAAGCAAGTCGACGTGATCATGTTTTGACGCCGGCGTGGCGGCCGGTAACACGCGCAAACACCCCGACATGCCCAAGTGCAGGATTGCGCTGCCGCTTTCAGCCTCGATCAACAAATACTTGGCGCGTCGGCGCACGCCGTGAATGGTTTGGCCAGGCAGCTCATCGCGAATCGCCTGCGCAATCGGCCAGCGCAGGTCGGGCCGACGCAAGGTTACCGCCAGCACGCGTCTTCCAAGCAGGTGCGGCGCAATGCCGCGGCGGGTGGTTTCGACTTCCGGAAGTTCGGGCATGCGGCGCGCACGTGTGGGTGGTTGGACACTGCCAGTTGGACACTGCCAGCGGTCATCAAGCGGATCGACCGCCGCGTCCATACTGGGGCGAAGGGATGGTCAGGCGGAAAACCTGCGGGCATCATGCGCCGTGGATTCACAGGAGTTGTTCATGCCTACCTACTTTCTTGACTGGCTCGTCGGTGGTTTTACCGGTGCCAGTTGGAGCACCGTCGCGATCTATTTCCTGATCGCGACCCAGTTGACGATTTTCTCGGTCACCCTCTATCTGCACCGCAGCCAAGCGCATCGGGCCGTCGATTTTCACCCTGCGTTGGCGCATCTGTTCCGCTTGTGGACGTGGTTGACCACCGCCATGATCACCCGCGAGTGGGCGGCCATCCACCGCAAGCATCACGCCAAATGCGAGACCGAAGAGGATCCGCACAGCCCGCAGTTCAAAGGCATCGGCACGGTGATGTGGCGCGGCGTTGAGCTGTATCGCGACGCGCGTGCGCAACGCGGCGATATCGAGAAGTACGGCAAGGGCTGCCCGGATGACTGGATCGAGCGCAAGCTCTACTCACGCTATGCCACCTTGGGTCCGACGCTGATGCTGTTCATTTGTGTCGGCCTGTTTGGTGCCAAGGGGTTGGCTGCGTGGGCACTGCAGATGGCGTGGATTCCCATCTGGGCTGCCGGCGTGATCAACGGACTTGGCCATTGGTGGGGCTATCGGAACTTTGAGACTTCCGACACCGCGACCAATTTGTCGCCCTGGGGCATTTGGGTGGGTGGCGAAGAGCTGCACAACAACCATCACGCATTTCCGAGTTCGGCGAAATTCGCGCTGCGGCGTTGGGAAGTGGACATCGGCTGGGCGGCGATCTGTGGTTTGCAAAAGCTTGGATTGGCCAAAGTGCTGCGCGTCGCCCCTTCGCTCGACGTGCGTCCCAACATCCAGATGCCCGATGGCGAAACCATGAAGGCCTTGCTGGCGCATCGCTTTCAAGCGATGACTGACTATTACCGACAGGTGATGCTGCCAGCACTGCGCGAGGAAGCCAGCCAAGCGGGCGACAGCTTGCGCAGCTTGCCGCGCCGGCTGCGGCGGGGCTTGGCCGACGATGGTCGCTGGCTCGATGCTGAGGCGCGAGCCAAGTTGCAGGCCTTCATCGCCCGCAAACCCAAGCTGGCGACCTTGGTCGAGTACCGCGCCCGCCTGGCCGCCGTGCTTGAGGAGCGTTCGACCGATGCCAACGCCAGCATGCAACGGCTGCAGGACTGGTGTCGCGAAGCCGAAGCCTCTGGCGTCCGCGCCTTGCAAGACTTCGCGGCGCGCTTGCGCGGTTATGCGCTGGTGCCTGCGACGGCGTGATTGCCGGATTGAATGGAGCCAACATCAGCGGGTTGAAGCTGCCTGCCCACTTGGCCTCATGGCGGTTGCTGGGCTTGATAGTGTTGTTGGCGTTCGACGTGACGGCGCAGGACACGCCGGCCGATTATCTGCGGCGCATCGATAGCAATGCCGATGCGCGACTGGATCTGCAGGAGTTCCAGTCCTACATGAGCGCCGGGTTCGACGCTAAGGATCACAACCGTAATGCCATCCTCGACCTCGACGAACAACCCGCGGGTGCGCGTCGCCGCCCGCTCAGTCGAGTGATGCATCTGCGTGCGCTCGAAGCCGGCTTCCGTCGACAGGATCGCAATCGCGATGGTTATCTCAATGCCAGCGAGTTGAGCGCGCCGCCAGGTTGAATTCTGCCGGATCGGCCTGTGCGGCAAGCCAACAGCTCGAAAAGCGCTTGCTCCCTATCCGACGTATGGAGTGCAATAGCTTGCGGCGATTCGATGGCGAAGACGCTGCTTGGCGCATACCACTCAGGGGGGAACAATGAAAAAGCGATTTCAAGCCGCAACCGCGGTTGCGTTGATGGGGATTGCCACGCTTGCCAGCGGCAGCTCGTATGATTCGGCGGTGAATATCGTCAATCACTCTGATTGGTCGATACATGAGCTGTATGTGTCGTCGGCTGACGCTGACGAATGGGGAGACGATCAACTGGGCAGCGAAGTGATCGAATCCGGTGGTGGCAGTTTTCTACTGCACAGCATTCCATGCGACGACTACGACGTCCGTCTGGTCGACGAAGATGGCGATGAGTGCGTGGTTGGCGGGGTGCCGCTGTGTGCCGACGATGATGACTGGGTCATCAGCAACGACGATCTGTTGGCCTGCCAAGGGGAGACCCAGTAGCCCGCGTGAACTGGGAGTACAAAAACGCAAAAACCCGCCAATCGGCGGGTTTTTGTTTACGGAAAAGCAGGTGATCGAATGCCGACAGCAAGCGCGCCGGCCGCACTCGATTTACTTGATTTTGCCTTCCTTGTACGGCACGTGCTTGCGCACCACCGGATCGTACTTCTTGATTTCCATCTTGTTCGGCGTGGTCTTCTTGTTCTTGTCGGTCGTGTAGAAGTGACCGGTACCAGCCGATGAAATGAGACGAATCTTGTCGCGCTTGGAAGCCATGATCTAACTCCTCAGACCTTTTCGCCGCGAGCACGCAGCTCGGCCAGCACGGACTCGATGCCGTTCTTGTCGATGGTGCGCAGGGCATGGGTGGAAACGCGCAGCTTGATCCAGCGATTCTCGCTCGGCACCCAGAAGCGGCGCTCGTGCAGATTCGGCAGCCAGCGGCGCCGCGTTTTGTTGTTGGCATGCGAAACGTTGTTGCCGCTTTGCGTACCCTTTCCGCTTACTTGACACACACGTGCCATAGCGCACCTCGATAACAATTGGTGCCCCCCTTGGCCAGGAAGGCTTCGGCCCCGCGCCAACAGGTGGCGCGCGCGATACGGGCAGTGCGTCTCGCCAGAACCCCGACATCGCGCAGTCGAATGGGCTCGATCAGGCAGGGCCTGAAACGGCGAGCCGCGCAGTATGGCAGGGCAAACCCAGTGGGACAAGCTTTGAAGTTAAAGGGATTGCCCAACGGCTAGACCTCGGCACCGAAGTAATCCCGACACCAGGCGACTACGGGCGGTAGCCCCAGTTCGAGCGTGGTGCGCGGCAGAAATCCCAATTCAGCGGTTGCGCGCGTGAGCTCGGCCATGGTCTCGATCATGTCGCCGGGCTGCATTTCCCGATAATGTTTGATTGCTGCGCGACCGGCGGCTTGCTCGATGATGGCGATAAAATGCTCCAACTCCACCGGCGCGTGATTGCCTAGATTGTAAATCCGATGCGGTGCGGCACTGGCGGCGAGGGGAGGGCGATCCAGCGCCGCCAATACGCCGCCGACGATATCGCTGATGTGGGTGAAGTCCCGCCGCATATGGCCGTGATTGAAGACATCGATCGGCCGGCCCGCCAGCACCGCGCGTGAAAACAGCAGCGGTGCCATGTCCGGACGACCCCAGGGGCCATAGACCGTGAAGAAGCGCAGGCCAGTGAGCGGCAGACGGTACAAATGCGCATAACTGTGCGCCATCGCCTCGTTGGCGACTTTGGTCGCCGCATAAAACGACAGGGGTTGCTCGACACTGGCATCTTCGCGAAACGGTGGTTTGGCCGCACCGCCATACACCGACGACGACGAGGCATAGACGAGATGTTGAATGCCGCGATGTCGGCATTGCTCAAGCACGTTGAGAAAGCCCAGCAGATTGCTTTGCACATAGGCGTGCGGTGCCTGCAACGAGTAGCGGACCCCGGCTTGTGCCGCGAGGTGAACCACGCGTTCGGGCTTGACACGTTGGAACAGCGCGTCCAGTCCTGCCGCATCGACCAGATCAAGCGCTGCAATCTCAACGTCGGCACATAGCGCAGCGACCCGATCACGCTTGAGTTGCGGGTCGTAATACGCGTTGAAGCTGTCCATGCCGACGACGTGGTCGCCGCGCTTAGCCAATGCCTGACAGACGTGGGCGCCAATGAAGCCAGCAGCGCCGGTCACTAGCACACGCATGCGGCTCAGCCCTGCCGCAGCCGCGCAAGAATGCCGTCGAGCGCGTCCAAGCTGTGATAGCTGATCACCAGCTTGCCGCGGCCGCCGCGGCCATGCTGCAGCTCCACCGCAGTGCCCAGAGTTTCCGACAGCTCGGTTTGCAATGCGGCGATGTCGGCATCAATCCGTTTGCCAGCGGTCACAGCCGGACTCGCGGGACCTTTGTGCAGCGCTTGCACCCTGCGCTCGGTCTCGCGGACCGACCATTGTTCATCGGCGGCCAGTCTGGCCAAGGCTTCGGCTTGCGCAGCGGGCAAAGTCAGCAAAGCGCGGGCGTGGCCCATTTCGATGCCACCGCGCTCCACCAGTTTGCGCACGCCTTCGGGCAACTCCAGCAGACGCAGCAGGTTGCTGACCGCAGCGCGCGAGCGACCCACGGCATCTGCGGCTTGCTGGTGGGTCAGGGCGAACTCGTCGATCAGCCGTTGCAGTGCGGTCGCTTCCTCCAGCGGATTCAGATCTTCGCGCTGGATGTTCTCAATCAGCGCCATCGCCAACGCCGCGTGGTCGTCGCTATCGCGCACTACCACCGGCACTTCCCGCAGAGCAGCCAGCTGCGCGGCTCGCCAGCGCCGCTCACCGGCAATGATCTCGAAGCGATGCGGGCCGACGGGGCGCACCACGATGGGCTGGATCAAGCCCTGGGCCTTGATCGAATCGGCCAACTCCTGCAGCCGCTCGGTGTCCATGTGGCTGCGCGGCTGGTACTTGCCTGGCTGCAGTTGTTCCAGCGGCAGCATGCGCATGCGCTCGCCTTCGGGCTCGCCTGCCGCATCACCGCGACCGCCCAGGAGTACGTCGAGCCCACGCCCAAGGCCTCTCCGCTTGGTGCTCATGCCGCCGCCTCCGGCGGCTTCGCATGATTGCGTTCGCGGCGCAGCATTTCACCGGCCAGGCCGAGGTAGGCAATGCTGCCGCGCGAGGCGCGGTCATAACCAACGATGCTTAGTCCGTGACTAGGTGCCTCGGCCAAGCGCACGTTGCGCGGCACAATGGTGCGGAACAGCTTGTCACCGAAGTGCTGACTCAGCTGCGCCGAGACCTCATTGGAAAGATTGTTGCGGACGTCGTACATGGTGCGCAGGATGCCTTCGATTTCGAGCTGCGGATTGAGCCGCGTCTTTACCGCGCGAATCGTCTCGGTGAGTGCCGACAAACCTTCCAGCGCGTAGTACTCGCATTGCATCGGCACCACCACGCCTTGCGCGGCAGTCAGTGCGTTGATGGTCAGCAGATGCAGTGAAGGCGGGCAATCGATGAGGATGAACTGATAGCGATCACGCACCGGTGCCAGCGCCTCGCGCAAGCGGTGCTCGCGCGCCAGCGTATCCATCAGCTTGAGCTCAGCGGCAGTCAGGTCACCATTGCCCGGTAGCAAGTCATAGCCGTTGGGCGTGGTCACAATAGCCTCGGCGGCGCTGCATTCTTCCAGCAATACCTCACAACCGGTCGGCTTGGCCAAGCGCTTGTCGACGCCCGAACCCATTGTCGCGTTGCCCTGCGGATCCAGATCGACCAGCAGAACACGCCGACGCGCCTCGGCCAACGCGGCCGCCAGATTGACCGAGGTTGTGGTCTTGCCGACGCCGCCTTTTTGATTGGCGATGGCGATGATCCGACCCATGAGTATTAAGACCGTTCCCGAGAAGCATAAGAGCAAGCAGGCAACACAAGCATCAATCTTGAGCGCCTGCCGAGGTCGACTCGATGACACACAGACAGCGTTCGCCGTCCAGCTGAGGCACCCGCAGACGATGCGTCGCAACGTGCCGCCAGCCGGCGGGTAAATCGCTCAGCTCGTGGCTCGGATCGCGACCCTTCATCGCCAGCAACTGCCCACCTGGACGCAGCAAGTGGCCGCCAATGTGGAGAATCTGTTCAAGAGTACCGAAGGCGCGCGCGGTAAGACAGTCGTAGTGACCCGCTTCGTCGACATTCTCGGCACGCGCTGAGAGTACGCGCACGCGCTCACTCAGGCCCAACGCACGCACCGCCTCACGCAGGAATCGCGCCTTCTTGCCCGCAGTTTCGATCATGGTCAGGCGCAAATCGGGCAGCGCCAGCGCCAACGGTATGCCGGGTAAACCAGCGCCGCTGCCTATATCAACCAGTGCACCCGCCGGCACATAAGCAAGGATCGCCAGCGAGTCGAACAGATGCTTGACCAGCATCTCTTGCGGATCGCGAATGGCCGTGAGGTTGTAGGCCTGGTTCCACTGCAACAGTAGCGCCAGATAGGCAAGCAAGCGGCCATCCAGCGATTCATCCAAGCCCAATCGCGCGAGCTCGCGTCGCAACGAAGGTCGGAGGACGTTGACTGGCGAATTGGGCGCGGGGTCAATCTTAGGCGCGACTAGGGTCACGACTTCTGCCAGCAGCGGGGGTCGCCAGTATCGACAGCGGCGCGGGGGTCAGCAACCGCCAGCGGTCATTCGCCTCGGTGGCAACGCCCCAGCAACGCTTCAGGCACCGAGTTGGCAACGGGTAACCCGCAACCCCAGGCTGCCCAGGCGCTCGTTGAGGGCCAGCTTGACCCGGCCGTTCAAGCCATCGATGTCACGAGCGGCGGCGGTCAGCGACGCATCCATGTACAGCCGCACTTCGCGTTCGACCACGCGATCTATGTCGTTCAACTGATCACCGCTGCGCGCGGGCTCAATGATCTGATAGTAAAACGCCGCCCGTTGACTGTTAGCGTCTCCCGCAACCAGCGGCAACGCAATCCGATGGTTGATCAAGGCAACAGGGGCCGATACGCGCTCAAGCAAAGGCAGGGAAAAGCGCAGGCCGGGAGCCAAGGTGCGCGCGTAATGGCCGAACCGGCTCACCGTGTAAGCGGTGCCTTCGGGCACCCAGCGCAATCCCGTCAGCAGTAAGGCGACGGGGAGCGTGAGCGCAAGTACCAGCAGTTCGGGCGACATGGCGGGCGTTTATCTTTATTATTCAGTTACTTAAAGTAACTTTGATTGGTATTTTATCAACAACAAGCGTCAACCGCGCGCTCACTTAACGCAAACATTACGTTAACACAGCGAAACCTTGTGTGAATGAGTGTTCAAAAAAGCCAGAGGGTGTTCGGCTTGCACACACTTTGATTGAGCAAGGCATCTGCCGACTCTGCCCGGAAAGTCTCACTAGCAGCCTCTCGGACTTGGGTGGTCGAGTCGATAGTTGGCTGCGTGAGGACAGAATGCGACGCTTCGCCGGCCCGAGCAGCGCTAATCTCTTGGGCCTGCACTAGCAAGTTCATATGGTCTTGACTGCCGGCACTGCGGAGGGTCGGCGCAGGCCGCACTGCGCTGTCGGCAAATTGCCGCGTGCTGGCGTCAGTCTCATCGCCGATCCCACTGCGGCGGCGCAGGGCAGGCGCCGACGGTGTCCATGTGCGGTTGGATACAGACCGGCAATGGCCAGTCGTGCGAGCGTGCGATCGCCATCGCCCTCGTGGAGCCCGCCATGTCCAACCTGTCCGCAGCGGAGCAACATCGCCCGCAGCAAAACGCCCTGCTCGCTGCCCTACCCGCGGGCGATTGCGCGCGCCTGTCGACCGATCTGGAACTGGTGCCTTTGGCCCTTGGGCAGGTCCTGTACGAGTCCGGGGAGACCATGAGCCACGCCTATTTCCCGCTCGACTGCATCGTCTCGCTGCTGTACGTGATGAAAAACGGGGAATCGGCCGAAATCGCCGTGGTAGGCAATGAGGGCATGATAGGTATCGCTCTGTTCATGGGCGGCGAGTCGACCATGAGCCGGGCCATCGTACAGAACGCTGGTTACGCCTATCGCCTCAAGGCCCAGGTGCTGAAGGACGAGTTCCAGGCCGGCGGTGCCCTGAGCCGGCTGCTGCTGATGTTCGCGTCGGCGCTGATTACCCAGATGGTGCAGACCGCCGCTTGTAACCGCCATCACACGGTCGACCAGCAATTATGCCGCTGGATTCTGCTGAGCTTGGACCGGCTGCCCTCGGATCGCATCAGCATGACTGAGAAACTGATCGGCAACATGTTGGGCCTGAAGTCGCCCGAGGTAAGCAAGGCCACGGGTGTCTTGCAGAAGGCCGGCCTGATCCACTACCACGATGGCGAGATCACCGTGCTCGACCGCGGCAAGGTCGAGAAGCGTTCCTGCGAGTGCTACGGCGTGGTCAAGCGTGAGAGCGACCGCCTGCTGCCGCTCGCGGCCTGACCGCGGCCAGCCTCGCCTGAATCCAGAAACCGCGCCTCTGCGCTACCATCGCCCCAACCTACCACTGGATGGAGCGGCACCGGAGACCGGGTCCTCGTGGCTGCGGGCCGGGTTGCCAAGCTGCGGTGGACGAACCCTTGGTTCTGAGGTCTTTGACCAGGACGCTGTTGTCGGCGTCCTGCGGGACCAGCAGCCTGTCGGACTTAGGCCGTTCCGGCCGCCAGGCTTTCCAGCCACTGGATCAACCGATCCAGATCGGTGCGGTTGCTCGCCAATCCCAGCGACACCCGGATCGCGCCCACTGCCGTGCCGGCGCAGTCGGCCAAGCGTCTGGGCGTGAAGTCATCGCCGACGGATTGCAGGCACTCCGCGAGCCGTTCCGCCGCCAGACCGAACGCCGCTTCAGCGGCGCCTGGATTGCAGAAGCAGCCACCGCGTAAGGAAATGCCGGCGTCAGCCGCGCTAGCTTCGATGCGCGTGTAGTCGGCCGGATCACCGCATCCATCCAGGACGTTGAAGCTGACCGTGGCGCCGCGTTCGCGCAGATCCGGTGGTCCATACAGGTGCAGCAGCGGGCTGCCGTTTTTATGACACAGGCGGCGCATGCGCTGCAGCAGATCGCCGGTGAGGTCGCGCAGGCGCGCACTGAGTCGGTCCATACCCGCTTCCGCCAACAGCGCAAATCCGGCTGGCAGCGCGGCCAACCCGAGAAAGTCTGGGGTGCCATCCTCGAAGCCTTCGGCGCCATCGTGCAGCCGGTGTTGATTCGTGTGCACCGACGCATAGCGCACGGTTCCGCCGGCAAACCAGGGCCGGCGCAGCTTGGCCAGTGCTTCCTTGCGCAGGATCAGCGCACCCAGACCGGTCGGATAGCCAAACAGCTTGTAGAAAGAAAGCACCGCAAAATCGGCTGGGACACGCCGCAGACTGATGGCCTCACTCGAGGCATAGGCGGCGATGTCCAACAGCACGTCCAGTCCAAGTTCGTGGGCTTTGTCCGCCAGCTTCAGCGGATGGCGCACGCCGGAAAAGTTGGATTGCGCCGGAAAAGCAAACAGTCCGCCGCCGGCAGTTGCCGCCTCCCGCAGCCCGGCTTCCGGGTCATGCAGCCGCAGCTCCGCATCCAATCCAATCACCCTCACCGCAGCACCCGCCGCGCGCGCGTACTCACGGACCCCATTGATCGAATTGTGATTGTCGGTGGTCAGCAGCAATCCGCGCTGTGCATCGAACGGATAGCTTTCAGCGACCAACTTGATCGCCGCGCTGCAGTTGCCGGTAAAGCAGACGACATGGCTGCGCGCATCCACATCCAGAAAATCCATCACCGCGGTGCGCGCTTGTTCGACGATCGCGGTGCTGGCTGCAGAAGTATGCGACTGCGAATGTGGATTGCCGAACAGGCCGCTTTCCAGCAATGCCAAGTGGGCGCGCAGCTGCGAGACGCCGTACAGCGCGCTGCCTGTGTAGTCTAGATAGGCATGACGCTGCGCATCCAAACGTGCGAATTCGCGGTCGCGCAACGCCTGGAAATCGAAGTCTCCTGCACTGCGCCGCAAACTCCGAGCAGGCGGGTTCGCCTCGGCCGGTGTCATCTGGGCCGATGTCATCAGCATCCGCGCCTGCTGCGCTTCTGACCAGCAGCAACCTCGCCAAGGGCCAGCACACGTGGCGATCCGCCGAAGTAGCGACTCAGTCGGGCGATGGTTTCGAACTCGCGGCGCGCCACCGCCGTTGCATCGCTGCGGATGTGCGGAAACATCACCTCGTCGGACCAGGCTTGCAAGCCTCCGTGCAGACGTAGCACCTCGCGGCCGCCGAGGCGCTGGATCAACGGGCGGAATTCCTCAGGCTCAACGCTGTGATTGGCATACACCACCCATGTGCTGACCTCAGCCGGCAAGCTGTCATCAAGCGCCGACAAAAGCACCGCGCCGGGCAATCGATCCTGATCGAATTCAGCCCGCGTTCGCAGATCCAGCAACTGCATTCCGGGCTGGTGATTGACGATCCGTTGGGCCAGATTCACCGCCGAAATCTGGTCGCCGCTGAGCGCCGCCTTGTGATTGCCGACCACGCCAGCCAGCACACCGGCGATCAGCGCCAAACCGGCCAGCACAGCGCGTCGCGCATTCACTGGAACCTCCGTTCGATGCGCTCGGCGGCGAAAAAGGCGACCAGCGCCACTACCACCACAGCCGCGACCACCCAACCGTATGGCACGCCCAGCAACTCCGGCAGGGTCCATGCGCCCATCGCCGAACCCTCATAAAACCGCGCGAACCTCGGCAATAGAAGGCCGGTCAGCAGTATGCCCACCCAGATTCCCAGCAGCACCAACATGCCGTCGATGCGGCCGGTGGCAGCGGCGACGCAAGCGGTGCCCGGGCACAATCCGGCCAAAAGCAGCCCAGCACCAAACAGCAGCGCACCGACCAGCTGCGGCCACAGCCAGGTGGGCGGAACGTAAACGGCGTGCAGGTCCAGCATGCCCAGACGGCTCAGCCAGAACACCCCCAGCATCGCCACCAGCAGCGCGCTGAACATTACCTTGAACACAGTGAGATCTCGGCCGTAGAACTGCGCACTGAGCTTGCGTGCACTTCCCAGGCCGGCGCGTTCCAGCGCAAATCCGAAGCCGATACCGATCATCACAGCGATCGGAAGTGTTGTTGAAAGCGCGGCGGACTCGCCCAGTAGCGGCGCGCTCATGTCCACAGCTTCCGAACGGCGGGTGCCAGTGCATGGGCGGTGGCGAAGGCCACCAACAGGAACAGCCAGCTGCCCACGCTGAGCAGTGCGCCGCCAGTGAGTGCCTGGCCGCTGGTGCAGCCGCGCGCCAGCACCGCACCAGCCGCCATCATCACGCCGCCACCGCAAGCAAACAGCAGGCGCGAAACAGGCGGCAGATGGGTAGGTCGTTCAATCGAAAAGCGCAATCGACCGGCCAGCGCGGCCGACAGCCAACCGCCCAGCAGCACGCCCAGCAACTCGAAATTCAGCCATTCCAGCCACGGTCCGGGGTCCGACAGGTAATGAGCGAACAACGGATTCCCCGCCGCCTGATCCGGTGCGACCGCGGCCAGTGCACCGGCGGCGCTGCTGGCGAATGCACCGTAAGCACCCAGTCCACGTCCGACCAAGACGAACGCGGCGAGCAGCACCAGACCCAGCCCGGCACCGGCCAGATACGGATCGGCATAGCCTGCCGGAATTTGGCGCGCGCTCATGGCTGCAGGCGGACCACTGGGTGGTCGACCGGACGGTCGGCCAGATGGTCGGCCGGATTTTCGACCGGGTTGTTTTCAGCGCGCGACCAATCCTGGTAGGAGCCGTCGTACAGCAGCACCGGATGTCCCAGCAGGCGTGCCGCAAACAACATCGCGGTGGCCTGTTGGCCGATATGGCAGTAGCCCAGCACGGTGTCGCCGGGCGCCACACCGGCGGCGTCGAACAGCTGTCTAAGTTCGGATTGGGGTCGCAGCAGCAACTGCTCGTTGGTCAGCTCGGTGAACGGGATGCTGTGCGCGCCGCGGATATGGCCGCGCTTGTCGATCTGGCCGTGCGCGCCGGCCTCGTCAATTCCGTCGTAGTAGACGCCGGCGCGGGCATCAATCACGACGGTCCCCGGCGTGTGCAGATGCGCGCGAACGTAGTCCGCATCCACCACCAGCGCCTGCGTATTCAGTGGGCTGAGCTCGCCAATAGTGGCCGCGACTGGTTCGGCGTTGACTTCGCCGCCGGCGGCCTTCCAGGCATCCATGCCACCGTCCAGCAGCACGGCCTGCTTGACCAGACCGGCGTACTGCAGGGTGAACAATACGCGGGTACTAGGGCTGACCCAGTCCTTGCCGTAGTAGACAACCACCTTGGAGTCATCGGAGATGCCCAGCGCTTGCAGGCGCTGGCGCAGGTCGTCGGCTGCTGGCATTTCCAGCATCAGACCGGTGCTGGTGTGCTCGGAGACGGAGATATCGTCCAGCGTGACCAACCGCGCGCCGTGGATGTGGGCACGCTGGTACTCGTCGGCATCGCCTACATGCAGCAGCACCAGCTGTGGATCGTGCAGATGAGCCGCAAGCCAGCTGGGATCAACCACCAGCGAAGCGCGGCCGTTGCCGGCCTGCGAAACGCCGCTCATCAGCAGCGTGAGCAAACATATTTGCAACAGATATCGCTTCATTCGGGCAGCCTCCGTTGGTATGACCGCAGCGTGCGCGGTGCAGAACGGAGGCCAAAGCAGTTGGCAGCGAACGGGTCCTTGCTGGCAGCGAACCGGATTCCAGGTTCAACGACGCACCCCCGGACTAGCGGCGCGGATCAGCGGCGCAGATCAGCTTTGCAGATCAGCTTTGGAGATCAGCGTTGCAGATCAGCGTTGCAGGTCAGCGGCGCACACCTAACTGCGCAAAACGAGCCTCGAACTCGCTGCGCCGATTGCGACTCAGGCGCACGCTGGTGCCATCGCTTAGTTTCAACTCGCAGTCACCGCGGAACAGCGGATGGATTTCCCGCACCCGCGCCAGATTGACGATGGATGCCCGGTGCACGCGAATGAAATGTTCTGGATCGAGCTGGCGCTCCATTTCGTCCATGCTTTCGCGCAGCAGATGGCGGTTGCCGCCGCAGTGCAGGCAGACGTAGTAGTCCGCCGCGCTGACCCAGTCGATCTGGCTGGCTTCGATCACCAGGGTCTTGTCGCGCGCCGGAATCAGGAAGCGGCTGCGCGGTGACTGCCGCATGCGCAGCAATTCGGCGATGCGGGCGTCCAGCGTGCCCTGCCGGTGGCTGCGCACCTGTGCCTTGGCGCGCTCCAGCGCAGCGCCGAAACGTGCGTCACTGAACGGCTTGAGCAGGTAGTCCAGCGCGTGCACTTCGAACGCGCGCAACGCATAGCGATCAAATGCGGTGACAAATACCACTGCAGGCACCGCGTCGGCGCCAACCTGCTGCAATACCCCGAAGCCGTCCAGCTCCGGCATCTGGATGTCCAGAAACAGGATGTCCGGTCGCAGCCTGGTGATCAGCGCAATGGCGTCGGTGCCCGTTGCATCGCCCACCACCTGTATCTCCGCATCCGCCTGCAGCAGCCGCCGCAAGCCCTCGCGCGCCAGCGGTTCATCATCGACGATCAGCACCTTCATCGGTGGGGCAACGACACTGTTCATGCAATCCGACGCAAGGGCAGATCCAGCTCCGCCAGCACCTTGTCACCCTGTTGCGACAGCGAAAAGCTGGCGTTCTGAGCGTACAGGCTGTGCAGCCGCTCGCGGGTATTGCGTAGCCCGATGCCTTCCACCGGTGCCTGTGCCAACGCGCCGGTGCTGAGCATCTGCAGCTGCAGCCGGTCCCCATTGCGCCGCGCCACGACGGTGATGGAGCCGGCCGCCGCACTCACGGCGATGCCATGCAGCACGGCGTTTTCAGCCAGTGGCTGCAGAATCAGGATGGGCACACCGGCGTCGCCGACATCGTCGTCCAGCTGCACGGAGAACGACATGCGATCAGAAAAGCGGGTGCTCTGGATTTCCAGATAGCGCTTCAGCACCTCGATTTCCTCAGCCAGCCGCACTCGCTGGCGACCGGCGTGATCCAGCGAGTAGCGCAGCAGATCCGCCAGTCCGGCGATCATCGTGACCGCATCACTGCCGCGGTTGCCGCGCACCAGCCCGCTGATGGCATTCAGTGTGTTGAACAAAAAATGTGGCTGCAGCTGCAGTTCCAGGGCGTGCAGGCGGGCGTCGGTCAGCGATTGCTGCAAGCGCGCGGCTTCCAGCGTGCGCTCGAGATAGCGCTGGTAGTACTCAAGCGCCAGCGCAGCACCCAGCACCAGCAGATACAGGATCCAGCCCAGTGGCAGTTGCGCCAGCAACAGCTTGCCCACCTCCAGCTCCGAGGCGCTGGCAGTCATCCGGTCATACGGTTGCAGCCAAAGCATCAACTTCAGCGAATACAGCGTGTGCAGCAGCGTAATCAGTGTGGCCACGCAGAAGTGGATCAGCACCGATCTCATCCGCGGCGGCGTCAGCGGGAATCGTCTGGACAGCCACACGATCAATACGGTCGGTGCCAGCCAGACCATCCACACGGCTAGGAAATAGCCCAGCAACAACGGGATGTAGTGGCCGTGCGTGATCATGCTGATCCACACTTGGATCCCAGCCAGCAGACCGAACAGCAGCCAAAACGCAGCAGCGAACAGCAGGAATCGACGTGTACTCATCGATGAAGTTTGCCGCAGCTGCTGCGCCTGTGTGATCACGGTGCAGCCAATGGACCGCTAGTGGCAGCCAAGCGGCCAGTGTCCATTGCCGATTCGAAGCTGGTGTTGTGACTGTCCGGCTGTCTCGGTGGCCGAGTTTCGCCGCCGGTTTAGCCGCCTGAGAACGCCTCACTCAGGTGTGCGTTCATCATCCGATACGCGCGTTTGGCGGCGCGTTCGTTGTAGACGCAGCCTGGCGGCTGTTGCGCGTCGGCTTCGGCAAAACAATGCACGGCACCTGCAAAATTGACGAATTGCCAATCCGCGCCAGCTGCGCGCATTTCCTGCTCGAAGCCGTCGATGTCGGCGGACTTCACGTAACTGTCGTCGGCACCGTTCAGCACCAGCAATTTGGCCTTGACTGCCGAGGTCTGCGCCGGCAAATCGGTGGTGAGGTTGCCGTGGAAGCTGACCACGGCGTCCAACTCGTAACCGCTGCGGGCGAGTTCCAGCACGGTGGCACCGCCAAAACAAAAGCCAATCGCTGCAATCGAGTCATGCTGCAAAGGCACGCTGGCGGGCTGTGTTTTCAGCAAGTCGGCCGCCGCAGTAACGCGCTTGCGCAACAGCGCGCGATCGGCATAGGCCTTGCCAGCGGCAGCGCCTGCTTCCTGCGCATTCGCTGGACGTACGCTGCTGCCGTACACATCAGCCACCAGCACTACATAACCATCGGCAGCGATACTTTTGGCCTTGCTCAGGGCCGAGTCGGTGACGCCCATCCAATTGGGCACCATCACCACGCCGGGCCGGGCTTCACCACCTTTGGCGTAGACCAAGTAGCCGCTGAATTCGACGTCATCGACCTTCCATGTGATGGCTTCGCTATGGATCTCGGCACGCGCGAGCAGCGGTAAGGTCAAGAGCAGCAGGATGATCAAGCGCATGGGGAAACTCCTCGGATGCAGGGAAAGTCGGACGTCGTCGGCAGAATATGGTGCGCGTGGCGTTGGCGGCACTGCGTGAGGAAACCGCCTCGCCAACACCACGATGCCACGTCGGCAAGTTACCAAAACGACAACGCCCCCGGCGGGCTACCGGGGGCGTTGGTTGGCTTGCGAAGAGGCCAGTTGCACGTTATCGAAGATACCCTCGCAGCCACTCTTGAAGATCAACAGCTCGGTCATCAAGGCGGTGCCGTTGGCAAATTTGCGGCCGTCAATGGCGCTCCGCGGCGGCTGCGTGGTCAGTGTGCCGTCGAGAGCCGGTAAGGTCGCCCGCCAAGAGATCGCCACACCGCCTTCGTCTTGCTCCACCGCACTAAGATTTGTCCGCCGTCTCGGTGGTGCTGAACTCCAGCAGTTCCGCCTTGCTGCCATCGGGCAGCCGCCACTCAAAGCTGTTGTCGATCGCGTCCAGTGCTTCCACCTGCGGGCACAGCCTCGCCACCTTCGCTTCCAGCGCTTTTGCTGCACCTTCGACCGAGCGCTCGATCTCTTCGCCAAACTCATTGGCCCGACGCTCGATAGTGGCGGCGGCGTCTTCATCGCCACTCATCGCAACGCGGATCGCTTGCGCGGCAAATTCACCGGCGAGAGTGGGCACGATGCGCTCCACCGCGGCTTCGATGCGTCGCTCGAACGCTTCGTTCTTGAGGGCATCGGTGGAGTTGGCCGTGGCGACGGCGTGGTCGGCGTCGATCTTCAAGGCTTGCAGTTCGTCCAGCAGTTCGGCGCGGCGCTCTTCGCTGGAGAACTGGGTCACCACCGTGGCCAGCGCGACAAACGCGATGTCGATGCTGTCACTGGCGATCTGCTTGACCTGCGGCAGCATGGCTCGCAGCTCCGATTGAAACTGCTCAACTCGCTGCCGATCCTTTGCCGACAAGGTTATCGATTGCCCATCGATGTGGATGTTGCTGCCGACAAACTCGATCCGCGCCGGGCCGGCGGTCGTCGCTGATTTGCGTGTGAAGCCGAGTCGATCCGCATCAACCTGCAAACCATAGCGACTTTCAACGTGGCAACGCGCGTCGAGGTCAATGCTGCTGGCGGCCGCAGCCAAGGGAGACAGCAGACCGGCGGCGAGGGTGAAACTCAGCGAACGATGGATAGCGCAGCGCATAGGGTTACTCCGACCTGTGATGTGCTGTGATAGTGAACCAATACACCTTGGTGGACATGAGTCTAAAGTCACGCTGTCCCGAGTCCATGTTGCTCGCCTGCGCCGAACCGGCCAACTCGCCTGCTACCCTGCCATTGCAATGGGCAGGGAGACAGCATGGCGGAGAGCCACGCATTTTTTGAAAGCTTGGCCATCGTCATTTGCGTGGCGGCGGTCACCTCGTACCTGTCGATCCGGCTGCGGCAGCCGCCGGTGTTGGGCTATCTGCTGGCGGGCTTGATCGTCGGCCCGAACGTCGGCCCGCAGTGGGTTTCCGATCCGCAAACCGTCGCCTCGCTGTCTGAGTTGGGGGTGATCCTGCTGATGTTCTTCCTTGGCCTTGGCTTCAGCCTGCGGCACCTGATCAAGGTCGGACCGCGCGCCTTTGTCATTGCCTTCTTGGAAGTCGGGGTGATGATGTTTGCCGGCATGTCGATTGCCCAAGGCTTCGGCTTTTCCGGCTCGGAGTCGCTGTTTGTTGGCGGCGTGGTGGCGATCGCGTCGACCACGATCATCGCCAAAGTATTTGAAGAGCAGCAGATTGATCGTCCACTGCGCGAGCTGGTGCTTGGCATCCTCGTCGTCGAAGACCTGCTTGCGGTGATGCTTCTGACCGTGCTGACCATGGTCGCGCAAAGCGGTGGCTTGAGCGTCGAGCAATTCGGCCGCAGCGCGCTTGAACTGGCGATTTTTCTGTTGGTGCTGGTGATTGCCGGCATGTTCGCGGTGCCCAAGGCCATCGCCGCCGTGGTGCGCCTCAATCGCCCAGAGCTCACGTTGCTGGCCAGCGTCGGCATTTGTTTCGCCGCCGTGCTGCTGGCGCAGCGGTTTGGCTATTCGGTCGCGCTGGGCGCGTTTCTGGCGGGCTCGCTGGTGGCCGAGTCGGGCGAAGAAAGGCGAATCGAGCACCTGGTGCGGCCGCTGAAGGACCTGTTCGCTGCGGTGTTTTTTGTCGCCGTCGGTATGTCGATCGAGCCGCGAATTGTTGTCGAGCACTGGCCGATGCTGTTGCTGCTGACGGCGACTGTCGTTTTCATCAAACCGATGGCCGTCGCGGTGGGCAGTTTTGTCGGTGGCATTGGCGTTCGCCGCTCGGTCCGCGCCGGCATGATCATGGGCCAGATCGGTGAGTTCAGTTTCATCATCGCCGCGCTCGGCGTGAGCCTGGGCGCGGTTGATCCATCGTTGTATCCGCTGGCAATTACGGTCTCGGCGTTTACGGTGTTGACCACGCCATGGATGGTTAAACTCTCTGAGCCCCTGGCGCGCGCGGTCGATCACCACTTGCCCAGACCGCTGCAAACCCTGGTTGCCCTGTATGGCAGTTGGATCGACGAGCTGACCCGCGCCAAGGAGCGCGGTGCGCTCGGTCACGGCGCGCAGATTCGCCGCATCACTGCCTTGTTGTTGTTGGATGCGGCGTTGCTGTGTGCGGTTGTCATCGTCACCTCGTTGTTTGCCGAACGCCTGAATGTCTGGCTCGCACAACGGGTGAACTGGCTCGAAGGCGTCGGCAATAGCGTGGCTTGGATCGCCGCTTCGCTGGTGGCTGCACCGTTGCTGCTGACTTCGGTGCGGTTGGCACGCGCGCTTGGGCGTCGGCTGGCCCGGCTTGCATTGCCAGCGCTCTCCGACGGCGTCGACTTTGCCGCCGCGCCGCGACGCGCCATGACCCTGGCGCTGGAAATCGCCATCGTCATTGGCGTCGCCGTGCCTTGCCTGTTGATCACCGCACCCTTCCTGCCGCCGCTGGGCGCGGTCGCGGTATTGGCTTTGATGGTGTTGGCGCTGGGCATCGCCCTGTGGCGCAGCGCCACCAATTTGCAAGGCCACGTGCAAGCCGGCTCGCTGGCGATCTTGGACGCGCTCGGCAAACGTTCGCCAGGTGCCGGGGCCGGCAGCAACGCGCTTGCGCTTGAGCAAGTGCGCGAACTGCTGCCGGGCTTGGGCGATTTGCACCCGCTACCGATCAGCGCCGATTCCCCCGCCTTGGGTTTGAGTTTGGGAGAATTGGACCTGCGCGCCCACACCGGCGCCACCGTGCTCGCCCTGCGCCGCGGCGATGAATTGATCAACGCCCCCGGCGCCGATACGCGCTTGCTCGATGGCGACGTGATTGTGCTGGCCGGATCCAGGCATGCGGTCAGTGAAGCAGTGGAGTTTTTGGCGCAGGAGACCCTGCGGTTGCGCAAGCGGGTGGTGGCGGTGGGTTCAGCGCAGGCTGAAGCCTAGCTTGCAACGGGCTGGTGACGGCTGCCATGCGGCCCCCCGTGCATCTCCTATGCATCACGAACCCGCAAACCACTCCTCCGTCGACGATCCACCCTCAACTCCAAAACATCTGGCCGTGAGTAATGGCCGAATGGATCAAAATTCTGGCGCTCGCCACGCACCTGTGCGTGATCGATATCGGCCATCAGCAAGCGGTCTTCTGCCACTGCCGGTTCAATGATCCATGCGCCGTTTGGGCCGGCAATGCAGGAGCCGCCATTCGCCAACACGGCGGGTAAACACTCGCGAAGGGTGGCGATTTCGGGCAGGTCTGGTGACAGTTCGTCTCGATGCAGCAATGAACTGATCGAGAGCGCAAAGCTGCGTCCTTCGCGGGCGATGAACGGTGTGATGACTTCGGTGTTGTGACGGCTGCCGGGCCAGCTGGCGATGTGCAAATCTTCGCCTTGTGCATACAGCGCGCTGCGCGCCAATGGCATCCAGTTTTCCCAGCAGTTGAGGCTGCCCAAGCGGAAGCGGCCTATGTCGAAGCAGCGCAGGCCGTGGCCATCACCGGCGGCCCAGGCCAGGCGCTCTTCATGGGTTGGCATCAGCTTGCGGTGGACGTTGCGCAGCGCACCCTCGCTGTCAATCGTCACCATCGACGCAAACACGCTCACTCCGCGGGCGCGGCTGCGTTCGATGCAGCCGAGCACGATCCAGATACTGTGTTCAGCGGCACTGGCGCGAATGCGGTCGAGGTCACCACGCTCGATATCCACCGCTTGCTCGACGTAGTGCGCATACAGCGTCTTCTGCAACGTGGAATCAAAGCGTGCCCCATCGGTGTGCTCCAGCCAGAACGGATAGCCGGGCAAGAAGCCCTCACTGAAGGTGACCAGTTGCGCGCCCTCGCTGGCGGCGCGCGCAATCCACAACTGCACCTTGTCCAGTGTGGCCGCGCGATTGAGCCATACCGGCGAGGTCTGGGCGAGGGCGACCGTGAGGCGATCCGTGGCGTTCTGCATGGCGGACTGGTGCATTCGAGGTGGGCGAGTTGGCAGCGCGACCAGTGAACATTGCCGGGGCATCGCTGGCGCTGCAAAGTGATGATGCAGCATCGTCGCTGCGCCCGGTGCGGGAGTTGCGATATGCCTGTGAGTCGCCCATGAGCCCAATTGCGCTCAACGATTGGCGCAGGCGAGCCGAGCACATCGACTTCCGCGGCGCGCGCATTGCCTGTTGGACGGCGGGTGCTGGCAAGCCGCTGCTGTTGATCCACGGTTTCCCGACCGCCGCCTGGGACTGGTCATGGATGTGGGAACACTTGGCCGCGCAGCGTCGCTTGATCGCCTGCGACATGCTCGGCTTTGGCTTTTCTGACAAGCCGAAAGCGAATTACTCGTTACTGCATCAGGCCGATCTGCAATGCGCCTTGCTGGACCACTTTGCGGTCCAGCGTTGTGATGCGTTGGTGCACGACTACGGCGTTTCGGTGGGGCAGGAATTGTTGGCCCGGCAAAACCAGGCGGCCTTGCCGTTCACCATCGACCGCATGCTGTTCTTGAATGGCGGCATGTTTCCCGGCCAGCATCGGCCGCGCTTGATCCAGAAACTCGGAGCCAGCCCGCTGGGGCCCTTGCTCAGCGCGCTGCTGAGCGAGCGCCGCTTCAGTCGTTCATTGGCCGCCGTGTTCGGTGCCAGCACCCAGCCCAGTAGCGATGAACTGGCTGCGTTCTGGCAGCTGATGGCGTTCAACAACGGCCATCGGCTCGCCCACAAACTGCTCGCTTACATGGGCGAGCGGGTGATCCATCAGCAGCGCTGGGTGGGAGCCCTGCAGGCCGCCTCCATCCCGCTCAAACACATCAATGGTGGTGCTGATCCCGTGTCGGGCGAGCATGTGTTTCGTTACTGGCGGCAACTGCTGCCTGCCAGTGAGGCGGTGCTGCTGCCAAGCATCGGCCACTACCCGCAGTGTGAGGCACCGACGCGGGTGGCCGACGAAGTGTTGGCGTTTCTCGCGGGGACCTGAGCGACGAATAATTCTGACGCAAAGTTCCTCTTCTGTTGCGGAACATGGCGCGATTTGAGTGGATGCTAGCTCGGCCTTTTCATGAATGCGTACGATGATCGCGCAGGATTCTGATCGCACAGGGGATTCTCTGAAGGAGCGGCGTATCGGGCCATACGGCCGACTGAAGAGAATTCCCTGTGCGGTC
>ENA-ORBV01001006-ORBV01001006.1-microbial-mat-metagenome-genome-assembly--contig:-NODE-1006-length-63801-cov-8.596635_pt1 | contig 63801 bp, 50 predicted proteins | sample MGYA00237777_ERZ505514 | MGnify/ENA primary metagenome ERZ505514 (study PRJEB26160, sample SAMN06269048) | microbial mat metagenome | isolation source: Oligotrophic lake microbial mat | place...
GTCGGGGCGACTGGATTCGAACCAGCGACCCCCTGCGCCCAAGGCAGGTGCGCTACCAGGCTGCGCTACGCCCCGACATTTTGTACTCTTTTGAATATAAACCACATCTCCAATTTCCGGTACTATCCCGTTTGCCCATGAAACGCAGAAATGACTTTTAGCAGATGACGCCGCCGCGGTTTCGGCGGCCCGCACTGATGGGCGCCTCACTCTCTCGCCGAATTCGATTCGACACAAGGAATACGACCCCGAATTTCGCAAATCCAGCGCTTCCCACCGATAATGGTAAATACCCCATGGACTGGAGCCAAGTCGAACTCAAAAAGACGGTCAACCTGCCGAAGACCGATTTTTCTATGAAGGCCAATCTGCCGGTGCTGGAACCGCGCCTGCTGGCCGAATGGGAAGCCGGAAATCTCTACGGCCGCATTCGGAAAGCCCGCGCCGGGCAGCCGATGTATGTGCTGCACGACGGGCCGCCTTACGCTAATGGCAACATTCATTTGGGCCATGCGTTTAATAAGCTGCTGAAAGATTTCATTGTGAAGTCGCGGACTATGGCGGGTTTGGACTCGCCATACGTGCCGGGTTGGGATTGCCACGGGCTGCCGATTGAGATCAAGGTCGACGCGGAGTTGGGTTCGAAAAAGGCACAGATGACGCCGGCGCAGATTCGGCGGGCGTGCCGGGCGTATGCGCAGAAGTATGTCGATTTGCAGAGTGCGTCGTTCCAGCGGCTGGGAATTTTCGGACGTTGGGAGAAGCCGTATCTGACCATGGCGCCGGACTATCAGGCGGTGATCGCGGGCGCGTTCGTGGACTTCTTTGCTAAGGGGTATGTGTATCGCGGGTTGAAGCCCGTCAACTGGTGCATCAACGACCGGACGGCGCTGGCGGAGGCGGAAGTGGAGTATGAAGACCACAAAAGCCCCTCGATTTATGTTCGTTTCAAGTTGACTTCGGATCCCGCATCGCTGGATGCGTCATTGGCGGGGAAAGATGTCTATGGGCTGATCTGGACGACAACGCCATGGACCATTCCTTCCAATCTGGGCATTGCCTATCATCCGCGATTTGAGTACGTCGCTTATGAAACGGGCGGTGCGGTGTACGTTGTGGCCGCTGGCTTGTTGGAAGCGGTGAAGGCGGCGCTGAACTGGACCGAGGGCGTGGAGATGGCGCGGTTCGCTGGCGCGAAATTGGATCAAAAGGCGTTCCGGCATCCGTTTATTGAGCGGAACTCATTGGGCATTTTGGCGGAGCACGTCACGCTGGAACAGGGCACGGGCGCGGTGCATACCGCGCCGGGACATGGTCAGGAAGATTATGTCGCGGGCATGCAGAATGGCCTGCCCGTATATTGCCCGGTGGATGGCGCGGGACGGCTCTATCACACGACCGATGAGCCGGGCTCGTTGCCGGAAATCCTGATTGGAAAGACGGTGTGGGAGGCGAATCCGGTTGTTGTCGAACTGTTAAAAGAAGCGGGGGCGCTATTGGCCCATCAGCATGTCACGCATAGCTATCCGCACTGTTGGCGATGCCACAAGCCCACCATTTTCCGCGCGACGGAGCAGTGGTTTATCGGCATGGACCGCAACGATCTAAGGCAGAACGCGCTCGAAGCCATTCGCGGCGTAAAGTGGTGGCCGGCATGGGGCGAGGAGCGGATCGGCAACATGATCGCGACCCGGCCCGATTGGTGTATTTCCCGGCAGCGCACATGGGGCGTGCCGATTATTGCGTTTACTTGCAAAGGCTGCCAGGCGTTGGTAATGGACCGGGCGCCGCTGGATAAAGTCGTCGATTTGTTCCGGGAACATTCGGCCGATGTCTGGTACGAACGGACGGCGGAAGAGTTGCTGGGGCCGGGCTTTGTTTGCAAAGCGTGCGGCGGGGCGGATTTCGAAAAAGAGCGGGATATTTTGGACGTCTGGTTCGATTCGGGCTCGAGCCATTTGGCGGTTTTGAACGAAGCGAATGGGCTGCCGTGGCCGTCGGATATGTACTTGGAGGGTGGCGATCAGCATCGCGGCTGGTTCCATTCTTCGCTGCTAGTGGGTGTGGGCCTGAAAGGCGGAGCGCCTTTCAGGGGATGTCTAACTAACGGCTGGACGCTCGATGGAAACGGCAAGGCGATGTCGAAATCGCTGGGCAACACGATTGAGCCGGAGAAGATCATCAAGCAGTATGGGGCCGATATCTTGCGGCTGTGGGTTTCGTCGGTTGAGTTCTGGGAAGATGTGCGGCTGTCCGATACGATTTTGACGCGGCTGACGGAGGCGTACCGGAAGATTCGCAATACGTTCCGGTATGCGCTCGGAAACCTCAATGGGTTTAACCCGGCGACGGATCTGGCGCCGTTTGAAGAACTGGCGGAGATCGACCAGTGGATTCTCACACGAGCCGATGACCTGGTTTCCAAGTGCCGCGGCTTTTACGACGAGTATGCGTTTCATCGGGTCTATCAGGCGGCCTATGCTTTCTGCGGAACCGACCTGAGCGCGGTTTATTTTGACGTGTTAAAGGATCGGCTGTACACAACCGCGACCAAGAGCGCGGCGCGGCGCAGCGCGCAGACCGCGTTGTGGCGATTGACCGATGTTTTGACGCGGCTGCTGGCGCCGCTGCTGGCGTTTACGTGTGAGGAAATCTGGCGCGGATTTGCGCGGCCTGCCGGGGCGCCGGATTCGGTACATTTGGCGTTGTTGCCGGAGGCGGGCGAACTGGGCGGACGGATGAACGCCGGGCGCATGGCCGAGTGGGACCGGCTGACCGGTGTGCGGGATGAGGTGTTGAAAGTACTGGAGACGGCGCGGCAGGCGGGTGTGATCGGAGCGCCATTGGAGGCGCGGGTCCGCCTGGAAGCCGATGCTTCGCTGCTGCCAATGCTGGAGCGGTATGCCGGGCAGTTACCGGCGTTGTTCATTGTGAGCGAGGTGGAGTTGGCGGCGGGGGACACCTTGCGAGCGAGCGTCCTGCGGGCGACCGGCGTGAAGTGCGAGCGGTGCTGGAAATACACTCACGATATCGGTTCGGACACGGATCTGCCGACCGTGTGCGCCCCGTGCGCTGGGGCGGTGAAGGTCATGGTGACAGGTTGACGAAATCGCAACTAGCGTTGACGGGCTTGATACCGGGCATCTTCGCGCTCGATTGGATCACCAAGCGCTGGATTGAGAAAAACGTTTCCTTTTGGGACACACACGCCGTGATTCCGGGGTTGCTGTCGATTGTCCATGCGCAGAACCGCGGGGCGGCTTTCAGCATTCTGGCCGATGCGCCGGACGCTGTGCGGGCGGTGGTGCTGATCGGGATGTCGGGCGTGGTGACGCTGATTGTGGCGTGGATGTTCCGCGGGGCGCTGCTGAAACCGGAGACGCACACGACGGCGGGGCGGTTGGCGCTGGCCCTTGTGCTCGGCGGCGCACTGGGTAATTTGTACGACCGGATTCTGCGCGGGAGCGTAACGGACTTCGTGTTGTTCTATTGGCGGGATTGGCAGTTCCCGGCATTCAACGTGGCCGATAGCGCGATCTCAGTAGGCGCGGTCTTGCTGCTGATCGATCTGTGGCGGCAGAAGGAGACGGCGTAATGTTTCCGAAGCTATTTCAGTTTGGCGATTTCTTCCTGCCGGCGTATGGTCTACTGGTGGCGCTGGGCGTGTTGGCGGGACTGAAGGCGAGTACGACGCTGGCCAAACGGAGGGGCTTGGATCCCGAGAAGATTTCGAACCTGGTGGTGCTGTGCGCGCTGGCCGGATTGGCGGGCGCGAAGATTGCGATGATCCTGTTCGACTGGGAGAGCCATTACAGCAAGAACCTGGGCGACATCTTTAGCGTCAGCACGCTGCAGGCGGCGGGCGTGTTTCAGGGCGGCTTAATTCTGGCGATCGCATTTGCGTGGTGGTACATGCGGAAACATGGGTTGCCGTTTTTGGAGACGGCGGACTTACTGGCGCCGGGGCTGGCGATAGGCCACGGGATTGGACGGCTGGGGTGCTTTGCAGCGGGGTGTTGCTGGGGGGAAAGTTGCGACCGGGCGTGGGCGGTGGTGTTCCGGAATCCGGATGCGGCGGAGCTGACCGGCGTACCCCTAGGAGTACCCCTCCACCCGACGCAGCTCTATGAAGCTCTGGCGGAATTTGTGATTTTCGGAATGCTGTGGCAGCGGGCGGGATGGAAGCTGGGGCCGGGAGCCCAAATTGGATTCTATCTGGTGACGTATTCGTTGGTTCGATTTGGGGTGGAATTTGTGCGATCGCATGCGCAGGGACTGGTGGGCGGGTTATCGCTTACGCAGTGGATGAGCCTGGGATTTGTCGCGTTAGGGGCATGGTACTGGCTCCGGAGCCGCAATGGGAATACGGCCATGGTGGAGCGGAAGGGGTAAACAGAAATAGCGGGCTGAATGGGTGGAGCCGCCGATCGGCGCGATAGGTGGAAGCCCCGAGAATGATCGTGTTCTTCACCGACGGCGTGCCGACGGCCTTTACGGCGGCATTCCCGATCAAAACGGTTTCCGACACACGGTTTTGGGATGGGTACACATGCGGAACCAACAGCAATTGCTCAATGCCCAAGAGCAAGTGCGTCGACGACAATGGCCGCGCGCCCAGCCACGCCAGTTGGGCAGGTTCGCGCCCAAGATCGGAGTTCTCGACAGTGGAAGCCTTAGCTCTTCCACAGGCGACACCCATGGATTGGCGACTCCGCCGCAACCAGTTTCGCCACCTCCGATCCTATTCTGACCAGCGGCGCAACATCGTGCGCTTTTACGGAGGCTTCGGTAAAGGCGCGAAGGGATCTGGCCTATATTCCCAACACCGGCGTCAATGGCATTTCAACATCCGGCTATCAGTCCGTCACGAACTTCTCGAGCGGCACATTCAACGGAAAGAAAAGGCCGGACAAGCCAAACAATATCAGCCGGGTGGCGATCAACATCGCCGACAACGCGGCGACGGCTATCCGCACCGACACGTCGCTGAGCGTGATTACCTACACGATCGGGCTGGAACGGCGGCGTGGATGACACACTGCTGAAGCGAATGGCGAACGACTTAACGGCGAACAACTACGACAACACCAAGGTGAACGGCTTATACGTGTACGCGCCGAACTCCAGGGACCTGAACCAGGCGTTCGCGCGCATCGCGGGTGAAAACCTGCGTCTGGGCCAATAATTGACGAAGATCCCGGAAAACCGGCCTCCCCGCGCCCTCGTGGGCGGGGAGGCCGGTCCTATTTGCGGGTATCTTCGCAGGCGGCGGATAAGAGTGCTAAAGGGAATTTGGAAGGCTTTTAGGGTACTTAACTGATTGGCGAAGCTCCCGTTCATCCGCAGAATGAATGGTGAACAGGAGCATCCCCTAACAGTGAACTGTATCCGTCCTATCTCCGCCAGGAGGAAGAGGGTACAGCGTGGCAACCAATTGGTGGAAGTCGCGCTGATCTTCCTGCCCCTATGCGCGCTGCTATTCGGGCTTTTCGACTTTTCGGTTGCGATCTTCATGCGGGCGACCATGCAAACCGCGGTCCGCGAGGGCGTGCGTTACGCGGTAACTTACGACACTTTACCATCCATGTGCCAGGACGCTTCTATCAAGCAAATCGTGAAGAATTCGGCGAGCGGATTCCTTTCCGATCCGGCGCACGACACGAAAATTAAGGTGCGATACTACGACGCCACGAATCTGACAACGGAACTAACGGGTGCTCTGAGCAATTCGCCGGGAAATGTAGTGGAGATTGGTGTGGAGGGGTATTCGTGGAGCTGGATAGCGCCGCTGTGGCGGAGCGCCAGTCCATTTGTTATTAACGTCTACGCCGCGGACCGTATGGAAGGACTGGCTGGGGCCGCGAGCCCGCCCTGCCGGTAAGGAAAAGACAGCATGCGCAAAAGCATATCCAGACAGAATCGGGAAGGCGGCAACGCAATTGTGGAATTCGCGCTAGTGGCGACATTCCTCGTGTCAATGCTGATGGGAACGTTTTCGATCGGAATGACGTTGACCCGAAGCGTACAGGCCGGCGTCGTTTCGCGCGACGCGGGGGCCATGTTTATGCGGTACGTGGACTTCACGCTGACAGCGAATAAGAATATATTGGTCCGGCTGGCCAACGGCATGGGCATGACCGCGACCGGTGGCACGGGCGTCGTAATCATGACCCAAATCACAAAGATCGGGGACGCCCAATGCGTTGCCGGCGGACTGACGCCGGGGACCTGTCCGAATAACGGACGAGACGTCGTGGTGAAGCGGGTGACGGTCGGCAATCCGGCGGTCTACACGACGACTTACGGCAACCCTACGTCGGGGATAGTCCAAGCCGACGGGTCCATCACGGCTACTAACTATTTGAATGACGCCAGCGCCCGGGCCGACGGCTTCGCGACGGCGATGACATTAAACGAAGGGGAGTTCGCCTACGTTTCGGAAGCCTACTTCCAGACACCGGAAATCAGCATGCCAGGGTACAGGAATAACACTTATGTCTATCAACGGAATATATTCTGAAAGCCGCCCGGAAACGGGACTTCGACCCGCCGCGCGCGTGCGCGCGATCTCACGCCGCCGGGAGCAAAGGGAGAGCGGACTGGCGGTTATGTTAACGGCGATCATGCTGTTATTCACATTGCCGGCCGTGGGCCTGGCCATTGATGCGGGGTTGCTGTATGTGGTTCGCGGGCGGCTGACGTCGGCATGCGACGCGGCGTCCCTGGCGACGGCGAGAAATCTGAATGTCGGCCTGACGCTGGCGGCGCAGACGTCGGCGGCGCTGGCGCGCGGGGATGCGTTTTTCCGGGCCAACTTCCCGGACGGATATCTGGGAACCAGCGGAACGGTGCCCACTTTCACGCTGGCGCAGACCAACCTCAGCACGTTAACAGTGACAACCACGGCGACGACCACGGCCCCTCTCTATTTCATGAGGATTGTCGGAAACAACGCATCGTTGGCGGGAGCGGCGGGCAAGGCCTCGCGGCGCGCGGTCAATTTGATGTTGGTGCTGGACCGGTCTGGATCGATGGCGGGCCAGCCATGCGCCGACATGATCTCGTCGTCGAAGACTTTTGTCGACATGTTCGCCAATCAGCGCGACCGGCTGGGCCTTGTTACGTTCGGCGCGGCGGCCTATCTCGCCTTCCCGCCTTCGCAGGACTTCAAAAATTCGTCGAACACGCTGACCAGTAAAATCGATCAGATCACCTGCGGCGGCTGGACAAATACGGCCTTCTCCTACTACTCGGCCTACCAGCAATTGGCAACCGTCAATGAGCCATTGGCGTTGAACATGATCGTCTTCTTCACCGACGGCGTACCAACCGCGTTTACGGCGGCGTTCCCGATCAAAACCGTCTCCGATACGCGGTACGGAGATGGAAATACCTGCGGGACGGGTTCCCAATGTACTATGGCGAAGTCAACGTGTAACGACAACAATGGATACATTTCCTCCCATGCCAGTTGGGGGACGTTCGCGCCTAAGGTCGGCGTACTTACCGGGGGCAACCTTTCTTCATCCACCGGCAATACCACTGGGCTCGCGGCTGCCGCCGCAACCAGTTTCGCAACCACCGACCCTCTCATTCCCAGCGCGCAGCGCACAAACTGCCAGATGGGAACGAGTCAAAACCGGGTTAGACGCGACGTCGCATACATTCCAAGCACGGATGTGAATGGCCTCTCGACGTCGGGCTACTCGTCAGTGAATAGGTTCACGGCCGCTGGGCACCCGTACCTCAATCAAATTCGCCCGGACCGGCCCGATACGCTTTCCAAAGTCGCCACCAACCTGGCGGACAATGCGGCGGCCAGCATCCGAACCAATACGAATCTGAACGTGGTCACCTACACGTTAGGGTTAGGCAGTAATGGCGGTGTGGACGACGTCCTGTTAAAGCGGATGGCCAATGATCCGCTCGCCAACAACTACGACAACACGAAGACCGACGGCCTTTATGTCTTCGCCGCGAATTCAGCGGACCTGAATGCGGCGTTTGCCAGAATCGCGTCGGAGATTCTCCGCCTGGCGAAATAGACACCTGCCTGAAGGAATGCCCCGCGGCCCACCGGCGCGGGGCTTCGCCGATTTTGGAGCGCTGGCGATCCCTGCCGCGAATGTCGGGTCTATTCCCAGGACGATCGCGGGCGTCGCGGCCAGCCCCCAAGGTCGACGGCGCCCGCGCTTAGCGGCCCTTCACCCGTTCCGCAAACGCCGTCAAGTTCCTGCTGAAATGGTATCCGCGCCGGGCCAAAAACTGCCGCGTTCGGCACTGCCGTTTTCTTCGCTCCCCCCGATTGTTAACTCTGATTGGCGTCGGCGTGAGAATTTTTCGTGGTATGGAAGTAGTGTTAGAGTAAGATCACGATTCTCGGGGACGGATACCGATGCGACTAATTTTTACGCTGTGTTTCTTGGGTTGCGGGACGTTGGCGCTCGGCCAAGAGATTGCCGCTCGCACCCGGCAGATGGAGGAGAAGGGGCAAGCGGGCGCGGCTCGCTCGTTATTGCTGGCCGCGACGAAAGAAGCGCCGGATGACGTGGTCACCCTAACGGTGGCGGCGGAGTTTCTGAATCGACATGGGGACCCGGCGGCGCGGGCGGCTTATGAAAAGCTATTGGCGCTTCTGGAAAAGGGCGGGTCGCCGGATACCGGCCGGTACGCGCGGCGTCTGGTGGCGCTGGACATGTTGGCGGGCGACACTGAGGCGGCGCGCAGTCACGCCCGATTGGCGGGTGGCGCGACGGTGCCGGAGCCGAAGGCCGAAATGGGCGCGGAGTATTCGTTAATCGAAATTCCCGGACCGCTCCGCAGCTTTTCACGGATGGCGGCGCTGAGCCCGGATCTGCCGCGGGAAGAAATTCTTCCGGCATTGGCGCGGAATGTTGTCACCAATGGGTATCAGGCGGCCAATTCGAATGAAGGGCTGGAGCCGACCGAGTATTTGAAGCTGGTGGTGCGCTACCTTTCGCAGGCGCGGGAACTGAATAAAATCGCCGGCGAGTCCAAGAAAATCCGCGTGGAGCAGTGCGAATCGCCGGTGACGGCGGACCTTTTACGGGCGCTCGGATACCGGATGCGGGGCGGGTGCGGGGCCGAAGTCGTGCTGGAAACGATCAACGCTTCCCGGGCATTCCTGACCATCGATTCGGGATTTCCCCTGGCCGAGCTGGAACAGGCGCTACGCGCGAACCGGCCGTTTGAATACGATTTCAAGGCAACGCAAGTACCGGTGCTCTACGGCGCCGACTACTGGCTGGGCGCGAAGGAAAAGCAGCAGGGCGAGTTCATTGATCAGTATTTGAGCGACCCGCAGTTGTGCCGGCTGTACCTGGGGATGTCGAAGGTGGACCGGGAAGTGGCGACGAAGCTGAAGGCGGCGATTCCGGTGATGCGCCTGAAAGCGTTTTCGCATGTGCTGGATTTCTTTGGCGGCATGTACTCCATCCGCGACGGACGGGCCGTCGTCCCTGGCGGTGCAAAGGCAGAGGCGACATGGACGGAATTGACCGGCACGTCGCCGGCGGATCCGGCGGCCTTTTTCGACAAGTTGAATTCGAAGGACGACGGGTGGCTGGCGAGCTACTACGACTCGCTGATGCGCGTGAGCGGACCGGCGCAGGATTACCTGACGCAGGCCGGACGGCTGAAGCGCTTCTATGGCGCGGTGACCGGGAAAGTGACCAGTCCGGGGCCGGCGCGGCCGGTGTTCCGGGCGAACACGGACCTGTTATTGCTGACCACGCGGCTGCGATTCGATGACAGCGGGAAGCCGCATATTCCCGGGAACGTCGACATCTGGAAGCAACTGTTCATCAAGCATCCACACGGAAAGTACGACGGCAAACTGACCAAGGCGGCGACCGGCTGGAAGGAGCCGGACGACCTTATAGAAGCGCTATTCGCGCTGTGCCGGAAAGCCGTGGAGAACGAACCGCTGAAGATCTTCATGGCGCTTAGCGACATGAACCGGAAGCGCGCGCAGCCCATGGCGGCGGCGACGGTGGACCGCTTGGCGCGGGAGTATCGGGGCAATGGGGCCCAGTATTCGCTGTTGAACGAGACTGGCGGTTTGAGCGAAACGACGATCCTGGCCTATTTGGATACGATTGCCGCGGTGAACTCGATTCGCGATCAGGGCGCGCGTTCCAACGCCGCTGGAACCATGCAGGGGCTGCTTTCGATCTGGCAGATCCTGGTGCGGCAGGGCGCAATTCCGGCGGCGGACGCCGACTCGGCGATGGCCGGGATTCTGGGTTCGTTCGCGAAGGGAAAGAACGACCGCGACACGTTCGACGCCGGCTGGAACGGGGTGCAGGCGCTGCTCAAAGCGACCGGCGCGCCGGCCGGGACGAATCCGCAGGACCGGCTCGTGGACTTGCTGGCCGGCACGGTGAACGCGGACGATCAGGATAGCCAAACCCTGCTGGTGCAGGACATGATACGGGTGATTGAGGCGCAGCGGCTGGTGTCGTTAAAAGCGCTCGGTGATTTGGCGGCGCATCTGGAAACGCTGGGCACGGGCGGAAAGCTGGATCCTGCCATTGTGCAGCGCGTTTCGGGACGGTTATCGGAGATTCAATTGCCGCGCGCCGGACTGAGCGGCGTGGAGAAGAATGCGCTGATTTTCGGCTATTGGAGCGAGCGGCACATTGAGAATCAACGGAAGTTGAACCTCCGCGCACAAGTAGAAAAGGCCGGCGTGGATCCAGCGAAACTGGCCGACATTCGGGGTTTACTGGCGCCGTTGCTGCGGGACACGCTGGTGGGGCTGAACTACGCCCACTACGCGCCGCCGGGTGCGCAGATTCTCTACACCAATCCGGTGTTCGTGCGGAGCCACGATTTCCTGGGCTTGCAAGGCGCGGCCCAGACGTGGCGGCAAACGGAAGTGATGGGATCGGGCTGGCCGGCGAGTTCCGGCGGACGGCTGGTGGGTTCGTTGACCGGTCTGCCCTACGCGCTGGCCGAAGCTGAGCAGAACTTCATGATTCCCAGCCGGGAGCAGGCTCTGATCTGGGGCGATCTAGTGCCGCAAATCGTGCAGAGTTCAAAGATTCAGCGGTTCTGGAAGGTTTCTTCCGTGCAGATGCAGTGGGTAGCCATGCATTTGCGGTTCAGTGAGCTGATGGTGGCGGAGGCGGCGCTGGATGAGGGATTGCGGACGCGCCTCACGCGTGTTTTGGAAAACTATGCGCCGCCGGGACGCGCCCGTCAAGTGGGTGAGTGGCTGGCCGAGGGACGCGTGAAGAAGGCGCTCGAAAACGTGACTCCATCGGAGCTCTTCCTGCTGGCGAAAGAGATGCACGGGGCACGCGCCGAAGAAGGTGATGGTCTGGCGCGGGAGATCATGCGGACAGCCCGGACGGCGCCGGCGGAAGCCAACTACGCCGCGATTTCGCGGGCTTTTGGCACATCGAAGCCGACTCTGACGAACAGCTACAGCCCGGAACTGTTAAACGTCCGCACGTTCCCTACTTTGATGGGTTATTCCAGCCGGATCATGGCGGAGAGCTGGGAATCGAGCCTGTTGTATTTCGCCGCCGTGGCCGATTCGGCGTATATGATGCCGTCGCAACTGAACGTGGCGGTGCCGGAATGGACGAAGAGTACCGTGGAGAAAATTTTCGCGACCCATCTGGAAGATTGGCCGGCGCTGCTCCGTTCCATGCGGCAGGTTGGCGAGGAAGTTCGCGCGAAGGCGCACAAAACGGTGGTGGCGGCCGGGGGCGGGGAGTAGAATTCGCAATCGGACCGCGGCATTCGCGGCGCTTTTCAACGCAAGGGAGAGACGTGTGACATCTAGACGTAAATTTATCGGAGTGGGCGCCGCGGCGATGCTGGCGGGACGGAGCGCATTGGCGCAGGGGACTAGCCGGCCGACATTTCGCGTAAAGGTCGACATGGTAGTGCTGGGCTTTACCGTCACCGACAGCAAGGGTAAGTACGTGAACAACCTAAAGCATTCCGACTTCAAAATTCTGGAAGACGGGATCGTGCAAAAGCTGAACACGTTCGCCGAGGGCAATAAGCCGGTGATGCAGATTCTGGATGACGGAACGATGAAGCCGCTGGCGGCGCAAGCTGCCGGGGAAGATGCTAAAGCGGGGCCGGACGTGCGGTCGGACGCGTTTGTCGGCACCAACGTTTTTGTGCTTTTCGACACCAGCAATTATATGTACCGAGGCTTCGTGTACGCCTCCGACGCGATTGCCGATTTTGTGCGCGGATTGGACCGGGCCGATTCGGTGGCCGTGTATACATTCAGCCGGAACCTGACGCGGGCTTCGGATCTGACGAAGGACCGGAATGAAGCGATTCTGGGACTGCGGAAAGCGGTGGCGGGCGACGACGCGGCGCTGTACAACACGCTTTTGCTGACGCTCCGCGACGCGGCGAAAGTGCCTGGACGGAAAGTCGTAATCGTGTTCTCCAACGGTCCCGATAACGCCAGCATGGTGGCGCCCGACGATGTCCGCGCGGTGGCCGAGGACGAAGGCATTCCGATCTATGTGATTTCCACGGCGGAAGCGAGCAAGGACGCCATATCGAGCGGCGTCTTCAAACGGCTGGCGACGCGGACGGGCGGCAAGGCGTATTTCGCCAAGACATGGCAGAAGCAAGTGGAGGCTTTTGAATCGATTCGCGAGGATCTTGGCAACTCCTATACGGTCACGTACTATCCGCAGCAGAACCCGAATGAGGGATTCCGGAAGATTGCGGTGGAGATCGCCAGGGACACCGGGAAAAAGTACCGTGTCCGCGCAAGGCCCGGCTACCGGCCGAGCCGCAGTTTTTAGGTTTCGTTACTGGCAAGCGTGTCGCGTTCGGTCATTTCGGCAACGGTGCGGATGAGTTCGCCAGCCTCCAGCGGCTTGGTGAGATAGCCGTCGGCGCCCGCTTCGAGACACCGTTCGCGATCGCCCTTCATCGCATTGGCGGTGAGCATCAGGATGGGCGTGTGCCGGCCGGCGCCCTTTTCTAAACCGCGAATAGCGCGGGTGGCGGCCAGACCGTCCAGTTCGGGCATTTGCACATCCATCAGGATGAGGTCGAACAGATGGCCCCGGAACGCGTCCACGCCTTGCGTCCCGTTTGAAGCAATGGTTACCAGATGACCCTGTTTTTCGAGCAGACGATGGGCAAGCCGCTGGCTTACCGCGTTGTCCTCAACCAAAAGTACGCGGAGCGGCCGCGCCGGAGAGTATTCGGGAACTTGCGGCACTGCCGCCGGTTCGCCCGTACCCGGTTGAAGGGCGACGGTGAAGTGCAACGTGCTCCCTTCGCCCTCGACGCTTTCGGCCCACATTTTCCCTCCCATGAGGCCGGCAAGGCGAACGCAAATAGATAGTCCCAGTCCCGTACCGCCGTGTTTTCTGGTGGTCGATCCATCCGCCTGGCGGAACTGTTCGAAGACGATAGACAGCTTTCCGGCGGCGATGCCGATCCCGGTATCGGAAATGGAAAAATGTACAATCGCATCGCCATCGCCCGGTGCGACACGAAGATGAATGGCCCCTTTTTCAGTAAACTTCAGCGCATTGCCAAGCAGGTTGTTCAGTATCTGGCGAAGCCGCGTGGGATCGCCGCGGAACTCATCGGCCAAGGAACTAGTGACATCAACGCCGAAATGGAGACCCTTGGCGCGGATGGCGGGTAGGAATGGCCGGGCGGAGTCCTGCACCAGCCGCCGCAGCGAGAAGGAAACGGATTCGATGTCGAGGCGGCCGGCTTCGATTTTGGAAAAGTCGAGGATGTCGTTGAGAATCTGGAGCAGACTCTGGGCGGAGGAGCGGGCCGTCTCGACATAGTCCCTCTGCTCGACGGAGAGTTCGGTGGCCAGCGCCAGCGACGTCATGCCGATGACACCGTTCATGGGCGTGCGGATTTCGTGGCTCATGTTGGCCAGAAATTCGCCCTTGAGGCGGTTGGCGTGGTGGGACTGAACGAGCAGGGCTTCAATCTCAGCCTTCTGGTTTTCAATCCGGGCGGCCTGTTCGCGAAGCGCTCGTGTCCGCTCCTCGACCGCCGACTCCAGAGCTGCGCGTTGACTCTCGACTACGGAAAGACGGCGGCGCCAAATAAGAACGAGGAATAGGGCCGCCGCAGTGAACATCGTCCCGCGAAACCAGGCAGTTTCGGAGAAGTGCGCGTCGACGGCAATATCCAGTGACGTGGACAATGAGCGAAAGTTCCCGGCGCTATCGGCAGTTTGAATCTCGATGCGATGGCGTCCCGCAGGCAGACTGAGGGTAACGCCAGGATGGTCTGCGGGTGTCCAACCGGCGGAAGGATCCGGAACGGCATCGCGCGGCAAGAGCCGGTAGCGGTAACGCGAGTTCGAATTCAGGCGCAGATTGAAGAACTCGACCTGAATGTTGCCGTCCGGCAGGTTGAGGTTCCCCCACCGCGAGGCCGGTATAGTGACGCCCCCGTTGGTCACGGACGTGATGGCCACGGGCGGTTCGGGAGTGACGCGGCCAAGCGGCCTGATTTCAGAGAACCCGCTGGTGGTGCCAATATAGTGGCGGCCATCGGGGTGTGCGAAAAATCCGCCGAGCATGACGTCGTGCCAGATCATCCCCTCTTGGGGGCCGAGGTGCCGCCAGACGCCCTGCGTCCAGACGTCAACGCCCACATCCGTTCCAACCCACAGATTTCCCTGCCGGTCCGGTTCCACAAAACTAATGTTGTCGCTCTGCAGGCCCTTGCCGCGGCCGAAATGGGTGACCCGTTTGACGGCGCCCTCGGCATCCAACTCCATCCGGCCCACCCCGGCTACTCCGGAATAGCCCAGCCAGAACTCGCCTGGATCGCGTTCGGCCAGGAATACAACTCCATCGCGCGCCAACCCTTGGGCGGTTGTATACGTCAGCCATTCGCCGTTCTTTTCCCGCGCGAGGCCGCCCATGTTGGCCACCCAAAAGCTGCCATCGGCGCTCCGCAACACTCGGTACACGGTACGCGGCGTGTCCGTCAGCGGCGTCCGATACAACGTAAATATGGGGCGAGCGAGCCGCCAATCGGCGCGAAAAAGTCCGCCACGGGTACAAACCCATAAATTTCCGGCCGCTTCCACCGAAATCGAGACCACCCGCTGATTCTGGAGCCCGTGCGGGGCGCCAAATCGAGTCAACCGGCGGTCCCGGCCGATTCTGGTCAAGCCTCCTTCATTGCTCCCCGCCCAGATCGATCCGTCAGGGGACGAGGCCAGCGCGCGCACCTCATTTGCAGCCAGTCCATCCGCGCGGTTCAAGACGGAGAAGGAGCCATCGGCGGACATCCGGTTCAAACCGTCCTTCGTGCCGATCCACAGTTCGCCGGCCGTATCCAGGGCAAACGACATCACGCCGCCATTGCTGAGGCCGTCGCGGCTTTGCCAGCTTCGCCACTTTGGGTAACCGTTCCATCGCGAAAGCCCGTGGGCCTCCATCCCGATCCACGGGACCCCAAATCGATCCCAAATGATTGCGCTCACCGGATCCGCCGATAGCCCGTTCGCCGACCCGTAACGCCGCCAACGTGCTTTTCCGCCGGACTCCTCCCGCTGCCACAGACCGCTAAACGTGGGTACCCACAACTGACCGGACGCATCCACCGCGAGACTCGAAAGCCGTCCGACGGGTGGGAAATCCAGGTCGGCGCGCCGGAACAACTGGGCGCCCGGTTCCAAAACATATAGTGCCTTCCGCGACCGGATCCACAATCGTTTCCCGCCATCCAGCACGGGCGCGCCCCATTCGGACGCCGGCAACCCCATTTGCGTTCGGGCATCCGACAATTGAAGGTCCCCGCCGGCGGAAGGTACGCCGCGATAAGCGGTGGATGACGACGTTGCCCATACGGCGCCGCCGGGTTCGACGAACACCGAACGCAGTTCCTTGTTTTCCGTGCCCGGCAACACGTGGAGCGCACCATCCCGCAACACGGCCACGCCCCGGGCCGAGGCAGTGATGAGACGTCCGTCCCGAAGCGCATCCATGCATCCGGTGCCGATGCACCCCGCGGGGGCGCCGCCGCCGGCGACCGGCAGAAGATAAAAACGGCCGTCTTGAAAGGCGCTTATGCCGCCGGTGGTTCCGGCGTAAATTACTCCATCCGACGCGATGAAGACGGACTGAACCGAGTCCTCGGGAAGCCCCATGTCAGTGCCGAATCGTTGGAAACGATGCCCGTCAAAACGGAAAATACCGTTCGAGGTGGCGATCCACAGCAAACCGGCACGATCCTGCCCGAGACTCCGCACACTTAGGTTGGAGAGGCCATTGGTCAGCCCGTGATGATCGAAACTGAAGTGCTGCCCATTCAGTGAGCCGGCCGCCAACAGCGTAACAGCCACAAGCGGAGGAAAACCGCGCCGGATTAACCGCATGTCAAGATCGCGTCTGCACTCCTACTTCCTACATCGGCAATTCCAGGGGAGAACCTTAGACGGGCCGGGTCGAGACGAACCCGGCCGCCAAAAGATTATAGTACGTCATCGGCGCTCCGGAAAGAGCGGGAATTCCGCGGGCGGAGGCGCGGCGATTAACCGGCGTCCCGTTGGAAAAGCCGGAATCGCGAGCGTCCAGGCGTGGAGCATCAGCCTCCCGGCGGGCGGTCCGCCGTATACCTTGTCGCCAAGTAACGGATGGCCGGCGGCGGCGCAATGAATGCGGATCTGATTGGTGCGGCCGGTAACCGGCTGGGCTTCCAGAAGCACCGCCGTGCCGTGGCGAGCCAGCACGCGGAGGCGGGTCTCGGCCGGTGCGCCTCCGGTCAGCAAATTCCATTGCGGGCGGCGCTCGGGGTCGCGGCCGATGGGCGAATTTACTACTCGTTCTTCCCATGGCACGGGGGCGGCGACGACGGCCAGATACCGCTTTTCCACCTCTCGCGCCGCGAACATGCAGGCCAGCGGTGAATGGCGCGCCAGACTCTTGGCGGCCAGCAGAACCCCTGAAGTATCGCGATCCAGGCGATGGAGAATGTGCGCGGAAAGGAGGCCCATGCCGCGCAGCGCGTTCGCCACCGTGCCGGTGCGCTCCCGGCCCGTCGGATGCGCCAACATGCCGGAAGGCTTATTAATGGCGAGCAGATCGCTGTCTTCATAGAGGATCTCGAGCGGAATGGACTCCGGACATACCTCTGTAATGCGAGCGTCCGGATCGAGCGCGACGACCGAGCCCGCCACCAGCCGAAAACCGGACGGTCGCACAACAGAATCAACCGAGCAGGCGCCCGCGGCAAGCGCCCGGCGAATACTTTCCCGCGATGCGTTTGGCAGGCATTCGAGCAGGAAAAGCTCCAGCCGCGCGGGAGTTTCCACGCGCCAAACGCGGGCTGGACCCTCAGCCGTGTTACATTGAGTTTTCGCGGCAGCCTCACCCGTTAACGCCATGTCGCTTCAAGTATTCCTCTACGCTCAGTTTCGCGGAATCGAACGGTTCGTGTCAGGCACGAGCGAAAACTCGACTTTTGCCAGCCGAAGTTTGTGGGTTTCGATGCTCACCGAAGTCACGCCGCGGACGTTCCTGGCCGAGCGCGGACTCTCGCCACTGCTCGTCGGATACGCCGGCGGCGGGTCCTTCCTGCTGCTGCTGCCGGAACCAACGGCGGCAGAGGCGAGCGAATATCTCAGCCGGGTGCGGGACTCGGTGAGAGCCTCGACGGCCGGCGTTTTGGAGCTGCACTGGACCTGGACCGAAAATCTGGGGAGTTGGCCGATCATTTGGAAACGGCTCCAAGCGGGAATCCGGACGAAACGCCAGACGCCTCTGGCCCACTTGGGCGCGGCGGCGTTTGCCGTCAATGACGCTTCCGCCGAGACTGCGGAATGCCCCTGGGAAGGATTGCCGGAGAAGCTAGCCGCTGGCACAGTCCCGCTGCCGGAAGGCGTAACGCTAACCGTTCCGCCCGCGGCGCCTCAGGAGTTGGCCCGGAAAGCGCACGGACGGCGCGCCTGGGGCCTGTTTCGATGCGATATCGACCGCGCCGGAGAGCGTCTGCAATTGGCCGATTCGGCTGAGAACTTTCTCTACCTGGCGATTTTGTATAAAGGATTGGTGGCCGGCGAACTGCAACGGATTGTAGCCATGCCCGCGCATGCCGGACGGGTTTCCATCCTCTATAGCGGCGGCGACGATTTCGCCGTGGCCGGCGCCTGGGATGCGTTGCTCAGCGTCGCCGGCGAGTTTCATCGCGTCTTCACACTGTTCACCGTCGATTTGCCCGGCGGAATCGCTTTGACGGAAGGCACGTCACTTTCGGCGGCGCTGACGGTGGCCGACGCGGGCGAGACGCTGCCCGCCCTTTGGCGCCGGAACCGGACCGCCATTGAAACTGTGAAATCCTCTGGCGGCAACGCTTTCGCCTTATTTGACCGGATCCTGGACTGGCCGGCGTTGAAGGATGCCGAAGGTCTAAAGGCTCGCGTTCGTAAGCTGCGTGAGGTCTATCATTGTCCGCCGGAAGTGTTTGAAGAACTCGAAGACTTTTACGGTGTACGCGCGGCGGCTGGGCATCTGGCCTCGCCCCGCGCACGCCAGCGGGAGCGGAGTGTGGACCGGCCGTGGCGTTTTCACAGCCGTCTGCGAAGGCTCGCCGGGGATCGTACCGGTTCTGAATTCGAGCGGCAGTGGCGAGCGTTTCTCGGTGATTTGATCGGCCGCGGCCAGGTACGGAAGCAATTGCGTCCGGCGGGTAAAGTAGCGTTGGACTGGGCCCAACTGGAAATCGGCTGGCGCGGACAGGATTAGGAAAAGGGAGTTCGAATTTACGTATGTCGGAAGAAATGCAGACGGATACTCCACAGCCGGTTCCGGAAGCGCCGGAACCCGAAGAAACCACCGCGCCGGTGGTGGAGACGGGCGCGCCCGAGGCCGAAGCGCCCGCCGCCGTCGAGGCGGAGGCGGCGTCGGCAACCATGGAGGGGGAAGGCTCGCCCGCAATCGAACCCGCCGTGGCGGCGGCTCTGGCGGCGCCGGTTCCGGCTACCCGTGGAGACCGTCCGCCGCGCGAACCGCGTGCGGATCGCCCCCCGCGCGAACCCCGTTCCGGCGGTCCGCAGGGCCAAGCGAAGCCGAATGATCGCGGTAAAGCTCCGGGTGGCGATACCGCCCGTCGCGGACCCGACCAGCGGCCCGCTGGTAATGATCGTCCACGCGATAGCGGTCCCCGTCCCGCCGACCGGAGCGGCGACCGTGACCGCCGCCCCGACATGCGCCGTCCCGAAGGTCCCGTCGAAATCGAGTATGACAAAGTGATCGGCGACAGCCTGTACCTGGACAATCAGGCGCATGTTCTCGTGGCGCGGCTGCGCGATCTGGACGCCGGAACCCGCAGCCAGTTGCGGCGGCTTTATGGCGCTGTGCGCCGGGCGTGCCGCGCACCCGAGGCCGACCGCCAGCACCAGTTCGTCATGCTCCGCGCGCGCCTGGCCTACACCATCGCGCGGCACGGTCTGCGCAGTCTGGACCCGCTCGAAAAGCTGCTGCTCCAAGTTACTCGACGCAATGAAACCCGCGGCTACGACCGGTTCCGCGATCTCTTCGAAGCCATCATCGCCTACAACGAATAACCGCGGCGAACCCAGGAAAATCATGAGCTCTTCATCCCAAGTCCCCGAAATCCGCCTCGCCGGCAAACTGATCGTCGATGCCTCGCTTGTGTGTCTCACCGGCCTGCACATTGGCGCCGGCAAAGGCTCGCTGGAAATTGGCGGCGCCGATAATCCGGTGGTCAAAGACGCATTCGGCCGGCCGATCGTGCCCGGCTCCTCCCTCCGCGGACGCCTGCGCAGCCTGTTGGAACACGCCCTCGGTCTCACCGCGCCCGAAGAGATGGTCTATCTTTCGCGCCGCCGCGGTCAAGAGGTCCGCATTCACCAAAGCGACCGTTCCGATGACCCGATCTGCCTGCTTTTTGGGCGTAATCCGGGCCGCATGGATCGCGTAAAAGGCGACGCCATGGAGGCGCGCCACATCACGCCCGCGCGCCTGGCCATCTACGACGCGCCGCTGGAACTTGAGTCCATCACCGCCCAAATGCGCGAACAACTGGACGACGAGTTGACCGAAGTGAAGAGCGAAAACGCCATTGACCGTATCACAGCGCAGGCCAATCCAAGGACGCTGGAACGCGTCCCGGCCGGGGCGCGTTTCCGCGTTCGAATCGTCATCGACATTCTGCAGGATGGAGACCGGAAACTGATTCCGCTGGTAGTGCAGGGGTTGCGCCTGATGGAGGACGCGGCGCTGGGCGGCGGCGGTTCGCGCGGCAGCGGTCGCGTGGAGTTTCAGAACATTCGCGCGGTGTGGCGAAGCTACCGCTATTACGCCGATGGCGCGCCGGAAATAGAAGTGGCCAAAGCCGCCAACACCGAAGCCCTGCAACAGGCCGTGCTGGCCGACGAGTTCGCGTTGCGCCTCTCCGAATAACACCACATGCCGACAGAACGGCCAGCGCTCCTGGTTCAATTACAGCCGATCACACCCTGGCGCTGCGGCGCGGGACGCCCGGACGAGCCTGCCTCGCTGGTGCCCAGCGACTCGCTGTTCGGCGCCATCTGCTATGCTCTGCGCCTGCTGGGCTGGCTGCCGGAGTGGCTCGCCGATGGCGCGCGGGCGACGCGGCTGAGTTCATTGTTTCCCGTGCAGAATGACGTGTTTTATGCGCCGCTGCCGGAAGCGTTGCGAACCTATGCCGGATTGCGCCGCGTGCGCCTGGAGTCCGTGCGGTTCGCGCCGCTGGCGGCGATTCAAGCCTTAGCCGCGAAGCAATTTGACGAGAACCGCTGGGTGCTGGATCTGGCGAGCGGTTGTCTCCAGCCGGTCGACCGGGCCGGCGCGGGCGGGCCTTACCGGCCGTTGGAACGGCAGCGCGCCGCCGTGGACCGGTTCACCGGCGTGGCCACAGCCGCTGTCGCTACCGAGGGAATCGAATTTACGGGAAATTCCGGCGCCTGGGCCTTGTTCGTTTTCGCGAATGCTGAGACGGCTGAAGTTTGGGGCCGACGATTGAAAGCGGCGTTCCGGCTGTTGGCCGATGAGGGCATTGGCGGGTGGCGCGGCTCGGGCTGGGGCCGGTCCCGCCAGCCGCGTTATAAGGAAGGCGAACTGGGGCGGTTGCTAGCGGGCGCCGGTTGGAAAAGCAGCGAGACCGCCGCAGGCGGACAGTGGTGGACGCTGGGTTTGTTTGCGCCGGCAGAGACCGATGAAGTGGCCTGGGACAGCGGCGCCTACCGGACGCTGACACGGGCCGGTTGGGCGGCCGGTACCGCCGAGAAAACGGAGCTGCGATTCGTGCGCGAGGGGTCGATTCTCTCTAGCGCCGGCGAGCCTGCGGGACGAATCAGCGAATCGGCAATGGAAGGCATTTCGCACCCGGTGCTGCGTTACGGGGCCGGTTTGGCGCTACCGTGGCGGGAGGAGGCACAGCCATGAACCGGCGCTTCCGCCTCACAGTGCTTTCCCCCTTGCAGGCCGGGTCCGGCGAGTTGTTGACGCCCATCGACTACATGGTGTGGCAGAACGAAGTCCGCGTGCTGGACCAGGAGCGCATCTTCAAATTATTGGCACGCAGTCCGCGGCTGGAGAGTTATCTCGACCATTTGCGCAAGGCCGAGCGGCTGGAATGGTCTCAGTGGGGCGGGTATGCGCAAAACTACAGTTCGGCGAGAATTCCGTTTGCTTCCGCGGGCTTGGCTTCCATCTGGGAAAAGGCCCGGTCCGAGGATCTGCACATCCCCCGGTTCGCGCACGGCGGAGGGCGGCGCGTGCTTCCGGGAAGCGCGCTGAAGGGGGCGTTCCGGACAGCGTGGCTGGGCGGAGCGATCGATCCGGAAAAGGCCCGGAAGTTGTGGATTGACTGCGCCGCCGAGGGCCTCCGGTGGAAGACGCTGTCGGCATTGGACGCCGCCGGCGGCCGCCGGGCGCTGGATGGGTTGGCATTTTCCGACGCGCGGACGCCGGCGGACTCGTTCCGTGTTTATCAGACGCGCGTGCTGGTGCTGCGCGCGGAGGGTAAGGCCGGTCCATCGGAGTGGAAGCCGGGCCAGCAGTTCGCGGAAATGGCTCGGCCCGGCGCGGTGTTTGAGGGAAGAGGCGCGCTGCCGCAAGGCGTCAGCGAGGCGTTGCGGGTGCAGGCGCGCCGGACAATCGGCGATCACGCCGCCTTTGCCAAACACGCGGCGTTAAAGCCCCTGCTGGAAGTAGTGGAAAAGTTGCGCGACGAGGAAGGGCGGCTTGGCGGCGATGCGTGCATCTTCCCGGTCGGCTGGGGCGCCGGATTCCGGTCGAAGACCTTAGCGCCGGATATTTCCACGCCGGAGGCGAGGATGGCGCTTACCGGGATCGAAGGAATCCGGAAGGCCGTTGCCCCAGGATTGCCTTTTCCCAAAACGCGGCGGCTCGCTCTGGATGGCGGCGGCGGGGCCGCGCTTTGCGGCTGGGTGAAGCTGGAGTGGGACTAGGATTTTGCCGCCCGCGACGGGAATCGCTCAAGGTTTTTGAGTAATACGCCGATGGTTAGGAAAGGCACGTAGTTAGCCGGACTCATGGTAACCTTAGGGTGAGTTAGCTATCGGATCTTGCCGCTCAGGTTCTTTATGTACAACGCCTTCTTTGGCATCTCTGAAAACCCCTTTAGTCTAAGCCCCGATCCGACGTTTTTATATCGGAGCCCCCAACATGAAGAGGCTCTTGCCAATCTGATTTATGGCGTGCAGAGCCGTAAAGGATTCATAGTTTTGACCGGGGAAGTCGGCACCGGCAAGACCACCATGCTGGAGTGTCTGCGCGAGTATCTGGAATCCCAGTACATCGAGTATGCGTCGCTGTTCAATAGCCGCATCAACCCCCAGCAGTTCTTCGAAATGATCGCCTACGATCTGGATCTGCGCTGCGAACGGACCTCAAAGACGGAAGTCTTATTCGCGTTGAACAGTTTGCTGATTCAGCAGGCCAATGAAGGGCGCACGAGCGTCTTGATCGTCGATGAGGCGCACAATTTGGATTGGGATGTGCTGGAAGAGATTCGCCTGCTTGGGAATTTGGAAAACCGGCGGGGCAAGCTGTTGCAGATTGTCCTGGCGGGCCAACCGGAGCTTGACCGCAAACTGGACGCGCCGAACCTTCGCCAATTGAAACAGCGAATTGTACTCCGCTACAACCTCAAGCCATTCAGCGAAGCCGAATCGATTGAGTACATTAGCACCCGTTTAGCGCGGGCCGGAATGGAAAACCAGCGGGTATTTCCGCCGTCCGTTCTAGCGGAAATCCATCGGCGGTCGCAAGGTATTCCCCGCCTGATTAACGGCATTTGCGACAACTGTCTGCTCACGTCTTTCGCTGCGGAGCAACACCAGGTCAACATGGAAACGCTGGAAGAAGTAAGCAACGACATGCGTCTGGAGTGGGCGGGCCGCCGCAGCCGGGCCGCGCGGCCCGGCTATGAGGCGCCGCTCGAGCATACGTCATACACCGACCGCGGAGATTAATCCCGACTCTTGATCTTTGCCCGCGCTTCGACCGCCTTGGCACATCGCCGCGGCGGTCCAACGCATTTTGGGGCCACTATCGACCGGAGTTTTCTGAATAGGCATAAGACCTTACGACGACATCTAGGATAAATCCTAGTTTGCCGGTACTCTAGATTCTCTTAGACTAAGGAAGTCCTCCTAGAGGGCATAAGGTCAACTTGGATGCACTCTGAGGTTTGATCATTAGCCTGTGAGGCGAAAGTGTACTTATGAAAACTATTAATTTTGTGCTCAGATTCGGTATTGTGGCACTTGCGATGAGCGTTGCGAGTGTCGCTTTCGCTGGCAACTCTAAGTACGGCCCGCTGCCTCCGCCCGATTTGGAAAAAGGACCGGACGCCCGCCTTCAGTACGGCCCGCTGCCTCCGCCCGATTTGGAAAAAGGACCGGACGCCCGCTAGCGTAATTCTCAACAAGTCTAAACAAGAAGCCTCTATCTGCCGATATATCTGGCAGGTAGAGGCTTTTTCTTGGACATCGAACCGATCTTCTACGCGATCACCACCACAATTACGGTCGTACTGACGATCCTCACGCTGCATCGTCTACTTTCGGGCTGGTGGCGTCACTACTACCTCCTGGGATTGATTCTAATACTCGGACTGGCGGCCGTCGTTCCCCCAATTGCGTCGTATATAAGCAATGGCAACTACAAGCTGTCGGGTGTCCAGAGGATGTACTGGACACAGGCGCTCCTAGCGCAGACAGCAATAGTCTTGCTGGTACTGCAACTGATTTATCGTGTGGGCCGGGAAGTACCGGCGCTTGCATCGCTCATACGGTTCCTGCTACTCGGTTCACTCCTCGCAACGGGGATCTCCGTCACTGTCCATTTTGAACTACGTCCAAATATCTTCATGGCTTCGGTCGCCAGGGACCTGACGTTCCTGGCGGCCATTCTCAACATGATCCTCTGGAAGTTCTTAATCCAGGTTCGTAAGCGGGAATTTCTGTTGCTGGCCGTCAGCGCGGGGGTCGGAATTCAGTGTACGGGAGATGCCATCGGACATTCTTTCCGCCTTTTGAACAGGGATGTGGGTGCTGGAAGTATAATTTACGAGTTTGGCAATGTCGTGATGTCACTGTCGGCGGTTATGACCATTGCGATCTGGTATACGGCATTTTCCAGAAGCAAATACCCCGTAATCCCGAAACCCGGAGGCGAAACGAAAACCATTGTTTCCGGTTCCACCACGCGTATGGCCGGCTGACGTGATTTCAACCCGGCAAACGGTACCCGCGGGCTGTACAATAAAGTGGGCTGCCGCTTATAAAGCAGTCTTCGCGGCTGAGTCCGCCGCACGAAGGAGCTTCCCGTATGGAACGTAGAGAATTTCTGCAAGGCGCGGGCGCCGTTGGCGCGACCGGCATCGCGTTTGCCGCGCGTCCCGGCGCAAAGATGTCCGGCCGAATCCTGGGCGCGAATGACCGTATTAATGTCGGCGTGGTCGGTGTCGGCGGCCGCGGCAGCTACGTGGCCAATGTTTTCGCCAAGGTCGGCGCGGATACCGGCAAGGCTCAGATTGTGAAGGTTTGCGACACGTATCAAATGCGCGTCGACAAGAATATGGAACGCCATAAGGCGAAGGGCACGTTGGACTGGCGCGAAGTTGTCAACGACAAAGATATCGACGCCGTCATTGTCGCCACGCCGGATCACTGGCACGCCACCGTTGCCGCCGAAGCAATGCGGAACGGCAAGGACGTTTACTGCGAAAAGCCGATGTGCCACACCGTAGATGAAGTCAAAATGCTCATCGAAACGGTGAAGGACACGAAGCGGGTGATGCAGGTTGGTTCGCAAACGACGTCGGGCGACCAATGGGCCCAAGCGAAGAAAGCCATCGCCGATGGCGCCATCGGCAAGATGCTGATGAGTCAGGGCTCGTACCATCGCAATTCGGTGGAAGGCGAATGGAACTGGCCGATCGACAAAGGCGCCGGACCGAACGGCAAGGGCGCCGATTACATTGACTGGAAGACTTGGCTGGGCCCGGCCGCCAAGCGCGACTGGGATCCGGACCGCTTCTTCCGCTTCCGCAAGTATTGGGACTATTCTGGCGGTATCGCCACCGATCTGTTCTTCCACGTTGTCGCGCCGATGAACATCTGCTGGCCGTCCCCGCAGTTTCCCCACAAAGTCATGGCCGGCGGCGGGATTTACGAATTCAACAAACTGCCCGAAGATCCCACTAAGCCAGACCGCGAAGTGCCCGACACGTTTCACCTGATTGCCGAGTACAACGCCGGCCATTCGCTCGTGCTGAGTTCGTCGATGGCGAATTCCCAGCACATTCCCGGGCTCATTCGCGGCCACGAAGGCACTATCATCATGGTGGAGCATGGCCGTTTTGAAGGCGCTGCCCCGCACATTACGTTGAAGCCGGAAGTCACGGGACGCCAGACCAAGAAGCCCATCGGCGGCGACAGCTACAAGTTCGGCGTCGAAGAAGTGAAGATCCCGGTGAAGGAAGTCGACACGATGCGGACGCACGTCACTAACTTCCTGGACTGCATGGTATCGCGTCAGAAGCCCACGCTCGATGTGGAAACCGCCGGCCGAGCGCAGGTGCTGATCACCATGGCCGTCAACAGCTATCGCTCCGGCAAAGTGCTCTATTTCGACGAACAGAAGTTCAAGATTGTCGACAAAGCCCCGTCGCGATCCTAACGCAGCATCTTCGTCACGACATTCCCGGCAAGGTCCGTCAGCCGGTAATCCCGGCCCATATGGCGGTACGTCAATTTCAAATGATCCAGGCCCAGACAATGCAGCATCGTCGCCTGTAAGTCATGGACATGCACCTTGTCGCGCGTGATCGTGAATCCCAATTCATCCGTCTCGCCGATGGTCTGCCCGCCCTTAATTCCGCCCCCGGCCAGCCACATCGAATAACCAGTCGGGTGATGATCCCGCCCGGCATTATCGGGATCGGACGTATTGCGGATTTCGCAGATCGGCGTGCGGCCGAACTCTCCGCCCCACGCCACCAGCGTTTCATCCAGCAACCCGCGCCGCTTCAAATCCTTAATCAGCGCCGATGACCCGCGATCTGTGGCGTCGCACTTTTCCTTCAGCTTCTTGTTCAAGTTAGTATGCGTGTCCCAACTGGCGTCCATCAGCAGCACGTAGCGCACGCCGCGCTCGACCAATCGCCGGGCTAGCAGCGCGTTCGTGCCGAACTGGTGTGTCGGCTCCTTCCCGACGCCGTACATCTCCAGCGTTTCCTGCGATTCATTGGAGAAATCCAACAGTTCCGGGGCGCTCATCTGCATCCGGAACGCCAGTTCGTAGCTCTGAATCCGGGCCGCGATCTCCGGGTCCCCGTTCTCGCGCAAACGTTCCTCGTTTAACTCCCTGATCGCGTCCAGAGAGGTCCGCTGCGTGGCGTTGGAGATACCTTCGGGATTCGAAAGATAGAGAATCGGGTCGCCGGCGTTCCGGAATATGGTGCCTTGATAGGTCGACGGGAGGAAGCCGCTCATGAAGTTAGACGCGCCGCCGCTGGTGCCCGCGCCGCTCGATAGAGCGACAAATCCGGGCAGGTTCTGCGACTCGCTGCCAAGCCCGTAGGTTATCCACGCGCCCGCCGTGGGACGGCCGAATTGAATGCTCCCGGTAAATAGAAGTAACTGCCCCGGATGATGATTCACCGCGTCAGTGTGCATGGACCGGACCACGCATAACTCATCGGCCACTTCGCGCAGCCCGGGCAGGTAGTCGCTGATTACGACGCCGCTTTTCCCGCAGGCCTGAAAGATACGGGGACTGGCCAGCGCAGCCGCGTTCGGCTTGGTGAACGCGAGCTTCAAATCTTTCGTAAACTCGGCCGGCAGCGGCTTTCCATGGTGCTTTTGCAGCGCCGGCTTCGGATCGAAGAGATCCATCTGGCTCGGCCCGCCTTCCATGAACATGAAAATCACGCTCTTCGCCTTCGCCGCGAAGTGCGGCTTCTTCGCCGCCAACGGGTTCGGCGCCGCGCCGTGCAACAAATCGGCCAGCGCCATGCCGCCGATGCCGTAACCGAATGAATTGAGTAAGTCGCGCCGTGAGTGCGTCATGTCAGTTACTCCCTGTTAATAAACTCGTCGAGATTAAATAGGACACGAGCTACGCCGCTCCAAGCGGCCTGGTCCAACGCCGGGCCGCGCAAACCTTCCGCGCGCAAGACGGTCGTCTGCTTATCCACATAGCGCGCCAGCGATTGCCGCTCCGTCTCCGATGGCGGCCGGCCCAGCGCCAGCGCGAACATGCTCGCCAGCCGCTCCCCAGCCGAAAAGGAAGTTTCAAGTGAACGAAGCGCGAACGCGTTCGAAGCTTCCACAAACACCGGATCGTTCAATAGATTCAAAGCCTGCAGCGGACTGTTCGACGGCCGCCGCCGGGAACAGGCGACGCTCGAATCGGGCGCGTCGAAATTCACCAGCAACGGGTACGGCGTGGTGCGCTGGTAGTGGATATAAAGGCCGCGCCGGTAGGCTTCCCGCCCAAACGTCTCTCTCCACTTCGAGCCCCCGTATGCAAGCTCGCCGACACCCTTCGGCAAGAATGGCATCACCGATTTGCCGCCAATCTCCGGATTCAAAATCCCCGCCACCTGCAGCGCGGTATCGCGGATCAACTCCGCCGGCAACCGCAACCGCGCCTGGCGCGCCAACAGCGTGTTGTCGGCGTCTTTCGCGGCGGCGTCGGGACGATACGTCGAAGCTTGCCGGTAAGTGGCCGATAGCACGATCGTCTTGTGGAGCTTCTTCAAACTCCAGCCGTGTTCCATAAACTCCGCCGCCAGCCAGTCCAGCAATTCCGGATGGGACGGCTTTTCCCCGCTTACGCCGAAGTCCTCCGAAGTGCGGACAATTCCGCGCCCGAAGAACTCCTGCCAAGCGCGATTGACGGTGACACGCGGCGTCAGCGGGTTTTCCTTCGACACCAGCCAGCGGGCGAAAGCCAGCCGCGCCGGTTCGCCTTCGGTAACTTTCATCGGCGGAAGCACCGCTGGGGTTCCCGGCTTCACTTGAATGCCAAGCGACTTATAGTCGCCGCGAATCGTAATATGCGTCTGGGGATTATTCGGATGTTCGCCGATCGTGTACGCCTGCGTCAGAAACGGCATCGGCTTTTTTAGTTCGGCAGCTTTCCCGCGCAGTTCTTTGAGCTTCGCGGTCAACTCTTTGTCGCGGTCGAACTCAGGACCGGGGTTGCCGATGAAGTAGTCGGTAAGAACTTCCGCCTCTCGCGAATGCCGGTCAGCGGGCGTCTTGTGGAGAATCCGCATCGCATGATCGACCATCGCCGACATGGAAGTAATGCGAAAATCGAACTCGGCGTCCTTCCCCGGATTCGCGAACGCCCCGCGCATCTTCTCTTCCCACCGCGACTGCAATTCTGGAATTTTATACTCGGCCAGCAACTTCTCGCGGTCGCGCCGGTAGCCCGGCAGCGCCTTCAAATAAGGCCCCCGCTCACCGGGCAAAGGCGCGTCGATATCGACGTCGTCCGCCTCATTGAAAAACGCGAACAACTGATAAAACTCCCGCTGCGAAAAAGGATCGAACTTATGGTCATGGCACTGCGCGCAGCCAACGGTAAGCCCCAGCCAGGTCGTACCCAGCGTCTGCGTTCGATTGATGAGCTGCTCATAACGGGCTTCGGCGCGATCAACGCCGGCCTCCCGATTGGTCAACACATTGCGATGAAACCCCGTCGCCACCCGGTCCTCCGTGGTCCTGTTCGGCAGCAGGTCGCCCGCCGTCTGGGCAATCGTAAATTGATCGAAGCCCATGTCGCTATTCAAAGCGTCAATCACCCACTGCCGGTACCGCCAGGCGTGCGGCCGAACGTTGTCTTTCTCATATCCGTCGCTATCGGCATAGCGGGCCAAATCCAGCCACGGCCGCGCCCAGCGCTCCCCATAATGCGGCGAGGCCAAATAGGTATCCACCAGCCGCTCAACGGCATCCGGACGCTCGTCGGCGACGAATGCCTCCGCCTCCTCGGGCGTGGTCGCTAAGCCCAGCAGATCCAGCTTCAATCGCCGCGCCAGCGTTCGCCGATCCGCCTCGCCGGAAGGCGCCAGCCCCTCTTTCCTCAGCCGTTCGCGAACGAAATAATCGATCGCGTTCACACCTGCCGGAACGGGATTTTTTTTCGCCGGCTGAAATGCCCAGTGGCTCGACACACGCCGCGCCGGACTCTTCCCGGTTGATACCGGAACCGCCGCGCCCGATTCGATCCACTTCGTAATAGTGGCGATCTCCTCAGCGCTCAGCCGCGCGCCCGTCGGCGGCATCATCATATCCTTCTCAGCGCTTTTCAAACGCGCCAACAGCCGGCTTTCGCCCGGTTTGCCTGGAATCACAGCCGCGCCGGAATACCCGCCCTTCACCAGCAACGCGCCATCGTCCACGCGCAGCCCGTTCATCTGCATCGCCGCCCCGTGGCATGCCACGCACCGCCGTTTCAGGATGGGCGCGACGCCGGAGGTGAACGTCTCTTGTCCCATGACAACGCCCGCGCCAACGGCAAGCCATAGCATTACGTGCATAGTTAGATTATCGCGCGATACCAGCCAGGAGAGCCACCCCTCACTCGCTTCCAAAACCAAATAGCGACGCGGCGGTATCGTTGGCTTGCCGGCGCGTCACCCGGGCCGCGGGGTAGGCGGCGCGAATTCGGTCGAGAGGCGCGGGAAAGCCCAGGGGATCGGAAGCGTCGATTATCGTGACCGGACGCGGCGCCATAATTGCGGCCAGATCAGGCAGATCGTAGTGGCGCAGTACGCCAGGCACAACATGTTCGAAGACGTCGCGGTGAAGGCGTTGGCTGACTACGGAACGGTAGCTCTCCAGAGTGCGGTCGAGCGCGATGCGGCGGAGTCTGGGATCCAGCGCCGCCGCGTGCAGGAGCGCGGGGCCGCCTCCGCCCCGGGCGGCGCCAAATATGCGCGCGGCGTCAACGTCCGGACGGGCGGCGAGCAAGTCAACGGCGCGGGAAATATCACGGACGCGCCCTCCGATAAGTGTTGAGCCGGTCAGCAGCGCCGTCATCGCGCTTTTATAATCCCCGAAATAGCGCGGCCAATCCGAACCGTTGTCATCGCCCAAATTGCGGGTTTCTCCGAAACCGCGAACGTCGATTGACAAGACAATCAGACCTTGGCGGACGAGTGCTTCGACGTCGGCGGCGCCCGCGGCCTTGCCTCTTCCATCCACATAAACGACCGCGGAACGCTTGTTTGGCGGGCCGTCGGGGAGGTAAAGGACGGCGGGAATCTCGATGCCCGGCTCACTGCTATAGACGAGTTTTTCAATGCGGTAGCCCGAGCGCGTCAGCACGCCAAAGGGTTTTACCGCTGGCAATCCCGCGGCCGCTTCGTAACCGATGAGGCGTCGCACCAGATCCGGCGTGGGCATCCCGTGCTCAAACGATCGGGCACGCGCGCGATTCAATGAAAATACCGTTTCGCCGCCCAACGATGTTTGCACTTGCCCCGTGGCGGTCGCCCACAGGTCTTCTTCCAAGCGCGGCGTGACGGGATCTTCCATGGTCTCTTTGTCATCGCCTTTGAGCCAGCGATCAAACCAGCGGTAGGCGGCGAGCCTTCGCGGCTGGCTGAAGCCGTGGCCGTCATCGGCTTCAGTCATCGCGATGTTCGCGGACGCGCCGAGCAGGCCGTAAACGCGTTGCGCCTCAGCGTACGATTCGCGGGCGCCGGTGATGGAGAAAAAGTCGCGGACTCCCGAAAGGATGAGGAATGGCTTTGGCGCGAACGCATGGATGAAGTCGGCGTGATCGAGGCCTTCGGCCAGTGACGGCGGCAGGCACTGCTCGGCATCCTGCGGACCGATCGTTTGTAGAAGCCGTCGCCAGGAAGTGATGTAACAGGAGGGCGCGGCCACCTGGATGCGGTCATCCAACGCCGACAAATAGGCGGTATGAGTGCCCCCGCCGGAGTTGCCCGTGCAGCCAATGCGCTTCGGATCGACCTCCGGCCGCGACACCAGGTAGTCAAGCGCGCGAATGCCGTCCCAGACGGTATAGCGCGCGAGCGAGTCGCCGCTGAGCAAAGTTTGCGTGCCGAGAATTGTATGTTCGGTAGTGGACCGAATCACTTTCGAGGCTTCGAAATCCTCATCGTAAAGTTGCCCGCGCTCGCCCTGCCCGAGGGTGTCCCAGGCCAGGCAGACGTAGCCTTTTTTCACGAAGGTGACGAGAAGTTGCTGCCAGGTCCCGTGCGCTTTGGCCCCCTCTTCGTGGCCCAATGGAAAGAGGATTGCCGGGAATGGGCCTGTGCCTCGTGTGGGAACGTAGAGGTTAGCAGTGACGTAGAAGCGCGGCTGGCTTTCGAAGATGAGTTTCTCGATGCGATAGCCGTCGGCCTGGATTGTGCCGGTGACGCGGGCGTTGAGCGGCGTGCGGTCGGGAAGGCCGCCCAGCGCGCGGATGAGGCTTTCGCGGATGGTTGCTTTGCGGGCCTGGACTTCGGCTTTTGTCCAGCTCAACGCACTCGCTTCCCGTGCATCGAGGAGAGCCATGGCGCGCTGGCGTTCGTGCTGGGCGAGTTGATTGCGCAGCCCAGCGTAGTCGGTGTGGTCGCGCAGGAATTGAAGCGCGCGATCATCCTGGGCGGCGGCTACGGTCGCGATCGCAATCAGTATGGCGAGGAGTTTCATAGGGTTCTTTGCGGCTCGCAATCGACCAGTCTATCGGAATCCCGACTACTGCCGAACCAGCCGCACAGGCTTCGGGATCCGCAGGCCGAGCGTTCGAACGACCCTGCAGATCCGCGCGAAACTGGCGCTCTGATAATCGGTGGCTTCGTAGCGTTGCACCTGCTGTGTCTTCACCCCGAGCCGCGAGGCGAGGCCCTCTTGTGTCATTCCGGAGGCGATGCGGGCGCGGATCAGAGTCTTCGGCAAATCTTCGACAGCCTCGAGTACCAGCCCTTTGTCCCTGCCCAGGTGCAATTGTTCATAAGCATTGACTTGGTCCCGCAAATCCTGCAACTGGCTGGCGGCGCCGTCGTGTTGGGCCTGCCAAAGACGCGGGGTGATGTTCGCCGGACGGCTCTCTTTCGCTAGTTCGGTGAGTGCGTCTTCAAAGCGCCGCACCTGAGCCCGTGTAATACGATACTGCTTCTCGTTCTTGATCACTTTTTCGTTTTTCCTCGCAACCGAATCGCCAGAATTCCCTTTGCTTCCTGTGTCTGTTTATTAACCGGAAAGAACTCGACGAAGGTCCGGCCCGTCGCACCCTCCGGCAATTGTGCCGGGAAGAATTCGCCGAGGAATCGCCGCTTCTGGGCCGACCGGCCCTGCGAGAAATCCCAGAATACCGAATGCAGCGTTTTTTCGTCCACATTCTGAACATCCCAACATGCGTCGAAGTCGCCGGGATTCTCCTTCGTGCTGACGAAGCTGCCATCCAAATAGACCAACCGGCACCCAGCGTTGCGCAGCATTCCGCGACCCCGCCGGAAGCCGTCGAGTAGACGCCGGCGCCGGGGGTTGAATGCCAAACGCTTCTCGATCTCCCGTAAAGTGGCGCGATGTATTCCTGGGGGCAAATCGCCGTTTCTCATCCATTCTGGAATCATTGTATCAATACAACGATTCTGTAGTACGGAAGCCGGGTTCACCAAAGCGGAGATTCGTAGCCAAGTTCACGATCAAGTTGAGCGGCGACGTATTCGCCGCGGAGACGGGAGTGTGATTATTAATTGCATTTCAAATTGATGTTGGCCCTTACAGCAGCCAGCTACATGAACTTCCGTCTGCGGAATGCGTTGATGTCCTGTGAGTTGAGTTCAAACCATTCTCCATTCCTTCGTTTTTCGCGAAAGCGCTTGTGCCAGTATTCCTCGATTCCAATGGGGTCATCGGTGCGGATTTCGTGAATGATGTTGGCGCGTTCGGGCAGTTGGATTTGCAGTTGGCGCTCCCGTTGGCCTACAGCGATGGACCTGCCGATTTTGTAGTGACGACCGGACTTCAGCAAGTAGACGAACCCAATATCGTTCGCTGCGGCTTCGGGTTCGTAAGGCTCTTTCTTGGGAGTGCATGCTTCCTGCTCTCTTTCACAAATAGCGGCGACGTCCTCGCAGCCGTCGTGCGTTTGGCAAAACTCGAGGACCTTCAGAATCAAATTTGTCTTTTCCCCGAATTTCCGCCGGAAAACGTCGTGAGATGGAAATCCCGGCGTGCTTTTCGCCTTGAGCCGCAAATCGCCGCCCACTGGAAACCGCCCCAACTCTCTAGTCAGGTCAACGAGGGCCAAAAGCACTATTTTGAAGTCGAGGCTCTCTTGCAACTGATTCGGAATGATCCCGGCCTCTTGGACCGCGTCTCCCCAACGCGCCCAGTATTTTCCGAACTAATCGGTATCTTCGGTATCTTTGATACCGGTCTCGCGAAGGAAGCGTTCTCTGCCAAGGGGCTTATCCGAATTGGCGGCGGCAGTTCGTTTGATCTCGGAAAGTATGTGCGCCTTGGTCATGACCGGCCGTTCGTCAACGCGACTGTGGGAAGCCGAGGTCCACCTTACTGGTTCCGGGATCCGGCCAGCGGCTAGTGACTACCTTTGCCTTCGTATAGAACTGCACGCCCTCGGGACCGTACATGTGCAAGTCGCCGAATAGCGAGCCCTTCCAACCGCCGAAGCTGTAGTAGGCCACGGGTACCGGGATCGACACATTGATGCCCACCATGCCGGCGTCGGCGTCGAACTGGAACTGCCGGGCGGCGCCGCCGTCGCGGGTGAATATCGCGGTGCCGTTGCCGTAGGGGTTGTCGTTCACCATGCGCAACGCTTCGTCGTAAGAATCGACGCGGACGACGCCTAAAACGGGGCCGAAGATCTCGTCCTCATAGCAGCGCATTCCGGGCTTCACGTTGTCGAGCAACGTCGTACCCAGAAAGAATCCCTTCTTCAATGTAGCCGGATCGTCGCGGCCGTCGACAACAATCGAGGCGCCCTCTCCTTCGGCGTTGGCAACATAGGAGGCGACCCGGTCGCGGTGTTCGCGTGTGATCAGGGGACCCATCTCCACGCCCTCCTCCGACCCGGGGCCAACCTTGATTTTCGTCATCCGTTCCCGGATCGCCGCGATCAGCGGATCGGCCGCGTTACCCACGGCCAGAACGACGGAAATGGCCATGCAGCGTTCCCCGGCGGAACCGTACGCGGCGGACACGGCGGCGTCGGCGGCCATGTCGATATCGGCATCGGGCAGCACCAGCATGTGGTTCTTCGCCCCGCCCAGCGCCTGCACGCGCTTGCCGTTTCGCGTGGCGGTTTCGTAGATGTACTTGGCCACCGGAGTGGAGCCGACGAAACTGATGGCCTTGATTAACGGGTGATTGAGCAGGCGGTCCACGGCCACTTTATCTCCTTGCAGGACGTTGAAAACACCGTCGGGCAGCCCGGCTCGCTGGAGCAGTTCCGCCAGGAAAATGCTCGCCGACGGGTTCCGTTCAGAAGGCTTGAGAATGAACGTGTTGCCGCAGGCGATGGCATTGGCGAACATCCACATTGGCACCATGGCGGGGAAGTTAAACGGCGTGATGCCGGCCACAACGCCCAACGGTTGACGGATCTGGTACACGTCAACGCCGCGGCTGGCCTGTTCGGAAAAGCTGCCCTTCAACAACTGCGGCGCACCGCAGGCAAATTCAATATTCTCCAGGCCCCGCGCCACTTCGCCCATGGCGTCCGCCATCGTCTTGCCATGTTCGCTCGATACCAGTTTCGCGATCTCGCGCCGGTTAGCATCCACTAACTCGCGGAGCTTGAACAGGATTTCGGACCGGCGGGAAAGGGCGGTAGCGCGCCAGGCGGGGAATGCCGAGTGGGCGGTCTCGACGACGCGGTCCACGTCCTCCAGGCTGGCGAAATCAACCTGCGCCTGCGGCTCGCCCGTCTCCGGACTCCACACAATACCGGAACGCCCGGACTGCGAGGGTAGGCGTTTCCCGCCCACCCAGTGATTCACACTTCTCATTGCCACCTCTGCATCCGCTACCGGCATAGGTCACCTCATCCACTATGATATGCGCTCTTGCAGGATCCAATCCGCCGTCTGCTCCGCCAGCAGGCCCATTGCCTCCACGGCCATTTCCAGGTGGTCCTCCCGCGTGTCTTCGATCTTGTTGTGGCTGATCCCGCGCAGCGACTGGACGAACATCATCACGGCTGGAATACCGCAGCGCGCCACCTCAGCCGCATCATGCAACGGGCCCGAAGGAAGTTGCCGCGTCGCGCCGGCAACTTGCCGCGTCGCCGCGTCGCAGAACGCGATCAGTTGGGGATGGAAGGGAACGGGCTCAATGCTCCAAATCCGGGACCATTCCACGGTGCAGCCTTCCTCGCGGGCAAAACGCTCGCTGGCGGTGTGGGCGGCCTGGTACATCTTCGCGAGAACTCCCGCGTCCAGGTCGCGAAGGTCGAGTGTTGCCTCGCATCGGCCGACGACGGCGGTGACGATTCCGGGAAATGTCTTCAGGCTGCCCATGGTGCAGACGGCGTCGGCGTGCTTGGCCGCGATGGGCCGGATCTCCAGCGCCAATCTTGCCGCGGCGGCCAGCGCGTCGCGCCGTGCCGCCATCGGAGTCGATCCGGAATGCGCCTCCTGCCCATGAAAAGTCAGTGCGTGCCGCTCGACGCCTTTAGTGCCGAGCACGACGCCCAAGGGCAGGCCAAGACCTTCCAGCACGGGTCCCTGTTCGATGTGCAATTCCAAATAAGCCGCGGCGTTCTTCCGTTCGCGTTCGGCCTCGGGGAAGCGGTCGATCTCTACTCCGCAACGCCGCAAAGCGTCTTCCAGGCGCACGCCATCTTTGTCCAGGCGGCCGCGGTCGGCGTCGATGGAATGCGTCCCCGCGAAGGCGGAGGAACCGAGCAGACTGCGTCCGAAACGCGCGCCCTCTTCGTCGGCCCAATCGACGAGCCGAACGGTCACGGGGGGCCGGGGGCCAAAACCTCGCATTATTTCCAAACCGGTCATGAGGTCCAGGCAGCCATCGAGCCAACCGCCATTCGGAACCGAATCCAGATGGCCTCCCAGGAGCAGGGCCCTTTCGCTTGCGCCGTGCAGCGTGATCCAGCGGTTGCCGGCCGCGTCGTAATGATCCTCCACCGGCAGTCCGGCAAGCTTGCCGGTGAACCACTCTCGGGCCTTCAGCCATGTGTCTGTCCAGGCTACCCGCTGCGCGCCGTTATCGTCGCTGGTCAGGCTCCGCAGCTCTTTCAATTCCGCAATCGTTCTCGTCGCATTTAGGTTCATGAGTAAATAGCCTCGCGCTTCAAAAATCGGCCGCGCCCGCGCTCGCCGACGAACACTCCGTCGCGTACTTGCACGCAACCGCGAACGGTGACGACCGATGGCCGGCCCTCGATAGCCATTCCTTCGAAGCCGCTGTAGTCGCAGTTGGATTGCTGTGTCGAAGCGGAGATCACGCCCCGGAAAGCGGGGTCGTAAACCACCAGATCCGCGTCGCTGCCGACGGCGATGGCGCCTTTGCGGGGGAACAGGCCGAAGAGTTTCGCGGCTTGTGTACTGGCCGCGTCGACGAAGCGGTGCAAATCGATGCGGCCCCGCTTGACGCCATAGGTATAGAGCAAATTAACGCGCTCCTCAATGCCGGGAATGCCGTTGGGGATTTGCGTGAAAGCTTCGTTGCCCATCGCCTTCTGCGATATGTCGAACGGGCAGTGATCGGTGCCGACGGTATCGATCAACCCGGCCCGCAGCGCGTCCCATAGGGCCTTGTGATTCGCGCGGTCCCGCAGCGGCGGCGACATCACATGCTTCATCCCCTCGACGCCTGGGCGCTCGGCGTGCGTCTTATCCAAAAGGAAGTGGGGAATGACCGATTCCACCCACAGCCGCACGCCTCTCGCCTTCGCGGCCAGCGCCCGTTCCAGCGCGCTGTGACAGGACAGATGCACCACATATCCCGCGGCGCCGGTGGCTTCCAGAAACGTCGCGAAGTGGTTCGTTCCTTCGGCTTCGACAGCTTCCGGGCGGCTGGGTTCGTGCCACTCCGGACCGGTCTTCCCCTCCGCCAGCAGCCCCTGTTGCAACCGCGCGACCAGGTCCGCGTTTTCGCAATGCGCGGTTACGATGACGCCCAGTTTTCGCGCCAATTGCAGCGTCTGGTACATCTCGCCGTCGTCGACGCCGAAGAAGTTCTTGTACGCCAGGAAGATCTTGAAGGAGCTGATTCCATCGGCCACGATTTCCCGCAGTTGCCCTTCCGTCCGGTCCCCGAACTGCGTCACGGACATGTGAAATGTATAGTCGCAGGCGCTGTGCCCTTCGGCCTTGCTCTTCCACAGTTGATAGCCCTCCAACGCATCGTCAAGACGCGACGGGCAACACATTTCGATGAAGGTCGTGGTGCCCCCAACCAGCGCGGCAATGGAGCCGGTCTCATGCGTGTCCTTGGCGAAGGTCGACATGAAGGGCAGATAGATATGGACATGAGGGTCAATGAAACCAGGGAAAACGAGCTTGCCGGCGGCGTCAATCACTTCGGCTCCGGGCGGCGCCGCCAGATCGCGGCCGATGCGCGTAATCGTCTCGTCCTCCACCCAGATGTCGGCGCGGAAACGCGAGTCCGCGGTGACGATATTCCCGTTGCGGATCAGCAGCGCCATAACGCCCCCTCAGTGTACATGGATCCCCATTTTTTCCCGGTACGCTTTCATCGCTTCCCAGTCCTGGGTCACTTCGGGATTCGACGTGCTGAGCTGGTCCCAAGTGACCGGTTCGCGCCCGCTGGGAACCTCCACCATCTCGATGCAATTGTCCACTGGGCAGACGTTATAGCAAAGGCGGCAGCCGACGCAATCGTCTTCCCTGACGCGCGTTTGCGGGCGCGTTGCGGTGGACTCGTCCTTGCCGTTGGAACGAACGTCATAGGCGAACGGCGGGACGACTTGCCCCGCGGCATTAACCAGATCAATACACTGGTGGGCCGTATCGTTGCAGGCCACATAGCAGAGGTTACACTTGATGCACTTGCCGGTGTCAATGCGCGCGACCACGCGAAACGAAAGGTCGAAGTCCTTGAAATCGGAGACGCGCGAGAGGCTTTTCCCGACGACATCGGCAACGGTGACGAAGCCTTTCGCGTCCATCCAATTCGACAAACCGTCGCAGAGATCCTCGACGATCCGATAGCCGTAGTGCATCACCGCGGTGCATACCTGCAGGCTCCCCGCGCCCAGCAGAAGAAACTCCGCCGCGTCCTTCCACGTGGTGATGCCGCCCATGCCGGAGATCGGCAAAGTAACACCCTCCCCGCCGAGCGCGGCCAGCATATTCAAGGCGATAGGCTTCACGGCTGGCCCGGCGTAGCCGCCGTGCCCGCCCTTGCCGCCGATGCTTGGGGTTAGCTCAAACGTATCCAGATCCACGGCGGCGATGGAGTTAATAGTGTTGATCAGTGAAAGCGCGTTGGCGCCACCGGCAATGGCGGCGCGGGCGGGCAGCACGATGTTCGTGATATTCGGAGTCAGCTTCACGATGACCGGAATGCGGGCGGCGTTCATCACCCAGCTAGTGATCTCCCGGCAGTATTCGGGGTCCTGGCCGACGGCGCTGCCCATGCCGCGCTCGCTCATGCCATGCGGGCAGCCGTAGTTTAGCTCCAATCCATCGGCGCCCGTGTCTTCAATGCGGCGGACAATGTCGTGCCAAGCCTGAGGTTTGGATTCGACCATGGCGGAGGCGATGACGGCGCGATCCGGCCACGCCCGCTTCACCTCGGCCATCTCGCGCAGGTTCACTTCCAGCGGCCGGTCGGAAATCAACTCAACGTTGTTAATACCGAGCATCCGTTGGCCGCCGTGATGCCATGCGCCATAGCGGTTGGAGACGTTGAGCACGGGCGGGCCGATGGTCTTCCACACGGCGCCGCCCCATCCGGCTTCGAAGGCCCGATGAATCTGTGCGCCCGAATTCGACGGCGGCGCGGAGGCGAGCCAGAACGGATTTGGCGACCGAATACCGGCGAAGTTAATGTTCAAATTGGCCATGTCAATTTGCCCCCTGCGTGATTCGTTCATGTATCGCCGCCGCCGCCAGCTTGCCGTCCTGCACCGCCATCACGGTTGACGCCGAGCCTCGCGCACGGACACAGTCCCCGCCGGCGAAAATGCCGGGGACGCTGGTTTCGAAGTCCTCATTCACTTGGATAAATCCTCTGGAGCGGGCCAAGCCCAACTCGTCCCACGGCTGCCGCTGGCCCACGGCTTTCACCACCTGATCGGCCGGCAATGTGAACTCCGAACCAGCCACCGGATGGGCCGACCGGCGCCCGGAAGCATCGGGCGCGCCCAACTCCATGCGCACGCAACGCAGGCCGGTCACTTGGCCCGCACTGGCCAGAACTTTCACTGGCTGCGTGAGGAAGCGGAACTCCACGCCCTCATTTTTCACGAACTCGTATTCGTGCGGATAAGCGGTCATCTCCTCCGCGGAGCGGCGGTAGATCATCGTGACCTGGCCCGAGCCCAGCCGTTTGGCGATGGTGGCGCAATCGATCGCCGTATTGCCCGCGCCGATCACGGTCACTTTTTTGCCGATTCGCATGGCGATTCCGTTCATCTTGCTCTGTTCGATGTATTCGAGTCCATCGATAATCAACTCTTCGCCGGCGATCTTCATCTCCGCTATGGCCCCAAGCCCGACGCTGAGGAAGACGGCGTCGAAACGGCCTTGCAAATCCGGCAATCCAAAGTCCCGGCCCAGTTCCGAGTTCGTCTCAATTCTGACGCCAAGGCCCTCGATCATCCGTGCCTCATCGAGCGAAGTTTCCACCGGCTCGCGCAGCCCGATGATGCCGTAAGTCGACAAGCCTCCGGCGAGTTCGCGCTTTTCGAAGACGGTGACGGCGTGGCCGCGCTTCGCCAACTCGCCGGCGCAGGAGAGGCCTGCCGGTCCCGAGCCGGCCACGGCGACTTTATACCCGCTCGGCGGCGCTATCGGGATAACCGCCGGACCGCGGTCGGGGACTTCGTCCATCGCAAATCGCTGCAACCGGCCGATGGCGATCGGCTTGTGATCCGCGCCGAGCACGCAGGCGCCCTCGCACAATTCCTGTACCGGACAGACCCGCGCGCACGTCGCGCCTAGCAGGTTCGCCTCCAAAATTGTCCGCGCCGCGCCTTTGAGATTTTCCGTCGAGATTTTCTTGATGAACCGCGGGATGTCGATGTGCGTCGGACAGGCATGGACGCAGGGCGCGTCGTAACAGAAGATGCACCGGTTCGATTCCACCAGCGCCTCCTGCGCTCTCAACGGCGGAAGCGCCTCTTGCAGTCCCTTACTCTCCACGTGTTTCTCCTCGCATCGAGACCCAATAGATGGCGCCGGAAACGGCGAAGCCGACGAACCAGGCATAGTCGTAAAGCCAGCGGAGAGGGGGAATCGCCAGCCCCAGCAGGGCCACCGCCACTCCCGCCCCAAGACTCAGCACCGCCCGCCAATTGAGGCCATTGGCATACTCGTACTCGCCGCCGCGCCGGTATAGATCCTCGACGTTGAGGACCTGTTTGCGCACGAGAAAATAATCGGCGATCATCACGCCGGCGATGGGTCCCAGCAGGCCGGAGTAACCGATCAGCCAGCCGAAAATATAGGCGTTGTAATCGCTCAGCAATTTCCACGGCATCATCGCAATGCCCACAACGCCAGTGATCAGGCCTCCGGTGCGAAAGGAAATCAGGCGCGGATTCAAGTTCGAGAAATCGTTCGACGGCGAGACGACATTCGCCGCGACGTTCGTGTTCAGCGTCGCGACAAGGATGGCGATTAAGGCTATAAAGGCGATAAGCGGTTCGTTAAAGCGGCCAATCAGTATCACTGGATCCCAGATCGCTTCGCCAAAGAGAACGACGGAGGCCGAGGTGACGGCCACGCCAATGAAGGAATAAAGCGTCATCGCCAGCGGCAGCCCGAGCGCCTGCCCAACGGCTTGCGCGCGCTGGCTGCGCGCGTAGCGGGTGAAGTCGGGAATGTTCAACGCCACCGTGGCCCAGAAGCCGACCATCGCCGTCAACGAAGGGATAAAGAAGGCGAAAAAGTCGGCGGTATTTTGAAACTTGCCGGGCGCGCTCAGTACCGGACCCAGTCCGCCGGCCTTGCCGGTAATCCACCACAGAAGCAGCAGTCCCACGCCCAGCATGAACGGCGCGCCGACTCCTTCGAGGAATCGGATGGTTTCAATGCCGCGCCAAATCACGTACATGTTCAGCAGCCAGAACGCGCCGAAGCATATCCAGACCACCCCACCTTCGCCAGCCGCGGGCCACAGGATTTTCAACATGGAATGGATCGCCTGACCGCCGATCCAGGTTTGGATGCCGAACCAGCCGCACGCAACCAGCGCGCGCAGCACCGCCGGAAGGTTCGCGCCCTTAACGCCGAAGGACGCTCGAACCAGGACCGGGAAGGGGATTCCGTACTTCGTGCCCGCGTGCGCGTTGAGCAGCATGGGCGCCAATACGATCAGGTTTCCCAGCAGAATCGTGCCCACGGCCTGCCACCAGTTCATCCCGCCGGCAATCAATCCGGAGGCGAGCATATAGGTGGGGATGCACACACTCATCGCCACCCACAGCGACGCGTAATCATAGATGCCCCAAGTCCGGCGGACCGCCGGGACCGGCGCAAGATCATCGTTATAAAGATTGGGATCGTGGCTCAGCGGGGTCCGGCTTCCTTGTCTTGCGATTCTCCCACAACTACAATCGGATGATCGTGACCAAAGACGAAATAATCCTGGCCAACAAAGAGTGCCTGTTTCCCTCAGTGTTCCATTATTACCGGGATCCGTTGGTGATCACGCACGCCAAGGACCAGTTTGTCTGGGATGCCGACGGCAATCAGTATCTGGACTTTTTCGGCGGCATCCTGACGGTCAGCGTCGGCCATTGCAACGACAAGGTGAACGCGCAAGTCCACGCGCAGGTGGACAAGCTGCAGCACGTCTCCACCGTGTTCGCCACGGAGCCTCAGGCCGCGCTGGCGCGCAAGATTTCGACAATCGCACCGGGCGAGGGCTGGAAGTCATTCTTCACCACGAGCGGCACGGAAGCGAACGAGATGGCGATTCTGGCGGCGCGCTGCTACACCGGTTCATCGGAGATAATCGCGCTGCGGCACTCCTATCATGGGCGTTCCTCGCTCGCGATGGGATTGACCGGACAAGGCGCATGGAAACTGGGTCCGGTGATGCAGGCGGGAATCGCCTTCGCTCATAACGCCTATTGCTACCGTTGTCCGTTCGGGCTTACGTATCCAAGTTGTGAGGTGAAGTGCGCGCAGGATGTGAAGGACGTCATCCGGACCACGACGTCCGGGCAGATCGCGGGTATGATTGCCGAGCCGATCCAGGGTGTTGGCGGCTTCATTACGCCGCCCAAAGAGTACTTCGGAATCGTTGCGGGGATTGTGCGCGAACACGGCGGCATTTTCATCAGCGACGAAGTGCAGACGGCGTGGGGCCGCACGGGGAACAAGTGGTGGGGGATCGGACAGTGGGGAGTCGTACCCGACGTTCTAACGAGCGCGAAGGGGTTGGGCAATGGACTGCCGATCGGGCTGACGGCGGCGCGGCCGGAAGTGGCCAACGGACTGAAAGGGCTGACGATCTCGACCTTCGGCGGCGGGCCGATTCCGACAGTGGCGGCGAAGGCGGTGATCGATTTGATTGAGGAAGAGAATCTGGCGTCGAACGCGGCGGAAATGGGTGGTTATCTGCGGGCGCGGCTGGAGGAATTGCAGAGGAAGTACACGATCATCGGCGAAGTTCGCGGCATGGGGCTGATGCAGGCAATCGAATTGGTGCAGGACCGGGGAACGAAGGCGCCGGCAACAGCGGAGACGGCGAGGCTGATGGAAGCGGCGAAGTCGAACCGGATTTTGATTGGCAAGGGCGGGCTGAATGGGAATGTGATTAGGATTTCGCCGCCGCTTAATATTCGGCGGGCGGATGTGGATGAGTTTATCCGGTTGCTGGATTTGAGCTTGGGTAGTGTTGGGGAGTAGGAGGAAGACGGACACCCAGGCAGCTCGAATGCGTGGTGGAAAAGTCATTTGCCGAGTTCACCCAGTCGTTTGAGTTCGGCCCTGACCGCAGCGTCCAATTCGTCCAAACCATGCTTCACCATGTGCCAGATCAGAGCGTCGTCAACGGTGTCGTATTCATGCCGATAGACGTTTCCGGCGGCGGCGATGGCATGCCAGTCAAGCCCGGAATACGGTGCCTTTACATCGTCCGGGAGTCGCCTCAATGATTCCGAAATTATCTCAAGCGCCCGGGTGACCGCATATCTAGTTATCCGGCGGGCTGATGTGGATGAGTTTAAACGGTTGCTTGATTTTAGCGTGGCTGGTGTCGTGGGGTAGATGAAGTGGATTCTCACACTGCGGATTGTGCCGGATCGTCTCCAGGGCTAGTCACAATATCTATCTGACCGCCGCCAGAAAATCTTGAACAGTCAAGCCAGCCTTTGCGATCAGTGCTCGCAACGTCCCACGCGCGACCTCCGCGTGATCGGGAACCGAGAGGGTGGCGAGGACGCCCGGTTTCGTCATTACGATATGACTGCAACGTCCCACGCGCAACCTCCCAACCCAAGTATTCAGACGCGCGAACAACTTCGCGCGGTCGAAGCAGCGGTAGAGCGGGCATCAGACGACAATTTCAAGTTCGCGTGAGATCACAGTCGATGGCATTCCGAGGTCGGCCCTGACGGCCAGGCACTCGCGGATTGCTTCGGCAATGTTGGCCTCCGCCTCCGCCTCAGTTGGCCCTTGACTGACGCAGCCTGGGATCGACGGGCACTCGGCGATATACACGCCGTCTTCGTCCTGATACATGGGACAGTGAACTTCATGCCTGACCCTATTCTAACGAATTGGACCGTGTTCGCACGATAGCTTGGCGCCACAATGCCACCCGGCATACCTTCCGCGCCTCAATTTGGCGATAGGATTTCGCTCGGTCTTGCAATCGACCGGAGGAAGCCAGTGTGCCGCGAAAACTAAGTGTTTCTCCGGAGCCGCCGCGATTCGACGAATTGCGCGCTCCGCCAACGCAGGGGCTAAACGTGTCGTTGTTCAAGACTTTTCCGATTCACGAGCGCATCCGGCTGCAGCTCCGGATGGACGCGCAAGGCTTGACGAACACCCCGAACTTTTCGGCGCCGGGAACCAACCTCTCCAGCCCAACGACATTTGGGGTTATCAACGGCGCTGGCGGAAGCCGCTCACGGCAGGGGTCGATGCGCGTCTATTTCTAGCTGGCCCATCGGGACCGCGGTTGAAGTTCTAACGGGCCGGGGTGTAGCATCATGTTGAACTCATGTATTTCCGCATTTTTGTTTTAGCCTGCGCCTCTCTCGCTTTGACCGTCGCCGGGCCGGTGGAAAGTGACCTCGAACGGCGCTTTTCGCGGACGGTGAAACCGTTCCTGGAAACGCACTGCGTGTCGTGCCATAGTGGCCAAACGCCGGCGGCGCAATTCAACTTACAGTCTTATACGAAGCTCGCGGAAGTGGTTCAGGATCATCCGCATTGGGCGCTGCTGGCGGAACGGTTGAAAATCGGCGATATGCCGCCGAAGGGTCTGAGGCAGCCGGATCCTTTGGTGAGCAAGAAGGTGATCGACTGGGTAGCCGCCGTGCGGCGGAATGAAGCGCGGAAGCATGCGGGAGATCCGGGAATCGTACTGGCGCGGCGGTTGAGCAACGCCGAATACAATTACACGATTCGGGACCTGACCGGAGTCGATATCCGGCCCACTCGTGAGTTCCCGGTGGATCCAGCTAACCCGGAAGGGTTTGATAATACCGGCGAGTCGCTGGTAATGTCACCGGCGCTGTTGAATAAGTACTTGCAGGCGGCGCGCGAAGTAGCTAACCATATGGTGCTTAAACCGGATGGGATGGATTTTGCGCCGCATCCGATGCTGGTTGAGACGGACCGCGAGAAGTATGCGATCTTGCGGATCGTCAACTTTTATGAGCGGCAGCCTGCCGATTACGCGGAGTATTTTCTGGCGGCGTGGCGGTATAAGCATCGGGCGGTCTTTGGGAAGCCGGCCGCGACGCTAGCTTCGTTTGCCGCGGAACTGAAGGTAAGCCCAAAGTATTTGCCGATCATCTGGCAGACGCTCCAGGTAATGCCGGAAGAAATTGGACCGTTAGCGGCATTGCAGACAATGTGGCGGTCGTTGCCGGCGCCGAAGCGCGGTGAAGTGGACTTCGCGCGCGCGGGTTCCGTGGAAATGCGCGACTTCGTTGTCCGTGTGCGGGCGCTGACAGCGAAGCACTATGCGAGTCCGATGATGAAGGGCCTGAGCGGAACCTCGCAACCCTTGATGAATTGGAAACTAAACCTGTTTGCGAAGAACCGGCGTGTTTTCGATCCCGCGGCGTTAATGGTTGAAGGCGATCCCCTGCCGGTGGTGCCGGAAGCGCCATCGCCGGGAACGTTTTTCAACCCATCGCGTATCGACTCGGCCGCGAGACAGGCGTTGGCCAAGGTGATCAAGGCGCGGTTGGCGGATCCCTTGCCGCTCCGCGTCCCGGCGGGGGGGCGCACACGCTACGAAGCGGCGTTCGCCCGATTTGCGAACGTCTTCCCGGACGCGTTCTACATCCGTGACCGGGGCCGGTTTTTTCCCGATTTAACGCAGGACAAGGGTCGCTTCCTGAGCGCTGGTTTTCATAACGTGATGGGGTACTTCCGCGACGATCTGCCGCTACGTGAGTTGATCCTGAATGACAAACAAATAAAGGAACTGGAGACACTGTGGCAGGAATTCGACTACATCGGCGATCACACCATTCGTACCTACACGCAGTATTACTTCAACCAGAGCGGCGAGATTCTGGGCAACGGACGCGAGTCCGGACACGAGCGGCCGGCTGATCGGCCCGTGACTCACGACTCGGTGATATTCGGCCTGCGGGACAAGTATCTGGTGAAAGCGGTGGCGGATCCTGGGAACGATCCGCTGGTTAAGCCAGCGATTGAGGCGCATTTTCAATTTGTGAATGCGGCGATCCGGGCGGTGGAGAAGGCGCGAGCCGATGCGGAACCGAAGCACTTGGCGGCCCTTGCCGGCTTCGCGGCGAAGGCCTTTCGGCGGCCGCTGATGGAGGCCGAAAAGACCGATTTGGTCTCTTATTACAAGGAAATACGAGAGAAGGGCGGACTGTCGCACGAAGAGGCGATGCGGGATTCGGTCGTTGGCGTGTTGATGTCGCCGGACTTCTGCTATCGGATCGATCTTCTCGACACGCGCACCTCGAAAGCGCCGGCACAGCCGCTGTCCGATTCCGCGCTGGCCAGCCGGTTGAGTTTCTTCTTGTGGTCGAGCGCGCCGGATGCCGAGTTGTTGAAACGCGCCGCGTCTGGGACCCTGCGCCAACCGGCCGTTTTGCTGGCACAAGTCCGGCGGATGTTGAAGGACGAACGGGCAAGGCGTTTCGCCACCGAGTTCGCCGGCCATTGGTTCGATTTCCGGCGGTTTGAAGAACATAACGCCGTTGACCGGCAGCGGTTCCCGGCCTTTGACAATGCCCTGCGGCAAGCCATGTTTGAAGAGCCCGTGCGGTTCATTGAAGATGTCATTCGGAATGACCGGCCGGTGAACCAGTTGTTGTATGGGAAACACACCTTTGTCAATGCGCCGCTGGCGAAGCATTATGGGATGCCGGAAGCGAAGGATTGGGTTCGCGTGGATGACGCGGACCGTTACGGCCGGGGCGGGTTGTTGCCGATGTCGGTATTCTTGACGCAGAACGCGCCGGGCCTGCGGACGAGCCCGGTAAAGCGCGGTTACTGGGTCGCAAGGCGGGTATTGGGCGAGCAGATTCCGCCGCCGCCGGCGGCAGTGCCGGAGTTGCCCGAGGATGAAGCGACGGCCGATCTGCCGTTGCGGGAGATGCTCGTGAAGCATCGCGAAAATCCGAGCTGTGCCGCGTGCCATGCCCGGTTCGATTCGCTGGGATTGGTATTTGAGGGGTATGGGCCGGTGGGCGAGAAGCGGGCGAATGATTTGGCCGGGCGGCCCGTGGACACGCAGACCGCGTTTCCCGATGGCAGCCAGGGCGCGGGCCTTGATGGACTACAAACCTATATTCGCGCCAAGAGAGAAAAAGACTTCCAGGATAACCTTTGCCGGAAATTGCTCGCCTATGCGTTGGGGCGATCGCTGATTTTGTCCGATGACATTACAATAGATCGTATGCGTGTCCGGCTCGCCGCGTCGGGTGGCCGGTTCGCGCCGCTGGTTGAAACCATTATTTTCAGTCCGCAATTTCTCACCAAACGTGGAGGTGACCAGGATGTCCGTTCCAGAACAACAGAAGAGTAACCGCATTCCGCGACGGGTGGTGTTGCGCGGCGCTGGAGTCACGATGGCCCTGCCGTGGTTGGAATCCTTGCAAGGCGCGACGACGAAGACGCCGGCGGTGTTTCCAAAGCGCTTTGGCGTGCTGTTCATGGGCAACGGCATCAACGAAGATCACTGGAGCTCTGAGGGTAACGGCGCGGAAATGAAGTTGAGCAAGACGCTGGCGGTGCTGGAGCCGATCAAGCACAAAATCAACATCATTGAGGGACTATACCTGAAGATGGCGACGGGCCAGGGAATCCATCCAGCGCAGACGGGCAGCCTGCTTTCGGGCGCCACGATTCAGCGGGGACCGATCATTCACGCCGGGACTACGATCGACCAGATGATCGCTAATCGCGTGGGGCAAGACACGGCGCAACAGAGCCTGGTGCTGGCGTGTGAACAGCCAATGACGGGGTATCACGAGACGAACTTCTCCATGGCGTATAGCTCGCACATTTCGTGGCAAAGTTCAGAATCGCCGGTGCCGAATGAAGTGTATCCATCGCTCGCATGGGATAGCCTGTTTGAGAACCGCGGCAGTCTGCGGAATTTGAGTATTCTGGACCGGGTGAAAGACCGGGCGGGGGCAATGAGCCACCGGATCAGCGCGACGGATAAGTCAAAATTGGATGAGTATCTGACGAGTGTCCGGGAAGTGGAACGGCGGATCGAACGTACGCGGGAGAACAAGGCCACGGCGGATGACGCCGCCAAGGGCCAGAATCGTCCGGCGTGGACGATGGACCGCCCAGCTAACGGTTTGCCGGAGGATTTGCGCGAACACGCGCGGTTGATGTGCGACATTATCGCGATCGCGTTCCAGACCGATAAGACGCGGGTGGCGACGCTCTTGCTCGCGCGAGATTTGTCGGCGCTCTACTATCCGTTCCTGCAAGTGAAAGAGGGTCATCATTCGGCTTCGCACAATAACAGCTCCGACGGGTATGAGCGGATTTCACGGTTCCATTTGGGTCAACTGGCGTATCTGGCGGGTAAGTTGGACGCCATGCCGGAAGGCGACGGGACGGTGCTGGATAACTCCTGCCTGATGTGGATTAACAACTTGTGGATCGGTCGGAAACACGATAACTCGCGGCTGCCGTTGGTCCTGGCCGGCGGCTTGGGCGGAACTCTGAAGACCGGGCGTTCGCTGAGTTACTTGAAGGCCGGGAACGACAACCGGAAGCTATGCAGTTTGTATCTGTCGCTGATGGACCGCATGGACGTGAAACTGGACCGGTTTGGGGACGCGGACAGCCGGTTGGCGGATTTGTAGACGACAATCGATGGATCAATCTCGACTTCGATTCGGCAAACTAACTGTTCAGGGTTTCCGGCGACTTCATGATGTCCAACTGACGCTAACTCCGCTAACGGTAATGATTGGCGCGAATGGAACGGGAAAGACAAGCATCTTTGGATGTACTCTCGCTTCTGGCGAATTCGGCGCAAGGACGATTGAGTTCGTCGATTTCCGACCTGTCCGGCGTGGCAAACCTGGTGACCTATGACCGGGCTGAGGAATTGAAACTGGAAATTACCATGGACGTTCCAGTCCACGAGCCTTTAGAGTAATACCTTTGGCTGCGTCCTCAAGGAATGGCCTACGTGATTCGCGCCGAAACACTTAGCCAACCGCGAAAAGGCTATCCGGACCCCTTCCGGCACATCTATTCTGCCGAACGGGATGTTATGTACTATGATCCCGGGAAATAAACTATTGAGGCCGGCGTGGGAGCATGACCCACTTGAGACATCCTTGGCACAGGTTCCAAAGTTATTTCAAGCGCCAGAAGACTTTCGGCGGCGATTAGCTTCCTCAACTTTTTATCACGTCTTGGATGTTGGACCTCGTTCCCCGGTGCGGTTGCCGCAGTCGATGAGACCGGCAGAGTTACCCGGACGAGATGGCGAGGATCTGGTTTCTTGCCTCTTTTATCTTTGCGAGACTGACCGAAATCGGTTTGAAGCGATTGAGGATTCTCTTCGAGCGGCGTTTCCGAGTTTTGATCGGTTGGATTTTCCGCCGGTTGCGGCCGTTACGCTCGCATTGGCTTGGCGTGAACGTGGTTTTTCGAAGCCGCCCTACATGCACCAATTGTGCGAGGGAACTTTGCGATTCCTTTGGTTGACGACGCTTCTGCTTAGTCCTGGTCTCACGGCGCTTACGCTCCTCGACGAACCGGAAGTAAGCCTGCATCCGGAATTGTTGAGCCTGTTGGCCGACCAACTGAGAGAGGCTTCTCAGCGAACGCAAATCATTGTGGCGACGCATTCCGACATGCTGATCCGATTTCTGGAGCCGGCCGAGGTGGTTATTCTCGATCGGGACGATGAGGGAATGACTCAACTTCATCGGGCGGATGAGCTGGATTTAGGCCAGTGGCTGCAGGATTATTCTCTCGATGAACTGTGGCGGAACGGACGGCTTGGAGCGCGGGCTTGAAGATATCCATTTTGGTTGATGGAAGGACCGAGCAGGCATTTAAAATACATTTGTTGGAGTTCTTGCGGAAGCGCCTGGGGGAGCAGATGCCCCGAACGGATTTCTTTCCGTGCGGCGGCCGAATTTACAAAGGTGAGAAGCTTCGACGGACGGTGGAAAATCTGTTGCGAAATGGCAAGTCGCCCTCCGACGCCGTGATTGCATTGACAGATGTCTACACAGCTACAAATGACTTCACGGACGCTGCTGACGCAAAAAAGAAAATGCGGGAGTGGGTCGGCAAGAACGAAAAGTTTCATCCGCATGCCGCGCAGCATGACTTTGGGGCGTGGCTGCTTCCCTACTGGCCCGATATTCAAAAGCTCGCAGGACACAAAATGGGACCGCCGCCAGGACAGCCTGAGAGCGTAAACCACAATCGTCCACCGTCCCACTACATTAGTGAGATATTCAAAGCCGGAACTGCCCGCGATGATTACTCAAAGGTCCGGGACGCGGGTCGCATTTTACGCGGGAAAGATCTTACTATCGCCGCGAATTAATGTCCGGAACTAAAGGCGTTTCTGAACACGATCCTTAAATTGTGCCGCTCGGATCCGCTGTAGGATTACTGCCGGCGAAGGCTGGGGGCGGGTTTGCGGAGCCGCTGCGTGCGTTCGCGGATGGCATTGCTATCGGGGAAGTTAGGCGCCAGAGTGAGATAGGTGTCGTAGGCCTGCGCGGCCTTGACGGCGTCGCCGTTGGCTTCGTGGAAGGCTCCCAATTCGGCATAGATCGGCGCATAGTTGGGGTTAATGGCGATGGCGGCGCTGGCCGCGGCGAGGAACGGTTGGGGCCGGTTGAGAACCCGGTTCAGACGAGCCAAGGACCACTGAAGGCCGACGGCTTTGGGAAAGAGGCGGGCGGCATCCTGGAGATAGGGCAGGGCTTTAGCGGGCTCATTCGCGGCGATATAGAGTTGGGCAATTTGCAGCGGGGGTAAGGCCCAGTTGGGGGTGAGTTTTCGTGCGTGGTCGAAGGCGGCGCGGGCCTCCGGGATGCGGGACTGGCGCTGCAGCGCGACGCCGAGGGCATTGTAAGAACATGCAAAATTTGGATCGATTTGGAGGGATTGGCGGAGCGTGTTTTCAGCATCGAGGAAGAGGCCGCCGGCAATTTCAGCGCGCGCCTGGCAGAACAAGGCCCGGGCGTCGAGTGAGGCGTCGTTTGGGCGCATCGTTTTCAATAGGCGGAATGACTCGGCGGCGCGCCGGAACATGGCGGCTTTCAGGGCGATGGTGTTCGACTGGACATAATCGGACACGCAAGCTTGGCCGCTGTCTTCCAGTGCCTGCGCCATCCGCGCCCCCGCGAGCGGACGCTGCTTTTCCGTCTAGGGCTGCGACCGGAAATGCTGCCAGGCGGCGTTCAAGTCCTTGGCGATGAGGCGATCCAGACGGGGCACAGCGAACTCCGGCGCATTCAGGATGTCGAGCGTCGTAGCGCCGGTGGGCAACGCTAACTCCTGCTCATAGGCTTGCGCGCCGGGCTCTTCAAACGAGATGCGGCGGGCGCCCGGACGGAGATTTTCGATGACAAGTTCCCCACTCGGCCGGATGGTTCCCTGGAAACGGGAATCGATATACACGGCGGTTCCGGGGGCGCCGCGGAGACTTAGAGAAGCGGGCTCATACGGCTTGACGACCCGCTGAATGGGCAGCACGGCCATGGGCAGAGATCCCTCAAAATTTCCGGCGACGCGAGGGTTCTGACGTGCGCCGGTTTGTTCGGGAACGACACGGGAGACATAGTCGAGGAGTTCGCCCGCGCGAACGACGCCATCCGGCGTGCGCTCGGCCGCGCCGCGCAGGCCATTGAGGAGTGCAAAGGTGAAAATGCCGTGGCCGCCGCCCCATCTCTGATCTTCAAACGACTGTTCGCGGGACCGCGAGGCCAGCAGTTTCAGGACAGTGCGGTCGCGCGCCCCTAACGATTCGATGGCGCCTTGCATATCGGATGGCGCGGCAGGGTCACTGGCCCACCCGATGCCCCCGGCGTGGCAGGCGTCGGCGATTAGGATCACGGTGCTCGCGCGAAGGCGTGGGCCGATGGCGGCGTTAATCTCGGCGAATGAAATGGCGGTCGCGTGGAGGTTCTGGGGGTCGGAGTCATGGGCGGCGAAATACCCTTCGCCATGGTCTCCGCGCACAGCGTGGCCGGCGAGGAAGAGGTAGACGATGTCGTTGGGACCGGCCGATTGGGGCAGCCAGTTAACGAGCGCCGCGCGGACGCCGCCGGCGGTGGCTTGTTGTTCCGTCAACAGGCGGACGTTGCTGGCGGGAATGGCTCCGCCCGGCGGGGAACGGAGGAATTGAGCGAAATCCTCCGCGTCGCGGTGAGCGTATTTTAGCTGCGCCGCGGGCGGCACGTATTTGTAGGAAGACACGCCGATGACGACCGCCCAGCGCTCACGGTTGTCCGGCAGCGGCGCGGCGTCGAATTCCACGCCCAGATCGCGCGTGGCTTGAGCGAGGAGCATACTTGCAGTGAGAACGAGGAACGTGAACGGCAGGCGCATGATAACTACTCCCACTATAGGCGCGGAAAAATGAGGCGCCGCCTGTTGGAGTTAACACCTATGGACGCCGCGACCACCGGCCATCGGCAAACTCAGCTTCAGCGTCCTTCCATGGCCCGAATTTGCAGCACATCTGCCCGCCATCGACGAGCAGCGTGGCGCCGGTCACATAACTCGCCCAATCGCTGGCCAGAAACACAGCGGCTTTGGCGACTTCATGCGTCTCCCCGCCGCGGCCCATCGGGATCGCACGGAAGTAGTCTTTGATGACGGCTGGCGAATCGAAGGCGGCTTGCGTGAGACGCGTACGAATCAGGCCGGGATTGACCGCGTTGACCCGGATGCCAAAAGGGCCGAGTTCGTTGGCGGCGGTGTGAAGGATACCAAGCACGCCGGCTTTGGTCGCGTTGTAGGCGACAAGGTTTTCTTCGCCGTCATACGAGTTGGTGGAGGCGGTGAGGACGATGGCGCCGCCTCTACCGGCGGCCTTCATTCGCGCGGCCCCAATTTGCAGAGTTTCGAAGGCGGCGGTGAGATTCAAAGAAATGGTCTTGTCCCAGACTTCGCGGCTGGTCTCCTCAATGGACTTGACGATGCCGGTGCCGGCATTGATGAGCAGGACATCGGGGACGCCGGAGGCGTCAAAGGCGGTTTGGAGGCTCTCCCGTGAGGTGACGTCGCAGAGGACAACACGCGCCGGAAAGTTCACCGGCGTCTGGTCGATATCGAAGATATGCACGTTGGCGCCGCAGGCTTGCAGACACTCCGCCATCGCGCGGCCGATCCCGTGCGCTCCACCGGTGACCACGGCGTTCTTATCTTTAAGAGAGATCTCCATCGAATTCAGGATATACACTAATGGCCTATGAAGATTTCGCGGCGAACATTTTCCGCGGGTGGCATGGCGTTGAGCGCACAGACGCCGGGAGCGGCGCCGCCCAATATTATCTTCCTTATTTCGGACGACCATACGGCGGCCGATTTGGGCTGTTATGGAAACACGCATGTCCGAACTCCGAATTTAGACCGGCTGGCGCGGGAAGGAGTGCGGTTCGCCAATTGCTTTGTGGCGTCGCCCCAGTGCAGTCCGAACAGGTCGGCGATCTTCACCGGGTGTGCGCCGCACACGACATCGACGTCGCGCCTGCATACGCCGATGCCGCCGTGGGAGCCGTCGTTTTTGGAGCAGTTAAAGGCCCGCGGTTACTTCACCGGAGGGTTCCGGAAAGTTCACCAAGGGAATGAGTTTAACTCGCGGTTTGATTTTTACACTGCGGACAGGAAAGCGAAGTTTGAAGCGTTTTTCGACAAACTGCCGACGGGGAAACCGTTCTTTCTGCATGTCGGATTTACGGATCCGCACCGGCCCTATTCCAAGGGCGCGGTAACTCCGCCTCATGATCCGGCGAAGGTCCGCCTCCCGCGCTTTCTGCCGGATTCGGCGGAAGTGCGGGACGATCTGGCGCTGTATCACGATTTCATTTCACGCATGGACGCCGAGTGCGGCCAGTTGCTGGCGCTATTGGAAGGGCGGGGACTCGCGGGGAATACGGTGGTGTTTTTCACTGGCGACAACGGCATGCCGTTTCCAGGCGCGAAGGGTACGTGTTATGACCCCGGAATCCATGTGCCGCTGTTGGTGAAGTGGCCGGGCGTGGCGAAGGCGGGGGCAGTGGAAACGAAACTGATTTCGCACGTGGATTTGCCGGCGACTTGGGTGGAAATCGCCGGGGCGGCGGTGACAAGTAAGATGCAGGGCCGGTCGATCGTGCCATTGTTGCGCGGCGGGGCATATCAGGCGCGGGAGGCGGTTTTTTCCGAGCGCAACTGGCACGACAATTTCGACCCGATCCGTTCAGTGAGAACGGATCGGTACAAGCTGATCTTCAACGCCGCGCCGCATTTTCCGTACAGACCGGCGTGGGATTTGGAAGGAAGTCCGTCGTGGAAATCCTACCTGGCGTTGGGGAAGCGAGGGATGCTCGCGGCGCGCTATTTACGTCTGCTCCAGCCGGCCAGGCCAATGGTGGAGATGTACGATCTGCGAACCGACCCGGACGAATTCAACGATATCACCGGCGATCCGGCGCACGCCGGGGCAAAATCGGATTTGTTGAAACGATTGAGCGAATGGATGCACCAAACGTATGACTATTTGCCTCCGGCGTTTGCCGGACCGGGTGAACCGGGAGGGCGCGGATGGCCGGTTTCATTGTGACCGTCCTCTTTCGCCGTCTCTTCGCCATCGGTGTGTTTTGGCTTGACACGTCCGCGCCGAAGCTGATAATGTAGTGTCTCCGCCACACTGATGAGGCGGAATGCAACACCGAGCCGACCTCCCCCGGTCTGATTGGCTTCAGATATCGCGGCTCACAGTAGCTTCCCCGGTCGTGTCGATCCCACGCTTGATAGTGAACGTCGCTAAAACTAGGCAAGCCAGAGAGAGCCGATGAATCAGCCTTATTTTGTACTTGTATTAGCCCATTCCGTGCATGGTCGTTTGCGCCGCATGCATGTTTCGCACACTATCTTGTACACGGTTCTGGCCTTGGCCCTGGTGGGCGGGGTTACGGTAGCGGGTTTCCTGTCCAGTTACGCGAGAATGGCTTGGAAAGTGGCCAAACTTAATAATCTGCGGGACGAAGTTACAACGCTGCAGAAGAAGTACCAGGCGCTTTCGCGAACGAATGAGCAGACGAAAGAGCAGTTGGCCACGCTGCAAATGCTGGCGTCTGAAGTGACGTCGGCATACGGAATTAAACAACGACTGGAAGGCCCGCCGTCGATTTCGAGTGAAAGCCGGTTGGTGCCCACGTATCAGCAGTCGTTGGAGCGGTTTGACTTGCTGCGCACCGCGCGGCTGTATTCTTCGGGAACGCGGCGGATCACGCGGACTTGGCAGACCAATATCGTGCCGAGCCTGTGGCCGGTTCCGGGACGATTGTTGTCAAGTTTCGGATCGCGGTCGGATCCGTTTACAGGCGGGAGTGCTTTCCATTCGGGCGTGGATATTGCGGCGTCGACGGGAACACTGATTCGCAGTACGGCGGACGGGATTGTGAAATCGGCGGAGTGGTCGGGGGCGTATGGGAGGCTCGTCGTCATTGACCATGGCGGCGGAGTGGAGACGTATTATGCGCATCTCAGCGCATTTGACGTAATTCCAGGGCAGGATGTGCGTCGTTCGCAGGTAATTGGACGGTCCGGCGCTACTGGCCGCGTCACGTCTCCGCATCTGCACTACGAGGTTCGGCAGGGCGGTGCGCCGGTGAATCCGTACAAATATTTGGCTCGATCGCTGGTTTTGGGCGAGACACCCGTGCAAAAAGACCTTCCGTTCTAATACAATGCTTGGGACCACAGGTTCCTCTGTCTGGGGCCACGGTCAACTTAGGAAACCCCCATGTCACCAGTTCACATTCGATATTTTGCCGCTGCCGCGGGCGCGCTTCTTCTTGCGGCTGCGGGACACCGCTCGCATACGCCGTTGGTGATGTCCAACGCCGCGAACGCGCTTTTAAGTACCTTTAGCGCGGACCAAAAGGCGAAGGCGGTCTTCAGCTTTAATGACGAAGAACGCTTGAATTGGCACTTTATTCCGCGGGAGCGGAAAGGCCTTAGCTACAAGCTGATGACGCATGAACAGCGTCCGCTGGCCCTGGCCCTCTTGAACTCCAGTTTGAGCCAGCAGGGGTTCATCAAGACAACCAGCATTATGAGCCTGGAAGAGATTCTGAGGATCCAGGAGAAGAGCACGCCCCCCGGAAGGCGCGATCCCGAAAATTACTTCTTCTCGATCTTCGGCGAGCCATCGGAGACCGGGACGTGGGGCTTCCGGTTTGAGGGGCATCATGTGGCCATGAACTTCACGATTGTCGGCGGCAAGGTGGCCTCAAGTCCAATGTTTTTTGGCACAAACCCGGCCGAGGTAAAGGACGGACCGCGGAAAGGTTTGCGGGTTCTGGGGCATGAAGAGGATCTGGCGCGGGAGTTGGTAAAGTCATTGACGCCGGAGCAACGAAAAGTGGCGGTGCTGTCGGATGTCGCGCTGAAGGACATTATCACGATGGCGTCGCGGAAGGCGGCGTTGGACGGGCAGCCATCGGGATTGTCGGCGTCGAAGTTGAACGCCAAGCAGCGGGTGTTGCTGCAAAACCTGTTGGAGGAATATGCCAACAACGTTCCCGAGCAGGGCGCGGCAGCGCGGCGGGAACAGATCAAAAAGGCAGGCGCGAACATGAATTTTGCGTGGACCGGCGGACTGGAGCGCGGCGAGGGCCACTACTACCGCGTGCAGGCGCCCGCGTTCCTGGTGGAATACGACAATACGCAGAACAATAACAATCATGTCCACGCGGTGTGGCGCGATTTTACGGGCGATTTCGGGTACGACTTGCTCGGTAACCACTACCAGTCGAGCCACAAGTAAGTAACAAAACGCACGGTGAAAGGCGCGGCGGGGCCATGCTAGAGTGTGGATATGGAAGAGGCCCCGTCCCCTGTGAGCCGATGGACGAGGCGCGCGATTCTCAGCGTCGGTGTGGCTTCGGAGTTGCAGGCGGCGAAAGGGCAGGAGAGTCCGGGAAAAGCCAAGAAATTCCTGGACGGCGCGACTGAATTTGAGATTCTGCGCGTAACGGATTTGGGTCATAACGCGTGGTTGCCGCTGGCTTCTAATCGCGCGTTTACGCGGAAGGGCGACGCATTGCACTTTGCTTCCGACGCCGGCGGAACCGCGCAGTTGTACCGGCATGATTTCAAGGCCAACAAGAACCGGCAACTGACCGAGGCGGCGTCGCTGAATACGAATACGTTCACGTTGACGGCGGGGGACCGGGGTCTGCTCTACGTGGACGGGCGGAAGTTGCTGCGGACGGCGGCGGCGCGGGACCGTTTGGTTTACGAGATGCCCGAGGTGTGGGCGCAAAGTCCGCGGATTGCGATAAGTGACGATGGTTTGACGGTGGTCTTGTCGTCGTCGAATGGGACGAAGACGCGGATTATGGTCACCGGCCGGGCGGCGGCGATGGCGGAGGAACGGGACGGGGACATTGGCACACTATATCTGCGGCCGCGCCACCCGGCGGTCTCATTTATCGCCGGCGGCGGGTTGTGGTATCTGCCGTTGGGAACGAAGAAAGCGGCGGTCCTAAAAACGGCGGCGGGCGAGGTTCTATCGTCGCTTTGGACGGCCGACGGCGGGACGTTGCTGTATCTATTGAAGCCGGCGGGGGCGGGGAAGTTGACGGAGATCCGGGAAATTGTGCCGGACGGGAACCGGGATTCGCTGGTGGCGAAGACATCGCAGTTTGCCCATTTCCAGCGGAACGCCGATGCAACGGTATTTCTGGGGGCGAGCGGCAGCCAGGCATCGCCGCATTTACTGTTGCTTTTGCGGTCGGTTAAGCGGGAGTTGACGATTTGTGAGCATAGGTGTTCGGACGCGCGGTTGGCGCGGGCGGTGTTATCTCCGAACTCGGCCCGGGTGGCGTTTCAGACTGATCGGCACGGAAAAATCGTCATTTACTCGATGGCCGTTGACCGGTTGATCGAGCAGACCGAAGACAATACGTGATTCGATTACTGCGCAAACGCCTAAAGGCATCCACGCCTGTGACGATAAGAGGGGAGTAGCTACTGAGAGTACTACACCCCTTGGTGCCGGATTTGCTACAATTGGGCCGTCCCAAGTTGAGAGGAGTAACGATGAAGTTTTCCAGCGAACTGGCAAAACTCGATTGCGAGGTGGCGCTTGAACGGCTTGGCGGTGATGAGGAACTGTTGCGCGAAGTGGCGGGTTTGTTCCTTGACGAGTACCCGATGTTGCTACGGGACATCCAGTCGGCGGCGATGTCACGGGATGCCGAGGCGTTACAGCGGGCAGCGCATAGCATGAAGGGTTCAGTGTCGAACTTTGGGGCGGACGTTGTCTATCAGGCGGCGTTTATTCTGGAGAAGAAGGGGCGCGCCGGTGAGTTGGACTCGCTGGGGCCGTGCATCGAACGGTTGGCGTGCGCGTTAGAGGACATTCATCCGGCGCTGGTGATGCTGGCACGAGTTTAACCGATTTCCGGCGGTCCTTTGCTATAGTGGGAGAACACTCAGTATGGACCTTAAGGAAATCGTTTGCGCGCACAGCCCGGATTCCGACGATGCCTATATGTTTTATGGCCTCGCCACTCGGAAGGTCCGCTCCAAACTGCTCAACTTTCGGCATCAACTGGAGGATATTCAATCGCTAAACCGCCGGGCGATGAACGGAGAATATGAGCTGACGGCGATCTCCTATCACGCCTATCCTTACGTGGCGGACAAGTATTATGTAATGGCTTCCGGGTCGAGCGTTGGCGACGGGTATGGACCGATGCTGGTGGCGCTGCACCCGATGAGCGTTGACGGCCTGAAGGGGAAGCGCATAGCGATTCCCGGCCGGCTGACGACGGCGTTCCTCACCTTAAACATTATTCAGCCGGATTTCATCCCGGTGGAAGTGCCGTTCGATAGGATTCTGGACGCGGTCAAGGACGGGTCGGCGGACGTGGGTCTGGTGATCCACGAGGCGCAATTGACCTATTCGAACACGGGTTTTCATCACATTTTGGACTTAGGCAAGTGGTGGAAAAAGAAGTTCGACATGCCGCTGCCGTTGGGTTGTAATGTGTTGCGGCGCGACTTGTCCGCGGAACACCGGTCGGAAGCGTGCCGGATGATGCGGGACAGCATCCAGTATTCGTTGGACAACCACGGGGAAGCGCTGGAATACGCCATGCAGTTTGCGCGGGATATGGATCCGGAGTTGGCCAACAAGTTCGTGGGGATGTACGTGAACCACTACACGGTGGACTGCGGCGAGATCATTCCGAAGGCGGCGCAGAAGCTGTTAGATATGGGTCATGAATTGGGGTTGATCCCGAACCGCGTGGAACTGGAAATCGTCCGGTAGGCTGGGACAACTTTTTGGGGCGCGCGCGCGTCCGTATTTGTATGCGAGTGGTATTTTTGTCCGTGTTGATGGCGGCGTCGTCGATGGCGGCGCAGGATCCCGCTTCCGCGGACGCAAAGCAGCGGGTAAAAGCGGCGCGCGAATTAGCCAAAGACGGAAGCGCCGGGGTGGAGCGTTTGCGCCCGCTTTTGAGCGACAGCGATGTTAATGTACGGCGGGCGGCGGTGGAGTCGCTAGTGGCGATTGGCGGACAGCAAACGCTGGAGCCGCTGACCTATTCGCTGACCGACGGGGACGGCGAAGTGCAGCGGATGGCGGCTAACGGGCTGGTGAACTTCTACGTGCCGGGATATTACCAGAGCGGCTGGCGGGGACGGATGAAGCGGGGCGCGGACACGGTATTAGATCGGTTTCGCGGAGCGGACGAGCCGGTAGCGCCGGCGTATGTCACGGCGCGCCCGGAAATAGTGGCGGCGTTGGGGAAGGTGACGGCGGAATCGGCGTCGATGGACGCGCGTGCGGCGGCGGCGCGAGCGTTGGGAGTCCTGCGGGGACACGAGGCGAGCGAACAACTGCTGGCCGCGCTGGCGACGAAAAATACGGCGGTTTTGTACGAGGTGTTAACGGCGTTTGAGAAGATCCGGAAGGCGGACGTGGCGCCGCGGCTATTTTACATGCTCCGGGATCCGGAGGAGAAGGTGCAGTTGGCGGCGATTCAAACCGTGTCGTTATTGGGAAACAAGGAAGCAAACCCGCCGCTGCGGGAGGCGTGGGAGCGGACGAAAAGCGTAAAAGTGCGACGGGCGCTGTTGGAGGCGATGGCGATGTTGCCGGACGAAACGAACCGGCCGCTGTTTGAGCGGCATCTGCTGGACCCGGACGAAGGAATGCGTGCCGGGGCGGCGGAGGGTTTGGGGCGGCTGGTGAAGGCGGAAGACCGGGCGCGGATAGAGACGCTATGGGACGGGGAGCGCAAGATGCGGCCGCGCCTTTCGTTGGCTTATGCGCTGGTGGCGCTGGGGCAGCGGGAGATTAGTGAATTGAGCCCGCTGCAGTATTTGATCAACACCCTGAACCACGCCGCGTGGAAGGGTGTGGCGCAAGGTTTCCTGAAAGATCTGGCGCCGGAAGCCGTGGTGCGATACTCGCTGCACAATGCGCTGCTACAAGCGAATCGGGAAGAAAAGCTCGCGTTGGCGGATATTCTTGGTGAGGGCGGCGGCAAGGACTCGGTGGAGCCATTGGAGACGTTGGCGAAGGATGCCGATCCCGAGGTGTCGAGCGAGTCATTACGGGCGCTCCGAACCCTGCGGATGCGCCTGCAATAGCGCAAATTCATGCAAAGGACACCTCTTGCTCATGCGGTTGTAAACTCCGCTTGATGTTCCAGGTGGATGCTAAAGTTTCTGACCTGCGCGCTGTGCGCGGCGGCCCTTATCGGGCAGGATTTCAAACTGGATAAAATCGGTGGTTTCGCAACCGGCGTGTTTGACCGCGGCGCCGCCGAGATCGCCGCCTACGATCCCGCCACCAAGCGCCTGTTGTTCGTGAACGCGTTTCTCCCCGCCGTTGAAGCTCTCGACATCTCCAATCCGGCCAAACCCGCGGACGTCTTTCGCATCTTCATTCCGTCCATCTATGGCAAGGTCGCCAACAGCCTGGCCGTGAGGAATGGAATCCTCGCCGTCGCCGTCGAAGCCGATCCCCAAAACCGCCCCCGGCCGCGTGTTATTCTAAGACGCGCAAGGCAACCTGCAGGGCGCCGTGACCGTTGGCGCGCAGCCGGACACGATTACCTTCACCCCCGACGGCAAAAGCGTCCTGACCGCCAACGAGGGCGAACCAAGCGACAACTATGCCGCCGATCCGGAGGGCTCGGTTTCGATCATCAATGTCAGCAAGGGAATCGTCGGCATCAGCCAGTCCGCCGTCCGCACGGCCGATTTGGCCGCCGTTAAGAAGGAGGATCTCGGCGACTCCATCCGTATCTATGGCCGCAACGCCAGCGTGGCGCAGGATCTCGAACCCGAGTACATCGCCGTTTCGGGCGAGTTGCGAACGGCTTACGTTTCGCTTCATTAGAACAACGCCCTCGGCCTCCTGGATATCGCCACCGCAAAGTTCACCAAACTGGCAGGGCTCGGCTTTAAGGACCACAGCAAGTCCGGCAACGGCCTCGACGCCAGTGACCGCGACAACGCCATAAACATCGCCAACTGGCCCGTCCTTGGCATGTATCAGCCCGATGGCATCGCCGCGTTTGAAGCCAAGGGAAAGACATGGCTCATCACCGCCAACGAAGGCGGCGCGCGCGAGTGGGGCGACTTCGTCGAGGAGTCCCGCGTGAGCGCCCTGACGCTCGATCCCGCGAAATTCCCCAACGGCAACGCGGTTAAAGGCAACGCACAATTGGGCCCCACCGTTACGCGCTTCGGCGGCGATACCGATGGCGACGGCGATCAGGACCGGTTGCTCGTTCTCGGCGGCCGCTCCTTCACCATTTGGGATGCCGCGGGAAAGCTGGTGTGGGACAGCGGCGATCAGTTCGAGAAGTACTTCGAGTCGAAGCTGCCGGACTACTTCAATGCCTCCAGCACCAACAATACGAAGGACGACCGCAGCGACAACAAAGGGCCCGAACCGGAAGGAGTGGCCGTCTCCGGGATCAATGGCAAGCTCTATGCGTTCATCGGTTTGGAGCGTATGGGCGGCGTAATGGTTTACGATGTGACCGATCCGGAAAAGCCGGTGTTCGTAACCTACACAAGCTCCCGTGATTTCAAGGGCAACCCGGCCGCGTTGACGGCTGGAGATCTCGCTCCGGAAGGTATCTTCGTGATTCCCGCGGCCGACAGCCCGAACAAACAGCCGCTCCTCGTGCTCGCCAACGAAACCAGCGGCACCGTCGCGCTATACAGCATCAGCGCTCCCGCCGCCCCCATTCTGACGGAAGCCAGGATTGGCGGAAGTGAACAATCCACTACCACCCGCGAGACGACGTTTGACGGTAATTCCTCCCTGGGTATGGGCTTGAAATACGCGTGGCGTGTGTCCGGCGGCTCGGTAGCCATAATCCCGCAATCGGCGGACACCCCCAAGATCACCGTCCAGTTCGCCCAGGGCTACACGGAATATACGATCGAACTGACCGTGACCGACACCGCCGGCGCCTCCAGCGTGGCGACCCGGAAGATACCTATCTCGGGCGATAACGGAAGAACTGCTCTAGTTGGAACGGGCGGCGAACGCGCGGGCGTCGTCCATTTCGTCGATGAACTCGGGGAGTTCGCTGAGGCCGGCGTATTCTTTCGGCACGACGAACATGTTGACGGGGCTCAGGAATAGCAGGGAGTGAACGACGAGTTCGATTTCCGTGCGGTCTTGCAGCGGGACCCGCCGCAAGCCGACGTGAGTGATATGGCGGACGGTGTAGCCGAGTTGGTTGAGGTTGGGGGCATCCATTTCGCTGACAGTGCCGGAGTAGCGGGCATTGATTCGCTCTTCCGGCGTGAGTGCGACGGCGATGGGCAAGCGGCCGGATTCCAGTGAGTTTTGGAGCGCGCCGCGGCTGGAACGGCGGTGTTCCATGGCGAGCGAGAGAAGGTACATGGCGGGGGAGTCGTCGGTGGGTATAAGAATGCGGCCGCTGGGGTGAATGATTTCCCGGCCGCGGCCGTAGCGGGGAAGGCGGATGAGGAGGGGCATGGCGCGATCATGGACCCACTCCTGGAGGAGGCCGTGCCAGGAAAGGGCGTCATGGCCGGTGATGTTCGGCCGGGTGGGCGATTCACGCCAATTGGAAGCGAGGCGGCGAAGCGCGACGCGACTGTATTCGTCTAGTCCGTTGAATGGTGTCAGGGGCAATGGGGCGGCTCTATACAAGCTGTCTCTTATACACATCTCCGAGCCCA
>ENA-ORBV01001007-ORBV01001007.1-microbial-mat-metagenome-genome-assembly--contig:-NODE-1007-length-63766-cov-10.349746_pt1 | contig 63766 bp, 60 predicted proteins | sample MGYA00237777_ERZ505514 | MGnify/ENA primary metagenome ERZ505514 (study PRJEB26160, sample SAMN06269048) | microbial mat metagenome | isolation source: Oligotrophic lake microbial mat | place...
TGGAATCATTAACGGGAATTGATTTAGGGAGCATGGCGCGCCATGCTCCCTAAATCAATTCCCGTTAATGATTCCATCGTAGGGGCGACCGTTTCTGGCAAGTTGTGGCTGAGACAAAAAAAGCCGGATACAAAACAACAGACGGGGAATGAAGCTGTTCATAGGAACAGCGATTGATATTCTCCGCTGTCAAGGCGATCTAGTCATAGTAACTTAACAGCATCAAGCGAACCGTCGGATCGACCGTGACTCAGCACTTGCTCGACTTGCAGCCAAGACTTACCGTGACACTGGGCGAGACGACGGGAGCAGACAGGACGCGCTACCTCATCAAAAGAAAGTCGTGAACGCGTCCGATCAGCCGTGATTTGTTCATCACTCCACTATATAGTTTGAAACGACAACCTTGAAAAGCATTGCCAAAATATCAAGCGGCGTCATATTATCGCTTCTGGTGACGTGTCTGCTCTATGGTGATAACGGGCGGCATAGACACCGCCCCTACAAAATGTTTAATCGCCAGCTTGTTCTGGTTCCGCCGGGTGCAGCGTTTGCGCGCCGCCCTGCATGATTTCTTCAAAGCCAGGGCGGTCGATGGTCTCTTGCTCCATCAACACTTGCGCGACATGTTCCAGCTTATCACGGTGTTCGATCATCAACTGCTTGGCGCGCATGTACTGTGTCTGCACGATACGCTTGACTTCGACATCGATTTCTTCCGCCGCTTGTTCGCTGTAATCACGTTGTTCGTACAGATCACGTCCCAGGAACAGCGATCCGGTACCACCGCCAAACGTGCGCGGTCCCAACGCTTCGCTCATGCCGTACTGCGTCACCATATTGCGCGCCAACCCGGTGGATTGCTGCAAGTCGTTGCTCGCGCCTGTCGTGAAGTGGTTGAACACGACTTCTTCGGCAGCACGTCCGCCCATGGCGGCGGCAATGGTGTCTTCAAATTCTTCGCGTGACTTCAAGAACACATCGGTCTCTGGCAGCGACATCACGTAACCGCCCGCGCGACCACGCGGCACAATCGTCACTTTGTGCACGGGGTTGGCGTATTCGAGCAGGAAATGCAAAATCGCGTGCCCTGCTTCATGGTAGGCGACGATACGCTTTTCTTTTTCGCTCAGTACGCGCGTCTTGCGTTCGGGTCCCATGACGACGCGCTCCATGCTTTCTTGCATGTCGCTCATCGAGATTGATTTCTTGTTGCGGCGCGCCGCTAAAATCGCCGCTTCATTGATCAGGTTTTCCAAGTCCGCGCCGCTAAAACCAGGCGTGATCTTGGCGATAATATCGAGTTCGACATCTGCCGCGAGCGGTTTGCCGCGCGCATGGACTTTCAGAATGTCGATGCGACCTTTGACATCCGGGTTATCCATGATGACCTTGCGGTCAAAGCGACCGGGACGCAGCAGCGCCGGATCGAGAATATCCGGACGGTTGGTCGCCGCACATACGATCACGTTGGTGTTGGTCTCAAATCCATCCATTTCGACCAAAATCTGGTTGAGTGTTTGTTCACGTTCGTCATGACCGCCGCCCAAACCTGCGCCGCGATGACGACCGACCGCGTCGATTTCGTCAACGAACACGATCGCGGGCGCTTCGGCTTTGGCGCGCTCGAACAAATCGCGCACACGGCTCGCGCCGACGCCGACGAACATTTCGACGAATTCGGAACCCGAAATGCTGAAGAACGGGACGCCCGCTTCACCAGCGACCGCACGCGCCATCAAGGTTTTACCTGTTCCTGGAGGTCCCACCATCAAGACGCCTTTGGGGATGCGCGCGCCAAGCCGGATAAATTTCTCCGGTTCTTTCAAAAACTCGACGATTTCTGCCAGTTCTTGCTTGGCTTCGTCCGCACCCGCCACATCTGCGAAGGTCACTTGTGGACGTTCCATATCGCGCACGACACGCGCACGGCTGCGTCCAAAGCTCATCGCCTGATCTTGTCCAGTGCGAACCGAGCGCATCATCCGCCACAGCAACCAGACAATCAGCATTGTTGGGATCACCGCGATCAGCAGTTGAAAGACGATACCTGTTGCATTATCGCCAGACCGTTCGCTGAACTCGACACTTTCCCAATCTGAAGGTGTGACGCCGAAGGTTGCCAGCGACAAGAACAAATTGGTTTCACGGTCTTTATAATAATACTTCTGGTCGCGGTTGCTCAAACCGATGAAGACATCGCTGCCGCCGCGCACGACGATTTCATTGACATCACCGTTGCGGATATAACCCGCCAATTCGTCCAGCGAAATACTGTCGCTGCGCGGAACGTTGGTTGGCTGGGCAAGGAACACCACAAGCAGGATCAGTACGATGACGCCGACAACCAACCACAAACGCTGTGCGTTGCGATTAGCAAATGGCGAATTGCCATTGTTGTTCGGTGTTTCGGGGGGCTTGTTGCTCACACTCACAATCCTTGAAACTCTACGTTAGAGTATTGAAGATTATATCACGCGACTGAAGCGCAATCACAAGCTCATCGAACGTTTAGGATTTACGCGATCTCTTGAAATTATTGTGAAAATTCCACATGTTTAGAGTCAACACATGTTACAATCCGGCTATGCAATTTACTCATTTTAGTTCTTAACTGAGTTTATGGTGTGGGGGCTGTCATTATGGGGTTAGTGAAATGTCCTTGCGATAAGGGGAAAGACATTGAAGAACACAGCAAGATTTGTAATTTTTGTGGCAGACTGCTGGCTGCGAACTGGAGTCAAACGCGCGCCTTAGACAGCGTCGACGATGAAGATACGATGGCGCGTTTTGGCACATCTTTTTTCAACGCGCGGATGCTGCTCAATTTAAGGTTGCGCGGCGCTGACAAAACATTCACGATGGATGTCGAGATCATGACGGACATCATTATGGGACGCAGCGATGTGGCGATAGGTGAAAAACCGACCGTTGATCTGACGCCATACAGCGCCGATACGATGGGCGTTAGCCGCAAACACGCCAAAATTACACGCCGCGAAGATAACGCGCTGCACTTGATCGACCTCAAAAGTGCCAACGGGACGTTCCTCAACGGACAAAAACTCATCCCCGAACAACCACGCATTTTGCGGAATGGTGATGAAGTTCGTCTTGGTCGGTTGGTCATGACGGTCGAATTTGTCCGCAAGAGCAGCACGCGCTAACGAGCGGTAAAACGTAAAAGTTAAAAGGCAGGCGTTGAAGCATCTCTTATTCGCTTCATACCTTTCACCTTTTAACTTTTATCTTTTCTAGGGTTACAATACATAAAATGATGACCGCGTAGTGTTAAGCCTAAACAATGACTACCAATGTAATGGTCGAACGTACAGAACGCTCGAATGATGAATGGCTCGCAGATTTACGCGCCGACCCACTAGGTGAAGTTCAAGGGCGCGCCATCGAAGATTTGAAGGAACGCCTTCAGCGCGGCATTTTTTATTATCTCAGCCGTGAACGCAGCGATCTTCAACACCTTTCGCACCACGAAATCACGCAGATGGCGGAAGACCTGGCGCAGGACGCGACGCTGCGCGTGATCGAAAATCTTGATACTTTTCGCGGCGACAGCCAGTTCACGACATGGGCGACACGTATCGCGGTGCGCGTAGCGATTAGCGATTTACGCCGCGCGCGCTACAAAGATTTCAGCCTCGATGATTTGACGGCGGATGGTGATATGCTCTCCGCGACCGCCAACCCAATCGCGGGCGATAAGCCGATTTTGCCCGAACGCGCCGCAGAACGTGCCGAGATCGTCTCGAAAATTCAGTCGGCGTTTGGCGATGTGCTGACCGAACGGCAGTATCGCGCGCTGCTGGCGGTCGCTGTACAAGGGGTACCGTTGGAAATCGTCGCGGAACAAATGGGCACAAACCGTAACGCGCTCTATAAGCTTGTGCACGATGCGCGTCGCAAACTGCGTACGCACCTGCAATCGCAAGGCTTAAGCATGGAATACATCCTGAATTTGTTTCAGGAATGAGCGACAAATCATGATGAGCGATGGTCCCAGCATCGCGGTACCCATCCAAACCACGCAAGAGGGCGTGATACGTGTCACGGGGACGCGCAATCCCTATCGACATCATTATCGCGCGTCATCGTCAAGGCGATACACCGGAACACATTCATGAAGGGTTTCCAACGGTTTCGGTAAGCGATGTTTACGCCGTCATCGCCTGTTACCCGGTAAATCAGGTCGAATTGGATCACTATTTAGAACAGCGTAATTTGGAGCGCGAACGCATTCGGCGTGAAGTCGAAGCGAACTATAGTCCTGAAGTCAAGGCACGCTTAGAAGTGATGCGTAAACTTGCTGCACAAAAGCGGGACGAGAACTCATTTTGAATCGATTTCTCGCTGATGAGAACTTCGACGGCTGCATGTTAAGGCAAATCGTTAAGCGCTTACCCAACTTGGATATAATCCGCGTGCAAGATACAGAAATTTATCAAGCCGACGATCCTGTCGTTCTCGGATGGGCAGCGCACGAACAACGGATTTTGCTGACTCATGATGTTCATACACTGATCAATTTTGCCTATCAAAGGGTAAAAGCTGGTTTACCAATGACAGGTGTCATCGAGATCAATCAGAACGCGCCGTTGAAACGCGTTGATTTGGAGATTTTGCCTGCTGTAGGAGAACCAAGCGATTTTGAAAACCGAGTCCGTGACATCCCATTTCAATAAACATCAACGTAAGAACCGGGCAGATGTACCCGTCAGTTTTTTATATTCATGGTTAGGAATTTAGGCATTATGGCGCAAGCCGCGAACGATCAACTGCAACATCTGGTAAAAATCATTTTCGAGACCCACGCCGATGACGTGATCGACTGTGAAAGCTGCAATGAGCAGTTGTGTCATCTGGCGGAGTTGGTCGCGCATGGCGCGGACTTGTGCGAATTGATCCCGGCAGTTGAAGCCCATCTGTCGTGCTGCGCCGATTGCAAAGAAGAATGGGACGCGCTGCTGTTGATCATCCGCGCCGAACAAGCAGGTACTTTGAAAATCAACGATTAGAAAGAGTAACTACAGTGACAAAGCGAGTACGAGTAGCCATTATCGGGTCGGGTCCTGCAGGCTTGACGGCGGCATTATATACGGCGCGCGCAGAACTGAGCACCGTCGTAATTACGGGACCACAGTTCGGCGGGCAAATCGCCACCACCCATGATGTCGATAATTTCCCCGGTTTTCCCGATGGTGTGACGGGTCCTGAACTGGTCGAACGTATGCGCCAGCAAGCCGAAAAATTCGGCGCGGTCTTTGAATGGGACAACGTGACCGAGGTCGATTTTGCCAGTGGGTCGCCGTTCACCATCAAGACACATAACAATGAATTCATCGCGGACGCAGTGGTTGTCACCATCGGCGCGAGTCCGCGTCAACTGCATATTCCCGGCGAAATCGAATTTACCGGACGCGGGGTGAGCTATTGTGCGACCTGTGACGGCGCGTTCTTCCGCAACAAAAAGTTGATCGTGGTCGGCGGCGGCGACAGCGCCCTGCAAGAAGCGATTTTCTTGACCAAGTTTGCCGAAACCGTCGAGATTGTTCACCGCCGCGATGAACTGCGTGCCAGCGTCGCCCTGCAAACGCGGGCGAAGGCGAACCCGAAAATCAGCTTCACTTTCGATACCATCGTCGATGCGATCAAGGGTGAAAATGGGGTCGTCAAAAGCGCGGTTATGCACAACGTCAAAACAGGCGTGGTACAAGAGCAAGCCGTCGATGGCGTGTTCATTTTCATCGGCTATGACCCGAACAGCAAGATTTTCGGCAATCAACTCGCACTGGACGAGTCGGGGTATTTGAATGTGAATACCGATCACAGCACCAGCGTCGAAGGCGTGTTCGCCGGTGGCGAAATTCATGATCAAACCTTCCGGCAGGCGATCACAGCAGCAGGTCAAGGCTGTGCAGCGGCGTTGATGACCATCAAGTGGGTCGATGACCGCGACGATCTGCCAGCATTGGAAATGGCAGCGATGCCCGAACCCGCGCTTGTCCTTACAAATTGATGCGTGGAGACAGGGTATTCCCTGTCCCCATTGAATTGACTGACAGGAACGGGAACGTCAATGCGCGTTCCCGTTTTGATTCATGGCATAATATCACCATGCACGTAAGCACTGGGGTGAAAACATGGCAGCACCGCCCAAAATCAAAGTGACAGCGGGCGCATTTTATGCCATCGCAGCTGCGAGCGATCAACGACTCGAACTCATCGACGGGGAAATTGTTGTCATAGCGACACCACTGATTATTCATTTCGCAGGCGCATCGTAATGACGCGCCGCGTCACGTTCCTCATTATCGTCATCGTACTTGTCGCGGTCGCTGCCCGCGCGCTGCCCGGCGCACGCACCATTGACGACGCTTTTATCACCTTTCGTTACAGCGACAATTTATTAAATGGATCGGGCTTTGTTTATAACCTGAATGTAAATACACTCGGCACGACGACTCCGTTGTTTACGCTGATTATGGCAGTCAGCGGCGCGATTACAGGCGAGCGTGATTTTCAGACCTACGCCATTATTATCAGCACCCTCGCGGATGCGATCACCTGTACGCTGCTGTTTTTGATCGCGCGTCGTTTGATCGCCAATGACGTTATCGCGGCATTGCCCGGAATTCTATGGGCGATCAGCCCGATGAGCGTCTCGTTCGCCGTCGGCGGCATGGAAACCAGCATCAACATTTTATGGCTGGTCGCGGCGATATGGCTGTATGCACAAAAAAACGCACCAACGGCACGACGCGAGATCGGCATTGGAATCAGTATTGGCTTGGGCGTGCTGACGCGCATCGACGCGCTGTTGTGGATCGCGCCGTTAATTGCTTGGCAGCTTCTCGATATGCTCAGACAGCGCAAATTACCGCTTCGCACGTGGCTTATGGCGGCGCTCATTATCGCGCCATGGGCGATTTTCGCGTGGGCGCAGTTCGGGTCGCCGTTCCCCAATTCGGTCAGTGCTAAAAGCGTCGCGTATCAAATGCCGCCGCTTTCCGCACTCATCCGCTTGATCCAGACCGCCGCCAATCCATTTTTTGAGTTCGACACGTTCGGCGCGGTCGGACTCGCGATCAGCAGCATCGTCTATTTGTTTCTATCCGCGTTTGGCGTCTTGTACACGGCGCGCGTACTGCCACGTTTGACCCCGTTTTTGGTGTACGCGCCACTTTATATCGCGGCGTTCGCCATCGCCAACCCGTTGATCTTCCGCTGGTATCTCGCGCCGATGATCCCGCCGATTATGCTGGCGATTATCTTGGGCGTGTGGCTGATCGTCGCGCGCCCGCTGCGAAAAATGAGCGACGACTCACCCGACAAGGCACATCTCGCCCCACGCGTCGCCGTCATCGTCACAGCGGTCATCGGCGCGGTCTGGATTTTCACATCGCTCAACGCGTGGACCTTGCACCCGGATCACGGGCTGGATCGCCCCGCGCCGCGCATGGCGTGGCATGAACTCGAACTGGTGTATGCCGACCTTTCAACCCGTTTGATCGAAAACGAACCGATCACGACGCAAACGCGCGTCGGCGCGGCGGATATTGGCGTGATCGGGTATATCACGCGCGCAACCATTGTCGATACGGTCGGGTTGGTCTCGCCCGACTATCGAACCTATTACCCGCTCGACCCGTCGTTGATCGCAGACGGACAGAACTACGCCATCCCGTCGGACTTGATCCGCGACACATTGCCCGATTATCTGATCGCACCCGAAGGCTTGATGCGCGACAGCTTGTTGAATCAAACATGGTTCAACGACCAGTACACGCTCATCGATTCGGTCGCCGTCGAATTCTACGGGTCATCGATACAGGTGTATCGGCGGCGGTGAAACCATATCGATTTGACTGCTTTGAACTACTCCCCTAGAGCAAACGGTTAAAATTCGCTACACTAAGCGTACTTTCGACTCGGTAAAAAACAGGCAAAGGCAGGCACGCATGGCAACCGACTCGCGGACATGGTTTTATACAACACCCGTCGCGCGTCCGTTTTTCATCGAAGAACGGGTCAATCATACGCTGTGGCAAAACCGCTTGATGGCGATTTACATGGTCTGCACCGAACCGAACGTGCCGATCAAGATGGAAGGGCGCTGGCGCAACGAACTCCCAGTCGAATTTGAATGGAAACCAGGCGCGTGGTTCATCTTACGCATGGGCGAAGAAAGCAAAGAATTGATCGGCGTCATGCGTCAGGTCTTGATGATGCGCCCCGCTTTGATTTACCAGGATGCCGGTGGCATGTACGTCGTCGAATGGTACACCGATGGCGGTGACGAACGCTGGCGTGATGTGCAGGGCAAACCGCAGTATCAAGGCGCGCGCCGACTCAACGCCAAGAAATAGCGCTGATTATTGTTATTGATGATGATTCGGAGATTGAACATGGCGAAGGTGAAAGTTCATCAGGACGCAGGTTATAAAACGGTCATTGAGGCACGCGGGCTGACGGTCATTTCCGATGAACCCGTCGCTGATGGCGGTACCAATTTGGGCATGGAACCGCCTGAACTGCTGCTGGCGGCGCTTGGCGCGTGTGCCGCGATTACCGCGAAGATGTACGCCGAACGCAAAGGCTGGAAAGTCGATTCCATCGACATCGATATCGATATGGAACGCTTCAAGGCGCATGAATACCCCGCCTATCAGGGCGAGTCTGATATTCTGCACGAAATCAAACAGGCGTTGGTCATCAAAGGTGATCTGACGCTCGAACAAAAAACGCGGCTGGTCGAAATTGCAGGCAAATGCCCGGTACATCGCGTATTATCGTCACCGACCTTCCTGTTCGAGACGCTCGCAGAAACCATCGCGGAATTCGACTAGCAGCGCATTATCAAACCGCCCAAACGACCCCCGCCCATCCGACCGACTTCGTGCGATAATAGAGCAACACGAGTCTTGCGAAAGGACGAGCCATGTCCGAGACGGTCTATCAATTGGGCGGCGATTTGAAAGAAGCGGGTGCGATGACAGACGGGCTGACCGCCTATGTGCGCGGCAGCAATCTGTATGGCAGTGCTGGGGGCGGCTTGTTTAGTAACCGAATGCCGAGCCTGACCATTGGCGCGCTGCTGATGCGGCTGCGGCGGCTGCACGCACTCGAAGATCGGCTGACACCTGCACAGCGCACTACGCTGGCGCAGATTGACGCCAAACATGAGGCGACGCGCAGCGAATGGTCGATGCACTACCATGAAAAGCTCAGCCAGGAAGGATTTTCACGCTTGAAAGCGATGAATACCTTCTTTGAAGAATGCACCGAGCGTCCACGCGGATGTGCCGGGATTTATCTGCCAGAAGCGCTGCGCCGCACGATCGTGCAAGAAATCATCACGACAGCAAAGACAAGCGCGTACGCTGACCTAAAGCTCGCTGCCGAAGCGCGCAAAGTCGATGGGCGGCTGCGGCGTTTCACGCAGCCTCAAGGGTTTATCTGGGCGGCGGAACTCGAAAGCGCGTATCCAGCGACTGTGTACTGGTGGCTGTACGCCAAGCCGATGAACGACCAGGATAAATAGCGACCTAAACCCCATCATCGCTTTGCGTCTTGTTTTTGCCTTTTCGTGTGTCGTCGGTTTGGATGCAATCTTATAGGGGCGGGTCTCAGACCTGCCCAAAATGTTGATGATCCTCCCGGCACATACGTTCGCAAACTGGCGATTTATGCTTCCAGCGCGCTGATCGCCGCCTGAATCAAGTCAGGCTGTGAAACAACACGCTGCGCCTCTATCGACCATTCGCACTCAATAACTGAGCATCGGCAGTTGACCTTTATAGGTCGCGTCGCTGACCTGTTTGAGCATAAAATCTGCCACATCGGCGCGCGAAATGGTGCTGTTTCCGCCCATTTGCAGAATGCCACTACGATAGCCGCCGATTTGTGCGCCATCGGTCAAACGCGGCACACGGACAATTGTATAATCAAGCCCGCTTTCGCGGATCAAATTGACCGACGAGTTGCTGTCTTCCAACACTTTTCCCGCCATCAATTTAAGCAGCGTCATCATGACGGTGCGCCCGAACGATTCTGGGTCTCCTTCGACGCTGACGCCCGCACCTGTCACCGTGATCAAGCGGCGCACGTTGGCGGCTTTCATCGCGGCGATGATGTTACGCGCGCTCACTGTAAGTAGATCGCTCGGTGATCCTTTGGCAGGTCCCAACGTCGACAGCACCGCATCCGCCCCGCGTACCGCCTGTGCAATCTGGGCGAAATCGGTCATATCGCCCTGCACGACGTGCAAATCAGCGTGCTGTGTAGTCAGTTTTGCCGCATTCCGAACATAAGCCGTGACATGATGCCCGGCGGCAAGTGCTTGTTCAACCATCGGCTTGCCTGTACGTCCGGTCGCTCCGAAAATCGTTACCTGCATTGTTTTAACTATCTCCACACATTCCAGTAAGGTCTTTTAGGGTATACAGACCTATCTTTCAATGCAAGTACGTACAATTAGGATATATACTACCCAAAATGATAGCGCAAAAGGGATAGACATGACCGGACGGTCATCGCATGAATGTGAATGAACAGACAAGGATTGAAGGATGATCGCGCAACGGTTGATGACTCCCGCCCAATCCCGTGATGCGGAAACGTGTCCGGTCGAAGTCGCGCTCGATGTGATCGGCGGAAAATGGAAACCGCTCATCATTTTTTATTTGCTCGATGGCACCCGCCGCTTTAACGAACTGAGCCGCTTGATGCCGCTCGTCACGCCGCGCATGTTGACCAAACATCTACGTGAACTTGAGAGCGCGGGGATTATCGACCGTCGGGTCTACGCCGAAGTCCCACCGAAAGTCGAATATTCGCTGACCGAACTCGGTCGTTCATTGCAGCCGATGCTCGATTTGATGGTGCGATGGAGTTTACATTACACGCAAGTACGGGGAAACTAAATGACGCGACGCCTTCTGATCGTTTTAGCCTTGCTTGTGCTGGCGTCTATGTCCAACAGGATCAGCGCGCAAGCCGATACGCTGTGTTTGGATATTTCGGAAGTCCAAGCGCAAAACGGACGCTATGTCTATCGTGTTAAGCTCAATCTGCCGCTTGCGACGGGTCAAACGGTCGTGGTCACGCCGACATACCCAAACGATGAGGTACAGGTTTCGCCGCCAACGCGCAGCCTGACCGCTGCCAATGCGACGCTTGGGCGGATTTTTAGTTTCACGCTCACCGATGAAGACGACCCGCAAACCGTATTTGACGCGCTCCTCCACGCAGGCGATTTGACGCCGGAAACCGACGGCGACCCGATCTTCGAATGCGGCTTGCTCGCTACGCCCATGCCGACGCCTACCACCACACCAACATTGATGCCGACGCTCGCAGGGACACCCGCGCCGGGCGTTGCATTCGCGCCGATTACGCTGTCGTTGATCGAAGGTGGCGACGAGGCGACGATCAATCTGCGCACGCTGATCGCGCCAAACCTGACCGAATCGCTGACGATTTTACCGTTGTTCGATCCCGTACAGGTGAGCATTTCACCGAATATCCGCGACATCACCGCGAGTAACTGGAATGATGGACGCCCGTTCAGTTTCCGCGCACTCGCGGACGACCTCGACGAAGGCGACCACAGCGTACAGGTCACGTTTTACATCACCAGCAGCGACCCATTGAGCGACTACTTTAATCTGACAGTGCCAGTGCGCCTGACGATTAATATTGAAGATGCCGAATAACCTGTTCGCGGATGCGCTTTTGATATGGTATGACACGCACGCGGCGGCACTGCCCTGGCGCGTCAACCATGATGCGTATCGCGTGTGGCTGAGTGAGATCATGCTCCAGCAAACACAGGTCGAGACGGTCAAGCCGTATTTCGCGCGTTTTTTGGCGGCGTATCCCACCGTAAGTGACCTTGCCGCCGCGCCGCTCGATGATGTGCTGAAATTATGGGAAGGGCTGGGGTATTACAGCCGCGCACGTAATTTGCACCGCACCGCGCAAGCCGTCACCGATCAGCATGGCGGTGTGTTTCCCAACACCTTTGAAGCATTGTTGGCGCTGCCCGGCATCGGGCGGTACACGGCGGGCGCGATCGCCAGCATCGCCTATGATGTGCGCGCGCCCGTACTGGATGGCAATGTGATCCGCGTATTCGCACGACTGCTCGATCTGCCCGACGACGTGACAATCCCAAAAACGCAGACGACATTGTGGCAAACTGCTGCCGCGTGGCTGCCGCCGCAGCGTGTCGGGGATTACAACCAGTCGTTGATGGAACTCGGTCGCGTGGTATGTAAACCGCGTAATCCGTTATGCGGCGACTGCCCGATACAGGCACATTGTCTGGCGTATGCGAACAGCACACAAGATCAGCGCCCGGTGAAAAAAGCGAAAGCGCCGACGCCGCATTACGATGTCGCGGCGGGCATGGTCTGGGACGCCGCCGGACGGGTGTTGATCGCACAGCGCCCGCTCGATGGGTTGCTCGGCGGCTTATGGGAATTCCCTGGTGGCAAGCGCGAAACGGGCGAAACGCTCGAAGCCTGTTTAGCGCGCGAACTGCGCGAAGAACTGGCTATCGATGTCAGCGTCGGCGAGTTGTTCGCGCGCGTCGAACATGCCTTCACGCATTTTAAGATTACCCTGTATGCGTTTACATGCCGTCTCGTCGGTGGTGCGCCACAAGCGATTGGTGTAAAGGCGTGGGCGTGGGTGACGCCGGACCAACTCGACGCTTATGCGTTCGGCAAAGCAGATCGAGAAGTGATCAAGGCGTTGAAGGCACGGGGGCGGATGTTGTTTTGAAAGACGAACATCAGCGTAATTGTCACAGATTGTAAACCCTGTTACAATGACTTAACGACCATATGTTCGATCTGCAACGCGCGGGTATAAATGATGAACAAGCAAAAACACGGGAATAGTCGCGGCATTGAATGGTGTGATTACACATGGAATCCGGTCGGCGGTTGTCAACATGGCTGCCGATGGGAAATGCCGGATGGCAGCATTGCCGAATGTTATGCAGAAATAATTGCCGAGCGTGTCGCGCAAGCGAAATATAGTCAGGGCTTTGAACATCATTACTGGAATCCGCATCTTTTGGAACAACCCCTGAAGCAAAAAACACCATCGCGCATTTTTCTCGACAGCATGAGCGATTTAATGGGCGCATGGGTTCCAGAAGACCATATTCTGCAAGTCCTCGATGTGTGCGAACGTGCGCCTTGGCACACATTCCAACTGCTGACGAAAAACGCGCCGCGCCTGCAACAATTCAAGTTTCCCGCAAATATATGGGTCGGCGTGAGCGCGCCCCCCAGCATCATGTTTGGGAAACGTCTCTCGCTCATGCAGCAAACGCGCATGGTCGAACGCACGGTCAAGATATTGAAAGCGGTCGATGTGCCGGTGCGCTGGATGAGTCTTGAACCCTTGAGCTTCGATATTGCTCCGCTTCTGGTCGATAGTCAGTTGCAATGGGCGGTCATCGGTGCAGCGACGAACGGACGCAAAGACTATCAACCCGATCCCGAATGGGTCGTCAATGTCTTAGAGACGCTCGATGCACAGGGGACACGTGTATTTTTCAAGGGCAATCTGCATTGGCACGATTGGCGTGAAGAATTTCCGCTAACCCAACTTGAAATGCTGAGTGTTTAAGGCTTCAATACATCATAAGCACTTATCGCATCCCAGTTCGCCGTTTTCACCACCTCAATTCTTGAAACATTGGCTGATTTTGGTCATCATCATCTTTGATCTCGTTATAGCCAGTTCCAGCAAACGCATCGATATAGGCAAACCGAAAATTTTTCTTGCTCAAAATATGCGTATACGCGTTCAGATATTTTCCGACTCGCGCCAACTTTTCTTGCGTCCAATCACCACCGAAAGACTGAGACATAGCAATTCACCTTATCTGATTTAATAAAAATGCTACATAAGGATAACCCCTTTTATTCTCAACAACGCATAAGATTACTCCCAAGACTCGATGGGACAATTTACAATGCACATCATCCGACTTACGCTCGCCGCCCATGACTTGTACGCCGCCAACGATTTTTATGCCGCTAAGCTCGGCTTGCCCTTGCTCGAAATCGACGCCGAGTCGATCACGTTTCAAGTCGGCACGACCGAATTGACCTTCCACACGTCGGATCACGCGGCGCAGCATCACATCGCATTCAATATCCCCGAAAATCAGATCGAAGATGGGTTTACGTGGATCAATCAGTTCGCCCCGACGATGACGACCGATACAGGCGACGACATCGCACATTTCGCAGCATGGAACGCGCACTCGGTCTATTGCTTCGATCCGTTAGGCAATATTCTCGAATTGATCGCACGCCATGATTTGCAAAATCCAAGCCACGCGCCGTTTAGCGCCGAAAGCTTATTATCGATCAGCGAAGTCGCCATCCCTGTCGATGATGTGGTCACCGCGGCGGACGATGTGGTTCACACAACCGGCGACCCGTTTTATCTGGGCGAATACAGCGACACGTTCACGGCAGTCGGTGACGAAGAGGGCTTGTTGATCGTCGTCAAGCATGGGCGCGAGTTTTATCCACTCACTGGCGTGCTCGCCCATGATGTCCCACTCAATTTGTGTGTGCGCGGAGCGAATGGACACGTCATCGATTTACTTGGCTAAACACACGCACGACGCTTGGAGTCACTTTATCTTTACGATTCACCCACGTTTTTTCAAATCAATTGCGTTATGCTTGTGAAGCCTTAACAATTTTTCTGCGCCACACGCCACCGACTCATTTCATCAATGCCCAGCGAGGCATCTTGAAACCACACGCATTTATGGAGACCAACAATCTATGACACAACCTTCGTTGATCGCGCCTTACGGCGGTACGTTGATCGATTTACTGGTCGCGCCCGACCAGATCGAAGAACGCAAGGCAAACGCCGGGCATTTACGTTCAGTGCAGCTTTCGACACGTTCGGTCTGCGACCTTGAACTGTTGGCGACGGGCGCGTTTTCGCCGCTCGACCGCTTTATGGGTAAAGCCGATTACGACCGTGTTTTAGGCGAAATGCGGCTGGCGAATGGGGCGATTTTCCCGATTCCGATTACGCTCCCCGTCGATGCATCGGCAGAACTGCATTTGGATGACCACATCGCCTTACGCACGCCGAAAAACGATCTGCTGGCGATCATGCTGGTCGAAGAAATTTACCGTTGGGATATGGAAACCGAAGTGCAAGCGGTGTACGGCTCGAATGACAGCCGCCACCCGATGAACGCAGAGATGCCGCGCTGGGGTAAGCTGTATATCAGCGGTTCGCTGCAAGTCTTGAATCTGCCGATCCATTATGACTTCGCCAATCTGCGCATGACGCCCGCACAAGTCCGCGAACGCCTGGCAACCTATGGTCATCACAATGTCGTCGCTTTTCAAACGCGCAATCCGCTTCATCGCGTCCATGAAGAACTGACCAAACGTGCGATTGAATCTGTAGATGGTGTGCTGCTGCTGCATCCCTCGGTCGGCATGACCAAGCCCGGTGATGTCGATCATTATACGCGTGTGCGCGCCTACAAAGCGCTGACCGACAACTATTATGACCCCGACCGGGTTGTCCTGTCGCTGCTGCCGTTGGCGATGCGCATGGGCGGTCCTCGTGAAGCACTGTGGCACGCGATCATTCGGCGCAATCATGGCGCGAATCATTTCATCGTCGGGCGCGACCACGCGGGTCCCGGCAAAGACAGCACAGGCAAAGACTTTTATGGACCGTACGACGCGCAAACACTCGTCGCGCAGCACGCCGACGAACTTGAGATCAAAATGGTGCCGTTCAAAGAGCTGATCTATTTGCCCGATGACGCCCGCTACGAAGAAGAAGGCAGCATCCCGGCGGAGACGCGCGTCGCTAAAATCAGTGGCACGCAGGTACGCGAAGATTACCTGAATAAAGGACGCTTGCTGCCTGATTGGTTTACTCGCCCCGAAGTCGCGGAAGTGCTGGCGGATAGTTACCCCGCGCGCCACAAACAGGGCGTGTGCGTATGGTTTACAGGCTTGAGCGGCGCGGGCAAATCGACGATTGCCGATATTCTGACGACGCTGCTGCTCGAAAATGGACGCCAACTCACCGTGCTGGACGGCGATGTCGTGCGTACCCATCTGAGCAAAGGTCTCGGCTTCAACCGTGAAGACCGCGATACGAATATTCGGCGCATTGGCTATGTCGCAGCAGAAATCGTGCGGCACGGTGGCGTCGTCGTGTGCGCGGCGATCAGCCCCTATCGTTCTACACGCGCTGATATACGCAATATGATGGGCAGCGACCAGTTCGTCGAGGTTTTTGTCGATACGCCGATTGAAGTGTGCGAGCAGCGCGACGTGAAAGGCTTATACGCCAAAGCACGGCGCGGCGAGATCAAAGAGTTTACGGGTATCGATGACCCGTATGAAGCGCCGCTCAACCCGGAGATCACACTGCAAACCGTCGCGGTCACGCCGGAAGAAAATGCGCGCTTGATCATGGAGTTTCTGGGGGCGCAAGGATTCGTGCTCGTGCCCGAACCCGTCGCTGCGGTGAACGGACGGCATTAAACGGGGTTGGCGTCATGATTCTGAGGGCGCGTTCTGAACCCTATAAATACCCCAGTCGAGATGTAATCTTCAGCGCCTCACCCTGCTTGCGAAGCAAGCAGGGTGAGGCGTTTACGACACGGGTTATTCGGTCGCCGCTCCAGTGCTGAGCAGCGCGACAAAATCGATCTCCAACATCACGATGTCGCTGACATTCGCCACATTGGGCACATTCGGAATTTCTAAGCCAAAATCGGCGCGCATGACCGCCCCCGCGGCTGTACCTTCTACGCGGTTGCCGTCAACTGGGATTACCAAAACGCTGAATCGCACTTCCTGCGTGACATCGCGCAGCGTCAGGTTGCCCATCATGACGAAATTGATCGGCTCACCCATGATGATTTCCGTCGGTTCAAATTCGCGCAGGCTCGTCGGTTCAAATTGTGCGAACTCGAAACGATCATCCGACGATTGCAAAATCTGACCACGAATCGCGCGGTTACGCAGTTCGCTGTCCGTCGCCAACGTGCGGACATTGATGCGGATCACGCCGACCTGCGATTCTTCGGGGTCAGCAAAATTGACACCGATTTGCCCGGCGACCTGGTTCGTGACGCCAACCACGCGCACGGGGTTGCCCGCTAACACTTCATCCAGCGAGAAGCGGACTTCGCTTTCTTCCGGGATAATATCAAATACGGTCAGCTCGTCGGACAAGCTGGGGTCTTGTTCAGCGGCAATGCCGCTTATGGGCGCTGCTGCTTCGGCGCTCTCGGCAGGTTGTTCGACGACCAACGTTGGCGCGCTGATCACCTGACTGGCTTCGCCAGACCCGCCCGTAACGTAGATATAGCCGAAAGCTGCGACGCCCAGCAGCACGACCACCACAATGCCAATCGTGATGATGCGCCCCATATTATTCTGACGATTGGGTTGTTCACTCATGTAAGCATTCTCCTATGGTATCGGGTGCGATTTCATGTTCGATGATAATGTAGGATACGTCGTCAAACCTGAACACGAGATGAGTGCAGGCGCGCGTTGACAGCAATTCGACACAAATTTTACAGGTCGGCAGCAATTTGGCGGGTTTGAGTAGTGCTGTTCTGACGCATCGAGAACAGCAGTACGCCGATGATGATGACCACCACGACCGCCCAATACGCAAACCACACCGGCTGACTACTGATCAAGTCGTGCAAACGATATGGATCGTCCGCAGTCAAGAGCTGCGGGACGAGTTCGGTGACGATGCCGAAAATGCCGACCGCGATCATCAGGACGCCCGACGCGCGGCTGATCGGCTTGTTATTACGCGCCAATAAACGAACCAACCGTCGTTGAAACGGCAGCGCCAAAATCGGCAGCAGCATGAGCGGCCACCCAAAGCCAACGCCAAACGCGAGAAAATAAATCACGCCATCGCGCAAGCCTTCGAACGTCCCAGCGCCGTACAAAAACGCGGTCGCAATCACGGGCGCGGTACACGGCAGTGTCATCGGACCGAACATTAAGCCGTAAAGATACGCACTGATATACGGATTGCGCAGCATTGGCGATCGTGCCGTCGCCAATTTCGCAAATGGATTGCGGTCGAGCAGCATCAGGATGCCGAGTAAGATCACCGCGCCATATACGACGGGCAAAATCACACGCAGCAGCCCGGCAACGCTCGCCAGAATCAAGCCGATGATCACCATCGTTGTCAAAATACCGATAAACACCAGCACGCCGAGCAGCGCGGTCGCGCGACGAGAACGCGACTCGGCACCGCCCGCCAAAAACGCGATCAAACCTGGATACAACGGCAGCATACAAGCGTTGGTCAGGATCGCCGCACTGCCGAGCGCGAATGCGGTCACGATCAATTCGAGCATAGACTTTATACTTTCAACTATGCCGCTACAGACTCTCGGCGCGAATGGTCGCTAAAGCTTCTTCAGGCGACGGATTGCCGAGCATCAGTGTCGTCGCTGTGCCATTGGGGCGGATGATGAAGTGTGGCTGGCTTGGTGGGTTGCCGATGCTCAAACCGAACTGCGCCACCAACGCCGTCATCAATTCGGGCGTGGCGACAGCGAAACGCCAATCGAAACCCTCATTTTCGGTATACGTCAGCAAATCGGCGTCACTCAATGCCGTTTGTACATCCAGCGAGATGAAGATGACATTCTCATCCGCGACTTCCGGCATCACCGCGCCCTGCAAGTTGCGCTGGCTGACGCGACAGTTGGCACACCACGTCGCCATTGGCTGCACGTATACGGTTTGCCCGACGAAATCGGCAAACGTGAAGGTGTTTCCGGTGCGCACGTCGGTGAGCGCGATGGTTTGCCACGCCGCGAGCGGGATCGTATCGACGACGGCAGATTCGCTGTCAGCGGTTGGGTCATAAAGCGGCGCGACATATGGTTCAACGGTGGGGGTTGGCGCAGCATTCGATGCACAACCGACGATCAAAACGAGCAGCACGAACGATAAAACGAGCGGTATACGATACACAGGGATTCTCCAATGAATAACGGGTAGAAAGGGATATGTCAAACCTCACCCCCCAAACCTCTCTCCGTGTGGAGAAGGGCGGCATGCGCCAGCGTGCGGGTTGAGGTTATCGTCGCATTCTATCAATTGATGACGCCTTATCGCCGCTGCAATCTTTCGTCAAAAACCTTAACAATCGATAACGACGCATCAAACGCTCATCCGATTAGAATATGTGATACTCAATCATCGCAGACACGGGGATAATGATGCAGGTCAAAATCGGCTTCACAATTGAACGCTTACAAGACGGGCATTTACTGGTATATCGCTTCAGTGATATTTTTCGCCCCACCGTCGATGCGTGGGTGCAAAGCATCCATACCGAATATGCCGCATGGAATCACCCAATGCTGCGTACACTGCTCGATCTGCGGGCAGCAGGCGGAGTCATCAGTCCTTATGCTGTCAATAACGCGCGTCCATTGGCGCAGCTTCGCCCCGACCTGCATGGCAGATTGGCAATTGTCATCAGCAATCGTGTCGCCGCGCAGATCATTTCGGCGGCGATCCGCGCTAATTTGAATATGCACCGACGCCGTTTGTTGTTCGCGGATGATCAATCGGCAATCACATGGCTTCTGCGCGACGATTAACCGCTTGTATTCGCTCAGAAAATCGCCAACAATGACGAAGATTAAATCCTCTTTAAGAAATCGAGAACTCGTCATGACTTTTGAAGTGATATGGGCGAACCCGCAAAAAGATATTGTGTTACAGCGCTTCATCGATCATTTTCAAATTGAAGATTACTTTTCCGTCGTCGAACAATCCGCCGCGCTGCTGCTTACGGTCACGCATCCAGTCGATTTGATCATCATGCTGCCCGATCACGGCGATTACAACCTGAGCACGTTTTCCCGTGTCGCCGAAGTCGAAGCGAAAGTCCCTGCCAATCAACGCATGATTGTCGTCATCAATGCGCCGTTGGCAGTGCGTTTGCTCATCGATGCGTCGCGGGTGCTGGCAGCGCGTGCGACCGCCAATTTATATCATGCCGCAACCGTGCAAACGGGCTTCGATTTGCTGAAGAAATTGAGGGAAAAGCACAATACTGATTAAGCATTTCTGGTCACTTCGACTATTTGCATGTTAAAGCAAAATGAACCACAATTAAGCCTTAGCCGTAAGTATTATGCACACGGTGGTGAGCGTAAGTTTACCGCGTTATTGGGACATCTCTGGAGGCTTTTCAATGAAAGTTACACGTTTTGCTGTACTGCTGTTGGCGCTCGTGGCTGTATTGAGCGTTGTCGGTGGTGTTATCGCGCAAGAAGGCGATAATATCCTCGTCACCGGTCGTCAGATGGGCGCAAGCGACATCCCGACGATTGACCCGTCGCTGGCGGAAGATGTGCCGTCGGTACAAATCATCGTCGAACTGTTCCCCGAACTGGTTCGTTTGAACGAAGAATCTGTCCTCCCCGAACCAGGCATGTCGACGTTTGAAGTGAGCGAAGATGGTTTGGTCTACACCTTCAACATCACCCCCGAAGTGCCATGGGTGCGCTATAACGCCGACAGCGGCGCCGTTGAACAGGTTATGGACGAAGCGGGCAGCCCGCGCTACGTGACGGCGGCGGATTACGCCTACGGCATGATGCGCACGCTCAACCCCGAAACCGCAGGCCCATACCAATATGTGTTGACCCCGTGGATCGCGGGTGGTGTTGAATATGGCACGGCAGACCCGGCGACCGCCGATCTCGCCGCGCTGTCGGCAGCCGTCGGCATCAGCATCATCGATGAATATACGCTGGAAGTCACCACCCCAGAAGTCTCGGCGATTACGCCGTTGATCTTCGCACTCTGGATCAGCACGGCGCAGCCGTCGTGGGCAATTGATGAATTCGCGGAATTCTGGATCGAACCCGCGAGCATCAACACCTATGGCCCGTTCGCGCTCAAGGAATGGAATCGCGGCGATGGCGGCGATTTGACGCTCATCCGCAACCCGTTCTTCCCCGGCAGCAACGCTATTCCGCAAGCGAGCATCGAAGAAATTCAGTTCCGTTTCCTGGATGAAGAAGCCCAGTTGACCGAATTTGAAGCGGGTACGCTCGATATTTCCGAAGCGCCCGGCGCGCAAATCGACCGTATTTTGGCGGACGAAGCGCTGAGCGCGGCTTACTTCAATGGTCCCGGCAGTGGCACGTATTATTACGGCTTCAACGTCGAAATCGCACCGTTCGATGATGCGCGCGTCCGTCGTGCATTCTCGCAGGCGATTGATCGTCAGGCGATCATCGACAATGTGTTGAGCGGTCAGGAAATTGCGGCGCAGTTCTTCAGCGTCCCCAGCCTCGTCGCCGCGCCGACCGCCGAACTGTACCCCGACGGCGGCATTTTCACCGATATCGATAGCGCACAAACGCTGTGGGCAGAATATCTGGCGGAAACCGGCGCTGACCCAGTGAGCTTCCAAGTCACGATCTTCCACAACGAAAGCAACCTGCACAGCAGCATTGCGCAAGCCATCCAAGCGCAGTGGAGTGAAGCCTTCGGTATCGATGTCCAAATCGCCACCGCCGATTTCGCCACGTATCTTGATACGCGCGGCGATTACCCCGTGTTCCGCGCGGGCTGGCTGTTCGACTACCCCGATACGCACAATTTCATGTACGACGTGGGTTGGCACAGCGATTTGCTCGAACAAAACGATACGCACTGGAGCAACGCCGACTTCGACGCGCTTGTGGACGAAGCCTTCGCCGCGCCGACAGTTGAAGAACGTACCGACCTGTACGCGCAAGCCGAACAGATTCTTGTCAACGACGAAGCTGCCGTCGCCCCGATTTATTATTACGTCACCGACAGCCTGACCGCGCCCGGCATCATCCGCACGCAGTCGTTGATCGGTCGTGAATATTACGAAAAGTGGTCGCTCGGCGAATAGCCCGACCTGTAGGTTTCACATCGATGATAGCGGGCGACCCGGTGGGTCGCCCTTGCGCTATACCGCTACAACACCTCTATTTTGTCGGCGGTCAATTGGTTTTGAATGAAGGTACGGCAACATGGCTGCATTTTTTGCCCGTCGTTTTTTATGGATGCTCGTTGTTTTATTCGTCGTGTCGCTGATCACGTTCGTTCTGCTTCGTTTGGTTCCCGGCGGTCCGTTCAATAACAGCGAACGCGGTGTACCCGATGCGGTGCGCCGCAACATGGAAATTAAATACGGGCTCGACCGGTCGCTGCCCGAACAATACCTGAGTTATATCGGTGATATCATCATTCCCCGTCTGACCGACGATGAATGGCGGCGCACGATCACCGAAGATTATTTGATCAATATTCCGCTCCCGCTTTTGGGCGAAGACGCGGCGCTGCGCTGGATGAATTTTGGACCATCGCTGCGCACACGCAGTCGCACCGTCGCGGGAATTTTTCAAGAAAATTTGCCGATTTCATTTCAGCTTGGCTTGGCGGCAATGGCGGTGGCGATGGCGATTGGCATCCCGTCGGGGATTTTCGCCGCGCTCCGTCGTAATACCGTCGTCGATTATGCCAGTATGGGCATTGCAATCATCGGTGTAAGCGTGCCTGTCATCATCATGGGACCGATTTTGCAGTATGCGTTCGCCGTCAACTGGAAAATATTCTTACCGACCGGTTGGGGTACGCTGCAAACGATGGTCCTGCCCGCGTTCGCGCTCGGCTTCGCACAATCGGCGCTGTTAGCACGGCTGACGCGTGCCAGTCTGCTGCAAGTCATGAATGAAGATTATATTCGCACTGCGCGTGCAAAGGGCTTGAGCGAACGCGGCGTCATCCTATTCCATGCGCTCAAAAACTCGCTCATCCCGGTCGTGACCGTGTTAGGTCCTTTGTTCGCTGCGCTGCTGACAGGGACATTCGTCACCGAAACCATCTTCGGCGTGCCGGGTATGGGGCGCGCGTTTGTCACCAGCGTGACCAACCGCGATTACCCGGTGGTGATGGGGACAATTTTGTTGTATGCGTTTTTCCTGGTGCTTGCCAATACGATTGTCGATGTGGTGTATGCGTGGCTTGACCCGCGTATCCGATATAACTAGAGGGAAAGGCTAACACGCATGGCTGCGGTCGGAAATAGTAAAGGTGGAGCGCCAGCGGTCCCTCAGATCGCCAAACTGAACACCAAAACCAAAAGCGTCAGTTTGTGGGGCGACGCCTGGAAGCGCCTGCGCCGCAACAAATTCGCGCTGATGGGAATTTTTATCATTCTGTTCGCTATTTTCGTGGCAGTATTTGCCGATCAGATCGCGCCGTACACCTATGCCGAGCAGGATTTGCCCGCGCACGACAGCGCCCCCGAATGGGTGATCGCGCTGTTTCCAAACATGATTCCCGTCGAAGACGGTGGATATGTCGCCATCAACAACAATTATCCGCTCGGTACCGACGGACTCGGACGCGACTTGCTCAGCCGTATCATTCATGGCACGCGCGTCTCACTGCTCGTCGCGTTTATTGGACCGTTGGTCGCGCTTTTGGTCGGTACGGCGGTTGGTTTGATCGCGGGCTACATGGGCGGCGCGGTCGATAATATTCTGATGCGCTTTGCCGACGTGATGTATGCGTTCCCGACGCTGTTATTCGTGATTCTGCTGCTTTCGTTCTTTCGATCCAGTGTCGCCCAGCCCGAAGTCGGGTCGTTCGCGTATTCGTTAGCGCTCATCGACCGCTACAGCGGCGGCATGATCTTTGTCATCATCGGTATTGGCGTCACCTCGTGGATGAATCTGGCACGTTTGGTGCGCGGGCAAATTCTGAGTGTGCGCGAAAAAGAATTCATCGAAGCGGCACGTTCGATGGGTGTTGGAATGCGCGGGATTATGTTCCGTCATATGCTGCCGAATATTTTGGGACCCATGATCGTCGCAGAAACACTGACGATACCCGCGTATATCAGCTTTGAAGCCTTCCTGAGCTTTATCGGCTTGGGCGTGCAAGCACCAACGCCGAGTTGGGGCAGCATGATCGCGGACGGGCGTATCGCCATCGCATCGTATCCCAATCAAGCAATTTTCCCGGCGATTGCGCTGTTTCTGGTCATGTTCGCGTTCAACTTTTTGGGTGATGGCTTACGTGACGCGCTCGACCCACGGATGCAGGGCGTGGACTAACCCCGCCGATGTGGACGACCGATTACCAAGTCCGTATCGATGCCGCGTCAGAGACGATCTGGCGCGGATTGATCGCCTTTGAGCACTGCCCCGATTAGGAATTACCACCCGGTACGGTACAATCGCGTCTATGATCACATTTCTGAAACGCTTTTTAACGTTTATCTGTGTCGTTTACGGCATCGTCATTATCGCTTATCTGGTTGGTTACGCACTTCTGGGCGACTCACCCACACCCATCGGCTTATTGGCAAACGTGATGCCGCTTCCGCTGCTGCCCGCTTTGATCCTGCTGCCGCTCGCGTTGATCGCGCGGCGTTGGCTAGGCGTGGCGCTGATACTTCCCGCACTGGTGATGCTGATTGTAAATTACGTGGGATTGTTCGTGCCGACCGAGTCACAGGCAGCACAAGACCCGCCCCTACAAACTGGTGTACAAACCTTCACCGTATTGACCTTCAACACGCTCGCCAAGCAGCGCACCGTCGATGAAACCTTTCAAATCATCCGTGACGCCGACGCTGATATCGTGCTGATTCAGGAACTCAATATCAATCTGGCGGATGTGATCAGCGAACAACTGGCGCAGGCTTACCCGTATCAATTTTTGCGTTCGCGCACCTTCAGCGTGACAGGCATGGGGATGATCAGCAAATACCCACTGCAAGAAGGCGAATACTGGCGCGAAGCGGCACACTGGGGGCGGCAAACCGCGTGGATCACTATCGGTGAGCGACGAATCGCGGTGTTCAACGTCCATGCGTTAGCACCTTTCGCGCGCGGACGCGGTTTTTACGATGACTCACGGCGCGACTTCGATATTGACACGATTTTGAACTGGTTCGCGACCACTGCCGATACGGAATACCAAATCGCGGCGGGTGACTTCAATATGACCGACCAAACGCTTCATTACCGCGAAATGACAGCGCAGTTTAGCGACGCTCACCGTGCGATCGGCGTTGGCTTCGCGCCGACATTTCCTAACTTCAACCGCGCCGAAAGCGATTCCAGCTTCCCGTTGACATGGATTCCGCCGCTCATCCGCATCGATTATGTGTTTCATGCGCCGACACTGCGCGCGCTAGATGCGCGTACCCTGCCTGATTCTGGCGAGAGCGATCATTATCCGGTGCTGGTGACGTTGGGGTTTGAGAACTAAACCCCAACGTCCTCCCTCAGCTTACTGGCTGCGCAAGCCGTTCCTAGAGCATCGTCAACTGCACGTTGTACAAATGGGCGTATGCGCCATTGGTGGCGATGAGCTCATCATGCGTGCCTTCTTCGGCAATACCGTCGTCGGTCAAAACGAGGATTCGCCGCGCGTTGCGAATCGTGGACAAGCGATGCGCGATCACGAGCGTGGTGCGATTTTCGCTCAGTTTTTCCATTGATTGCTGCACGGCGCGTTCACTTTCATTATCGAGCGCGCTGGTTGCTTCATCGAAAATTAAAATCGGCGGGTCTTTCAAGAATACGCGCGCGATGCTCAAGCGCTGTTTTTGCCCGCCCGAAAGTTTAACGCCGCGCTGACCAATATCCGTCTCGTAAGCATCTGGCAGCGCCATGATGAACTCGTGCGCGTTGGCTTTTTTGGCAGCGGCGATCATCTCGTCGTGTGTCGCATCAAGCTTGCCATAGTGGATGTTTTCTGCCACGCTGCCCGCAAACAAATACACATCCTGCTGCACCACGCCAATGGCATTGCGCAGCGATTGCAGCCGCACATCGCGTATATCGTACCCGTCGATCAAGACTGCGCCGTCGCTGACCTCATAAAAGCGCGGGATCAACGAACACAGCGTGGTTTTGCCCACGCCCGACGCCCCCACCAATGCGACATACTCTCCGCTGACGATGCGAAACGATAGATTTTTCAGTACGTCGTCATGGTGCTGTTGATACCGAAAGCTGACATTCTCGAACGTGATGTCGCCGTGTACGCGCGGCAGATCGACGGCAGCGGGCGCATCTTGAATATCTGGCGCGATCTCCAACAGTTCCATAAAACGGTTGAATCCGGTCACCCCTTCTTGATACCGCTGCGCAAAATTGACCGCGCGCTGAATCGGGTCGATCAAAATGCTGACGCACAACAAATACGTGAGCAAATCCGCCAAGTCGAGCGTCCCACTCACAATCGCCATGCCGCCCAAGATGATCACTACAACCGTGATTAACTGGCTGAACGCGATCATACCGCCGTAGAAAAAGGCTTCGCTTTTATGCCCGTCGCGGCTGCTTTCGACAAACTGTTGATTTTCGTAGGCGAACTTTTCTCGCTCGATGCGTTCGTTGGTGAACGATTTGACGACACGAATGCCGGAAAGCGAGTCTTCGACTTGTGCGTTGATGTCTCCAATGCGGGCGCGGCTTTTACGCATCGCTTTGTTCATGTGCCGGTTGAAGTAAAACGCATACGCTGCCATGATGGGCAAAAACAAAAAGATGATCAACGTGAGCGGCACATTGATCGTGATCAGCAGCACGAACACGCCGATCCCTTTCAAGACGGCAATCGCAAGGTCTTCGGGTCCATGATGGTAAAACTCGGACAGGGAAACCAGATCGCTGGTGATGGGCGTCATCAACTGCCCGGTTTTGTGCGCGTCGTAAAAGCTGAACGAGAGTTTTTGATAATGGTTGAACAGCTCAAGGCGCATATCGCTTTCCATGAGCGTTCCCATCACATGCCCGCGATAATCGACGAACGTATTACAGGCGGTATGCACCACGACCAACCCGATCAACACGCCGCCCATCAATGTGAGCTGCGTGAGCGCGTCGGGCGTATTCGAGCCTAAAATTTGCTTGGTAATGATGCTGGTGCAAAGCGGGATCAACAGTGTGATCGCCGAGACGACGAACGCGCATAGCAAATCGAGCAGCAGCAGCCGTCGATACGGTCGGTAATACGAGAAAAACTTATGCAGGCGGGCAGCGGTTCGCCCGTTGATATTCAACAAAAGTGTCTTTGATCCTTTGAGGGTTTGAAATACGGTGACTCATGAAACGGCGAGAGACGATAAGCCCGTTCAATTGAAATGTCGTCATGATGCACCTGTCCTGAGGATATAAAGAAACACCCGCCATCAGCTTAGCATGAAGACAGGTCGCTGACAAGCAGGAAAGTTCAGGGCGGTATACAAAGGGTATTTGATCAGGCTTTGCCCTACTCGCTCCGCAAGCCGTCCTTCGCCCTACCTACTGAGGATAGGACTCGCCTTGAGCGACGCGACTGGTTGAACTCACCGTTGCACACAACAGGCCTACCCGCGTGCAAACCCGCCGTCAATCACCTATAATCGTGAACGATTCCAATTCTTCTAACGTGGCGCGGGGTGTCATGACCGATGAGTTAATCGGCAAACGATTTGGCGGCTATGAAATCCTGAGCGAAATTGGCAGGGGTGGCATGGCGACGGTGTACCGCGCCGCGCAAGTGGCAATGCGCAGCCGAGTCGTCGCGCTCAAAATTTTGCCACGCCAGTTCATCAACGACGAAAATTACATCATGCGCTTCAACCGCGAAGTCGAGATCGTGGCGAGTTTGGAGCATCGCAGCATCGTCCCGGTCTATGATCACGGCGACTATGACGGGCAGCCGTACATCGTCATGCGCTATATGTCTGGCGGTTCGGTCGATGATCTGCTCAATCACGGCGTGATCCCCGATGCGCGCATCCTGTCGATTCTGGAACAAATCGCGCCCGCGCTCGATTACGCGCACAGCCGTCATGTGCTGCACCGCGATCTAAAGCCGAGCAATGTGCTGATGGACGACGATGGCGGCGCGTATCTGACCGATTTTGGTATCGCGCGCATCATGAACGACCCATCGGTCAGTGCGACCACACAGGGCGTCATCGGCACGCCGAGCTACATGAGTCCCGAACAAGCACAGGGACAAACGCTCGACGGGCGCAGCGATATTTATTCGCTCGGCGTCATGACCTTTGAAATGGCAACGGGAAGGCGTCCCTTCGAGAGCGACACCCCATACAGCGTCGCGGTGCTGCATGTCACAGCGCCACCGCCGACACCGCGTTCGGTCAATCCCAACGTAACGGGCGAAGTCGAAGCAGTGATTCTGGCGGCGATGCGTAAACGACGGGACGAGCGCTTTCAAGATGGTGCATCGCTGGTGAGCGCGTTTCGACGCGCGGTTAAACAGACAGGCGGCATTCGGGACAGCGCGCCCGAAATCCCACGCGCATCGCGCATCGATTCGCCCCTGGATGACTCCCCGACTTCACCGACTCCCGCCCTGCCAATACCCAATTCGCCGCTTATCGGCGCGGGTTATATTCCGGCAATCGCGCCGCGCGCCACCGCCGCTGTGCCAGATGTACCACGTCGGACCGCGCCCGTGTCGCCGCCCATGTATACGCCGCTTCCGCCTGTTATCCAAGGGGTGTACCCACCACCGTCTGCCCCGATTATCAAGCCGCGCCGCACGATTGGCGGCATCTGGATTGGTGCGCTGGTCGGCGGCTTGATCGGCTGCGGCTTGCTCACGGCGATTTTGATTGCGCTCGTACTGGTGGTCATGCAAACCAGCCAGGAAGAAAACAGCATCCGCGCTGCGACTCAGACCGTCGATGCATTGGCGACACTCGATGCGATGACTCCAGTCAACGCCACGACGCCGACGCGCCCGACACGCACAGTCAGCGCATCGACGCCGACATTACTGCCCGGTGTGATGTTGGACGCACCTATCGGCATACGTGACACCGATACAACGTTGAGTGGCAGAATCGTGTATGCCGCCGAACGTGACAACAGCGGACGCGCGATTACGCCGGGCGAGCCGGGTGATTACAATTTATACTGGCTCGATCTTGCTACGCGCGCCGAAACCCGCTTGACCGGGACGGCGTATATCGAAATCGCACCCGCTGTCTCGCCCGATGGCGACTCGATCGCGTTCATCGCTGACCGCGATAACGACTTCGATTTATACGTGATGAACGTGCGTACGTTGGCGGTGCGCCGCCTGACGCAAAATAACGTCCCAGACCGCGCGCCTGCATGGAGCACCGACGGTGCGTACCTGGTGTATTCGTCCGCGACCGACGATGGCTATAATCTGTATCGCATCGATTCCAACGGCAATAATCCAGAACTTATTTATGATGCGCCAGAAGGTCAGCGCGCCAGCGACGCTGCGTATTCGTCAGACGGGCGTTATCTGCTGTTCACGCTGGGTGACAACGGTGATGCTTCGACGTGGGAGATCATGCGGCTGGATACGCTCACTGAAGAGGTGATCGCGCTCACCGATAACGATGTCAAAGAGTGGGGCGCGTCGTTCACACCCGATGACGGTATTTTATATTTGACCGAGCGCGTTAACGGTGACGACAGTTTGGGTTACGCTGCAATTGCGCGCATGAACATCGACGGCGGCGACCCGGCGCTCGTGTACGACGGCGACGGCTACGAATCGAGCGCGCGTTTTTCTGCCGATGGCGAGCTGTTGATCTTCACGTCCGATGTGAGCGGGCGCGACGAGTTGTACGCGCTGCCGGCGGCGGATTTGCCGAGCGACGAGACCACACCCGAAGTGCTGACGACGGACGGCGGATTTGGTGCGGTGTGGTTAGGAGAGTAACTCACCTTACGTAGATTGCCCTCATCCTGAATTCTTCTCCCTCAGGGAGAAGGACTTCCCCTACCGCGACTGTTTTTCACCCCTCGCCCTGAGCCCTCAGGGCGAGGGTCTTAGGGTGAGGGCAAAAATAAGGTTTCGTGATTTACTGAAATCAGCAGCCTGTGTGAAACCAGCGTTTAGCAATCGTAGTACAGTTGGAATTCGTAGGGATGCGGGCGCAGCGCAATCGGATCGACATCGTGCGCCTTTTTGTAATTGATGTACGTTTCGATGTAATCCTGCGTGAACACGCCGCCATCGAGTAAGAATTCGTGATCGCCTGCCAGCGCATCGAGCGCGCCTTGCAGACTGCCCGGCACGGTCGGCGTATTATGACCTTCTTCGTACAGGTCATAATCGGCGGGGTCGCCCGGATGAATCTTGTTCTTGATGCCATCCAAGCCCGCCATCAACAGCGCGCTGAACGTCAGATACGGGTTGCATGATGGATCGGGGAAGCGGGCTTCGATACGCTTCGACTTGGGGTTGTTGCTGTACATAGGAATACGAATCGCCGCCGAACGGTTGCGCGCACTGTAGACCAGGTTGACAGGTGCTTCATAACCGGGCACCAAGCGACGGTAACTGTTGGTCGTCGGCGCGGCGAAGGCGAGAATGGCGGGCGCGTGCTTCAAAATGCCGCCGATGTAATACAGCGCGGTTTCGCTGAGCAGTGCGTAGCCGTTCGCATCGTAGAACAACGGTTGTCCGTCTTTCCACAGCGATTGGTGACAGTGCATCCCCGACCCGTTATCGCCAAAAATCGGCTTGGGCATAAAGGTTGCCGTGTACCCGTGCTGATACGCCACGTTGCGGATGATGTATTTGTACATCAGCAGTTTATCCGCCATGGTCAGCAGCGGCTGAAAGCGCATATCGATTTCTGCTTGTCCTGCACCGCCGACTTCGTGGTGATGCACTTCGATATCGATGCCGACATTCATCAGTTGTTCGACCATCTCGGCGCGCAAATCTTGCAGTTTGTCGGTCGGGCTAACCGGAAAATAACCTTCTTTGGCGCGGGGACGATAGCCCAAGCCCATTTCACCCGTGCCCCACGCGCCAGATGACGAATCGACTTTGTAAAACGTACCGTTCGGCTGGCTGTCATACGCCACGCCCGTGAAGATGAAAAATTCAGCTTCGGGTCCCACAAAACACGTATCGGCAATCCCTGTTTGTTTCAAGTGTGCTTCGGCACGCCGCGCGACGCCACGTGGGTCACGCGCATACGGTTCGCCTGTAATATCGACCACATCGCAGATGATGCTCAGCGTCGTCTTGGCGGGGATCGGATCGATAAACGCCGTTGACGGGTCAGGGATCAAGTTCAAGTCGCTGACGTTGATCGTCTGAAAGCCTTGAATACTCGATCCGTCAAAGCCAAGTCCTTGTGTAAAAACATCTTCGTCAAAATGGCTAAAGGGAATGCTGAAGTGCTGAACGATACCGCGCACATCGGTGAACTTCACGTCCACTTCGCGCACATCATTCTCGCTCGCCCACTTCAAAAGTTCGGCGGGCGACGCACCTGCTGGCGGAACGAGGCTGTTCATATCGGGTCTTCTCCGTTTTGTGAAACATCACTAAAAACATTGTAAGGCGAGCATTATAACGGGCGTGTTAGACTGTGTTGTGGGGAAAAAGCGTATAAAAAGCACGCTGATTGCCTGTGCAAAGTAGCTAAACAATCATGCTCAGCCCGTCAATGTCACCTGTTGGAGGGTCTTTGTTTACACTTTATAATCGCCAAACGATTTATCCGCGTGTATCCTGAGGATTGACACCATCATCGAAACCGCACCCCCCTCATTGACACGCCGCGCGCGCAGCCGCCATCGATTAGCGATCATCGGGTTGCTCGGCATCGTGATTATTTTCCTTGCCGTTCGCATCAGCCAGACACCGCTGTCGATAGCGCTGGCGTCAGAAGATTCGGGCGTATTTTTGTACGAAGGCTGGCGTCTGCTCGAAGGGGATTTGCCGTATCGTGATTTTTGGGATCATAAGGGTCCCGTTTTATTCGCGATCAACGCATTCGGTGTGCTGCTTTCAGGACGCACGCGCTGGGGCATTTTTCTCGTCGATTCACTTGGCTTGATCGTCGGTATGGTCGTGCTGTTTCGCGCGCTGCGGCGGACTAACGGCACGTTGGCGGCGCTGTGCGGGCTGTGTGTGATCGGTGCGGGCGTACAGATTTACCTGCCGCAGGGTAATCAGGCTGAAAGTTATGCGATGACATTCGCGATGATCGCGTATGCACTCGTTGACTCCACGCGGCGATCTACCCACGCCAGCGCACGCGCTGCCTATATCACAATTGGCGTGCTGAGCGCCCTCAGCGTGTTCATCAAGTTCAATATGATCGGCTTCATGCTTACGATTGGGCTGCATCAGCTGCTCGTAAGTGTGTCTGCGCGAACCGTTCGCACATTCGTTCAGCGTATTTCGTGGATGGTGATCGGCACGCTGATCGTCGCTGTACCGATGGTCGTTTATCTGGTCACCAACGGCATCCTCGCGGATTATCTCGACGCCAATATCACCTTTAATTTGTTGTATGCAAGTACTCGCCGCGACAGCCTGCTCGCGCTTGAGCGCGGCTTTGATCTGCTGCCGTTGATGATTCTGCCGACGCTGTGCTGGTTGTTCGCCGCGTTTCAGGTGATCACGCGCAAACGCATCCCATTGTTGGTCGGCGTGGCGTTGATCGGGTTCGTAGTCGAATGGCTGCTGATCGTGATTCCGGGTCGCGTCTATGACTATTATTACGCGACGATTCTGCCGTCGGCAGGGATTTTGACGGCGTACGCGATGGCACAAACAGCGCTGTCGGTGGCGCGCATTGCGCCACTGATTCCCAGACGTAGCATCATCGCGGGATTCCTAGCTGTTTTGATCGTCATCCCCAGCGCTTACTCCGCCATTCGGTTACGCCGTGAGCGGATGACGCCAGTGCTGGAGACGTTGCAAGGCGCTGCGAGCGCTATCGACGAACGGTCAGCGTCGATCCCAAGCCTGCTGGCATATGGACCGTGTACGGCGCTTCAGTTCATCGTCGGCAGTCCCGCGCCGAGCCGCTGGACGTTCCCGATCCCGTTACTGCTCGTGCCTTACAACACCCCTGAACGCATCGACGAATATATCGGGGATATTGTGGGCGCGGATGTCGAAATGATCGTCGATTGTTCGGCAGTCAATCCGTTCTTACCGCCGTTGGATCAGGCGACCCGCGATGCATGGCGCGCCAGCCAAACCAGCGACGTAATCGAAACCATATTCACGCCGTTGTACGCATATATCGAAGTCAACTATACCCGTGTGGCGGCGGTCGAACCGTTGAAATGGGCGCTGTTCGTGCGTAATGATCGATTGACGCCGTGAAGACAGATTACGGAAGAAAAATGAAACCCAACACCTACTGCGCTGTTCGGTCAATCGTGCTATAGTTTTAACTGTAAGGTTTTTGCAAATAATCTTGCTTGAGGCATGTTTATCCGATTGCGAAAGGAAGGTCTTTCATGCGTCGTGTTTTGATGCTCGCGGTGGTGGTGGTCATGCTGATGTCGAGCGTGGCGGTCGCATCCGCGCAAAATGGCACCACGATCTACATTGTCGGCTATGGCGATACGTTGGCGCGCATTGCCGCCCGCTTCGGAACGACGGTGAACGAAGTCGCCGCCGTGAACGGCATTTATAATGTCAACCTGATCTATGTCGGTCAGCAGTTGGTCATCCCAACCGGGCATTATCCGCCGCCCCCGCCTCCGCCGACTCAGCCACCGCCTCCGCCCCAAACCAGTTACTATGTCATCCAGCGGGGTGATACGCTGGCACGCATCGCGGCATGGTTCGGTACGACGGTGCACGCGCTGCAACAGGCAAACGGAATCCTGAACCCGAATTATATTTACGCGGGCATGGTGCTGTATATCCCGCCCGCCGCGCCACCGCCGCCGATCTATGTGACCGCCTATCACGTCCGCTATGGCGATAGACTGGCGCTCATCGCCGCCCGCTTTGGCACGACGGTGAACGCGATTGTCTCGTACAACGGCATTTACAATCCGAATCTGATTTATGCCGGGATGTTGATTTATATTCCGCGTTACTATTGAGTCAACGGGTGTGGCACAGCCATGCCCCTACAAGATACATGATGAAACGGCGACTCCGAGCAGGGATCGCCGTTTTTGTGTTAGAATCAACGACAATCAACCCGTGTTTTCCGCGCTAGGAGCGTGACCTGATGCGACGTTCTCGCCTGATCTCGATCTGCTGCCTGATGCTCGTTTTGTGCAGCCCTCTCATGCTCCGCGCGCAGCAAGCGACGCCGCCACCCAACATCGTGTATGTCGCGCCCGGTGATAGTCTGGCATTGATCGCGCAGCGCAACGGAACGACAGTGAGTGCGCTTTTGGCGGCGAACCCTTCGATCACCAATCCTGATCTGGTATTTGTCGGTCAGGCGATCATCATCCCGTCACGCGGTGCGCCAGCGGCGACCGCGACAGCGACCGGATCAAGACCTGTCGCAACGCTGACGGGCACACAAACGATCACGCCGACGCCAAGCATCACACCAACATTGACATGGACGCTGCCGCCGACCGCGACCGCGACCGGAACGCGCACGCCGATTCCGCCGAACACACCGACAATTCCGGCGCAGGGTGGCACTGTGAATACGCTTGTCCCCGCTGTCGAGAGCGATTTACCATTCGAATTGGGCGGGCAGGTGTTCAGCTTCGCCCGACCCGACGCGATGGGTGATGCAGGCATGACGTGGGCGCGGGCGCAAATCCGCTGGAGTCTGGGCGATTCTATCGATGCCGCACGCGGCGCGATTGATGCGGCACGGCAAAGCGGATTCAAGATTTTGCTCAACGTCGTCGGCAATCCGGCGCAGTTGGCGGGCGACCCAGCGACGTATTATCAGAATTTTGGCACGTTTTTAGCACAGGTCGCTGCGCTCAACCCCGATGCTATCGAAGTGTGGCGCGCACCCAACACAGCGCGCGAATGGCTGCCCGGCTTGATTAGTCCGGCGGCGTACACCCAGTTATTGACGGTCGCCTACAACGCGATCAAGACCGCCAACGTCAATGTCATTGTAATCAGCGCCGCGCCAGCCGTGACGAATATCTACAGCGGTTGTACGCCGACGGGCTGTGATGACGCACTTTTCATTCAGGGCATGGCGGCGGCAGGCGTGGACGCGGTCGCGGATTGCATCGGCGTCGGCTATGTCGATGGTTATGTGCCGCCGGACGCGACGACAGGCGATATACGCACGGTCTTTCACGGGCGCTATTTCGTCAGCACGTTCAATGTATACGCGCTCACATTCCCGAACAAGCCGCTGTGCCTGACCGAAATCGGCTACTTATCGGGCGAAGGTTATGATCCGCTCCCGCCTTTTTATGCATGGGCGGCGAATACATCGGTCGATGATCAAGCGGCATGGCTGGCGGGCGCGGCAGCTTTGGCGCGCGACAGCGGGCGCGTACGTTTATTCATGGTATGGAATATCGATTCGAACTTGTACGGTACGGATCCGTTGGCGGGATGGGCGATTGTGCGCCCGGATGGTTCTTGCGCGGCGTGCGACGCACTCGGCGCGGTGATGGGAGGGTAGGAAATGACAACGCAAACAATAGACCAAACACAGGTGACACCCACGCATGTGAGCGCTGACGAGTACATGGAACACTATGCACATTTGCGCTACGAATGGGTCAACGAGGAGTTGATTAAATTGTCGCCAATTACAGAACCCACGCCAAACGACGCGGATGAATAAGCCAGGCGTAGCCTAAGCGCTTGTAAACAACCCGCAAAAACGCGCGCGTCCGCATTGCGACGAACCGCGAATCGCCTTACACTAATGTGTATATTTTATGCACGGGAGATGATTCTATGGTCTCGATCCCTTGGCGTACTGGCGTCAATATGCGCGAGTTCGCGTATTACGGCGTCAGCGGCATCCCTAATTTCTTCGCCTCCGCCACGCTCCAACGATTGCAGTTGGAGACACTTCGCACATTAGGCGTCAAAGTTGTGCGCTTTTACGCCAGCCAACGTTCACAATCGACCGATTTCACCGCCGCGCGCGTCAAAGCTGCGTGTGATTTACTCGCGCAGTTCGGGATGCAAGGCATTATTTGTCTCGATGACGCGCACGCCGTCGCCGGATGGTGCGTGCCCGGTTACGATGACCTGCACACCGAAGTCAACAGCCATTACAACAAACGCTTTTTTACCGAAGAACGTTACAAAAGTAAATATATCCCGCATGTGCGCGCGATTGCCGAGGCGGTCAAGGATAATCCCGGCGCGTTGATGTTTGAACTCGGCAACGAGTACGCAATTCATCCACGCAACCCCGAACCATCGCGCGCTGACGCGACCGCATTCATCAATTTTGCGCGCGCCGCGAGCGAAGCGCTCAAACAGGTCGCGCCGAACAAACTGGTATCGACTGGGCTGGTCAATACGCGCCACGTCGCTAACCTCGTCGATCAAAATCCGCCTGCCGATTTTTCGCGTCAACTGCACGGTTTAGCCACCATCGATGCGATCTCGATCCATTATTATTTCCACGATGGCGAAAAGCAGTACATCAACAATGATATCCAGATCGCGCGCGCGTTGAACAAGCCATTTTACATCGGTGAGTTCGGCGCAGAGGCGAATACAACGGATCGCGCGGCGTATCTGCGTGCAGAACTCACCGAAAGCCGCACTGCGGGTGCGTTCACTGCCATGCCATGGGCGTTCGATACATCGCCGCAAGATGCGGGCATCAGCGATATTTATTCGTTTTCTGCGATTAAGAGTGACTTCAACACGCTCAAAGATACGATCAAGGCATTCGCCGCCGATGCGCAGGCGTTTCTGGGTGATGTGCCAGTTGGCGTCGGCACAGGCGCGAGCGGCACAGGCACAGGCAGTACCCCAGTCGTCACCAAACCCGACGATCCGATCAATCCGGGCGGCACAGGCACGAGCGGCACGGGAACAGGCGCGACCTTTACCAGCACCAAACCGCCATTCGTGATGCTCAACCCAATGACGTTTCCGTACAGCATCCGCGCACGCTTCGACGAACCCGCCAATTATCCCGGCGCACGTGTGCCACGCCGCGAAGGGATTTTATATGCGCCGCAATCCGCGACCGGAGCGCTCACGTTGCGCGCCGCACAGCGCGGAATCGTGAGCAAAATCGCCAATTTTCCGCCCGGCTACGGACAGTACCTCTGCATCGAACACCGTTGGTACGGCGACACGTATGTAACATGGTATGGTCACATGGATCGTATCGATGTCAAACTTGGCGATTATGTCAACGCCGGACAAACCATCGGCAAAATGGGCAGATCGGGCAGTGCGAGTGAAGTCAGCCTGTTCTTCACCGTGCAGCAGTTAGGCAAAGGACGCAAAGGCTATGTCGTCGATGATGTGATCGACCCGACGCCGTTGATCATCGAAAATCTGCCGCCGCGCGACGAAGCTCAGTTCGATGCTGACCCGACCATACCGGACGGCACAGTGTTCAAGCCCGGCGACGCCTTCAAAAAGACATGGCGCGTGCGTAATACCGGAAACACGGAATGGAAAGATTACACGCTGGCGTTTTACGCGGGCGATCAAATGAGCGCGCCCGCCGAAGTCCCCGTGCCGCTGACGCGACTGGGTGAATTGCAACAGGTGTCGGTCAGCCTGATCGCACCAGCGACTCCCGGCGCGATCAAATCGACGTGGATGATGCAGACCGCCGCCAATCAGTTTTTCTTGCAGGAACAGTATGTATTGATCACCGTGCAGGGGGGCGTATCACCTGTCACTCCCGCCGGGCGCAGTCTGGCGCGATTTGTGCAGGATGTGACCGTCCCCGATGGTTTCCGCGTGCGCCCTGGCGACAAATTTACCAAGACCTGGCGCATCAAGAATGACGGCGACACCGTGTGGAGTGCTGGCTATGCGCTGACGTTCGAGCGCGATTTACAGATGGGCGCTGTCAACAGTGTGCCACTGCCAAACATTCGTCCTGGCGGCGAAGACAATATCTCGGTCGAACTGACCGCGCCCGCCACCGCCGGACGCTATCGTTCGACCTGGCAGCCCAAAGACCCGACAGGCGCACCGTTCGATTTCGAGATGTACGCCGAAATCGTCGTTGACCCAAATCTGGGCAAGCCCGCCGTCCTCAATACCAACCTGAAATTTGCGACACCGATTCGCGGCGGCTATCGCGTCGGTCTGCGTTTCGGCGATCCGGTATTTTATCTCGATGGCAAGCATAAAGGCGTCGACTTTTTGGGTCCCATCGGGCTGCCGTTACTTGTCGGCGGCGATGGCGTGGTCTATCAAAGTGATCGGTGCTCGCTGTGTACGCCCGACCGCCCAAGCTGGATCCAAAACGGCATCACCATCGATATCGCCAACCGCCAAAACCTGTTCGGCACGCTCACGCCGTGGAATTACGGTTTCGGCAATCTGGTCGTGGTTCGCCACGAGTTCAACGCGCTGCCCAAGAATGCGCGCGATTGGATGATCGCCAATAACTACAACGGTTGGTTCGCCTATGTCTTTTACGCGCACCTGAGCGATATTTTCGTCAATGTCAACGATGCGGTTGGCGCGGGGACGGTCGTCGGTGGGCTTGGCAATTCGGGCAATTCGACGGGTCCGCATGTGCATGTCGAAGTACGACTGGGACCCACCAATCGCGGCTACCCGCGTACGGCGGCGCGCAACCAGTTCCATTTGATCGATCCGTTGGTGATGTTCAATCCATAAGCGTAATGATGAGTAACAGCGCAGGGGCGACCCACCCAGATCGCCCTTCGGCAGGCTTAGCACACTCAGCCCTTACAGCGTCGTCACATTGAGCCATACAGTCTGCTTGGCGTCAAAATACAGTGTATTTTAAGCGTGGAGATGAATCAAAAAGAGCATCCCAGCGAATTTGCTTGGAACGCTCTCTCCATCTCTGCGTTGACTCAGTACTCAACCCTGCTTTTCTCACTTCTTAACGCTGACCGCCTTCACGGTTTCCGCGCGGCTGACGACGGCGGCATTGCCCGCGACCGCGTGAAAGAGCGCAAACAGGTTACTGGAATCGCTGTTGCGGAAACCGCCCAGCACGATGCCATGATCGAAATCAGTCGGGATCGGACACAGATCGATTACCGACCACGTTGCGTTGACAACTTTTTCGCCGTCCAACACGGGCGACAGCACCGCCGCTTTGACGATGTTTGTATCGATGTTGGGGGTGACGAAGGGCAGGTAAATCGATTCGCCCCAATTACTCGCCGTCGGTGCGAGCCGCCCCAAGGTTTGGATGGGATGCCCGTTGACGACGACATCACGCCACGCGCTCCACTTGACGCCATCAGCGCTGGCGGTGAAGGCGATATGATTGTCTTCACGTTTGGCAAAGACGAAGATCATGCGTCCGCCGGGTGCGACGAGTGTCGCGACAGCGGGCGATTTTTTCGTATACATATCACCTGGAATGACGCGCCAGGTCTCCCATGTTTTCGCATCGTGCTTATCGCTGGTGCGCGTCATGTAAATCTGACCATCGACCGGGTTGCGGCGAAACAAATACAGGTGCGTCTTACCATTCAGGCTCGCGCCAGTCGCCGCCAGCGGTTGGTCGGTGACGCCGCCGACTTCGTGCCACGCGGTCGCCTCACCAAGTTCGTAGCTGCTGTAGTAAATGCGTCCTTCGCCAGCCGTCTTAATGAACACGACAGGCGTTCCCCATGCTGTGCCGACGACAGGCGCGGCATCGGTGACTAAATCTTCGCGCGTTTTGAACAAGGGTTCCCAACGCAGATTCCACTTCCAGCGTGTTTCGCTGAACAGGTTGCCATCCTGCGGAATACCGATCCATACACGCCCACCGCGCTCGGATGCCGCCGTATCCTGAACACCCGGCTGGTTCTTCCCCGCGACAAACAGATACGGACACCCCAATACATTGGCAGCGCCAACGCCCGAATACACCATACCGACATCGGAAATAACATGCCAGTTCACCATGTTTTACACTCCCTAACACGCCGCAGCGTGTGACAACTTTGTTACGTAATGGCTTATTTAAGAAAAAACTTGATCTTATTCATAAGTGAAAACGAGGGTATTGTCAACACCCCTTAAGAGGTATTTCCTATACAGGCGGCTCGATTGCACGTTTTGACTGCGCGCGCTCGACGTTATACTATTTAGAAAAGAATAATCACGCAGCGAGGTGTGTCTAAGATGTCGTCATTTCAACTTGCCGAACTCAACAGCGCGCGTTTACGCGCACCGTTGGATGCTCCGATGATCAAAGATTTTGCCGATGGATTGGCGCGCATCAACGCCGTCGCAAAAGCCAGTCCAGGCTTTATCTGGCGGCTCAAAGATGACTCTGGCAACGCCACCGCGTTCAAGCCGTATGACGACCCGTTGATGGACACCCACAACTTAATTAAGTGTTTTTTTAAAGTATGAAATATTTGTGAATTTTATGTGATAAACTGAATAAAAGTCGCTAGAATACACCTAATCACGCAACCATACGTTTGAATAGAGTCGACAATGATCACACAGGATAACCATCTGACCCGGTGGCTGATTAAGGAACGGGTTTTAGTCGCCACTGTCTCGAATGAATATGAATCGGAAGACGCATTTGCAGGCATTCGTCAGGTGGGTGAATTTTTGAAAATGGGCGTCATGCCTGTCCATCTGATCGTCGATATGCGCGGGGTTCAAAAGTTCACGACGAACTTCCGCGAACCGATGCAAGCAATATCAGAAGCGCGATAGGGAACCCAGCTTGGCTGGACAATCCTCATCACTAAAAATTCACTGATCCAGTTTTTTGGCGCGATTATTGCCAACGTGCTCAAAGATCGGTTTGGCGTCGTCAGCACGCCCGAAGAGGCGATCATGCTTCTCAAGAAAATCGATGCTTCTTTGGTCGAACTCACGATAAAGTTCAGCGATTCCATCAGCGACGACAGCGCGACGGCATAATCATGCTTATATGATGGCGTCATCCAGATATTTTCTGGACGTAAGGACGAGTCTAAACTCGCCCTTATACGTTTTACCTACCCCAAATCGGGCGCTTCGTTTTCGTCGCGATGAATCGCTGGTGCCGCTGTACGCGCACCAGCACCACTTGCGGCGGGCGCAGCGGCTTTGCCATTACCGCTGAGCGCGGCTAAGCCATAATGCAGACGGATTTGATCTTCGATTTCTAAACGCATCGGCAAATTTTCGCTCAGGAATGTCTTAGCGTTCTCACGCCCCTGACCGATCAAGCCATCTTTATAACGGAAGAACGCGCCGCGCTTCTCGATGATGCCCAAATCGGCACCCAAATCGAGCACTTCGCCGCTTTTGCTGATGCCGCCTTCGAGAAACATGATGTCGAATTCAGCTTCGCGGAACGGCGGTGCGACCTTGTTCTTGGTCACACGCACGCGCGTGCGGTTGCCGACGACCTCGCCGCTTCCCTGCTTGATCGCTTCCAGCTTACGAATATCGAGGCGAATGGTCGCATAGAACTTGAGCGCGCGTCCGCCCGGCGTCGTTTCTGGCGAATTGTGGACGACGACGCCGTCAACGACATAGCAGTGATTGCCTTCAACTTCGATGTCGAAACGATGGGTCTTTTTTGACGGCGGTTTGCTGTAGATGTCGAGAATTGGCATTGGCACTGCAACAATACGTTCACATGGATCAGACTCGATTGCTTGAAACTGACCTCGATACTCAGGCATGAGTTTGTAATCCATTGATGGATGTACGTAACGCGCGATCCAAGCATGGAATTGGCTCACTGACTGTTTGTTGCCAAACACGATACGACCATTCGGGGTTGATTTTGCCTGAATACCACGCTCCGCAAACCATTCGACCATCATAGCGCGATCTTCAGCCGAGAAGTTATTGGTTGCAATTTCTGCCCGATAACGACGATTGTTGTCGAATGTGCCGTCATCCATGTACCAAATCGCTACAGCTAATGGACTCAAGCGATCCATAAATTCGCGGGTGACATGCTTTCCACCTTTACCCGTGTCTTTATAGATTAAATCTGCGATTTGTCGCAGTTCGTACATAGGTATACTGTCAAATGCGTGTCCACCACGAACATTGGTGCCACTGTGACCAATCAAGCCATCAAACAATGACTTTTTCCACATACAGTACGCATCTTGCACTGCGCCATGTGTAATGCGGAATTGAGCGCTATAGGGTTTGATTCGTCTAATATGACCGTCGCCCAACAGTGAGCCATAAATCACTTGCTCGTGAAGCGGAGTCAGATAATGGGAAACCGTCGTCATGACGTTATCGCCAATTGCCAGTTCACCAGCAGGACGATAACCTTGATCAGATAAGATCATGTGGTTTGGCGTTGCAGCAAAACTACGTTTCCCGTTTCCGTAATTTGATGCAACTTTGAACTGCAAAAATTCATCCGTACGACCGTTATCGAACCAATTGGCAATTTTACGCGCTTCAAATTCACCCGTTTTCGCGTTGTACGACAACACATCGACCTGCAATTTGTTGTTGACAATCTTGCCGATTTTCTCGGTTGAACCATCCGCTAAAACAACGCGCGTGTCATAGTGCATACAGCCATACATGACTCCAATCTTTTCGCGCAGTTGATTGGTGAACATGACCACCACATTCGACGCCTTGATCGCGCCGCCGAGTTTACGCAATGCCTGACTCATCAAACGCGCTTGCACGCCGACGAAACTGTCGCCCATTTCGCCTTCAATTTCGGCGCGCGGCACAGCCGCCGCCACCGAGTCGAACACGATCACATCGAGCGCGCCCGACCGTACCAGCGCTTCGGTGATCTCGAAAGCCTGTTCGCCTGTATCCGGCTGCGAAATATACAGTGTGTTCAAATCGACGCCGATGCGCGCCGCATATGTCGGGTCGAGCGCGTGTTCCATATCGATGAACGCCGCTAACCCGCCGCGTTTTTGCGCTTCGGCAATCACATGCAAGCACATCGTCGTCTTACCCGAACTTTCTGGTCCATAAATTTCCAATACACGTCCGCGCGGCACACCGCCAACGCCGAGCGCAATATCGATGGTCAGCGAGCCAGTGGGAATGGTTTCGACGTGCATATGCTGCGCATCGCCCAGACGCAAAATGCTGCCTTCGCCAAAACGTTTGGTAATATCCGCCATCGCTGTGTCGAGTGCTTTCTGGCGTGCTTCGTCGTGGAGCGTTGCTTGCGGCTGGATGATATGGTCGTTACGGGGTTCTTTTGTCTTGCGCGGCGGCATGGGTCTTATCCTTTTGCTCGTCAGAGCATGTGTTTCATTCTATTATAGGTCGAATCGGGAATGGTGCGATTATAGCACTCTTGTTCTAGAAATACAATGGCGGGCGACCTACAAGATCGCCCCTGCGAAAGACGATTGATGATGACGACTGCCCATTTTATGCACACCGCTAAAGTGCCGATTGTGCAAATTTATACCATGCAAACGCCGACCGAAGCACTGGCATGTATCGAGGCTGGCGCGGATTATATCGGGGTCACGCCGAGCGCGCGCGGGCTGCCAGGTGAGATTGATATCAACATGGCACAGGCTATTTTTAGCACCGTGTGGACTCGTGCCGTAAAAGTAGCGCTCACCGTCGAAACCGACCTGATACAAATTGCAGACATGATGCGCCCGCTCATCCCGGATGTGCTGCATTTATGCCCGCCGACCGAGACTTTTACGCCCGATCAAGTGCGCCAACTGCGCGCGCTGATTAACCCGCACACGCGCATCATGCACGCTGTCAGCGTCGCGGATCACAGCGCTATTGATGAGGCGCTGGCATTCGCGCCTGTCGTCGATTTTATCATCCTCGATACCAGCACGCCGACGATTGCAGGCATCGGCGCGAGTGGCAAAACGCACGATTGGAATATCAGCCGCGAAATCGTACAGCGCGTCAGCATTCCGGTGATTCTGGCAGGCGGTTTATCACCCGAAAATGTCGCCGCTGCGGTTCAAGCGGTACGCCCGTATGGAGTCGATTCGCTCACGCACACCAATCGTTATGTATCCGAGAACGTATTCGTCAAAGACATCGATAAAGTCCGCGCGTTTGCGGCGGCGGCGCGCGCGGTGGACGCATGACGCCCGCGATCGTGGTCATCGGCGACGCCAATGTCGATCTGGTCATTCGTTTGCCCGATACCGCCGCGGGCTCGCGTGATTTAACCCGCAGCGAGCCGCAGTTGTTCGGTGGCGGCACGGCGGCGAATACGGCGGTTGGGTTAGCGCGCTTGGGCAATCGCGTCCAGTTTGTCGGGTCGGTGGGCGACGACGGCTTTGGGCGTTGGATCGCTGCCGATCTGATGAGTGAAGGGATCGACACACGTGGGCTGGTCATGCTCAAAGACGCTTTTACGCCGCAGGTCATCGCGTTGATCCAGCCCGACGGCGAACGGCATTTGGTCGTATTTCCGCCGCGCGGTGGTGCAGATCAACAGCTTGAAATTGCGCACCTCGATCCCGGCATGATCCAGCACGCCGCGTGGCTGCATACATCGGGGATGGTGCTGCGTCATGCGCCCGCGCGCGACACGATTTTGCACACGATGCGACTGGCGCGGGCGGCGAAAATTCCGACCAGCATCGACTTGAATTTGCGGATCGAGTTGTGGGGTTACGATGACGCGATCAAGGCGACGATTGAAGCGGCGATCAGTCTTGCTGATGTGGTGTTCGGCAGTGGCGATGAAGAAATTATCCCCGTTGCGGGCGGCGGCACGGTCGAAGAAGCTGCCCACCGCTTGAGCGCTGGTCAGCGAACGGTTGTCGCGCGCTTGGGCAAAGACGGCGCGTTCGTAATTGACGTTGGTGGCAGTCTTTATCGTCAACCTGCGCCAAGCGTGACCGTCGTGGATACGCTCGGCGCGGGTGATGCCTTCAATGCCGGATTTATCTCGGCGCAAGTCGAGCAGTGCACGTATGCAGCGTCGCTTACGCACGGGATGCGCGTCGCCGCGTATAAGATCGCGCATGGCGGCGCGCGTGCGTTGCCCACTCGCACTGACCTCGACTTTTGACATCGTGCACGTCGCGGAGTGGTCTACTCCCAGTTTAATGGTTCTTGCGCACTTTGTGTACACAATCAAAACGATATTAACGTGACTCCCACTCCAGCAACATGATCAAGAAGGAATGGATTTTAATCATGATAAAACAACAATCGCTTTATGGTTTGGTTTTCGCATTAGCATTTACCATATTCATACTAGGTTCAAGCAATTATGCTATAGCACAGCAGGATTTGTCGCCGCTGCTAACATCTGACCTCGATTGGCATCCTGATGGCAATAGCGTTGCTGTAGGCTATGCTAGATGGGGAGAGCGCCAACATTTAGTTTCTTATGGCGAAGATACAGGTATTCCGCTGATTGATGTAACATCGAATCAAACTACTTTTTTTCAACGTGATTATGATGCTTGTACCCCATCGACCATAGATTTTAATGCGACTGATACTCAAATTGTCGTTACTTCTGGCAGTACGCTTGAAGCATGGGATTTAGTGACTGGGCAAAAAGTAGGTGGAATTTTTATGGAAACTGTTTTCCAGTCAGCAGCTTTCAGCCCGAACAGTATGAATGTAGTTGTTACTCGAATAGCTGATGTAAGCATACGTGACGCCACACTTATAGCCGGAAATAAGGTCTTTCTAAGACCACAAACGACTCCTAATACAAGTTTCATTTATAGCGCGTGGAGCGCTGATGGACAGAAAGTCGCAACAGCGGCGGCAGACGGATGGATTTACATATGGAGTACTGTAAATGCTCAACTTCTTACAACCTTTCAAGGACATACTGCGGCGGTCAAACGGCTGGCGTGGAATCCTGTTACGAATGTCATTGCGAGTGGTGATGACAATGGCGCGATCTGGTTGTGGGATGCGGCGACGGGGCAATCGATCCGTCAGCTAACAGGTCACACAGGGATTGTGTACGATGTCACATGGCATCCTGATGGACAAACGCTTGTCAGTGCTGGTGGCGACAATACGCTTCGCTCGTGGAATGCGGCGACTGGCGCGATGACGATTATTGACTCCGGACGCTTATTTTCGGCTGTCGCGTACAGCCCACATGGTTCACAGTTGGCTTACGGTGGGGAAATTGCCGATTTAGCGAACCTCAACGTCGAAATTGTTGAGATCAGCGCTACCCTAACCGCAACCTCTACAAATACCGCAACATTAACTTCCACATCAACTCAGACCCCAACTCGAACGCCGACCCTTACCCCCACCGCGACGCCGACGCCCGCCATCGGCACGATCCAGTTGAGCGGCGTTCCGGCGACGGTGCAGCTCAACGAGACGACGCGTGCATGGCTCACGTATACGTTCACGCTCAGTCAGCGCCCCGTGCCGACGACGGGATCATCGCACGCGGCGTTCCGGCTCAGCGTCACCGATCCAACGGGCATCATGGGCAGGTGTGACTTTCGGCGTAATCCACGGACGGGGTTCATCCTTCAAGCCTTCGATCCCCTCAGCGATGGATCGTTTGAGCCATAAACGCACCGTATTTTCATCGCAGCGCACCACTTCACGGATGAGGCTGGCTGTCCATCCCTTTTCAGCCGCCAGCCGCGCCACTTGCCCCTGCTGGCAACTTTCCGCCCTCATGATCCCATGGCTAAACAACGCCATATTTGCCTGTTGCCAGCTATTGAGACTCGGCAGATGGGCTGACAAAAGTTGTTCCCATTGATACAGCAGTGGATAGTTCATTATTCGTACCTGATTTGCTTGATTGCTAATCAGTTTGAATGACGAACTCCCCTTTTTTCAACCCCTTTTCAAAACATGTCCTCTCCTCAGCCCTCAGGGCAAGGGGAGTATGTCATACGGTCGCGCCACCTGGACGATAAGCTGAGCGTGGCGTGCATTTATGGCGCGCTCCGGGCAATGCGCGACGCGGGTATGCGTCCGGCGCAAGAGACGCACATCTTGATCGCCAATTACGAAGAGGTCGGGCATGGCGGCGCATCCGGCTGGACAAAACCACTGCGCGAACTGCTCGCGGTCGATATGGCGGCGCTCGGCGAAGGACAGACCAGTACCAAATATCACTGCACGATTTGGTCAGCCACTAAGCGCAACGGATGTAACGCAAAATCATTGTTTCATTCGCGCGCGTCTGAGTCCCACCCCTACTAATGACGCGCTTATCTCGTTTGGGTACACTCACGCTGAATTCTTTTTTTGGACGACCCACTAGGTCGCCCCTACAAAGTCGTCACGGGTGGGTCGATAACCCCGTCTAAAACCCTTTTAACTTTTAACTGTTCTTGACACACGGGAGCATACCGCGATGCGAGTGATCATTACGGGCGGCACAGGCTTGATCGGCAGCGCATTGACAAAGCGTTTGACGAAAGACGGGCATGAAGTGGTCGTGCTGACGCGCAACCCGGCGAAAGTGACCGACCTGCCGAGCGGCGCGCGTGCTGTCGCATGGGATGCCACGACCAGCAAGGGTTGGGAATCGGAGATTGATGGTGCGGGCGCGGTCGTCAATTTGGCGGGCGAAAGTATCGCGGGCGACGGCTTTTTGCCAAGCCGTTGGTCGCCTGCCCGTAAGGATCGCATCCTGAATAGCCGTGTCAACGCGGGTAAAGCGGTCACCGAAGCCTTTAGCCGTGCCCAAAACAAACCGTCGGTCTTGATCCAGTCGTCCGCTGTCGGCTATTACGGCACACAAGACGAAACCAATCAACCACCACTCACTGAAAGTGCCCCCGCTGGAACCGATTTCCTCGCAGATGTGTGCGTGAAGTGGGAAGCATCGACGGCTGCGGTCGAAGCGATGGGTGTGCGCCGCGCGATTATTCGCACCGGGATTGTGCTGTCCTTTGAAGGCGGCACGCTGCCCTTGTTAGCGCTGCCCTATCAGTTTTTCGGCGGCGGTCCCATTGGGTCGGGCAAACAGCCGTTCCCATGGATTCATATCGATGATGAAGTCGCGGCGATCTGTCACTTGATCGAAACGCCAACAGCTAACGGCGCCTTTAACCTGAGCGCGCCAGGGGTGCTGACCAATAACGAGTTCGGTAAAGTCTTGGGCAAGGTGATCGGGCGTCCGCATTATTTGCCCGCGCCAGGTTTCGCGTTCAAGTTAGGGTTTGGTGAGCTGGCGGATGCGCTGCTGCTGCGTGGTCAGCGTGCTGTGCCAGAACGACTGCCAACAGTAGGATACACATTCCATTACCCCGATGCGGAGTCGGCGCTGAAGGCGCTGTATTAAGGCATCGAACGCGCTGGTTTGAAAAAAGAAGAAGTAAAAATGCTTCCTCTGGAGAATTTTACGTCGTATTAATATCTCGCCTTACGCAGATTGCCCTCATCCTAAGTCCTTCTCCCTCACAGAGAAGGACTTCCCCTACCGCGAAGGTTTTTCATCCCTCGCCTTGAGGGAGAGGGGAGAGGTCTTGCTCTCCTGATCACCGCCAAAGCCAAGAGCTATGCCGGATTCATGACGTGCGCTAGATCAGCGCATTGAGGAAAATCGATCTGTTGGAGTAAATTGAGGGAGAAACTAGTGTATAAATGTTCGCTTTGTGACCTGTGCTTCCCGCACTGCGTATCAAAAAACGCCACTCAAAGCGAGTGGCGTTTTTGTTTTAACCGCCCTGCGACTCCGCTGACGCGGAGGTAGCGCAAGGGGCTTTGCCCCCTGCACCCCCAGAAATCAACACCCAGAGTCCAGAATTCAGTGATCAGAAAACAGGGCTATCCTTCGCTGCGCTGCTCCGCAGCGACACGCTCAGGAAGAGCGAGCGCACCGAAAACCGACGCTGAGGTACCTGCTGACGGGATTGAGCCTGACACGATTTCCAGCGCGGAGGCTGTCAGTCCCGCCGTCGTTCCACGAGCCGCCACGCAGCACACGCAGAACATACGTTCTATTGCCAGTCTCCGCCTCCCGATCTTCGGTGCTGTCATAGGGCAGAACCAAGGAACTCACCCACTCCCACACATTCCCGCTCATATCGAGCGCCCCCACCCACGACGCTCCTGCTATAAGGTTGCCCACAGGCGCAGTCTGTCTGTCTGAATTTCCGCTCCAGACGGTATTGTTCTCTTTCCACGTGTTTCCCCAGGGATAGACGCGGTTATCCGGTCCGCGTGCCGCATATTCCCATTCGGATTCGGTCGGCAGGCGCGCGCCGCGCAGCGCGCAGAAGTCGCGCGCTTCAAACCACGTAATCTGCTCAACTGGACGCTGATCGCCGTCGAAGTAGTTTGCGTTCGCCTTCACCCCGCCCAAGCGCTCGAAATCTGCCTGCGTGACTTCGGTCTGATCGATCCAGAACGGCTGATCGAAACAGACTTCATGCTGAGGTGATTCGTTCAGAAACCAGTCTGTTCCATACTCAGTGTTCAGTCGTGCGATTTCGTCGTCTGGGGTTCCCATCATAAAGCATCCCGCCGGGACGAGCACCATCGTCACGCCGTCGAATTCCTGCGCCACGACGCTGCTCATCAATGCCTGCTGCGTTGCCTGTATCCCCGCCTGCTGCGTTGCCGTTAGTGCGGTATTGATCTGCGCGTTCACCGTGGCTTCAAACCCTGCCGTAGCCGTCAACGCCCGGCTGAATGCCGCCTCAACGGTGCGCGTTAGGGCGATCTGCTGCTGTGCCTGCGCGGTTTGCTGAATGCGCTGCTGCTGTGCCTGCGCGGTTTGCTGAATGCGCTGCTGCACAACGGCGTCAATGGTTTGCTGCTGCTCCGTTGGGTTCAACTGTACTCTCTGACTCCCCGACGCCAGCAACCCGACGCTCGTCAACAGTGAAAGCATGACGACACCGGTCAACAGGGCTAGGAAAAGCGTGCGTTTCTGGTTCATGGTTCCCCCGTAAGTCGGTGTTCGTGTCACCTCAATCCGTGATTCACTGAGATTGAGAACAAGCCCGGCTCGTGGCAATTTGCAAACCACAAATCTTCGCTTCATATCAGTAGTCCTTTTAGTGAAGAATATTATTGAGTTATCTCGCAAACGGCGACAGAAAATCCTGGCACTGTTTGCAGACAGCGGGGGTCAAGAGTATCGATCCTTTGAAACCACGACCCAATTGGTTGAAGGCCACCTCTTATTTTTAGCAACGCATAGTTATCGATAAAGTCAGGTTGTGAAAACAATGCGATATCTTCTGCGCTATTGGAAGATATCGCATTGTCTCCATTCACAAGGAGACTAACTGTATTTAGGTTCGTCTCGATAAAGGTGGGCTGTTGTTCAAGCCAGTAATCCAGTGAATTCCGATATTCCACACCATTACGTCCATGATCTCTCTGTCCCTCATGCGCAATATATACGTTGTTCAGTCCTATTCTGTCGATTGTGAAGAAGTTCGTATAGTATGGAACGTAACCAGCTCTGAACAATGCGATCGAAGCATTTTGTGGTGCATATTCCTTCAACTAGAGACAAAAGGCGCAATGCGGTTCCGAAATTGATGCTAGTGTAGGTTCTAGTCCAAGTGGAGAAATTTCAATTATATCATCAAGTAGTTTCGATTGATCCAAGGTCTCAAGACTTCCCAATATGTGGAAAAATACTACAACAACAGCAAGTATGTTGCGAGACACTCGATTATTCGTTGTAAGTTCGAAAACATGGGCGATGGAATACGCAGCCAATAGCGCTATGAGCGGGATACTTGGAACAAGAAATCTTGCATAAGGAAGTACATCACCTCCGCTATAAAGTACAAAGCCGAGTCGAAGGGAAAGTAGTATTAATGCCAATCTGATTATAGGATTACGAAGGGCTTGTCGATTAAGAAAGGGTAATGCAAAGGCAAAAAGCATCGGCACAAGCATCCATCCTGAGATGCTTGATAGGAGATATCTTATTCCGTTCACAATTCGAACCCACAATTCGAGCCCGTCTAGCTTCGCATAATAAGTGTTTGGGAAGACATAGCCAAAGTAATCGTATCTCCACAGAAAATAGGGAAAATATACAAAGAGAATTGGCGCTATAATTATCGCGAATCGCGTGAGAAGATGTCTGAGATGTCGCGGTTTTTCAGCCAACCATTCTGTAATCTCAAAAGCAAACAGCCCTAGTACTGCTATGGCTCCATCCGTACGATCAAGCAGCAGTAGAGTTAATATTGCTCCATAAGCAACAGCTCGTGCATTCTTATTCTTAATTGTACTTCGTGAATACACCAAAGCCATAATCAGAAAGCCAGTAAGAGGAGTTTCGAGACCGGCAAGTGACCAGATAGCATAAGGCATGATTAGCGAAAGAATAGTGACTGGCAGCCAGCCAGATGTTTGACTTATGTCCTTATTCACTATTTTTTGAAAGGATTTGTGAAGCAGGATCCCTGTGGCAAATACCAAAGGTATCGAGACAATCGTTGTGACAATGATAGGTGGAATCTTAACTGACAGACCGAAGGCGACTATTATCATCCAGAGGAAATTTGTATAGCCTTCAACATGCTCACCTCCTGGGTTATATACGATCCCATACCCTTCAACCAGATTTCGCGAGTATCTAAATGTGATCCATGGATCATCTGCAGGATATGTTCCTAAGAAATAGTAACAAACCAGACCAAGGATCAAGAAAGGCATTGTTATATTCAATGCCTTTAGCAATATAATTGCTGTGACTTGTTTTTTTTCCACTATCTATTTTGGTTGTTGATTCGGGATTTAACATGTTTTCTCCACAAACAGCCAGGGTAATCGCTTGTAACTACTCAGGTAGGGCAGGAATGAAGGGGGTGCGATCCTGAACGCGGGTACGGTGGCGCTCGACGGCGTGACCATCTGCTGCACCGCCCGCTGGATCGTCGCTTCACTGGGGGCTTGTCCCAGCAGGTCTTGAAACCATTCTTGGATACGTCCCAACGGCAGCAGGTGATAACTGTGCAGGTAGACCGCCTGCGCCAGCAAGCGAGGTCCATACTGGGTCGGTGCCGTGACCCCCGCCGGGAATGTGGCGCGCTGCCGCTGTCCACACCCTGGACACGCCTTCACCTCAGCCCGATGTTCCGTCACCTGCAACCGGACTGGCGGCAGGTCAAACACCTGTCGTTTCACCTGTCCCACCGTTGCCACCTCGCTCAGATCCTGTTGGCAGCGGTGGCAGGTGGTCAAACTGTGGCATACCACCGCGTCGGGCAGCGCCACCATTTCCAATGTCTCGCCCTCATGCCCCACCTGCCCGCCGGTTTTTCGCTGCCCCTTCTCTCGACGGCTCTTCGGCGCGGGTTTCTTCAGTCCATCGCTGCTGGGCGGCTTGCTGCTGTTGGTGCTATTCTTTGCTATCTGTCTTTCCAGCTTCTCCGCCTGCGCCTGCAGCAGTTTGACTTGCGCCTGCAGCGCCTCAATCTGCTGAGCTTGCTGACCAATGAGCGCGATGAGCGCTTCACGGCTGATCTGGTCGAGGGAAACGGGATGCTTGTTCATCCTACTACTATACCCTTTTTTCTTTTTGCTTCACCTACCTGAGTAGTTACCATACCATCAAATATCACAATGAGTTCATAAAGGTGCAGGATATGTCTGTAGAGACGAAGCACGTGTCACGCGACTTTGGACTTGAAGTCTCGGTGGGTTATACGCATCGAGCTGATCGGTTATCAATTTGCGGTCATCGGATAATCTCTATCGTTTGGCATTCTCAAGCGGTGCTGATGCAGGGCTATACTTTCTTATCGTCTTTCCTAATGTTGAAGCATAATGCTTCACTGTGCCACCCATCCACCCATCACACAAACACAATCCTAACGTCACCAGCGAGCGCCACTACCCGCACGCGCTCTCTGCACAACCTCCCACAAACCCTTTGCCAACAAACTCCGCGCACCCCTTTTTTCGGAAGTAAGTGGAAGTGTTTTGACCGAAGCCTTACCGCACATGTGCGCTATCCGGCATCATCACTCCGCCTCAAGGTTTGTCGCGGCGACCCACCGGGTTGCCCACATCCCACCCGTACCGACCACCTCTCACCAATGGTTCGTCTGCCATATGGTCTGCCCGCCTGGAATGTGGTACAAACGAAAGGATACGTTTACCCCTTCTCCGTTCGTTCGATACAGGTTATCCATGACCCAGCAAAAACGAAAATTCGGCTTTGAAACGCGGATGCTGCACGCCGGACACATCCCCGACCCGGTGACGGGTGCGCGCGCCGTGCCGATCTATCAAACCACGTCGTATGTGTTTGAAGACACCGACAAAGCCGCACAGCTTTTTGAACTCAAGCAGTACGGCAATATCTATACGCGCATCAACAACCCAACCAACGCCGTCTTTGAAGAACGGATCGCATCGCTCGAAAACGCGACCGGCGCGGTGGCGACCGCGAGCGGTATGGCGGCGCAGTTCGCGGTGATGATGACTCTGTTACAGGCGGGCGACGAACTCGTGTCGTCATCGCATTTGTACGGCGGGACAAAAACACAGTTCACGCACACGCTCAAAAAATTGGGTGTCAACGTGCATTTTGTCGACCCAAACAATTTTGAGGCATGGCAAGCGGCGATCACGCCGAAAACGCGCGCGCTGTACGGCGAGACCATCGGCAATCCGCAGGGCAGTGTCCTGGACATCGAACCGTTGGCGGCGCTCGCCCATTCGCACAACATCCCGTTGATCATGGATAGCACGTTCGCCACGCCGTATCTGTGCCGCCCGATGGATTGGGGCGCGGACATCGTGACGCACTCCGCGACCAAGTTCATCGGTGGACACGGCAGCAGTATCGGCGGTGTCGTCCTCGATTCGGGCAAGTTCGATTTCAGCACGTTCCCAACGATTGCCGACCCCGACCCGGCGTATCACGATTTGCGCTTTTACGAAACCTTCGGGCATTACGGCTTCTTGATGAAAACGCGCGCCGTCACCCTGCGCGATACAGGCGCGGCGCTGTCGCCGTTCAATGCATTTTTACTGATACAAGGGCTTGAAACGCTGTCGATCCGTATGGATCGACATGTGGAGAATGCACTCGCCGTCGCGCAGTATTTACAAGCGCATCCTAAAGTCGGATGGGTCGCTTACGCAGGATTGCCCGATAGTCCGTATCACGCGCTGGCGCAAAAATACACGCCAAAAGGATCGGGCGCCGTATTTACCTTCGGACTGAAAGCGAGTAACGAGCGACTAGCGGGTAAGACGTTTATCGAGTCGCTGCATCTGTTTTCACATCTCGCCAATGTCGGGGATGCGCGCAGTCTGGTCATTCACCCGGCAAGCACGACACACCAGCAGTTGAGCGACGCCGAACTGCAAGAAGCGGGCATTAGCGCGGGCATGATTCGCTTATCGATTGGTTTAGAGACGACGGAGGATTTGTTATGGGATTTGGATCAAGCCTTGCAGGCGACATCGGCATGAACACCGCGCTGACCGACGAGCAGCGCGCGCTCTATATGGACCCCGGCGTGATCCGCACGGTATTGGCGACGAGCAAAACGATTGCGATCGTCGGGCTCTCGCCCAAGCCAGAACGACCGAGTTATTTTGTCGGCTCGTATTTGAAAAGCGAAGGCTACACGGTCGTGCCGGTCAACCCGCGCGCCGACGAGATTTTGGGCGAGAAAAGTTATCCTGATCTGCTCAGCATCCCGTTTCCGGTCGATATGGTCGATGTCTTTCGTCAGCCCGACGAATGCGTCGAAGTCGCCAGACAAGCGGTACAGATCAAGGCGAAAACGTTGTGGCTGCAACTGCGCGTGATCAACTTTGAGGCGGCACAAATCGCCGCCGATGGCGGGCTGCATGTGGTCATGGATCGGTGCGTCAAGATTGAACACGGGCGTTACAGCGGCTCATTGCATTGGGTTGGTATGAACACCGAAATCATCAGCGCGCGGCGTGGTGGTCGGTATTTTTGACCTCACCCCCCTAACCCCTGTTCCACGTGGAACAGGGGTTAGGGGGGTGTGTACACCAATGCCAAGCCGAACAGATAGATTGCGAAACCCAAAATACGGCGATGGTTCACGTTATTGTCTTCGCGTCAGTTATAGCGGTTTGGGCGGAATGATGCACAAAAACGCGAATGGCTCGTCGGTGAGGTTTTCGAACTGATGGCGCTCCATGCTCGGTATGTAGACGATGTCGCCCGTCGAAACCTCGTCGAATGTGTCGCCCATCATGACGCGCGCCTTGCCGTACATGACCATGACGCCGTGATCGTGCGGGTGTTCATCGAGGCTGCTCAGTCCGCGCGGGGGAATCGTGAAATAGCGGACTTCAAAATTGTGCGCCCCGTCGGCATGACCAATCAAGACCTGTTTGGTCGCGGCGTTGCTGTTGTACTCATACACATCGACGCCATTCCATTGTGGGGTCGCGCCGTCGCCTTGTTTTTTGTGGATGATGCCCATAAGAATTTTCTCTCCTTCAATTCATGCCTATCATAGCAAAAGACGCGCTCATGATTACAGGCATTATATCCAACTCGCTATTCCTGTTCGTCGTATTCTTGCTCATAGCAGGGTAGACACGGCAGGGTGTACAAACCAAGCGCACGGGCATTGCACCCACATAGCGCACCTGTGCGGTAAGGCTTCGGTCAAGATACTTCCACTTACTTCCGAAAAAAGGGACGCGCGCGATTTGTTGGAAATTGGTTTGGGCGTGGTTAGGACAGTTTTACTTGACCTCACCTTACGCAGATTGCCCGCATCCTAAATCGTTGTCGCTGAGGGAGTAGGACTTGCGCTAGCGCGACGGTTTTTCACCCCCTCGTCCTGAGTACAAGGCGGGACACTTTTACTAAACTTCACCCCGCACGCGAGGGCGTGCCGCCCGTCTCTTTGGGGAGCGGGCAATCGTCGAGCAGTTCTCCCGTCTCCGCACGGTATAGGGGTGACGGGGTTTAGACAGGGGCGGCCCAGACTTTGAGGGTGTTATCCGACGACGCGCTGATGATCATGTGCAGGGTAATCGCTTCAAAATTTCTGGGAGTTCATCAAGGGTCAAGAATGCTCGTAGGGGCGGGGCAATGTCCCCTCCCGCCATAAAAAGGCATGGGCGATCCCATGGGGTCGCCCCTACACGCCCGCTCTGACCTCGATATAAAGTTACGCTGATTTTGATGCGATTGCCCTGTAGTCATGTACGTATCGGCGGAGAAAGTGGTATACGAAGTGCTATAATTTATGCGCTTCAGCCAACGATTGTCCTTATATCAATGAGCAACCAGGCGCATGAATCGACAACTCCACGTTTCTGACCGAATCCGCATTTTTGCCGCAGCATTCAGCGTACGCACGCTGATTCTGCTGATGGTGATGGCATCGGGCGTTTCGATCTTGAGTTGGGACGCGGATAGCTGGGAATTTCTGGGTATGACCGCCGCGATCAATCAAGGCGATTGGGGCTTTTACATGTTCGGACTGCGCACGCCGGGTTTTCCGCTGTTGTTGAGCGGATTTTCGCGCGCGTTCGATCTGGCAATGCCACAAATGGTCGCCTGGCTGCCGTTCCAAATTGCGTTGAGCGCGTTGAGTTCGGTACTGGCGGCGGATATTGTTGTACGCCTGACCGGACGACGTGGGCTGGCGTTCGTCGCCGGACTCATGCTTGCATTCGACCCGATCATGCTCAGCGCCGATGTGCCGCTGCTTTCGGAGGCATTGTTCATTCCGGTGCTGGTTTTCGCACAATGGTGTTTGCTGCGGTGGCTGGATAAACGTCGTCTGCGCGATTTCGTCGGCTGTGCGTTGGGATTGCAAATCGCGGTACTGACGCGTCCAAGCGCACAATTTTTGATCGTCATCCTGATCGCGGTCGTGCTGTTGTATGATCGCCGTTTGTGGCGCTGGGCATTGATCCTAATAGCAGCGTTCGCGCTACCGATCGTGGCGTGGACGGCGCGCAACCAGTATTACTACGGCATCGCAACCTATTCGACGGCAGGCATTTACAACCTGCTCTTCTATAAAGATGTTTCGACCGATTCGCTTGTCACCGGGCGCACACCCGACGAAGCCGCATGGGCATTCGCGCTGGAAGTGGAGACGCGCGCGGGTGACCCAAATCGGCTTGACCGCCGTTATTTCCCAGTTGGCAACTATGATTATCTTTATGTATCGGATGCAGTACGCTGGCAAGCGATGAGCGATCTGGCGGTCGAAAAGTTCGTCGAATTTCATGCCTGGAACGTCGTCAAAATGCCGTATCACCTGCTCCAGTTGTTCACCGAAAGCAAAACGATGACGCTGTTCATCCCGCTCAACGTGCAGCGCGTGATCGCGGTCGTCATGCTGACGTTGTTCGGCGTCGGTGTGCTCAACTGGTGCGTTGGTCGCAGACCGTTGTGGCAAAAGGTACTGGTCGTGGGCGTACCGTTTTATTTCATCGCCAGTTCGGTCGTGCTGTTGGCGCTGCCGGATACGCGCTATATGGCACAGTTCGCACCCTATTGGGCGTTGTTGGTGGTTTTAGGCGGGGATGTGCTGCGGCGGCGCTTGCTCAAGCCACAACCATAAAGTTACCGCTCAACCAGCCAGATCGCCAGCACTTCTTGCTAGATTTCGTTGGCGCGGGTATCGGCGTCCGCTGCTGCTGCTGCGACATCTATGCCCGTACTAAGGTGACGGGGTTTAGACAGGGGCGACCCAGCGCAGCCAATAGATGGCGCCGACGTTACTCCCGGCGACGAGATGGACGCCGTCGGGCGACCAGGCACAGGTTAGGAGCGGCGTATCGGCATAAAAGGTGGTCATGCACACGCCCGTCTCCGCATCCCACACTTTAAGCGTCTCGTCAAACGACGCACTGAGGATCTGTCGCCCGTCCGGGCTGAACGCTGCACCCCTCACCCAACTCGTATGCCCGGTCAGGGTTAGCCGTTCTACCCCGGTGTCGGCATCCCACAGCCTGACCGTCTCATCATTCGACGCGCTGACCACCTGCCGCCCGTTCGGGCTGAACGCCGCGCTGTTGACCCAATGTGTGTTTCCAGTCAGCGCCCGTATTTCCTCGCCTGTGGCTGCATCCCACAGCTTGAGTGTGTGATCCCGGGACGCGCTGACGATCATGTGTCCATTGAGCGAAAAGGAGGCGCTCTTGACCTCATTTATGTGCCCGGTGAGGGTGCGGATGAGCGCGGGATGGGCAGCGGTTCAACTGCCTCACAAACGGATTGTAAGTCTGGCAAATGATGGAGTCGGGCGTGAAGCGTAAGTAATGTGTCGCGTTCATCGGCACAGCGCGCCAATATATGCGCCAAATTGCGGTAATTGCGCGTGAGCAGTTCGAGCGCGGGCGTGGTTGTCTCTCGCTTCGCGGCGTCGAGCAAATCGGCTTCGGCGGCCGCCGTGCCGCGCACGCTGGTTTTGCGCGCCAGATAATGTAAATCGAGCACGGTCGTGATCAAGTCGTCGCCGCGCTCCGCTTCGATCAAATGATAGGCGAGGTGATCCCATAGATATGGCTCGTCGAGCGGCAGATCGCGCCAAGCGGAGCGCGCATACGCATCGAGAAAATCGGCATTGGTGGCGCGCAGCGCGTCCGCGCCGCCGATGATCTGTTCGCGCAAGTACAGGCGGATGATGTCGTGCAGTTGGATGGTGCGCGCCGTCAGATCGTAGCGCAGCAGCAGCGATAAGCGGTTGAGCGCGGCGCAGCCGTCTTCGACATCCAAATCATCGCAACGCCAGGCTTTTTCCAGCGCGCGAAATGGGATGGACGCATCTTCGGGGAAGATCGCCAAGCGCGCCAGCCATGTTTGCTGTTGGGGATTGAGCAGTTCAATACTCAAGCGCAAGGTCGCATCGACGGCGCGATGACGGTCATCGGAATTATCGATTTGGATCGCCCGTGTGATGCCGCGTTTTTCCAGCGCGCGCTTCAAATAATCGAGCGCGTTGGAAAGTGTCTCGCTCGCGCGGATGCGTTCACGGAGCGCGCCGTTCGCCAGCGTGAGCAGCAGCGCGTATTCGCCCAAACGTTGTGCGAGCAGGACAAAATCGGCGGTGTGTACGGCACGGTCGTCGGCGCTAAACTCATAGGCGATCAGATCGGCGGCTTCGGCGCTGGTCATGCTCGCCACCGTCACGCGCGCGGCTGCGGGTGGCAGTACATCGTCGTTGCGCGTGGTGATTAAGCGCGCAACGCGGGCGCCGCCTTGCAAAAACGGCTTCAGATGTTCGCGCTTCCACACATCGTCGATGACGAGCAAAATGTCGCGGTCTGCCATGAGTTCGCGCAAGCGGGTTTTCGCCAGTTCGACATCGAGATCGGCGCGTTGTCCGCCGCTCAGCTCTTCCACCAAGATATTGAGCTTGGCACGCACGGTATCATAGGTGGCGTTTTCGCCCAATGTCACCCACAAAATGCCATCGCTGTACGCGCTCTGGGTGCGCTCGTCATGGCAGATAGCGCGTGCGAGCGTGGTTTTGCCATAACCGCCCGCGCCTCTCAGCGCCAGCGTCCCCGTGATGGCGCGCGGATTTTTTTGGTCTTTATCGAGCAGCAGATCGATAAGCTGATTGAATTGGGCATCGCGCTGCACATAAATCCCCAAATCATCGACCATGAATGGGGCGTGCGCGGTGACACACGGCGTATAAATTTTACCGAGCAAGCCTTTCCATGCTTCGTGGTGGGCAGGCGATGTGAAGGCGTCATGCGTCGGTGAGTAACCGAGATGCGCGAACTGGGCTTTGGACATCCAGCGCGGGATCGTTTGCAAATCGAGATCGGGCGATGCTTTGACCGGGATCACACACACGCCGATGCGCCGCGCGTAACGCCATTCCTTGATCACGGTTTCGCGGTCGAACGCCGCCGGGGTGATGATCATGATCACATAATTGACATGGTCGATGGCGTCGGTGATCTTTTTCCACCAGTCATCACCGACGGCGCGCGGCAGTTGAATCACATCCTGCCATACAAACACGCCTTCTTGTTCAAGTGCGGCGCGCAGCCCTTGCGCGAAGCTGGTTCCGTCTTGGGTGGCGTAGCTGATGAATACGCCGTTGCGCGTCGAATTATCCGCCATGGTCGTTCCGTTATGATTGTGGGGTGTAAGCGTTGAATATTATTGTAACGTGGCATATGACAAAAGACGACACAGACAGCACATCAAGCGCCGCTTGACTGTGCTTGACCGCCAACCCCCCTTCGAAGTCGGAGAGGGGCGGCAGGCGAAGCGTGGTGGAGATTAGCCAGCCAGATCAGCCAGCACTTCCTGGTAAATTTCGTTGGCGCGCAGTTCGGCGTCCGCTGCTGCTTCTGCGACATCCATGCCGTTGATGGTGATGTTGGTGTAGAGTTCAGCCGTAATCGCGCTGATTTCGTTGGCGCGTGGGTGCGCGGGCGAGTTGATCAAGCGGACATCGCCGCCGCTCAACACATCGGCGAAGCTCGCGTACTGCGGATTGGCGGTGTAGAACTCACTCGCCGCGACGGTTTCGCGCGTCGTGGTATTGTACGGTTGATACTGAGCGCCTTCGGTCCAAATCTGCTGCGCTTCGGGGTTGGTCGCCCAGAACTTGATAAAGAGCCACGAGGCGAGATTTTGTTCTGGCGTGCCGGTGAAAATCGAGACACCACGCAAGAAACCGACAATCGAACGCGCCCCTTCGGTGTACGGCACGGTCGTGTTGATCCATTCAATTTCGAGACCGGCGTCGTCCATTGGCTGCTGAATGAACGGCACACCAACGCTGCTGCCCACGGCAAACGGATTCAAACCGAGCGAGAATTCACCTGTGTTGGCGAACGCGCCGCCTTCGGGGAAGTAGGCGCAATCATCGTTGTACAGGTCTTGCAGGAACTGGAGCGCGGCAATCGCGTTTTCGTTGGTGAAGTTGTAGGCGTCGGCGGCTTCATCGAAGATGTAACCGTCGTTGGAGAACACGAAGCTGTACAGTTCATCGGCGCTGCCACGGAATGCGAAACCGCGCACGTCGCCGCCATTGGCGGTGGTGAGTTCGTTCGCCGCGCATGCTGCCGCACGGAACTGCTCGAAGGTTTCGGGCGCGCCTTCAAAATCGATGGCGCCTGCTGCACGCAGTTCGTTCAACATCGATAGGTTGACCGACATGACATTGGCGGAAACGCCAACGGGCCACGCCAACAACTGACCATCGAACGGCGCAATTGCCGGGCGGTTGGTATCGACGAGCGCGAAATCGAGCTGTGCGGTTTCTTCTTCGGTGAAACCCCATTCTGGCGAGTCGAGATACGCATCGAGCGGCGTCAGGACGTCATCAAGATACCAGCCTTGCGCGCTGCTCACGAACGCATTGCCAGCAATGTTTGGCACTTCGCCCGTGGTGATCGCGGCGCTGAGTGCGTCGGGCAGGGCTGCGCCCGCGCCAAACTTTTGTTGTTCGACGGTGATGCTATACTCGTTCGATTCATTGAACAGGGCGACGATTTGATCCATCGCCGCTTCTTGTGTCCCCGCCCACTCGTTCCAGTAGGTCACAGCCTGCCCGGTTGGATCCACGCCAGCCAGCACGTCTTCTTGCGCTAATAACGGACTGACCGCCATCACGCCCAAGACGAGCAACATCAGAACGAACAACATACGCTTGTGCATAGACACTTCTCCTTGAATAGAAACTCCACACAAAACCACGCCTGATGACCATCGCCCTCGCAGTCATCAGGACAACACACACGACGCGGCATAACCGCGCCATGAGAGGGATCGCTTATGGGGTCAGCCTTTGACGCCGCCCGAATAAATGCCCGCCGTGAACTGCTTTTGCGTCAGGAAATAGACGATGAGCAGCGGGATGATCATGATGACCGATGCCGCCATTTGCAGATGAAATTCATCGCCCGCGTCGGTTTGCACGAACTTGGTCAGCCCGAACGCGACGGGTCGCCACTCGTCGGTGTTGACGACCAGGAGCGGCCACACCAGCGAGTTCCAAGAGCCGATGAAGGCGAAGGTGACAATCGTCATGATCGGCGCGCGCGAGAGCGGAATGGCGATATAACGGAGAAACGTGAGGTGCGTCGCGCCATCGATGCGCGCGGCATCCCACAGATCGTTGGGAATTTGCGCGAAGAACTGGCGCAGCAGAAAGATCGTGAATGCCGACGCCATGAACGGGATTGTCAGCGATTGCCAGTTATTCAACCACGCGCCGCCGGGTCCAAAAATACTCTCGCTCAAGCGGCTGATCCACACGACGGTGAGCAGATTCGGGATGAGCGTGACAATATCGGGAATCATGAGGGTGGCGAGAAAGAGCGCGAAAATCACGTTGCGCCCCCAGAAACGCATCCGCGCGAACGCATACGCCGCTGGGATGCAGAACAGGAGCAAGCCTGTGATGGTGATCGCGGTGATGCGCACGCTGTTCCACATAAAGCGCGAAAACTGTGCGGTATCCCATGCCGTCGCGTAATTTTGCCAGATCGGGGTCGCGGGGATAAAACGTCCGGCGATGACCTCGAAGTTGTTCATCAACGACCAACTAAGCATCCATATGAACGGGAGCAAACACAATAAGCCGCCCGCGATCAAAATCAGATAGGTGAGCGCTTTCGTCGTTGGGAACGGCTTGCTCTGCTTGATGGGTTGGATCGTGGTTGCAGCCGCCGTCGAAATACGAATGGTATCAGCCATAGAACACCTTGCGCCCTGCAACACGGTTTTGCAGCACCGTCAAAACGAGAATGACACCGAACAGTACGAATGCCAGCGCCGAGCCATACCCAAAATTCGGGCTGTCGCGCTGAATTTCGTTGAAGATGTAGATATTGAGCGTATCGACCGCCTGATACCCGCCCGGTTTACGCAGCAGGAAAATTTGCGTGAAGGTTTGAAACGTACCGATGGTGGAGACGAGCAGCAGAAAAAATGTCGTCGGCGACAACAGCGGCAGTGTGATAAACCGGAATTGATGCCAGCCGTTGGCGCCATCGATGCGTGCTGCTTCGTACAGGTCGTTTTCGATGCCACCCAAGCCCGCCAAAAAAATCACGGCGCTGTATCCCGCGTAAATCCACACGTTGAACAGAATGATGACCAGCAGTGCTAAACCGGGACCCGCGAGAAAATCAGGGATGCCGTCGCCAAGTATCAGCGTGAAAATGCCGCGCGATTCGCGCAGCCAGTTTTGCGGCTCAATACTCAAAGCCCGCAGCAGTTGGTTGATGGGTGAGGATGGATTATGCGAAAACAGCAGCGAAAACACGACCGAGGTTGCGACGAACGGCGTCACATACGGCAGGAAAAACACGACGCGGAACAGCGATTTGCCTTTGAGGTTCTGGAACAACAAGACCGCCAGCGCCAGCCCCAGGCTGATTTGCAGCGGCACCGAGAACAACGTGAACATGAACGTGACGTTGAACGAGCGCAGCACACTTTGATCGGCGTCGGCAAACGCGGCGGGCAGCTCGCGGATTAAGGTGACCGCGCCGACAACGAGCAGGATCACTGCCAGCACGCGCAAGATAAAGGTGCGACTGCCCGCTGCGTGGTTATGCAATGTGCGCTGCCACAGCCATAAAGCGATGCCGACCAAGCCTGTCCCCGCACCGATGATTAAGACCTGCGTCCAGATCGGCATTTCGACGCCCGCAGCCAGCGACGCGGCGATCGAGGTACTAGTTAACCTTCGAAATAGCGGTGAATGAGTTAAAATAGCAGACATGATAATGCGCTATAGCTACCTCAATTCCTATCCAAATGTCTTTGTGAAAATGACTGGACTGCGCGTTGCTGAATTTGACGCGTTGGTCAGTGACGTTTTGCCAGCCTTCAACGAGGCTGAAATCCAGCGGTTGAGTCGTCCGAACCGCCAGCGTGAGATCGGCGGTGGACGCGGGTCTGAACTCGACCCACGCAA
>ENA-ORBV01001008-ORBV01001008.1-microbial-mat-metagenome-genome-assembly--contig:-NODE-1008-length-63757-cov-17.722315_pt1 | contig 63757 bp, 35 predicted proteins | sample MGYA00237777_ERZ505514 | MGnify/ENA primary metagenome ERZ505514 (study PRJEB26160, sample SAMN06269048) | microbial mat metagenome | isolation source: Oligotrophic lake microbial mat | place...
GACTTGGGTGAATGCAGCGCTGGTATTTCCGCAAGCATCTGTGACGACCCACGTATTGGTATACGTACCGGCCTCCGCACATGCGCCTGCGACAAAGATGCCTGATGTCTTTACGATATTTGTCACATCCAGGTCACAGTTATCACTTGCTACCGGAAACATAGCTTGCGCTGCTGTAATACCGACTGCATCACTGCATTGTTTTGTCACGTTTAAAGCACCAACACCAGTTGACCATACAGGTGCTGTATTATCTATGATCGATATCACCTGCGTATATACTGTACTCGTGTTACCACAATTATCTGTTACTACCCAGGTGTTCGTATAGGTTCCGGCTTCAGGACATGAACCCGCAACAAAGGGGCCTGCTGTTTTTACGATGTTGGAAACATCCATATCACAGTTATCTGTTGCAGTGGGGAACATAGCTTGCGCGGCTGCGATGCCGGCTGCATCGCTGCATTGCTTTGTAACATGTAAAGCACCTGCTACAGTTGTCCAGGTCGGCGCCGTATTATCTATGATCGTGATGACCTGGGTGTATACAGCACTTGTATTTCCGCAATTGTCCGTGACCACCCACGTATTGGTATAGGTACCGGCTTCAGGACATGAACCCGCTACAAAAGCACCTGATGTCTTTACGATATTCGTAACATCCAGGTCACAGTTATCACTTGCTACTGGAAACATAGCTTGAGCTTCTGCTATCCCTGATGCATCACTGCATTGTTTTGAAACATTTAATGCGCCAGCAACTGTTGACCATATAGGTACAGTGTTGTCGATGATCGTGATGACCTGTGTAAACACGGCACTCGTGTTACCACAATTATCCGTCACCACCCAGGTGTTCGTGTAGGTTCCGGCCTCTGGACATGAACCCGCAACAAAGGGGCCTGATGTCTTTACGATATTGGAGACATCGGCATCACAGTTATCAATTGCTTCCGGGAACATGGCTTGCGCGGCTGCGATGCCGGCTGCATCACTGCACTGCTTGGTAACATGTAAAGCACCTGCAATTGTTGTCCAGGTAGGCTCTGTATTATCAATGATCGTGATGACTTGGGTGAATGCAGCGCTGGTATTTCCGCAAGCATCTGTGACGACCCACGTATTGGTATACGTACCGGCCTCCGTGCAGGAACCTGCCACAAAAGCTCCGGATGTCTTCACAATATTGGTCACGTCTGCGTCACAATTATCACTGGCGACAGGAAACATGGCCTGGGCGGCAGCTATACCAACTGCATCATTGCATTGTTTTGTAACATTTAAATCGCCTGCAACTGTAGTCCACACAGGTATGGTCTGATCGCTGCCCGTATTGGAATACGTCTGCCCTGTCAATGCATTATTGCAAGCATCCTTAACTGTAAATGTATATGACACCGTCCAGCTGCAATCGGTACCTGTCACTTCTGTATTCGTTAATTCGGCCGAAACTGCTCCACCGCACAAATCTGTATATCCTGCGATTGCATTTGAAGCATTAAATGGTGCAGCCGTTGCTGCATCGATTTTACAGGCATTTGTCCCGGTCGTTCCTGCATAAGGTGCACCAGTCAAGGAAGGTGCCGTCTGATCACTACCTGTATTGGCATAAGTCTGATTGGTCAAGGTATTATTACAGCCATCCTTAATTGAAAAAGTGTAGGTGACTGTCCAGTTGCAATCAGTTCCTGTGACGACAGTATTCGTGAGTTCCGCAGTCAGCGAGCCGTTACAATTATCTGCATAGCCTGCTATCGCATTCGTTGCATTGAAAGGTGCAGCTGTAGCTGCATTTACCTTGCATGCATTGGTTCCTGATGTACCTCCGTAAGGGGAGCCTGTCAGGGATGGGGCAACATTATCTAAAACAGTTACTTCCTTCGTACAAACTGAACTACAGCCATTGCCATCAGTCACGGTTATGGAAAGAGTAAATGAAGTATTACATCCAGAGCCTGCCGTAACTGAAACTGTCTGACTTGTGGTGCTACCTGAAATAGTACCACTGCCAGAGATACTCCACACATAAGAAAGTCCACCCGGGGCCGTATAGACATTTCCGATGGAAGATGGGCATACCTGTGCAGCACCTGACACCGAACAAAAAGGCAATGTATTTACAATGACTTTGACCACATTGGATGCCAATGATTGTGTAGAGTTATCCTGCACACAATCGTTGTCGACCGCATACCCTACGCAAAAATAATAACGGGTTGTGCCTGCTTCGGATGCGCCCGTCAAGGGTGTATACGTCTGCGATGTAGCGCCGGAAATGAGTGTTGCACCGGCTACCGTATTACTATTAGTGGTATTAAAATACCATTGATATTGCAATGTTGGATTTCCTGTTCCGGATCCTAGTGTTATTGTAGCCGTCAGTTGATTGGTAGCAACCTCCTGGCAAACCGTCTGGTCAGCACCCGGAGCAGTCGCTGTAGAAACAGGGCACTTCTTAAACGTGGTTGACATTACAAAATAGCCAAGACTTGTGATGTCATTAGAGTTGACAATGGAAGGACTGGATGCGGTTCCACCGATCAGCGTATACGAGCCGCCTTGCGCATTACTTTGCCCAATGCCATCTTCATCGCCGAGAGCTGTTATTCTAGTGAGTGAAATTTTTCCGGTAAACGTACCGGAATTAAGCGTTGCTCTCCAATATTCTGAATGACTAATGCCTGTAAGAGTAGCATCAAATGTTGCTCCTGCTCCAGCATCTGTATCAAATGCTTCAACAGTAATGATCGGAGATGATGCAGCTGAAACAGAAAGCGTGTATGGGAAATAGTTTCCCAAGTTTTTACCTACAGGAAAAACATATGTTCCGTTTCCTAACGCCCATTTTACGGGACCCTTGATAAACTTAGTTGTTGAACCAGCGGATATGGCACTGGTAGCGGAGTTAGTCACTGAAAGAAGATTGGTTGCATCCGTGGTTAGGATTCCGCTCGTGAGCGTCAAGGTTCCGGCAACGGTAGAGGGAGTAGCTAAACTAACGCCCCCACTTGCATTTGCTATTTCCAGATTAAAAAAAGTGGTGGAAGTAGTTCCACCGATGGTTTGTGCTGCACCATCATTAAAGACTACTTTTCTTCCATTGGGTGTAAGGGTGGTGCCATTATTTGTCCAGTTACCCCCAACGAAGAGATTACCTGATGTAGCATTAAGCGTCAAACCTCCAGACGTCAGTAAGAGGTTACCAGCCAGTCCTCTGTCTGTTGAAGGCAGGGTGACCACATTGGTATTTTGAACAATAAGATGCTGAGGAACTCCGCTTCCAGCGGTTATTGAATTTCCTGTCCATTCAGCTCCGACGTTGAATGGCGCTGAGGTTGAATTATAAATCAGCGTTGAAGATGCTCCGTACACAAGAGCGTTGTTAGACACACTTCCTGATGCATTAATCTGCAGTGTACCATTGAGCGCGACAGCTCCATTGTTGACCATGGTTGAACCGGTGGCAATCGTACCATTGACCAGGAGTTCAGTTGCAGAAGAAGTATTACTTATGGTAAGGGCGGCTGAAGAGGTCACCATAAAAGATTTCCCTGCAGCTATTTCCACTTGACCTGATCCTGTGGGCGCAATGGTGACGGAGACCTGATTTGGGCTATCAAAACCAATACTCTCGATAGTCTGCAAACCATTTCCGTTGATGATGATCGTATTTGAACTACCTGACCCTGCACTTGTGATGGCGCCTCCTGTGTGCACAAAATTTCCCTTACTATTTAGTGTACTGCTTCCCGTGGCACCTGTGCTACAAAAATCCAATTCGCCTCCACTAACAGTTACATGGCCATTGACAGTAATCACAGGTGAGCCTGTTCCTGCTGTAAAAGCAAATGTGCTGGATCCGGAAACTGAAAAATTATTCGCAATCACTAAGGAAGAGGATGTTGAGGTTCCTAAACGGATATCTCTGCTTTGGGTATTCGTAACTGTGAGGCTACCATTGATGGTGGTGAGCAGGCCATTAAAACTCAAATCTGCTCCCGGATCTGCAGTAAGATTGATGATCAGATTTCCGTATGAAGCATTTGTGGGAAGAGTGGTTGCTGTTGAATTTATCTCCATCGAACTTGTGTTGCCAAAAGATTCGGTACCCTGAAAAATGGTTGTGGCCCATGCCCCGGTGTTCTGGTGCTTATAGGTGCCTCCATTATCCACCTGAAAAATACCGGATGTACCAAGTGTGATGTTGGAGGGGGAGATTAATGTTGCCCCATTCTCAATCTGCAACTTGGAGCCTGCACCTGTTATCGTCCATGGAGAAGCGGTCGTCATCGTGTGAGGCGTTGAGCCTCCGTTACCGGCACCTTGAACAATAAAATAGACACCAAATAATGTGAAGTCACCAGCTACTGCATTTGTCCCTGTTCCATCTCTGCTTGTATTCCAATTGCCTGGTGTCTCTGGAGCAGAACTGGAGGTTGAATAAAAGACTTTTGCCTTTGGCACCAATTCACCTGAAGCGGTGATGACTGCACCTTGTGCGTAACCAAAAAAAGCTACTTGAGCGAGTTGCGTGGAGGTTAATCCTCCGACACCGACGACTATCTTACCAGCATCACCGCCGCCTGAGGTTTCGATGACACCTGTCCATCCGGTGATCGTCAATACTTTTCCAGCTGTCCATCCAACACCGGAGCTATTTGCGAATGTCAGGGTATGCACTCCTGTGCCGAGATTAATGGTTGAATTATCTGTTAGATTTAATGTACTTACCGTTTCTGTAAATCCGGAAGTTGCGCCGGTACTGAATGTACCTCCACCCAGAATGATTGCAGAGGAGTTAGCTATTCTTTGTGCAGCGCTTCCAATGAGAAGTGTACCTGCATTTATAGTGGTTGAACCGGAATAGCTGTTATTGCCTGACAAAACCAATTCTCCAGCGCCAGCTTTTATGATTCCAAAGCCTGTGCTGATAATACCGCTGATCGTTAAGTCGGAAGCTGTTGTTCCATCATCGGCTACAGTGAAAGTTCTGTTAGCAGCCAATGCGATCGGTGTAGAAATGGTAGCTCCATTTGTTCCGGTGCCTGCATCTGTTGCTGAAATAGGGCCGGCAAGCGTGATCAAGCCTGTGCCTGTGATCGTGGTTCCCGATGTGGATCCACATGCCATTGCAATGCTTGTAGGTCCTGAAAATATAAAGGTTGATACGTTAAGTGTTGAACCTGCTTTCACATTCAGGCCAGCGGTGATGGTAGTATTACCGGAGAGCGTAACTGTATTGCCAGGATTATCTATTGTGAGATTGGCTTTGTTGGTATTTGCCAGACCGTCGCCGGTGATTTGATTTGCATTTCCATTGTAAATTAAATTTGATCCTGCTGTGTACGTACGACCAGTAGTTTGAATATTTCCGGTTGGCCCTGAGATTGAAATTCCATCATCAGATGTCACACCGAGAGTTGCACCTGAGGCGATAGTAAAGGTGCCTCCACTAGTAATAATTGTTCCTGGAGAAGCCATTTGAAGTGTAGTACCATTATTAACTGTATAGTTAATTGTATTGGTAACAGTGCTTCCTGAAGATATAGTCTGGACACCCGCAAAATTAAAAACGAATGCTCCAGAACCACCATTCTCAGTGATTGTTCCTCCAGATAAATTTACATCACCAGTTACATTAATAGTACCAACAGTAGATCCAGCGGTTGACATAGAAATCGTTCCGCCATCGATGGTCAAATTACCGGCAATATTAAGGCTTCTTGAAGAACTTGATGCTATATTGAAATCATCACTGACCTTGCAATCCCCACCGACGGACAATGGAGATTGACTCATCGTAATAGCACCTGATCCAGTGTTTAAAATTTCAAAATCTCCGGCTATAGTCATGCTTGCAGAAGGAAGTATAGGTATGCCTGACAATCCTGGACAATTGTAAACAATATTACCGAATGCTTGACCTCCGCCCGTTGGAAGCGCTGTAGTTGATCCTGTCACTAAACAAGTTGAATTAGCGTCCCATGTTGCAGCAGGGAAAGCACCACCAACAATCGCATGCTCAAAAACACCCCCATCTTCAAAAATCAGATTTGCAGCACTTGAAGAAATTGCTCCTGCAATGGCTGCATTTATTATTGAACCTGTGACTGTAGTAATACTATTTGTAGCAGTATACTTTCCTCCGCCACCAGTTGAGTTCAGGATTAAGATCCCCCCAATATCCATGGTTCTGTTTGCACCTGTAAAAGCTAAACCCGTAATTTGACTTCCTGTACCGCCACTTAACGTTAGAGTACTTCCTGCTCCTATTGAGCTTCCTGTTTCATCAATTGTCAGCGTACGATTAGAACCACTAGCTGTAAACGTCACCGTTGAAGCATTCGTGATACTCAATGAATTTATAGTATATGCGGTGGTAGCTAAAATTATATTTGCGCTTGTACCAATGACCACATCATGGTCAACTGTGGGCACCAAATTAAGAGACCAGTTTGCCGGCTCGTTCCAGTTATTGTCCATGGCTGATCCATCCCATGTATTCGTCTGCCCGAGTGCTGCACTCAGGACATAGAGATTCCCAACCAACATCAAAAGGAATTTGATGGTGGCCCAAAATCGCAGGAAATAATATATACTCGCCTGCGGGGTGAGTGTCTTTGTCATTCTCTTAAAATTCTGGTTATCTGTAAGTTGTGTTCATTAGTTCCTTTTTTGGTGGTCTGGGATAACTTAGAATTGGGGTTCTGTCAAAAGAATACATCATTGCAATGCAAGCACCGTGCCGATATTATCGGCTGTAAATCAGTTCTATGTGGTGTCAGTTTGTCTTACACCGGGTGGAGGAAAAGGTCCGGATGCTAAGGAGTAGGAGGAGGGATATCCACAGGTAAAGTCCCATACAGGAATCTCTCCTGATGGAAGCTCATCGATCTCTTCATAAATGGCTCAAAATTAAAGGGTTAAGACATTAGCTCCTCCCGGGTAGATGCAATATGGAGAAACACCCTTCATTTGATAACAATCCTATTATTGTTACTCACTTTTCACAAAATGATTGCGGACCCGATCGAAATATACAACCATTATCTGATTCCATTCATCACCATTAAATCACATCTATAAGTAGATATATATCAATTAATTAGAACACTATTTACGTCTCTCTTCCTGACTGCGACGGGGAGTTGGTTTAAACTCCAAAACTGAAACAAAAAGGCAAAGCCATTTTCACGCTGCGGTGGGCGCTGATTTCCCGTCAAATCCATGTCTAATGACATACCATGCGGATTGCTGGAAAGGACCGCTAGCACTTATAGGGTATAAAAAAGAGGGTGAATAATCACCCTCCGATTTATTAGCTTTCTTATGAATCAATTTTTAAACTGCGTGGTCCCCGAAATAATCAGGGTGGCTGAAGGGGCCAACGTCAGCGTTTTTGGAACGGTATCCTGAAAATTGTTGATAAACATTGCATTTTCAAGATTCAGGGTTCCCTCCACAAAAATAGCTCCGCCGTTGACAACCTCATTAGCGTCCTTCAGCGTAAGGTTATTTGCTGTGAATGTATACCCTGACATCAGATGGAATATTCGGGAGGCATTATTGCCTGAAATCATCAGATCCGGCATACCCAGTCCGTTGAGGGTCATATTTCTGTCTATGACTATTTCCCCTGAGGTCAATACAATGGTTTGTCCAAACAGAACAGGATCGAAAACAATTTCTGCTCCTTCCGCTGCACAGGTAAGTACATTTCGTAATGATCCTATTCCACTGTCATTTGCATTGGTCACTTCACACCCAATCAAGACGGTATAGGTCACATGACTTGAATTGCCACAGACATCCGTAGCCGTCACCGTAATCAAGGAATCACAACCGGAAGTCTGCCCGGTCATCACCGTGATGGTCACCATATTGTCACAATCATCCGAAATGGTAGTAGCAGCAAGAGCTGCTGCCTCCGCGAGCGCAACTGATGGATAACAATCATCGATGACCCCTGCAATCACAATTGGGGCTTCGAGATCCTGTACTAAGATAACCTGGACACAGGAGGCACTGTTACTGCATGCATCCGTGGCTGTAAAGGTCCTTGTAATTGTGTAGGCGTAATAATCACATAAACCAGAATCTGTTCCTTGGGTACTACTATCTACATAAACGACTGCAACGCTGGCATCACAATTATCGGACGCAAGGACATCGCCTAACGCTTCAATTCCGTTTTCAGCATCACAACCTATCAATACATCCGGCGGACAGAAAGTGATCATCGGTATGGTATAGTCTTCAATGGTAAAGGTGGCCGCCATCTGGATGATATGATCACACTCATCCGTTGCTGTAAACGTAACCTCTGCACTTCCGGTTGATCCGCATTCGTTGGTTAGTCCTGTATAATTATGTGTCACCACAGCACCTCCGCAAATGTCATCGGCTGTCATTCCGGCAAGCCAAGCCTCTAACTGGCTAGTATTTCCGGTACCATCACATTCCACCACCAGATCTGCAGGGGCATTGACCCAATATGGATTTGTCGAATCCATATTGGTAAAGGTGGCGAGCTTAGTGATGATGTTACCACATTCATCCGTTGCCTTGAATTTGACTGTAGTGATCAAGGTTGAGCCGCAGCCTCCAACGAAAGAAATAAATGTAAAGGTTACGTTTGCAATACCACAATTGTCATCCGCTGTAAACCCATTTAGCCAGTTGTTGAACTCATTCGTATTTCCTGTACCATTACACTCCACGGTAAGATTGAAAGGCTCAATCACCCAATACGGATTTGATGTATCAACGATGGAGAAAATAGCAGCCTGTTGGACACTATTTCCACATTCGTCTATGGCTGTAAACGTGACCGTAGCACTGCCGGTAGTTCCGCATAGATTGCTTAGACTAGCGAAGTTGTTTGTCACCGCAACATCGCTACAAAGATCGTCAGCTGTAAAACTACTCAACCATGCGGCCAGGTCACCCGTGTTTCCATTTCCATCACATTCTACGGTTTGATTGGCAGGTAGATTTACCCAGATCGGGTCTGTCGTATCTGTAATGGTGAAGCTGGCTGTATTAGAAATCGAATTTCCACAAGCATCAGTTGCTATGAAATTGTACAACTGACTACTTGTTGACCCACATGCATCAACTGTCTGAATAAAACTATGCGTAACTACAGAACTTCCGCAAATATCGCCTGCCGTAAAACTATTTAACCAGGCATTGAGGCCAGGTACATTTCCTCCACCGTCACACTCTTCAGTCTCATTAGCTGGCATATCTATCCAGTAAGGGGCTTGAGTGTCTGTTATCGTAAAGGTAGCTGTTGTAGAAATCGTATTGGCGCAATCATCGCTAGCTGTAAAGATGACTACTGCAGCGCCCGTTTCACCGCAATCATTCGTCAGCCCGTTAAAATCATGGCTCCACGTCACCATACCGCATATATCATTTGATGAAGCACCTCCATGGGAAGAAAGCCAGGCATTGAGTTCACTTACATTTCCGTTTCCATCGCATTCGACAGCCTGATTGACCGCCGCATTTGTGAGGATTGGATCCGTGGTATCCACAATTGTAAACGAAGCAGTTGTTTGTGCGGCATTCCCACTTTGATCCGTAACCGTAAAGACGACAACCATGGACCCGGTCATGCCACATTGATCACTCATAAAACCAAAATCATCACTCCATGTTAGTCCTCCACAATTGTCAGTTGCTGAAGCCCCACCATGAGCATTAAGCCAGTTTGTCAACTCCGTCAGATTTCCGGAGCCATCACATTCAACAAAAATATCTGCTGCCAAAGGAAATAGAACAGGTGCTTCAAGGTCTGTAACTGTAATCACCTGGGCACACGTATTTGAATTTCCATGAATATCTGAGATCGTCCACAGCACCGTAGTCATACCTATAGGATAATTACCTGAAGCATTCGAAGTTCCGTTGAAACTATTAGTTACAGTAGATACTCCACAATTGTCGCCGGTTGATGGTCCTACAACCGTCACATCTGCTGAGCACGCTCCCGGTTCAGCAATCTGGGTCTGGTCGGGAGTGCAAGTGATGGATGGATCTTCATCATCTGTTACGATGATTAATTGCGCGCAGGTACTTGTATTACCATGGATATCGGTCACTGTCCATAACACCGTGGATATACCCACCTGATAATTTCCTGATGCATCAGCAGTGCCGTTATAGCTATTCAATACTGATGCAACACCACAATTATCATCCGTGGAAGGAGTTAAAACAGTGACCTCAGCAAAACATTCCCCTTCATCGGCCGTGTGGCCCTGGTCTGCGGCACAACTGATCACAGGGTTTTCTCCATCGGTGACAGTGATATCCTGCATACAAGTATTTGAATTTCCATAAACATCCGTCACTGTCCAAAGCACCATGGTGTTACCCACAGGATAATTGTCTGAAGCATCGGCCGTGCTATTATAGCTGTTGATGATGGTCGCCACTCCGCAATTATCGCCAGTCGAAGGGCCGGCGATCTCCACATCTGCATTACATTCTCCAATATCTGAAGTTTGTGTTTGATCCGGAGCACAAACAATCGTTGGCAACTGTGTATCTGTGATGGTTATGGTCTGAATGCAGGTATTCGTATTGCCATGAATGTCTGACAAAGTCCAGGTGATGGTTGTCGTCCCGACCGGGTAATTATCTGAAGCATCAGACGTCCCATTATAGCTATTGGTCAGGGACTCCACTTCGCAATTGTCGCTGGTGACTGGCCCCGGTATCTCCACATCCGCATCACACTGGCCGGCATCAGCTACCTGGCTCTGCGCGGGGGCGCAGCCAATCAGGGGAACCTCATCATCAGTAATCGTAATCGTTTGAACACATGTATTTGTATTGTTATACAGGTCAGTAACAGTCCATACAACGGAGGTCGACCCAACAGGGTAAATTCCTGAAGCATCGGCAGTTCCATTATAGTTGTTCAAAACGGATAGTACTCCACAATTGTCACTGACTGCTGGTGAGGAAACTATCAAGCTAGCACTACAGGCACCTACTTCTGCTGTCTGAGAGATATCCATATTGCATGTAATCATTGGGATCTCAACATCTGCTACCATGACGTCAAACGAACATTCCGTTGCATTACTATGAATATCGGTCACTATGGTACTCACGACTGTTACACCAACCGGGAAATCATACGGAAATGCTATTGGATCCCCATTGATGCTAAACTGTGTACTTTCTACTCCGCAGTTATCTGTCACTGTCGCTTCAAAGCTCAGAGTTGCATCACATTCACCTGCATCAACTGGGTATGGATTGAAAGGTATAGGACAGATTATGGTGGGAAGCTCATTGTCTTCAACAATTACCGTAAACGTGCATTCGGATGTATTGCCATGAAGGTCAGTCACCTGGACATCTACCTCCGTTGACCCGATAGGGAATGAATATGGAAAAACTATCGGATTTCCACTAATGATATAAACTGAACCCGCTATACCGCAATTATCTGTTGATGATGCTTCGAAACTCAAGGTTGCGCTGCATTCATCTACTTCTGCTGAAAATGGATTTGCCGGTACAGGGCAAGTTAATAATGGATCCTCCATATCTTCAACAACTATTGTAAACGTACAAGATGTTGCGTTGCCGTGAATATCGCTTACAATTACATTTACTACGGTCGCCCCTACAGGAAATCCATATGGGAATGTAATCGGACTTTCACCAACACTATATACCACACTTGCAATACCACAATTATCACTTGTAGCTGCGGAAAAGCTTAAAGTCCTGTCGCACTCACCAGGATCAGTTGCGTATGCATTATCTGGCAATGGACATGTCACCCCTGGAAACTCTTCATCCATCACCTCCACCGTAAATGAGCAGGCAGCACTATTACCATGTATATCTGTCACCAGGACATTAACTTCTGTTGAGCCAACTGGGAATGAATATGGAAAAGTAATGGGGGTCGCAGCGATTGCATATACAATACTTTCTATGCCACAATTATCGATAGCATCAGCACCGAAAATCAAAGTTGCACTACAGTTGCCGGAATCAGCTGTATATGGATTAGCTGGTGATGGGCATTGCACCGATGGCACCTCGCTATCGACCACTTCTACGGTAAATGAACAGGCCGATGTATTTCCGTAAATATCTGTCACCAAGACATTGACCACTGTTGAGCCAACAGGGAAGTCATAAGGAAAGGTTATCGGTGGTTCTTCAATTGTTAACTCGCCTTGCAAATTATTTGGATTCACTCCAAGCGTGTAAACAATACTTTCAATTCCACAATTATCAGCTGATCCTGCTTCAAAGCTTAAAGTAGCATCACACTCACCCGGGTCAACAGAATAAGGGTTGGACGGCAAAGGACATTGTACAAACGGAGATTGATTGTCTTCAACCACAACTGTAAAGGAACACAACGAAGTATTCCCTTGCGTATCTGTTACCAAGGAGGAGACCTCTGTCGAACCCACCGGGAAATCGAATGGGAAACCTATCTGATTAGTGCCTATTGAGTAACTAACGCTTGCTACCCCGCAATTGTCTGAAGAGTTGGCTGCAAAACTTAAGATTGCATTGCATTCATCTTGATCCACCGAATATGGATTCAAAGGTGTTGGACATTCCAAAACGGGAGGTTCTTCATCATGCACATCCACCATGAATGAGCATTCCGATACATTTCCATGAATATCCGTCACCAGGACATCGACGACCGTTGCTCCTACCGAAAAGGCATAAGGGAACATAACCGGATCACCTCCGATAGTATATCCAGTAGTGGCCACGCCGCAATTGTCAGAAGAGGAGGCTGCAAAAATCAATACAGCTTCACAACTACCTGCATCAGTAGGGTATGGATTCGTCGGTACAGGGCAACCCACCACCGGGCTCTCATTATCTTCCACCAGAACAGTATAAGCACAGGTTGCGGTATTGCCATGCATATCCGTGACCAACACATTCACGGCAGTTGTTCCTACCGTAAAATTATATGGAAATGTAATTGGGTCTTCAGCAACACTATACACCGTGGTTGCTATAGCGCAATTATCAATTGCCGTGGCCGGGAGGCTCAAAGTCACAAAACATTCGCCCGCATCCGTTTGGTATAGATTAGCGGGCATTGGACATTCAACCACAGGAAGTTGATTGTCTTCAACAACCACATCAAAAGAACACGCTGCTGTATTATTATGGATATCTGTCACGATTACATCCACTACAGTCGTCCCCACCGGAAAATCGTAAGGGAATGTGATGGCATTGGTGACTACACTATACACGGTACCTGAGATTCCACAATTGTCAGTCGAGGTGGCGTCAAAACTTAAAGTCGCATTGCACGCACCGGCATCCGCAGTGTAGGGGCTGGCGGGCACGGGACATGCTATGAGGGGAGACTCCACATCTTCAATAATTACAGAAAACGTACACGCGGATGTATTTCCATGAATATCTTCCACCAGTACATTGACGACAGAAGTACCTACTGGAAAATAATATGGGAAATCTATAAAAGCATTGTCCACCGTATAGGTGATAGCGGCTATTCCACAATTGTCACTGGCCGCAGGCTCAAAACTCAAAACAGCATGGCAATTGCCCGGTTCAGCAGCATATGGATTCGCTGGTATAGGGCAGGTCACTACTGGTGCAATGATATCTGCTACCTCTACGACAAATGAACAGGCAGCAAGATTATTATAAATATCAGTTACAAGTACATTTACCTCTGTAATACCAACCGGAAAATTGTAAGGAAACAATATAGGCGTATCGCTTATTAAGTACACTGTACTCCCAATCCCACAGTTATCTGAAGCACTAGCTTCAAACGTCAGGGAAGCACTACAATTACCGGCATCTGCTGTGTATGTTCCTGCCGGAACAGGACATACGACTAAGGGATTCTCATTGTCGATGACGACTATTTGGAAAGAACACAAGGTTGAATTTCCATGAATATCAGTCACCAGCACCTGTACTGTTGTAGTACCAACCGCGAAGACATATGGAAATGAAACTAGATTTTCTCCAATACTATATACCGTAGTTGCCACACCACAATTATCTGTTGATGCTACTTCAAAACTCAAGGTCGTACTGCAGTCTCCCAAGTCAGCAGTATAATATGTCACGGCCGTTGGGCAGGTTACTAGAGGTGGTTCATCATCTTCAACTATGACAGCAAAGTTGCAGGTCGCTGTGTTGGCGCTCATATCAGTCACCAACACATTTATACTTGTAGAGCCTATGGCGAAGTCGTGCGGGAATGAGATCGGCATATTGTCAACACTGTACACTAAGCTACTAATGCCACAGTTATCCATAGCTGTCGCTGCAAAGCTTAAACGCGCGCTGCAATCTCCTGCATCTGAAGAGTATACATTTAAAGGTAAAGGGCATACTAAAGTCGGAGTCTCCACATCCACAACTACAACTCCATACGAACAGGCAGCCGTATTTCCATGACTATCAGTCACCAGCACATCCACGACAGTTAAACCAACCGGAAACTCGTATGGGAAAGAGATCAGATCCTCTCCAATACTATATGCTGTACTTGCTACCTCACAATTATCTGATGTGGCCGCCACCAAGCTCAGAATCGTGCTGCATTCGCCTGCATCTGTTGCATAGGGGTTCTGTGGTACCGGACATTCCACCTCCGGGTTCACATGATCCTCCACCACTATCGTGAAGTTGCATGAAGTTATGTTCCCCTGTAAGTCGCTGACGACGGCTGTTACCACTGTCGAACCAACGGGGAAATCATAAGGGAAAGTGATTAGATTATCGCCAACAGTATACACCGTACTCGTGCTACCGCAGTTGTCTGTCGAGAATGTTTCAAAGCCAAGCGTCACATGGCACTCTCCTACATTTACCTGGTAAGGATTGTTTGGTACTGGACATTCCACCACCGGATTCTCCTGGTCTTCAACGATTACTGTAAAGGAGCAGGATGATGCGTTGCCATAGATGTCAGTAGCCATAGCAACTACTACGGTTGAACCGACTGGGAAGTAATACGGAAAATCAATTGACGATTCTCCTACGGTGTAGACCGTATTTGCTACTCCACAATTATCGGTCGCATAGGGTTCAAAACTCAGTACCGCATGACAATTTCCCGGATCGGTTGGGTATGGATTCAACGGCTCCGGACAGACGATTTCCGGTGCCTCTGCATCTGTCACCGTTACGACAAAGAAACAAGCTGCTGTATTTCCATAATAATCGACTGCCAGTGCATTGACTTCTGTCGTCCCCACCGGAAAATCATATGGAAAGTCTATCAGGTTACCGCCGATGCTGTATTCTGTCCCGGCTATTCCACAATTATCTGTCGACATACTTGTGAAGCTTAAGGTCGCATCACAATCACCACTATCCGCTGCATAGGATTCCGCCGGAACCTCGCATGTGATGATCGGGTTTTCATAATCTTCTACGATGATGGTGAAAGTGCATACTTTTGTATTGCCATTGATATCCGTCACATGCACCGATACCATCGTCGATCCAATCGGAAAATCATATGGGAATGTGATCGGCTCTCCTCCTATTTTATAGACCGTATTACTCACCCCACAATTGTCCGTCGAGGACACCTCAAAACTCAGCGTTGCATCACACTCACCTCCATCTGCTGTATATTCTATCTCCGCTTGTGGACATGTTACTATAGGTAATTCATCATCTTCTACAACGACTGTGTACAAACATGATGATATGTTTCCATGAATATCCGTCACCATTGCGCTTACAACTGTGGTCCCCACCGGGAAATCATATGGAAATGTAATCGCATCTCCGTCAATACTATATACTACACCTGCTACACCACAATTGTCTGTGGTAACAGCATTAAAACTCAGCGTCGCATCACAATCACCTTCGTCTGTTGAATATGGATTGGCAGGTATCGGGCACGTCAACACCGGATTCTCTTCATCTATTACCTCAACCGTAAACGAGCATCCTGTAGTGTTTCCGTGAACATCCGTCACGATCGTATTGACCAATGTAGAGCCTATTGGAAAATCATACGGAAAACTGATAGCACCAGAACCTACACTGTAGGTGGTACTTGCAACACCACAATTATCTGAAGATATCGGTGCAAAACTTAAAGAAGTATAGCATTCGCCGGGATCAGCAGCATATGGATTGATCGGAACTGGGCACGTTACAACCGGATCCTCATTATCCTCTACGACCACTGTAAAGGAACATGAGGATGCATTCCCATGTATATCCGTCACCAGGACACTTACTGTCGTCGAGCCTACCGGGAAGTTATACGGAAATGTTATCGTGCTTTCTCCAATTTTGTAAGTCGTCCCGGATACCCCACAATTGTCTGTCACGGAAGATGCAAAACTTAACACCCTATAACAATCACCCGGAAATGTTGCGTATGAACTCAAAGGTATTGGACAAGTAATGACAGGTGGTTCAATATCTTCAACGCTTACTGCGTAGGAACAAGTTGCTGAATTGCCATGGATATCTGTAACCACTAAATCCAACTCCGTCGAACCAACCGGGAAAGCATATGGAAATTCAATGATGCTCGAGCCAAGCTTATAAACAATACTACTGATATCACAATTATCTGCTACGTTAGCTTCAAAACTTAAGGTCGCAGTGCATTCACCGGGATCAGCAGCATATGGATTCGATGGAGTTGGACATTCAACTTCAGGAATCTCATTGTCCTCAACCACAACGACAAAATAACATGCAGCTGAGTTTCCAGATGGATCAGTAACTGCCACGTTCACCGTAGTGGAACCCACTGGAAAATCATATGGGAAAAGGATTGGATTCTCTTCAACACTATAATTCACATTGGCTATTGCACAATTATCTGTTGCTGTAACATCAAAGCTCAACGTTGCATTGCATTGACCTGCATCAGCAGTATAGGAATTTAGTGGCAACGGACATGTTACAAGCGGATGCTCACCATCGTCGACTTCAACAACAAAGGTGCCCATAGCACTATTGCCATGCACATCCGTCACCAGCACATTTACATTTGTAGATCCAACAACGAAATCATATGGGAATGTGATCGGGTTGCCAGCTACATTGTAGATCGTACTGGCTATCGCGCAATTATCTGTAACACCTACTGTAAAACTCAAGGTTGCATTACATTGACCCGGATCAGCGGTATACGGATTAAAAAGCATCGGAAAAGTAATGGATGGATGCTCTGTATCCTCCACTAAAACCGTAAAAGTACATTCAGCCGTATGACCATGAATATCAGTTACCAGAACATTTACAGCCGTAGAACCAACTTCAAAATCATAAGGAAACGTGATTGGATTTCCTTGAATACTATACGCTGTACTTTCTACTTCACAATTATCCGTAGCTACGGCTACAAAACTCAATGTCGCTATGCATTCACCTGGATTTGTAGGATAGGCATTCCATAGCGTTGGACAATTTACTACAGGTGCTTCTACATCCTCCACGATTACTGTAAAAGAACAAGTTGAGGAATTACCATGAATATCCTGAACAAGTACATTCACTGTTGTGGAACCCACCGGAAACTCGTTAGGGAAAATGATGGGGATCTCACCAACACTATAAACAACATTTGTTATGGCGCAATTATCAGTTGCAGTAACTTCAAAACTCAACACTGCATGGCACAGACCGATAGCTGTGGGGTATGGATTCTGTGGTACCGGACATTCCACCTCCGGGTTCACATGATCCTCCACCACTATCGTGAAGTTGCATGAAGTTATGTTCCCCTGTAAGTCGCTGACGACGGCTGTTACCACTGTCGAACCAACGGGGAAATCATAAGGGAAAGTGATTAGATTATCGCCAACAGTATACACCGTACTCGTGCTACCGCAGTTGTCTGTCGAGAATGTTTCAAAGCCAAGCGTCACATGGCACTCTCCTACATTTACCTGGTAAGGATTGTTTGGTACTGGACATTCCACCACCGGATTCTCCTGGTCTTCAACGATTACTGTAAAGGAGCAGGATGATGCGTTGCCATAGATGTCAGTAGCCATAGCAACTACTACGGTTGAACCGACTGGGAAGTAATACGGAAAATCAATTGACGATTCTCCTACGGTGTAGACCGTATTTGCTACTCCACAATTATCGGTCGCATAGGGTTCAAAACTCAGTACCGCATGACAATTTCCCGGATCGGTTGGGTATGGATTCAACGGCTCCGGACAGACGATTTCCGGTGCCTCTGCATCTGTCACCGTTACGACAAAGAAACAAGCTGCTGTATTTCCATAATAATCGACTGCCAGTGCATTGACTTCTGTCGTCCCCACCGGAAAATCATATGGAAAGTCTATCAGGTTACCGCCGATGCTGTATTCTGTCCCGGCTATTCCACAATTATCTGTCGACATACTTGTGAAGCTTAAGGTCGCATCACAATCACCACTATCCGCTGCATAGGATTCCGCCGGAACCTCGCATGTGATGATCGGGTTTTCATAATCTTCTACGATGATGGTGAAAGTGCATACTTTTGTATTGCCATTGATATCCGTCACATGCACCGATACCATCGTCGATCCAATCGGAAAATCATATGGGAATGTGATCGGCTCTCCTCCTATTTTATAGACCGTATTACTCACCCCACAATTGTCCGTCGAGGACACCTCAAAACTCAGCGTTGCATCACACTCACCTCCATCTGCTGTATATTCTATCTCCGCTTGTGGACATGTTACTATAGGTAATTCATCATCTTCTACAACGACTGTGTACAAACATGATGATATGTTTCCATGAATATCCGTCACCATTGCGCTTACAACTGTGGTCCCCACCGGGAAATCATATGGAAATGTAATCGCATCTCCGTCAATACTATATACTACACCTGCTACACCACAATTGTCTGTGGTAACAGCATTAAAACTCAGCGTCGCATCACAATCACCTTCGTCTGTTGAATATGGATTGGCAGGTATCGGGCACGTCAACACCGGATTCTCTTCATCTATTACCTCAACCGTAAACGAGCATCCTGTAGTGTTTCCGTGAACATCCGTCACGATCGTATTGACCAATGTAGAGCCTATTGGAAAATCATACGGAAAACTGATAGCACCAGAACCTACACTGTAGGTGGTACTTGCAACACCACAATTATCTGAAGATATCGGTGCAAAACTTAAAGAAGTATAGCATTCGCCGGGATCAGCAGCATATGGATTGATCGGAACTGGGCACGTTACAACCGGATCCTCATTATCCTCTACGACCACTGTAAAGGAACATGAGGATGCATTCCCATGTATATCCGTCACCAAGACATCCACATCCGTTGATCCTACTGAAAATCCATATGGAAATGTTATCGTATTTCCTCCAATACTATATGCTGTACTTGCTACCTCACAATTATCCGATGAGGTCGCCGCAAAACTCAAAGTCGCAAAACAAACACCTTCATCTGTTGTGTATATCTGACCAGGGGATGGACATTCGATGACAGGATCAATATTGTCTTCCACGATCACTGTAAAATAACACGGCGTAGTATTACCATGAATATCAGTTACCAGGACATATACTTCTGTTATGCCAACCGGAAAATCAAATGGAAATGAAATCGGAGTATCTCCGATAAAATAAGAGGTACCATCAACTCCACAATTGTCAGAGAAGAAAGCTGTGAAACTCAAAGTTACATTGCATTCGCCTGCATCAACGGGATATGGATATAGTGGTTTAGGGCATTCGACCGTTGGATTTTCATGGTCCTCGACTACTACGGTAAAGAAGCAAGAGTTTGTATTACCATGATCATCCATTACATGAACATTGACTACTGTTGATCCAACATTGAAATCATAGGGAAACTCAATCGGATCTGCACCTATAAAGTAGGAAGTACCGGCTACCTCACAATTATCTGTAGAGGAAGCGATAAAACTCAAAGTCGCATTGCATTGTCCCGCATCAACCTGATATAGAATGAGTGGGTCCGGACAATCGATGGTCGGGTTTTCATGATCTTCCACTATAACTATGAAAGAACATGCAGCAGTATTGCCCGTCAAGTCCGATACCAACACATCCACTATCGTTGTTCCAACCGCGAATTCGTGAGGAAAAGTGATCGTGTTGCCCACTATACTGTATTGTGTACTGGTAACTCCGCAATCATCTGATGAGGATGCTTCAAAAGTTAAGCTGGCATGACAATGACCTGGATCGGTGAAATACGGATTGACTGCTACCGGGCATGATACAACCGGATCAACATCATTGCCTACAATAATCGTTATCGAACATGATGCTGCATTATTGCATTGATCCGTTAACATCCAGCTTACAACTGTAGTTCCTATCGGAAATTCAATTCCTGCCAGTGTACCTGTATTACTGTAATCATTTGTCATGCCGGCTATGCCGCAATTGTCAAATGAAGCTATCGGATCAAACTCAGCGCCTATTGTCGCATAGGTACAATCACCGTTGTCTGTATACCTATTGAGAACACCTGACGGACAGGCAATAGTCGGATCAGTTTCATCGAACACACTCACCGTTTTTGTGCTTATAGACGTACAACCATTTGCATCTGTTACTGCTAAAGTAAGTATATACGAAGTGTTACACCCGGGACCAGCATCCACAGAGACTGTTTGGCTTGTCATACTCCCTGTAATACTGCCACTTCCTGAGATACTCCATGCATAACCTGTCAGTCCTGTAGGCGCTTCAAATATTGTCCCAGTGGCAGATGGGCATAGTGAAGATGGTCCAGTAATCGAGCTTGAAGGGTTAGGATACACGATGACCGTTGCACAAGCGGTAGTCAGCGGATCACAACCACCTCCGGATTGTGTGATCACACATCGATAATAATACGTTCCGGGAGCAAGGGCGATGGTTGTATAGGAGGGAGCGTCATTTCCTACATCCTCGGGTGATGCGCAGTTGGGAGTCATCTGTTGCCATTGATAACTGAAATCTCCGGTTCCTCCCTGTGGAGAAACGCTCAATGTTGCAGCATACCCATCGCAAACTGCTATTCCTGTTGGATCAGCGACAGTGAGGTCTGCAACCACTGACCAGGTATAGGCACTCACGAAAGAGACATCACAACCTGAGCCATTGCAATTTTTTCGTATCTCGATAGTATTGGTTCCTGCTATTGCCGGAAAACTTGCCGGGGTTGTACTCCATGTGGTAAATCCTGATCCAGTATCATACCTGTACTCAATCGAACATGTTCCGGTACCACCGCCATTATCCAGTACACTGGTTAAGGTCAAAATCTGGCCTGTACAAACTGTGGCATCATCTGGTGACTGAATGGCTGTTGGCGCTGAAGGATCTGCGACAACAGTCCAGGAATATGCCGTCGCATTGGATAAATTGCAGCCTGCTCCATCACAATTCTTACGGATTTCAATTTTATTCGTACCGACAGCTGCTGAAAAAAGTGGAAGTGTGGTAGTCCAAGTACTGAATCCTGAACCGTTATCAAAGCGGAACTCTATTACACATGTTCCGGCACCACCACCATTATCTGTTATATTCGTTAAGGTCAAGGACTGCCCCGCACACACAATATCAACATACGGTGATTTAGTGGCTGTTGGCGCTACAGGATCTGCTACAACGGTCAACACCATGATATCACTCACTGCTCTGCAGGGCCCTGGGGGATTATTCGTAGTGAGTTTAAGATTGATCATGCCTGTAAATCCGGAAGGTGGCGTATAGGCTGCATTCAGTGTGGAATTATTTGGACTAAAACTGCCGCCGACACCTGCATCACTCCATGTAGCACTGGTCGCACTACCACCAATCGTACCTGCCAGGGTTGCCGACCCACCTTTACATATGGTCTGATCATCACCTGCATCAACAGTGGCAGGATTATGACAAGGCGCACCATGCCCAAAACGTGAAAATCCACTGAGACCTGATCGTTTAGCCACATCTCCTGAACCTGGCACATGCATACCATTCAATGTCCAGTCGCCCCCACTATCAGGTCTTTTCAGTATACGGACTGTCCCATCTTCTTCTCCACCACTGTTGAATCCCGTACCTGTCAGTTCAAGATCATAATCTGTGCTCGTCATTGATTCAGGAATCAATGACCACGTTCCTTCAGTATACAGTCCATCTTCATATATCGTGAGCATATTTTCCTCTAATGGAAAGCCTGTATTACTCCCGGGATCACCGGCATCAAATCTTGCAGTTAAAGAGCCTGGTGTATTGTTGTTAAAAACAATCCTGGCTTTGAACGTATTCGTAGCGGTTCCTACCGGAAAATCTATACCTGGTTCGGACGATCCAGCAATCCATCGCTTGAACCCTCCGGCGTTGCCATTGATAATAGTTCCTGAAGTGTAATTTAAAGTTCCAACGGAAGAAGGAGATGTACCCAATTCAAGTACTCCAATTGTCCCTAGATCAAAATTACCTGAAGTCATGGTCAGGATATTTCTAACTGCAACAGTAATCATACTCCCGGAAAAAACTAATTTCTTACTGCCTTTACTCAACGTCAGATTATAAAATGTCTGAGCATTCTGGGAACCATTGATACTTTGATCTGCGACGACGCTATTGAACGTTACTTTACCGTTACTATGAACAAATGACCCACCATTGCGTGTCCAATTTCCCGTGACATTTATATTTCCTGATGGAGCCGTAAAAGTGCCATTGGTGATTGTAACATTGAAAAAGGATGATCCATCGTTCGGAGAAAAGGATCCGAACATCAGTTCAAAATCATTAGTCACAGTCCAGATTCTGCTACTTAAAGTTCCTCCGGTTTTATTTACTATTAAATTGTAAAAAGAAGGTACAAATTCGGTGACCGGCTGGGTCTGATTTCCTGCACCATTAAAACGAATTGTACTTACTTCAGCATTGAAGATCCCACTAGAGCCGTGACTCCAGTTACCGGCAATAAAGATGGAGTGATTATTAGCATTAATGGTTGAAGAACTGGTTACTACATTATTAAACTGGCTTGTACCCGCACCAGATATTTCGTGTGTACTTCCGCTGCTAAATGTTGTTGTGCTATTTGTCTGGTTAAAAGATCCATCCACAATCCAATGGATCATTGGATTCCAGTTATTGGCTGTGTTGACCGTGGCACCATCGCTGCAGGTAAAATTTCCGGACACACTGATGGTACCTGAAGTTGACTTAGTGCCGGCACTGATGATCAGGTGGCCAAAGCTTTCGGAAGTAATATTTTGAAGTCCACCATAGAATTCAACTGTACTTGTTGTACCAAAAATGCGTGAAGAATAATTTGAAGGTGTTGCATTTGTCCCGCCGATCTTTAAAAAAGCTCCGTTGCCAATGCTCAGGGTTCCACCACCTGACGACCTGTTAATGGTATACGTGGACAAATCAAAGGTCCCGTTGATGACGGAGAGGTTACCATCAGGGGTCGCGACCGCGTTTAAAGTCACTGTTTTACCCGATAGCAGATTGATCGTTAGATGTCTCAATCCAGTGTTATTTAACTCGGGTCCGGTGGTCTTTGAATTACCTGTATACGTAACGTCATATACGCCAGATCCCTGAAGTGTACCTGTCATACTACCATCATGGCGGGTGATGGTAGATGTTGTCGTCATGGAGAGGTAGTTATTCGTGACTACTAGGCCGGAGCTAAGTGTCAACTTGCCTAAATCCATAATCGACTTTGCCGCACCGATTGTCGTCGTGCCGCCATTGATTATTAAATTAAAAAATGATGTGAAAATGGTGTTGGGAATCGAATTGGAAGCTGTTAATTCAACCGTTCCCCATCCTGGTTCCCAGGTGGCAAGGCCTGCCCCAAGTGCAAGACTACCTGTCTTCAATGTACCTCCGTTGTTCATTGAAAGGACGCCAGGTGCAGGTGAACTACCTACTCCACCAAGAACCAAACTAGAGGTCGTTAGCGTTGCACCATTCTGAAAGATGATGGTCCCTTTTCTGACTGTATTCCCGTCGCCTCCAATCTGTAAGTTTCCTGAAATTTTCAACTGCGGATTTCCAGAGGTTGCAAAACTTAAGGTACCTGTATTATTATTTGCATTATCACCTCCAACTTTCAGATTAGCACATACTGCACTTGAAGTATTTACATAAACCGTAAAGCCTCCTCTTATCTGGACGGCGTCAGTTGGACCAGGTATCCCTGATCCACTCCAGGTCGAGTCATCATTCCAATTGCCACTCGAAACAGAAATATAAGGTGACTGGCCGTACATGCAGGGGGTAAAGAACAAATAAAGCAACATCGTCCAAAAAACGTGGTAGCGCTTATTATAGAATCTGGAGTTACGATTAGGTTTTTGGGTGGTGTCTTCATTCGTGGTTCTTGTCATGATTCGTTATGGATTTTCCATTTTTGCTTTTTGATTATCATATTCCTGAGGAGATTAAGCTTGGGCGCATTATCAGCGGCCAGGATACCTGAAGGCAACCAAAGACTGAATGTCATGAAGACATATCAAACAAAAGCAATAGCGACTGAAGGACTTTTTTTTAAAGTACTGCTCCACCAGAACAGGTGACAGGCAGCAGGATGGGAGATGAGTCATTTCTTAATGGTTTTAAAGCACGGCTCATTAGTCTCCGGAGGTGATATGCCTTAAAACAAGATTAGGACTTCGAATTCCTGTTGGTATTAAAAGTAGTCCATTTCTTTCAACCAAGTATATTGCCCACCTCCCCGAAATTAAAATTAAATACCCTGCATCTCAAATATTACTTTATTCACGTATTTATAAGTTAGTATTTTCCAATATTTTATATTCAGGATTGGGATTATACAAGCTATTTTGGAAGTCTGTTAAAGTTTTCATACCTGTCAAAATTCAGAGACTAGTAGCATGATCATTCTTCCTTTTTCGAGTCCGTTTTGCCTTAGAAAAATTTTATCCGTCTACTCTTGAAAATCAATGCTCCCGGTTTTACGCTGAATCAGGTACTTCAGGAAAGTTTATTTAAGCGAATTCGTTCTTAGCGCCTTTGGTTCAGTTTTCCCTAGCCTCAACCTTTTACCTATCTTTCCCGCCATGGATTCAATCGGCATTTCCCCTCTCCTTATCCTCTCTATTGTCGCCGGCTATTTTCTATTACTCATCTTCCTGGCATGGATAACTTCCAGGGGCTCGACGACAGATGATTTTTTTATCAATCGACATAAGTCACCCTGGTACCTGGTTGCAATCGGCATGATCGGAAGCAGTCTATCCGGAGTGACGTTTATATCTATCCCCGGTGTAGTTGGAGCAGGCGGGCACAACCAGGCTTTTTCCTATATGCAGGTTGTTTTGGGATACCTCCTTGGCTACATGACGATCTCCCTAGTCTTGATGCCTTTGTATTACAGGCTAAACCTCATATCCATTTATGGATACCTCGGAATGAGATTCGGACCGGTATCCTATAAAACAGGGTCTGCTTTTTTCATGCTTTCCCGGATGATTGGTTCGGCCTTCAGAATGTTTTTAGCTGTCATGGTGCTACACACTTTGCTGTGTGAGCCTTTCGGCATTCCGTTCTATGTAACCGTCATGATCGCCATCCTGTTAATCTGGGTATACACCTTCAAAGGAGGTATCCGTACGATTGTGTTTACAGACACCCTTCAGACGTTTTGTATGTTGGCTGCCGTCATACTGACCATCGTTGCTATCATGCAGAAACTGGATCTTTCATTAATTACCATCCCACAGGCCATACGAGATGCCGGCTTTGCGAAAGTATTTTTCTTTGAAGGAGGATGGGCTGATCCGAATAATTTTTTCAAACAATTCCTAAGCGGCGCTTTAATAACCATTGTCATGACCGGTCTGGATCAGGATATGATGCAAAAAAATCTTTCCTGCAAGAATATCGGCGAAGCCCAGAAGAATATGTATTTCTTTTCGGTGATTCTGGTTATTGCCAACATGCTTGTCCTGACACTGGGTGCATTGCTATGGATCTATCTAGGCCATCTCGGACTCGCCTCCCCCGAAAGATCAGATCAACTCTATGCCCTGCTAGCTATGGGTCACTTGCCTCTGTATATAGGGATTGCTTTTATCATCGGCCTTGTAGCTTCGGCATACAACAGCGCGGATGGAACACTCACAGCTATGACGACCACGGTTTGTATGGATTTTCTTGGTTTCGAAAGAGAACCAAAATACAAGGATGAAGCTTATAAAACCAAAATCAGAAGACGGGTACATGTCCTGATTGCAATCTTTTTTGCAGGGGTTATTATATTGTTTCAACTCATCAACAAGGGCTCTGTCATCAATGAATTATTCAGAGCGGCAGGATTCACCTATGGACCCTTACTTGGATTATTCGCCTTTGGATTATTGACACGCCGCAAGCTAAAGGACCAATACTCTATCCTGGTTTGCATCACAGCTCCCGTTATCTCCTATTTTGTCAATGCGTATTCAGTGCAGCTCTTCAATGGCCTGACTTTTGGATTTCTGATTCTTGCCGTAAACGGGCTGCTGACATTCGCAGGACTTTGGCTGATCAGTGAGAAAAGTGATGGTTCGACTACGCTCACCAACCGGAAGTGAAGAGTGATGGTTCGACTACGCTCACCAAACTCCCGCTCAGCAGAAGGATCTCACGCGACGCGAAGTCGAAGTGCGGGCAGATGACCAGATTACTTTTGGATTCTGATTTCAGAAATCTTTTGCTGGGCATCATAATACAAAGTCACCCTGTAGGTTCCCTGGGCTGTGTACATATCTCCAATCGAATAAATTGCCCGGCCTTCCTGCGGAGAACTTACATGAACCCGTTTGTAACCTTTGACTGTTTGTTTGGTGAAAAATTCTGTGAGCACTGTAACAGCTTCACTTGCTGCGAAAGTATCCTCGGTACCCGGAATTAAAAGATCTACACTTTTACTAAAAAATACGCCCAACTCTGCAGCGTTGCCTTTCTGCAGGGCGGCTTCAATGCCACTTTGCTGGGCAATGGAGAAGGCTGGCAAAAGAGTTGAAACCAATAAAAACAAATTTTTAAATATCCTCATCATGGTGGTGGTAACGTCCTGGTGGCAAAAATAGTTCTTTTCAGATCAATTGGATATCCGGCTGTTTTGGTGATTTTTTCAATTAGTACCAGAAGGTTCAATTTTTAATACCCGGCTTTTACGAGGCGGCAATTTGGTAAAAAGTTACAGTGGACAATGACACGGCAATGGATGCTTAGAAAACTTCGAAAAGTTTGAGAACAGAAAGGGAGACCGCTACGATCAGCACTGCGTAGGCCACCTTTGAGGCACCGGGTATTTTGCTGGCATAGTGAGCTGCCATCCAGCCGCCTAAAAACTGGGCTACACCCATGACGAGTCCAATCGTCCATATAATCTGGTCTGCCATCGCAAAAATAATCACTGCAATCAGTGTAAATGATCCTACCGTAAGCGCTTTAATCGTATTCGACTCAATCATCGGGAGCTTTGCTACAAGCACTAATACTGCAAGATAAAATACGCCCATTCCCATCTGGATAAATCCTCCGTAAAAGCCCAGTAGCAGCATCACCGGCCATACCATCCAACCAGGCAGTATACTGTTTTCAGCATGCGTGATCAGCCATCGCTCTGGTTTTACCAAAATAATAATCAGCATGACGATCATCAGAAACCTGAACACACCCATAAACTGGGCATGGGTGACATACGTTGCTACAATGGTCCCAATGATAGCCCCGAAGATAACCGGCAGGATAAATTTCCAATACCGGCTATACTCGATTTCTCTTTTCCCCCTGAAACCGGTCATTGCTCCGGCAGCATTCATGAGGACGCCAACCCGATTAGTGCCATTCGCGATGTTGCCAGGAAGGCCCAGCAATTCAGTTAATACGGTCAGGGTAATCACAGAACCATTTCCGGCAAGGGCATTAATGATTCCGGCAAAAAATGCCCCTGTGAATGCAATCACCAAATGCTCAAAGGTCCATTGCATGGTTTACGGTCAATTCGGTTTCTGGAATAGTCTGACAAATTTCTATCAACACCCCATTTGAAGACCTGGGGTGAATGAAACAAACCCATTTATTGTCAGCCCCGATGGATGGTTCTTCCTGTAAGAGCTGAAACCCCTCCTGCTTCAATCGCTTCATTTCCAACCTGATATCCTGTACTTCAAACGCAATGTGGTGAATGCCCTCTCCTTTGCGCTCAATAAACTTAGCTATCGGACTTTCCGGATGGATAGCCTCAAGCAATTCAATTTTAGCCTGCCCGGCCTGAAAAAATGATGTGATGACCCCCTGATCAAGAACCTCTTCATGCTTGTAAGGGGAAGCATCTAGCAGTCTGCTGAATAAGGGGTCACTCTGCTCAAGGGACTTCACCGCAATTCCTATGTGCTCAACAGTATACATATGTCAGCCGGTTTGGATTATATATTCGGCAAATTAATTATATTTTTGACCTCTTAGTTGCCATGTATCCTATCTAATTCTAACACAACCTTTAACACCATGTACAAACCCATTACTACATTTTTACTCCTTTTTATCTCCCTCTTCTGTGGAAAGACCGTTTTTGCTCAGGATTACCTGGTTGAATCCACATTCCTGGGCAGTCGCAGCAAATTCGAACTTTTGGTACTGTTTGGACAGGCTGTTGACTATGATATTGACCTATACAGGATCAGATATAAAACCCCCGGTTCGGATCTGTTACCGGATACTGCATCAGGACTTTTGGTGATACCTCAGGTTCCAGCCGGCACCCAGCTGCCTTTAGTACTCTATGGACATGGAACAACAGCAGGACCTACTGATGTGCCTTCCCAGCTCCGGGGTGGTTTTGAAGTAGCCATGGCCTATGCGGCGTTTGGCTTCATTACTGCTGCCCCTGATTATCTTGGCTTGGGTGATTCCAGAGGATTTCATCCATATGTCCATGCTTCCACAGAGGCATATGCCTCCCTTGATATGCTCAATGGATCCCTTGAATACCTTGATTTTAACGAACCTGAATGGAACCCGAATTTCCTATTTGTAGCGGGTTATTCTCAAGGAGGACATGCATCTATGGCAGTCCATAAAGAAATCGAAGATTTCTGGTCATTTGTTTATCCCGTGACTGCTGCCACCCATATGTCTGGTCCTTACAGTATTTCAGGTGTGATGCGCGACATTATCCTAAGCGATGTTTCTTACGGATCACCGTCATACATAGCCTATATAGCCTTAGGGTACCAGACAGTCTATGGCAATATATTCAATACCGTCAACGACATCTTTAAAGAACCCTTCGCCACCAGTATAAACAACTTTTATACAGGGGCTATCAACCTGACGGCCTTAAACGCCCAATTGATTGCGGCCCTGGCCATGGATGGTGATACGGTCAACAAGCGGATGTTTCAGGATAGTATAATAACCGCCATCAGTATACAAGCGAATCATCCTATCAATGTAGCCCTTAGAGAAAATGATACTTACGACTGGGCTCCTTCTGCACCAACGCGATTGTATTATTGTGGTGGTGATGAACAAGTGCCTTTTGAGAATTCACTCCTTGCAGAAACGACGATGCAGGCTAATGGTGCGACAGATGTACTTGCCGTCAATCTGAACCCGACGTTTTCGCATGGGCAGTGCGTTTTTCCTGCGATCCTCTCATCCATAGATTTTTTCCAATCGTTTGTCAATCCATCTTCCATTACCGGACTGGATTTAAAATCGCACGAACTCCGGATTTCTCCAAATCCGGCTACGGATGAAATCCTCCTTGACTGGGAAAAGGCAAAGAGTGGAATGGACTATGAGATTATCAACGCAAGCGGTCAGACGATGACCCAAGGTCATAGCTATCTCAACAGGGTCAAGGTTGACCAATTACCTGGTGGCATCTATGTGATCATCAGCACCGCGGAAGGAGAAACGCGGATGGCAAGGTTTGTTCGTCAATGAGCATTCATATAGACAAGTTTGAAGAAGAAATTCATTTTCTCATTTCAGAACGAGGAAAGGAATATTTTGATGCTCACCAGGTACTCATGTTGCAACAGACGACTGAGGGTTGGACTGCCGTTATCGAAGGCTCTGAAACTTATCAGGTATTGCTCGAAGGACACGATGTAATTTCACAATGGCATTGCACTTGTCCTTTCGAACATGGGCCGGTGTGCAAACATATTGCTGCTGTGCTCTATGCGGTGCGGGATGAAATCCAGATCAACAGGGCGAATGCAAGCGGGGAGATTGATCACTGGATTGAAGGTGCATCGCCTGATGTATTAAGGCGCATTTTAAAAATAGAAGTCCGAAAACATGAGGGGGTAAGGGCGGATGTGTATCATAAAATGAAAAATGAAAAGTGATGCTTCGATTACGCTCAGCAGCCAAGAGTGAAGAGTGAAAAGTGAAAAGTGAAAAGTGGGCAGTAAGCAGTTGGCAGTTGACAGTTGAAAGTTGACAGTTGACTGTGTGCAGGAAGCAGGAGGCTGGATGTGACTGTGGTGTATCTCTAGATAAACAGTTGTAAAATACTTGGTATGAAAACAAAAGCTGATATCGTCAATAACTGGCTGCCAAGGTATACCGGGATGTCTCTGGACATGTTTGAAAAATATATTATCCTGGTCAACTTTTCACATTATGTTGATGTGTTTTCTGAAAAATTTGGTGTAGATGTATATGGCAGAGGGTTGTCCATGCAATGCGCAACGGCAGAGCAAATCACCATCATCAATTTCGGCATGGGGAGTGCCAATGCTGCCACGATCATGGATTTACTCATGGCTATCAAGCCAAAGGCATGTCTGTTTCTCGGAAAATGCGGTGGACTGAAACAAAAGAAAAATAATGTCGGAGACCTTATACTCCCCATTGCTGCTATACGGGGTGAAGGAACTTCAAATGATTACTTTCCTTCTGAAGTTCCTGCCTTGCCTTCGTTTGCTCTTCAAAAGGCTATTTCCACTACCATCCGGGATTATGCCAAGGATTACTGGACCGGAACTGTCTATACCACCAACAGGAGAGTATGGGAATTTGACCTGAAGTTTAAAAAATACCTGAATAAAATTCGAGCCAGTGCCATTGATATGGAGACGGCTACATTGTTTAGTGTTGGATTTCATAATGGAATCCCAACGGGGGCTTTGCTACTTGTCTCCGATATGCCCATGGTGCCGGAAGGGGTTAAGACTTCGCACAGTGACGTTACCGTCACCAGCACGTATGCTTCTACGCATCTCGAAATCGGGATTGACTCGCTGAGGCAGTTGATCCACAATAAATTAACGGTGAAACACCTGAAATTCTAGGAGTAAGAAAGTAAGAAGGTAAGAAGATTAGAAAGAAAAAAAGAGAGATGCAAAGGTTAGCCAATGCATCTCTCTTTTTCATTTTTCACTCCTGGGCTGAGGTAGTCGAAGCATCATTTTTCTAATTCTTTACTTTCTTTCTCTTCATGAGCATCTTCCGGCTTCACTTTTCCCAGATATGTCGGTAGTTCCATTCCGGCCATATTGAATAGTTCATTCAAAGGGGGAACCGACTTATACATACTTGAGATAAACTTAGAGGTATTGTTGCCCGAGCCTTCCTGGTTTCCACCTTCCCAAACTGTGACCTTATCAATTTTGATATTTTTGATGGCATCTACCTGCGTCTTGACTAGTTCAGGGAGTTTGTCGGCGATGAGCATCAACACAGCATCTCTTGGATTTCCGCCGACTGCTTTGACGATTTCATCAAAGCCATCCGCTTGCTTCTGGAGGACTTCATAGAGACCTTTGGCTTCTGCTTCCTTCTGCATAAATACAGCATCTGCAAGACCTCTGGCCACTAATCGCGTCCGCTCGGCTTCTGCTTCGGCATCGATCTCGATTTTACGCTTGGTGATTTCTGCCTGCACAATGATATCCGCTTCGCGCGAAGCCCTTTCTCTGTCAGCTCGTGCAAGTTCTGCATTCTTCTCTGCGAGATAAGCTTCCTCAAGTGAATTGGCTGCCTGAATTTTTTCTGCGGCTGTGGCTTTACGCAACGATTCCGCTTCCTTTAGCCTTCGTTCTGCATTGGAAATAGCCATCCGAACTTTAGCTTCATTTTCTCCATCGATAGCATTCGCTTCAGCGGTTGCTTCACCTACTTTAGCTATGGCATCTGCCGCACTGACGGAAACCCTTTTTTCTTTATTTGCATTTGCCTCACCGATACTTCCGTCGCGATTTTTCTCAGCTACGCTTTTCTTTGCATCATTGATCGCTTTCGCAGCGGCTTCCTTTCCCAATGCTTCAATATACCCGCTTTCATCCTGGATGTCAGTTACGTTTACATTGATCAGCGTCAGGCCAATTTTCTTCAATTCACTGCCCACATTAGAGCTGACATTGGTCAGAAATTTATCCCTGTCAGAATTGATTTCTTCAATATCCATTGTAGCCACCACTAACCTGAGTTGGCCAAAGATGATATCCTTTGCAGTCTCCCTGATCTCATCTGTAGTCTTACCTAGTAGACGTTCGGAAGCCACTTCCATAATGCCGGGCTCATTACTCACCGCTACAGTGAAGCGTGAAGGCACACTCACCCTGATATTCTGCCTTGAAAGTGCCCCTCTTAAATCAACATCAATACTGATCGGTGTAAGGTCCATATACTGATAGTCCTGGATAACAGGCCATATAAACGCGGCGCCTCCCGCGAGACATTTCGAAGATTGGCCTGTTCCCGTCTTCCCATAGATGACTAATATTTTATCTGATGGACATCGTTTGTACCTGGAAACAAACCATAAGAGCATAATAAAAACCAACCCGATGAGGCCAGCAACAATAACAACAAAGGAGTTTGACAAATCCATGTGTGATGGTGTTTTTAGATGAGGTTAGATCGTATGACTGCTAATAGTAAATAGTTTATTGTGCATAAATGTTGAGGTAACTAGTTAAAACTACTTGTTTCCTCTTCTAATTCAACAGGATATGATTCGACTTTCAATGTATTATCCTCCATGATGTCAATGACCTTTACGTGCGAGCCGGTTTTGAGCATCTCCCCATCCGTGATGGCATCCATTTCCCGGACCGTCCCATCAATCTTTAGATGAATTTTGCCCCTCCCATCCTGATGAGCAGGAATGGGAAGGTAAACTTCGCCCAGCTGATCCAGCGCGTGGTAAAAATTCAAGGTGCCGGATTGTTCCAGTTGAGCGAATTTATACATTAGGTAAGCTACAATAAACATAGCCGTCAGCCCCACACCGGTAGCCAGGGCTACTGCAATCCAGACGCTGAGTTGATTACCCATCGCCAGGACACCGGTCCAACCAAAAAACATAAAAAAAGCGATGATACTCCTCGCGGAAAGGGCAGAAAAATCATGTTCTATCGACCCCGAATCGCCCTGCAAGGCAAACTCACCATCACTATCTGAATCAAAGCCAATCAGCAGTAGAATAAACTGAATAAAAAACAGGACACTGAAAATAATGGCAATAAACCAAAATACCTGATGCGGAGAGGAGAGCGCATCCCACCATTGATTTATCGATAAGCCTTTAGTCACTGGCACTTCCATTTTCGGTTGTTGGCAAGATAACATGTATTTTGACGGAATGATTCTTCCTTTTAGACCAAATACGCATGACCGCCTGTCCTGAAAGTTAAGAAAGTGGATAGAATCATATGGTAAAAATTAAACTAATTTTGCCTTACAACATAACCAACCATCGTGGACGTAAAATTATTTAGCGGAAAGTACTCCAGTTATCTGGCAGAGAAGATAGCAGATTATTATGGTTATTCCCTCGGAAAATGGGATTGCTTGCGTTTCAGCGATGGTGAGATGCAACCGGTCATCGAAGAGTCTGTCCGGGGTTCGTATGTCTTTTTCATTCAATCTACTGCTGCTCCGGCGGATAATCTCCTGGAATTATTATTGCTTATCGATACAGCGAGGCGGGCCTCTGCGGATTACATTACCGCAGTGATCCCTTATTTTGGCTATGCCCGGCAAGACCGGAAGGACAAGCCGCGCGTACCCATTTCTGCCAAGCTTATCGCAAACCTTATCGAAGCTGCTGGTGCTGACCGGATTATGACCATGGACCTACATGCTGATCAGATTCAAGGATTTTTTGATATCCCCCTAGACCACTTAAAAAGCAACGCCATATTTGTACCATACCTTGAGGGTTTAGATAGGGAATCTGTGATTTTTGCGTCACCTGATGTTGGCGGGGTGAAAAGGGCTAGAAATTATGCCAATCATTTCCAATGTGAACTTGTCATTTGTGATAAATACCGTCGCCGAGCGAATGAGGTGGCGGGCATGACCGTTATCGGGGACGTCCAGGGCAAGGATGTTATTCTGGTAGATGACATGGCTGATACCGCCGGCACTTTGTGCAAGGCGGCTGATGCGCTTGTGCAGAAAGGGGCAAAGAGTGTCCGGGCCATATGTACACATCCGGTGTTGTCTGGTAAGGCGTATGAAAACATTGAATCTTCCCAATTGACAGAATTGATTGTCACGGATACATTGCCACTGAGGAGGACATCGCCAAAGATCAAGGTTTTGTCATCGGCTAAGCTCTTTGCGCATGCGATCAGGAATACGCATGAGCATCGTTCGATATCTGCTTTATTTTTAGGGGATTAGGGTAAGGGGAGGTGATTTTGGTTGGATAGGCGGGGTGCTTGGCAAAAAACCAATTCGTATATCTACGAAATATATTTCGCCGAAATACCTTCATTAGCCGAGCCGGAAATATTTCTGGGTATTATTATTTTGCTTCTAATATTAAAAATGGGTAACCATCAGGCTTATCTGTAAATTATCTTCAACTGGTTCTCTGGTCCAAAGCCTTAAGGAAACCCAATTGTATTTTTACGAAATATATTTCGCCGAAAACTTTAGCATTTTTTTTGTCTCGATTTCAAAAAAAAATCCCCTCCGTATACCCAAACCCCCTAATTTTATTTCATTACTCTAGTTGAAAACAAACCTTCTTCACCGATGGCTTTCAATAAATCTCACCTGTTTGATCCGGAAGATCAAATAACCAGTTCAATGGCTCATTTGCTATCCCACCCGGCAAGAGTGGATATACTGAGATTCCTGGCTCAAAACGGCTCCACTTCTGTAGAGAAGCTGGCTGTCAGGTACCCGCTGTCTAAATCCACAGTCTCACAGCATCTGGAATATTTTAGAAAGGCAGACCTCTTCCACTACCAGGAATCCTACCCGCACACCTTTTATTCCATTGATCTCCAAACCTTTAAAGAATTGAATTCAAAACTAATGGATTACTGCCTGTGTCTCGAGCAAGCCATCGATCTCAACCTCCACTCAAAGCTGCAACTTAAATAACTGGACGCTCATTAAATCAACCTTATTAAAAATCAAACACGCCAGAAACTCGATCAATCTTCCTTAATTTATCACATATAGCTATATATGTTGATTTTATACATTATAAATAATAATTATACTTAATCCTCTCCATCCAATTTTCCACTATTTGAGTGGTCCTTTTCCCCTTCTATAACCGAGTTTATTCACCCAGACAATAATTTTACGCTTAACCCCTTATTTTTTATCTTAAAATCATACCTTTGCGTGCCCTAATGGAAACAGGGGCTCAAATATTTTGGTTATGGAAGTAATGACACTAAACGCTTCGACCAGGAAAGACCTGGGAAAAGTCGCCACGAAGGCAGTTCGCAAAAGCAATCTCATCCCATGCGTACTTTATGGTGGTGATGAGTTACAACATTTTACCCTGGCTCCCCTCGACCTGAGGACACTTGTTTATTCACCTGAATTTAAAGTGGTCGAGATAAACCTGGATGGTCAGGTACATAAATGCATCCTGAAATCTGTTCAGTACCACCCGGTAACGGATAGCATCATGCACATCGACTTTCTTCGTCTGATTGAAAATCATCCAATTAAGATCGAAATTCCTATCAGTTTTGAAGGAGTTGCTCAGGGGCTCAAAGCAGGCGGTAAGTTGATCAAGAAGATGCGTAAGGTGAAAATTAAGACTATGCCTGAAAACCTCATTGACAAGATTGTCCTGGACACTACTTCTATGGGCCTTGGCCAATCACAACGGATCAAAGACTTATTACTTGCTGAGGGCGTTAAAATCCTAAACAACGAAAATATACCTGTGGCCACTATTGAAATCCCAAGGGCACTTCGCGGTGCAGCGGCAGAAGAGACTGCAACTCCTGCAAAAGCCGCAGCTCCGGCAAAAGCCGCAGCTCCTGCAAAGGCAGCAGCACCAGTTAAAGCAGCAGCTCCTGCAAAAGCCGCTAAGAAATAATACTATTTTCCCGGAGAATCCATTAATGTGGTATTCACCGGTAAATTCAGATAAAAAGCATCCTTCGGGATGCTTTTTTACTTTTGAGTTATGCCTGCATCTGTTTTAAACATCGGATTGGTCCAATTTGACATCGCCTGGGAAAACCCTAGCGAAAACATGAGGCGAATTGACAACCTCCTTGGACAATCTTCTGATCTTGACCTCGTTATACTGCCCGAGATGTGGTCCACCGGGTTTTCGATGCAACCAGAGAAAGTAGCTGAGCCCGCACGAGGCACCGCGCTCCAATGGATGATAAATCAAGCGAGGGAAAGAAATACAGCCATAGCAGGCAGTATTTCGGTTGCTGAAGGGGCATTGTATTTCAATAGGTGGTATTGCGCATTTGCGGATGGACGGATCATACAGTATGACAAAAAACATCTGTTTTCCTATGGCCGGGAAGACCAGCATTACACTGCCGGCAGCACCAAAGTCTTCATCGAAATCAAGGGATGGAAAATCATGCCTATCATCTGCTATGATCTTCGTTTCCCGGTCTGGTGCCGAAATACGGATTCCTATGACCTGATGATGGTTGTTGCCAATTGGCCAGTGCCCAGAATTCATCACTGGGATGCCCTCTTGAAAGCGCGTGCCATCGAAAACCAGTCTTACGTAGCTGCCGTCAACCGTATCGGCACAGATTCAAATGGTCTTCAATATAATGGACACAGCAGTGTGTTTGATATGAATGGACAGGAAATACTATCGCTTGGGGAAAGAGAGGGCATTGGACATGTGGTTCTTGACAAGCAATTGCTAGCCGCATACCGGGACCAATTCCGCTTTCTTCAGGACAGAGACCCGTTTACCCTTTAAGGTGGTATATTTGTTGTATTAATATTTTTTGTAATACATAGAAATGCAGATAATCAATTATATATGTACTTTATTTAGCTTTTTTATGTTGGGCGCCTGCTCCAACGTCAAACTTGCCCTTTACGACAACCAAAAAAGGCAGGAATATGCCCTTGAAACAAAAAAGGCATTTTCAAACTCCGAAGCCGGAAAAGAAATCGCGCTAAAGTCATCTGTTATTGAAACAGCAAAAAAGTACCTGGGCACCCGATACAAGTATGGCAGTATAGACCCCAAACAAGGCTTTGATTGTTCTGGGCTTGTTTACTTTGTAGCCAAAAAGCAAAACATAGAATTACCACGCTCATCAACTTCCTTGGCTGCCGCTGCACCTCACATTCCTTGGAAAAAAGCAGATCCTGGAGATCTTGTCTTTTTTGGTGATCGTGGACAGATTCATCATGTAGGCATCGTTGAAAAAAATAAACAGGATGAGTTGTGGGTAATTCACAGCACCAACCAACGAGGTGTTTATGAGGAGAATGTTTTAGTCAGTGCCTACTGGAAGAAGAGGATACTCTTTGCCGTAGATTTTAGTACGCTGCACCAGAAATTCAAGAAGGATAAAAAAAGTTAAGTTCCCTGACGGTGCATCAGCTATTTTATTTCAAACCAAACTTGTTCATCCGGATTGCCCGCATGATAATCCACAAGGATCTCGGTGCCTGAAGGAATGGTAATTGCCGCTTTAAATAGGATATACTGGTTTTTATAATCCGCTTCAAAAAACGCATTTGGTGCCTGGGAATGATTGTACAAGGAACCATAACCGAGCGCTAAGGCAATACTATCCTTTTTCCATTCAAAATAATATTCATACAGTATATACCCGCGCACTATTTCCCTAGCCTGCTCCCCTGGGATGATAAGGATAGGACAGATTTCGATCACACTCTCTGCAAGAATATCTTCAGTGCAAAACATACCATACCGATGTTTTCCACTTGGAGCAAAGTACAAACCAGGATGTTGCTGTAACATAAATTTGAATAGCGTGGTGATCAATCAATGACGTCGGAGTGAATAAACAGCTGCAATAATAAAACCAAATCCTGCAAGCTGGTACCAAGTGATGATTTCACCATCAAGACTGCCCCAGACCAATGCCATGCAGGGTATAGCGTAGGCAATGGCCGATCCAAAAATGGCGGTGGTACGCTGGATCAGCCAATAAAACAAGATATTGGCAAATACTGTGCAGACAAGAGCGAGAACAAACAAAGGCCCTAGTGATTCTTTCCAGGTTTCTGCATATACCATTTTATCATACGCCCCTGTGATCCACAAGATGACCAAAGCAATAATACCCAGTGAGGAAAAGCCAACAGTCGTCAGTGCAATTGGATGGATGTCCTGGCAATACCGTTTTACAAGGTTTGCGCTTAGTCCATAGCACATGGTACCCAGCACCACAAAAAAAACGTACGAACTGATATACCAGTCTCCTTCCCCGACCATTAAGACCGCTATTCCCATGCAGCCCAACAAAAGTCCAATACTATGATGCCGCTTAAGTTTTGTTCCAAAAAAGAAGACGCCCATCAGGAGTGCAAAGATTGGCGTGAGACTGTTTAATACTCCCGTAACTGCGCTGCCTAATCTTGTCTCTGCCAGCGCAAAGAGAACGGCCGGAATTCCATTCCCGGTGAGCACTACTAGTGTCACAAGGAGGACTTTGCCTTTTGGAATATTCACTTTAGAAATTAAAAAAATAGGCAGAAAGGCAATAGCACTGATACCGATTCTTAAAGCGCCTACTTCAAGTGCTGTGAAATGAATGAGCCCTTTTTTGATCAGAATAAACGATCCACCCCAAATAAACGCAAGAACAATAAAAGTTGCCCAACCTTTAAAATCATTCACGCTGGCAGCTGGCTCAGTGATTGGCGGGTTCATGGTGTGGCGGCTATCTCATTGACCTGGTTCCAAACGCGCCAGACATTTTTAAAACATATTTTTTCAATCTCCACTTCACTATAATCCCTTTTCAATAATTCATAGATGAGGTTTGGATACATGCTGACATCCTTGAGACCAGTAGGAAGGCTATCTCCTACGCCATCAAAATCAGAACCTATACCAACATGATCAATTCCTGCGAGAGCCTTAACGTGGTCAATATGATCAGCCACGCGTTTGACATCAGCATACAGGTCAGGATGTTTCTTTTTATAATCTTCAATAATAGGTTTTGCAAGGGAATCGTCTGCCTTTAAACCCGCTGCATCCAGTATGGCATTGAGTTCATTTCGATTTGCTGTTCTTGCCTTTGTAACTTCTGCATCCAGAAAATCAGATCCGAAGTTGATTTGAATGACCCCTCCCCGCTTACCCAACTCCATAATCATCTCGTCACTCATATTTCTTTCCCACCCCGGTGTAAAGGCTCTGCAGGAAGAATGAGTTGCCAATACAGGTGCTGTTGAAAGCTCCATGACTTGGAAAAAGGTTTTATCTGATATATGAGAAACATCGATGATCATACCCACTTTGTTCATCTCAGCAATGACCTCAAAGCCATATGGACTGAGTCCACCCCATGTTTTGGTGGTATCATATGAACTGTCACAAATATGATTGTCTTTTCCATGTGTCAGGGTTACATACCTTATACCCTTTCGATAATAGTATCGTATATCATTCAATGTGATCAGAGGGGCTCCATTTTCCATGCCCATCGGAAGGGAAATAAGCCCTTCCTGAAAATTTGCTTCAATCATTTCCGGTGAGTCTCCTCTGGCAAATTTGTCAGGATGTGCCTCAATGATACCATCAATCATAAATATAAGGGTGTCAGCCAATTCTTTAGCTGATGGGAGATCATTTTGGTACGAAGACGGAATGAAAATGGACATAAAGGGAGCGTCTAATCCTCCTTGTTTGGCCCGCTCGTAGTCAAAATCCCCATCTGTTGTGGAAACGGGGATACCCAGGTATTCTCTCTCGAGCCTGAAATTTTTTACCTGAAGTCGGTACGGTAAATCCACATGACCATCCGTAATAATAAATCTGTGGGCTAATGCAACAGCATATTGATACATATTCTGGTCTGGCTGCTTCATAACTTTTTTTGAGGTCCCACAAGCTAACGCGGTGATACAGAGAAAGAAAAGAATAGATTTCATGTCATCAAAATGTGCCACAAGATAGAAACACGCTCCCCTAATTAGCGTAGAGTTTATGATTCAGAAAAAAACGATGGACAATTGAAAGTTTTTTTAGCTTTGCACTCTCTTTTTAGAGTCTAGCCGGATCGGTAGTTCAGTTGGTTAGAATGCCGCCCTGTCACGGCGGAGGTCGCGGGTTCGAGTCCCGTCCGGTCCGCAAAAAAAGGGTTACCCCAATAAGGTGACCCTTTTCTTTAGCCCCGGACAGTGTTCATGCCTAGCCGGGGGACATGCGAGTCCTAACCACATGGTAAAACGAAGTCACCTTCACCCACTTTTTCTAAATTTGAAATTTAGTTAAAACAGCTCTAGGGACATTGATAATCAATTAGTTAAGACAGTGTGGCACACCTAGGTGTGCCACACTGTCTTTTTTTGACCTATTTCACCCTTTTGGGTGAAATAAGCTCCATCTAAGTTCAGCAGATTTGCGAGTATAAAAAACCATCTTATTGACTTGTAAATCTTATTTCCTATGAAACTAATCACGACCCTTCTGGCCCTCTTTTCTCTTACCACCCTGCTTCCCGGTCAAACATGGATTCGTCAGAATCCCTTCCCAAAACTTGCCGAATTGCAGGACATTGATTTTGACAATGTACACGGTATTGCTGTAGGCAATGAAAGCACTATTCTGACAACTTCAAATGGTGGTCTAAACTGGATCCCAAGAAAAGCTCCTTTTGAAGGATCATTATTTCTGACCGCACTTGTGGTACCGGGTACCAATGGACAATTGATGTTTGCGGGAGGATACCAACTCATTGTCTCCAGAGATGGAGGAAAAACCTGGAACTATACATCAGCATCCACGCAACTGGTATATAAGATTCAGGCACTGACTGATGGAACAATTCTGGTGCTGGATAGTGACAAGGGACTTACCAGTAAGGACAATGGAGAAACCTGGCAAACTTTCACGATGCCGGGATTGAACACGTCAGCAGGTCATTTCACCAATGAAATGAATGGATGGGTTGTGTATGGAGGTTTTGAAAACAACCAAGTTTGGGTCACCTCAGATGGAGGTGAAAACTGGAGCCTAAGGGATTCATTGAAGCATCCGGTGGTATCAGAGTTGTTCATGATAGATGATCTCAAAGGCTATCTTGCCTCTAGAGACTTTGTCTACTCTACTTCAGATGGCGGCCATACATGGATTAAAATGCATGACAACCCTGTCAACTCTATCCAAGACCTGCAAGTCGTCAATGGGCTTGAAATATGGACTTGCCTGAACAATGGTTTTATTTTCTATACGCTGGATGGTGGAAACCTTTGGCAAGAAGTCAATCCAAATATTATCAGTAGCAACAAGACCACCGGTATTTATGCTAATGATCAAGGAGAAGTATGGGTAGCAGGTAAATATGTATCCATCCTGTATACCTCTGATTCAGGGACAGACTGGAATGACCAGGTGCCCAACGCAAAAGGAATCATGTACGAACCTCATTTTATAAATGAAAATCTAGGTATCATCGGTAGCTCAGAAGGGACGGTTTTAAAAACAACAAATGGTGGCGCTTCCTTTGATAAAATAGAATTGGGACCGAACGAGTATTTCTTTGCAGCACAGATGATCACTGAACAAGCTATGGTGGTCGGATCATCCTCTGGAAAAGTATTTGGATCCAATGATCAGGGTGAAAACTGGTCTTTACTTGGAGAAAATCTTGGCCAGATCACTGACATCCATGCGTTTAACCTCCAGTCTGCTGTGCTGACTACAGAATTTGGTAAGATATACAAAACGACACATGGCGGAAATCAATGGGATGAAGTATATACTGGCAATCCTGACCTTCTGATTGGTTTAGATTTTGTCGATAATCAAAACGGCTGGGCATGTGGTTGGTTCGGAAAGATTTTGCATACTGAAGATGGCGGAGCAAACTGGTCATCTCAGCGACATGACGGGTACCATGAGTTTGTAGATATCCATTTTATAACAGTCTCTCAAGGATGGGTCGTGTCCTCCAATTTTACAGATACCGCATGGCATACAACGAATGGAGGTGTCGACTGGGAGCCTTCTATTCTCCCTTATAAAATATACTGGAACAAAATCTCTTTCACCAGTCCGGACACTGGCTGGATCGCCGGAGGAAGCTCTGGTTTTGGAATCATCCTTCGCACGAACAATGGTGGACAGACCTGGACTGTGGACCATCAGGCACCTGAGGCCTTCTTTGGACTGTATGCCTTACCCGGCAAAGAGACTGTTTGGGCTACCGGCCTTGGTGGAAATATCGAAAAATACTCTCCCTGCACATTCAACCCTACACTATCCAATTTATCAGGAGAAGAAATGCCTTGTCAGTCTGATACAGTTACATATACGGTGACCTCTTCGGGAGTTGACCTCTTTGAATGGAGCTTCCCTTCAGACTGGTTGATCTTTGGAAATCCTAATACTTCATCTGTCCAAGTACTTATCGGCTCAATGCCTGGTCAAATCAGTGTAACCGGAAGTGATGCCTGCGGAAATAACACTGATGAATTTAGCATTACAGCCAATCCGATAGCCAATCCGATAGCTTTTATTACAGAAAACGAAGGTGAATTGACTTGTAATTTGTCTTCCGGGTTTTACCAGTGGCTTCGAAATGGGGTCCCGGTCGCTAGCGCTACGCTGCAGAGCTATACTCCAGTAGTCAGTGGAACGTACGCGGTAGTGGTAACCTCTTTTGCAACCGGATGTGAAGCAAGATCAAATAGTATTGATATCCTGATAAGCGCAGTTACTTCCATTTCAAAAGGATCAATAAAGATTTTTCCAAATCCTGCGAATGAAATGCTCCATTTTTGGTCAGCCGATGGCAATGATATTCTTCTGAATGCGGAAGTAATCATTATTTCGAGTGATGGACGGGTTATTCATGCAGATTCTGGATCGATGAATAGTGTAAATATTTCAAATATCCCATCAGGAAATTATATGCTAAACGTAAGGACTGATCGACAAAACTTTCAGAAATTATTTGTGATTCAAAGGGAAAAATAGAGGTCTAAAAAGCCGAATTTGAAATTTAGTTAATTGTGCTCCTAACAATATGACTATCAAATAGTTATGACAGTGTGGCACACCTAGGTGTGCCACACTGTCATAACTATTTGATTATCAAGGGCCCCAGAGCTATTTTAACTAAATTTCATTTTCATTTTATTCCTGGTTTAAAACAGTCCTCCAAACCACCCTCTTCCTGCCTCGCCAGCTATGCAGTCAGCTTAAGCCAGGTTATGAAACACATGCTGTACATCCTCATCAGCCTCCAGTCGAGCTACCAATTTGAGCACCTCCTCAGCCTGGTCCTCAGGTAATTCCACCGTAGTAGACGGGATCCACTCAAATTGAGAAGTCAGCACTTTTATTTCAAGGTCCTCTAGGGCTTTCTGCATCTTTCCAAAATCAGAAAAAGCACACCGTACCACGAGGACTTCTTTCCCATCTTCGGTCACCCCGTCACCCATCTCCTGGAGTCCGTGATCGATCAAATCCAGTTCAAGAGACTCAGCATCCAGATTTTCCGGCGAGAGATTGAAAACACCCATTTTATTAAACTGAAAACTCACACTGCCACTAGTGCTCAGAGTGCCATTACCTTTATTAAATGCCGAACGAACATTGGCTACAGTACGGACTATATTATCCGTGGCCGCTTCGACGATCACCGCTACTCCATGTGGCCCGTAACCTTCGTACATCACTTCCTCATAATTGGCCATGTCCTTACCCATCGCCCGCTTGATCGCAGCTTCCACCTTGTCCTTGGGCATGTTGACACTCTTGGCATTCTGCATGGCCCTGCGCAAAGAAGAATTATTGTCAGGCTCCGGACCACTGGCTTTCACCGCTATAGCTATTTCCTTTCCGATCCGCGTAAATTGTTTGGCCATCCGGTCATATCGCGCAAACATACTGGACTTACGAACTTCGAATATTCTTCCCATCTTTTATGCTTTTAGGCGCGCAAAGGTAATGACAATAGAGGTATTAACACAGTTTAACGCCACCCCGACCCGCATTAACACTATCGCAAGAACTTAACTTGCCGCACAGATCGTAATTTTGACCCTGAAACCAAATCCAATAAACATTATCATGAAAACCGCTTACCTCCTCCTCCTTTCTTTCATCGCGCTGGGATTATGGTCCTGCGAAGATGAATATTCTGCAGACCAGATCGTAGTCACGTATGACACCATCCCATTTGAAAAAATCGAACTCGCCACCTCTTCCGATATCCGCATCGTGCAGGCCAGTTACTATCAGGTCGTCGTTGAAGGTGAAGAAAGGGATGTCTATGATACGGAAGTGCGCATCGCAGATAATTTACTGATCATCGAAGAGCATGGCTCTAATGATCAGCGTCAGGTGATCACCATCTATGTGCCTGAAATCCGGCAGTTTGATGCCTATGGCAGCAGCGATATTTATGGTGAAAGTCAGTTTCGGCAAAACGGCAATATGTATCTTGGGCTTTTTGGTTCAGGAGAAATCGATATGTATCTGGACACGGACAACCTGGATATATTTTTATCAGGGTCAGGTGACTTTAGCCTGGAGGGATTTGCAGACAATGTGGACATTGGAATTACAGGCAGTGGATGGGTCAGGTCCTTTAATCTGAATTCAGATTTTTCAGATATTACACTTTCCGGAAGCGGTAGTGCTGAGGTAACTGTTGACAATGATCTTGACATTTCGATTTCCGGAAGCGGTGATGTTTTTTATAAAGGACATCCTGATATCAGCACATCTATAACCGGATCAGGAAAAGTGATTAATGCAAATTAGGAGGCAGGAATTAGGAGAGAGGAATTAGGAGGCAGGAATTAGGAGGCAGGAAATAGGGGACAGGAATTAGGGGACAGGAAGCAGGAGGCAGGAATTAGGAGAGAGGAATTAGGAGGCAGGAAGCAGGAAGCAGGAATTAGGGGATAGGAAGCAGCAGGACAATTAGAAGTTATTTGTAAGTGCTTCATCAGGCCTGGAAGTTATTTGTAAGTGCTTCATCAGGCCTCTTTGGCCTAAAGACCTCTTCAGCCCCTTATGCCTTTTCCCGTTTATTCCTATTTTCGTAGCCACCTATTTATTATGGCTAAGAAAAAGAAACCAACTGCCCCCGTACCTGCATGGTTTAAACATACATGGTGGCTGATTCCACTCATTGCCCTCCTGATATATATCCCATCCTTCAATGCGGATTATACGCTAGATGATGTGCTTATTGTCGAGGACAACAGCTTCGTAAAGTCTCCTGATCAGATACCTGCCATCTGGACATCGCATTACTGGGCCGGCAAAGTCGACGCCACCGATACCGGATTGTACAGGCCACTCACGCTGACCACCTATAATATACAATATGCCCTTACCGGTGAAACTCCGGCACCCTTTCATATTGTAAATATCCTCCTCCACGCACTCGTCTGCCTGATGCTGATGAAAATGGCCTCACTCCTTTTTGTGGATTTCAGGCTGGTGATCATTTCAGGGTTACTGTTTGCCATTCACCCTATTCATACAGAAGCTGTCGCCGGCATCGTTGGAAGGGCGGAAATATTAGCAGCCTTATTTATCCTCACATCGATGATCTGTTATCATCACTGGCGACTAAAAGGAAAAATAAAATGGTTGGTTCTCCTGCTCGTTTCATCCTTTGCGGCCATGACTTCGAAGGAACACGGGTTTCTGATGATAGCCATTCTGGCGCTGCAGGAAACCTATTATTTTTTCACCACCAAAAAGCTTCCATGGAATGAACGCAAAAATTGGATAGCCTTTGGAAGTGTGGCCATCCTTTCACTTGGATTGTGGATGGTCCGTAGTACAATAACGGGACCTACAGCCTCCCATGAGCTATGGGCAAATGTTGGATCCACCGAACGTATGGCCACGTCCTTGCGGACTTCAGCTGAATATATAGGTTTACATCTCTGGCCATCACCATTATCTGCTGATTACTGGAGTGATGAAGTACCCATCGTAGGTTTTGGTAACATCAAAGTAGTAATTGCATCATTGATTATCCTGGGCATTCTTAGTCTCGCCTACTATCTGAGGCGAAAAATACCGGTGGCCTCCTGGGGAATTTTGTTTTTCTTCCTTATGTTACTTCCGGTTTCCAATTTTGTTTTTCCTGCCGGATTTCTGAAGGCTGAACGCATCCTCTATATCCCCTCTATTGGTTTGATTCTGTTGATGTCTGTGATGCTGACGAAGGTGATTGATTTCAGGACCAACAGAATACCAGGTTTCATATTGCTTGGCCTGTTTATCCTCCTTTTTAGCTGGCGCACCTGGACGAGATCAGCTGACTGGGAAAATAACTATACCCTGGCCATCGCAACACTTCAAACGTCTCCAAATAGTCCAAGGTTTAACAATATGATGGGCCTTGAACTCAGGGCTCAGAATAAAAATAATGAGGCCCTGGTTTATTTTGAAAAAGCTGTGAAAGCAAATCCAAACCACGTCCCTGCACTTGTCAATCTCGGAATGGAGTATTCACATTTCGGTAGACACCAGGAAGCCGGAGCTCTCCTCGAGAAGGCTCTTGCCCTGGAGCCGGGAACCCTCGCAACCTATGCTAACCTGATGTCGGTTTACCGCTCTACCGGTGCCCATGAAAAAAATATTGCTATCGCTGAAAAAGCCATGCATCGGTTCCCTCAATCCGCCGCCATCATGTGGAATGCAGCCAACGCCTACCACCTGGCTGGGAATATGGCCAGAGCAAATGAGTTACGGGCCATAGCGCTGTCCATTGACCCAAATATCGGAGGCGGAAAATAAAAAAAATACACATTATAATAAATCATTATATTTGTAGGGTAACGAAATTGAAAATAAATGTTGACTCGTCAACATATTCAGTTTCAGGATCGTTATACTTATAATTATAACCCATGATGCGCTTATTTAATCGAATCTTAAACCTCTTCCGGGGTCGAAAGACGCCGAAGCCTGTTCCCGCAGGTCCGGTCCAGAAGGAAGAGTATGAACGTTGGTTAGGAATCTGATTTCCTAATTCTGTTCATGAACATATCAATTGGTATTCTTGCTGTGTCAAGTCATGGTCAGGATTATATCTGAACTGACCCCTCTTCTCTGGTTCTTGAAGTTTTATGTCCACATCTGTGCGCGGCAAGCTAATTTCAATAACATATGATATTTGCTTCATTTACTTTATATATCTGCTTTTAAGCCAACTACATATTGGATTAAATATTTATTTATATTAACCAGGCTGATTTAAGGATAAAAAGACTTTTACGTCTTATTTTTTTACTATTTGGTACTATATTTGACCCCGGTTAAGGGAAACCTGGCCAGTTGACTCTCACCATCTTGTATCTGATCAAGTTGGGTTTTTATCAAGGAAATTGTAGTGCCATGAATATTTTCCTGAAAGGGCGAAACTCAACTCGTCTTCACAAACCATTGCTTACCGTACTTATCCTGAGTGCTACCATCTTCTATTTGGGATGTACTCATGAATACGTTACCGATCTGGATCTCGATCTGACCACCTCCCTCAGTGAAAACTCCAAAACAGGATCTTACCATGGGTATATCATGCCGTCCAGCACAGACTATACGTCTCTTCCTAACCAGGATCCAAAAAATCCGGTTACCGCAGAAAAAGTAGCTCTGGGTAAAATGCTGTTCTTTGAGACCGGGATTGGGCTCGAACCCAAATATCCTGTGTCCAAAGAAGCATACTCTTGCAGCAGCTGCCATATTCCGGAAAGGAGTTTCACAGCTGGCCGCTTCCAGGGCATTGCCGATGGAGCCGTAGGGTATGGTATAAGTGGAGAGAAAAGAAAAAAGAATCCCTACTATGACGGAAGTGAAGTTGATGCACAAGGTGCCCGACCTCTTGCGGTCATCAATACAACCTATGTCACTAATGCGCTCTGGGCGGGCACTTTTGGTTCTTTCGGTGTTAATACAGGAACAGAATCTGTCTGGAGCCAGGACACCCTGGTGGAAATAAATTACAAAGGCCTGATGGGTCTTGAGGCCAATAATGAAAGGGCTCTCGTCGTACATCGTCAGTTGATCAACAAACAGATTACAGATTCACTCGGGTATACTTCCATGTTTGATACTGCCTTTCCTGATATTCCAGAAAATGAGCGTTACACCAGACAAACGGCAGCTTTTGCCATAGCCGCTTATTTCAGAACGATTCTCACCAACGAAGCTCCTTTCCAGGATTGGCTTAAGGGAGATGCAACCGCCATGACCGAGCAACAAAAAAGAGGTGCTATCCTTTTCTTCGGAAAAGCAGGTTGTGTCAGTTGCCATAACAGTCCCTCACTCAACAGTGATCCTCATTTATTTTTCTCATTAGGTGTTAAAAACCATTTCCAGTCCGGCTATAGTGTGTTCAGGACAGACCGCTATGACAAAAGAAACCTGGGACGCGGTGGATTTACGGGCCGGGAGGAAGACATGAACCAGTTTAAAGTTCCACAACTCTATAACCTTAAGGATTTCGGATTTTATTTTCATGGAGCCAGCAAGACAAGCATTAAAGATGTGGTGGAGTACTTTAATAACGGGATTCCGGAAAACAGGGACATCCCCATCACCCAAATCAGCCCGCTGTTCAGACCACTGCACATGACCCAGGATGAAATGGATGACCTTACCGAGTTTCTGACAAACGGACTTTACGATCCCAATATGTTGAGGTACAAACCAGAAGTGACAATGTCTGGTAATTGTTTTCCAAACAATGACTTTCAGTCAAAGATGGATATGGGTTGTGAGTAAGTCAGGAGGCAGGAATTAGGATTCAGGATTTAGGAGCCAAGTGGAGTGGAAAGTCCTTAGAAGTCCTTATCATAATGCTGGTAGCCTGGTCTAGTACCCATCGGTAAAATAAATCAAGATTAAAATAATGATAGCCCAACTTATTAAGCACCGTAACAGGTTGCTCTGCATTGGTTTTGGTATCATGTATCTGTGGTTTGGTGGCCTGAAATTTTTTCCGGGTATGAGTCCTGCAGAGTCCTTAGCTAAAACCACCTTGGACAAACTGACTTTTGGGTTAGTCCCAACCAATATCTCCTATTTCATGCTTGCTTTGTGGGAAGTCATCATTGGGGTATGCATGTTGCTCAACGTTAAAAGAAAGGGCATCATCTTCATCGCAATGGTCCATCTCCTCTTTACTTTCACTCCGCTATTCCTTTTACCCGAAGCTTCGTTCAATCAGCACTTCTACTCCCTCACACTGGTTGGGCAGTACATTATTAAAAACCTGGTCTTTCTGACAGCCTTACTCTTTATCATGGAAGAAAAGAAGGGAAAATGATCTTCGAAATTCTTTTGGTGAGTTGGCCATCGCATTCATCATTTAGAAGGCTTTGGACATCCTTGTTGTGTTAACAGTCCTCACATTATCTTACTAAGGTTACATTTCCTGTAATGACCTCAGACCGACTCTTAATACGAACTTTGATAATAAAAGTAAATACCCCCGGATTAAGTATACTGCCGCGGAAATAACCATCCCACCCTGCTGCCGGATCATTGATGCCTATTTCCTTTGCATCAAATATAAGGTTCCCCCACCTGTCAAATATGGTCATGTCATATATTGAAAGTGTTGAAGCACTACCGGATAGAAAAAAGAAATCATTGATGCCATCAACGTCCGGGGAAAAAATATTCGGCACAAAGTAGTTTCCTTGATTGCGAAGATAGACACCAAATGAATCAATGGCCGTACAACCGTTAACACTACTCACGTTAATATAAACGCTCTGCTCCTGTGTGACCGGGCCAAGAAAGGTGAGTGGACAGACTGGACATTCAATGGGATCACTTGCTCCCCAAAGTAGTGATGACCAATTGGCGTCAATAGCTATCTGAATCGGGACGATATCGCCCGAAGTCACTTCGATGTCCGGACCTGCATCAATCTGCAATTCCAATCCGGTTTCAATCCGAATAGCCGTGAGGGTATCGCTGCACAACGCAGCATCCTGAACAACTAAATGATAATCCTTAGGCGGAAGCATATCCCATACTGAAATAGAATCAAAAACGCCGCCATCTAAACTGAACAGATAAGGGGGCACTCCTCCATCGACAGCGTCAACCATGATAGATCCATCCGAGAAACCCAGGCAGGTTTCATGCGTCGTCAGTATATTCATTTTAGGACTGTTATACAGATATTCCCGGATCAACAAACTGTCACAGCCCTGAGCGGATACAAGGTAAAAGGTGTCCGAAATGATCTGTGGAGGAGCACAAAGTCATTGTGTATCCCTGGTTATCAAGGCGGCTACCCATAACGTCTCAATGACGCGCACCGTATCACAATATAAGCCTGGAATAATCTCCGTCGACACACCGGCCATTGATGAGTCACAGGATGCCTGCTGAACAAATTGTGTATCGGGTGTAACGTTGAGCCGGTAAAAGATGGCAAACAAACTATCGCAACCGAACTGATCAAATATCAACAACCCTTCTGCAATTGTATCAGGGCCAAAGCATCGGAATTCTATGTACGTCAGTGTGTCAGGAGTAATATAAACACCTGTCAACAAAATTGTACTGTCGCATCCATTGACATTCTCCAAAACCATACTAACTAATCCTGTATCGCTGGGATTACACACCCTTGTGTTTATAATGGTGGTGTCAAATGGAACAAAAAGATAATGAGTGATGAACACAGAGTCACATGGGTCACCCTGAACCTGGATGGTATCTGAAAAATCTACCCCTGAACCACACAAAAAAACTTCATCTGCTGCGATGTATTGGTCACCGAAAAAAAGAATTGTGTTGATGACAATACTGTCACATCCATCTGCACCTACAAAGATGAGTGTATCGGTCGATACAGCAGCCGGGTCGCATGTAATAGTTCCGATCCTGATCGTGTCTGATGAGGATAACGCTGTGGTCAGGATGAAGAGACTGTCACACCCAAACCTATTGATCAAAAAAGTCGTGTCTGTTCCTACCAGCAGGGGATCACAAGTGAACGACTCGTCCCTGATGGTGTCTGATAAAGCAAGTTGAGCGAAAGTGATAATCAAACTGTCACAACCAAAACGGTTGCTATAATAAGTTGTGTCTAAGCCTGTCTGAAGCGGGTCGCACACAACGGAGCTATCAAATACCAGGTCAACCGGTACAAATACCCGATGTGTGATGATAAACAAACTGCAGGATTGAAAGACCTGCAAAATCGTGTCACTCCCGGCAGATAATGTATCGCAAGTATAAATCGTATCGAAGGTGGTTGCATTGGCATCCGTCTGGATAATCAAGGATGAGAAACTTAGTACATTGTTGCACTCATCTACTGCTATAAAGGTGATCGCAATGGTATCTTCACTAAGATCACCAGAAAAATCATTTGACCAGGTGACATTGCCACATTCATCCATAACGGATGCCCCAGCATATTCATCAAGCCATTCTTCCACCGCACTGGGCACAAAACCTGCACAGGGAACGACAAGATTCTCAGGAAACCGGAGAAGCTCAGGTTCATTCATATCAGTGTATGTAAATACAGCCTCCACAGACGTCTGGTTACCACATTCGTCTGTGGCGATGAAATCAACAGGGACTATACCACAACCTCCTGAAAAAGCGGGATCATAATCAATAGACAAATTCACCACCCCACATTCATCCGTCACTGAGGCACCACCAAAATCATTGATCCATATTAAAAACTCCGACATGTAGTCCGGACATTCCCAGGTCAGGCTGGCCGGTGGAACTATAAACTGTGGCGGTGAAAAGTCTTCATAAATGATGTTCTGAGTCATCTCGGCTGTATTACCACAGAGATCAGAGGCTGTGCATGTATAACTGATGGTTCTGTTGCATGGTGGACCAGATTCAGATTCTTCAAATAACAGGAAAGCGGATGGATCGCAATCAATGATTTCCGGGGCTTGTGGATCAGGAATGTCTTCAAGGCAAAATACCAATATTGGGTCGGGATTGAAATTGATAAACTGTGGTGGGTCCTCATCCTCGGTGCATGCGCAAGTGCATGGGGTATAGGAAAATGTAATACAACCTGCATACTCGCATCCACATTCCAGGAAAACATTGAGGCAAACTTCATACTCACCATAAGTTGCAAAGGTATGTGTTACTATCTCACCAGTCCCGGACTGACCATCACCAAATGACCATGTCCATTGTGCATCTTCAAATCCAGGTGGAAAAGGATCCAGTAACCCTTCAAAAGTAAAAGTGCCTGCGGATTGATCTGCACAGGTGATTTCAAGTTGTACACTGGGATCAGCATTCTCTGGAGTCGAAAACTTGACATCATCAATCCCAATATCCAATCCACTGGTTGGTACATCTAAGAATAAAAGCTGCATATTGGCAGGATCCAACTGCATAAAAGTGGGGATGATGACCTGCAACCAGTCGCTGCCTGTTGATGGAAAGGACCCTAATAGTTGCCACGAAGGCAGCACGGTAATTGGAGGATTCCCTGAATTGCTCATAGGCTGATTTACAAGACCGCTGGCCAGGTAAACATCAAGCGAACCTATACCACTGTTGAGTCTCCTGAAATAAAAGGAAAGGCAGTAGGTTGAATCAGGAGACAGAACAAGGGGCTGGAAAAAGCCTTCATTGTTTGCACCAAGGCAAGCGTGATAATTCCCTCCATTAGGATTATTGGAACAGACAGAAGGCGTTCCCCAAGCAGCGTCCCAGCCTGTCATGCATCCCATGTTAAAGGATCCATTAATCAATCCGCCGGGAGGCACCATACCACATGGCGAACCAACCGTTTCAAATCCCGGGTTAACCAGCAGATTCTGGTCACATTGGCCTGCCAAAGAAAAAAATGGAAAAAGGCCGAGCATGGCCAATACCCATTGTATGATGTCCAGCCCCACGTATTTCATTTATTTCAGTAACAAAAGTGAAATTACTTTGTTCCAAATTTAATTTATAATAAGTGAAAATTTAATGACTTCAAACCTTACACTTTAAACCTATTTTTGTCATCATCATGACAAACATAACCGTAATCGCATTCGATGCAGACGATACCCTCTGGGTCAACGAACCCTACTTTCAGGAAGTAGAATATAAATTTTGTCAGTTGCTGGAAGATTACCTGCCTGCGCATGCCGTTTCGAAAGAGCTGTATGCTGTGGAGATACAAAATCTGCCATTATACGGCTACGGAATCAAGGCTTTTATGTTATCGATGGTAGAGACCATCCTGAAGGTGACAAATAATACTGCGAATCCTGCGATCCTCCTTAAAGCAATACAATATGGACAGGACATGCTCAAGAAGCCAATTGAATTATTGGATGGTGTAGAAGAAACTCTCCGCGCATTAAAAGGAAAATATAGATTAGTTGTAGCCACGAAAGGAGACTTGCTGGACCAGGAACGGAAACTAAAAAAATCTGAACTGGAACATTACTTCCACCACATCGAGATCATGAGTGACAAGAAAGAATCGGATTACCTGAAACTTCTACGTCACCTGGATTGCCGGCCTGATGAATTTTTGATGATTGGCAATTCTTTAAAATCAGATGTACTTCCCGTATTGGCGATTGGAGGACATGGTGCTCATGTAACTTACCACACCACATGGGAACATGAAAAGATCGAACATAAGATCGAGCATCCAAATTTTTATGAAATGGGTAATATCGCAGACATCACTTCATATCTCGGGTTATGAAACATAAAATCGACCTGGAAAACTGGGCGAGGATAGATCATTTTAGATTCTTCCGTCAGTTTGAAGAACCATTCTTTGGTGTCACTGTTGAAATCGATTGCACAAAGGCCTATCATGCCTGTAAGGCAAGGGACTGTTCTTTCTTTCTGTATTACCTGCACAAATCACTTCTTGCGGCCAACTATGTCGAGCCTTTCCGTTACCGGATAATTGATGAAGAGGTGTATGTCTATGACCAGGTCAATGCGTCACACACCATCAAACGCCCGGATGGCACCTTCGGATTTGCTTACATGAATTTTGAACAGGACTTCCATATATTCCTGATCAATGCCCGCATCGAAATGGAGCGTGTGCGGCACGCTAAAGGGTTAGCGCCAGCGATCGCCGGAGAAAACGTCATTCATTATTCATCCCTTCCCTGGATCAACTTCACCGCTGTTTCACATGCCAGGAGTTTTTCATTCAAGGATAGTATTCCTAAGATTACCTTCGGAAAAATGAAAGAAACCGATGGCAAAAAATTAATGCCTGTTTCAATTCATGTGCACCATGCGCTAATGGACGGGTGGCATGTTGGTCAATTCCTTGACCATTACCAGATGGTGATGGATCAGGGGTAAGGCGAAGGCTGAGGGCAGGTTTGTTAGCAATTGAAAATTACTCCGCGTGCTCAGTGCGAAATAAATATCCACTTTGGGTCAATGGCGGATGGCAACGAAGATCTCACCAATTGCAGGGCAATTGCGGCCCTAATTCCTGACTCCAAACTTCCTGATTCCCCAATTTCAAATAAAAAGATAAAAAACTCTTTTTATATTGAAAGACTCATTATCTTTGCATCAGCATCAGTCAACCACTTATAAAAAAACGTAGCTAATGTTCTCTAAGACATGTGAATACGGAATAAAAGCCATGATTTTCGTAGCCCAGAAATCAAAGGAAGGATCCCGTGTCGGCATCAAGGAAATCGCCAAAGGAACCGATGCCCCGGAGCATTTTGTCGCTAAAATCATGCAGGAATTGGGCCGTAAAAAGCTTGTTCATTCTGTCAAAGGACCAAACGGGGGCTTTTATATGGACAAGTTTGACCTTCAGACCTCCCTGGCAGATATCGTCCGGGCCCTGGATGGAAATTCTATCTATAGTGATTGTGTCCTGGGACTAAAAACCTGCAATGAAAAAAAACCGTGCCCGGTACATGACCAATATAGGGACATCAAAAAAAATCTGATCAAAATGATCGAAGAAAACACGATCGGGGATTTCAATACAAAACTTGACTCAGGCAAGTTCTTTCTGGTAAATTGATTTTTTTAAACCCTTAATAGAAGACAATAAGACATTTTATTCTTTATATGAACATGGCTCCTACTAAAACAAATACCCTCACTCTCTGCGACCACTGTGGCGACACCTGTTACCAAAAGCCAGTCACGCTTGGAGAGAAGATGTTTTGTTGCGATGGATGCAGAAGCGTCTACCAGATTCTCAATGACTATAATCTCTGCGCATACTACGATCTCAACACGCATCCCGGAACCACCCAGAAATCCAATGTGCGTAAAGACAAGTATGCTTTTCTGGACAATGCGGATATAGCCAGGAAACTTATTCAGTATGCAGACAGCAGCCAAACTCATGTTACGTTTTATCTACCACAAATCCACTGCAGCAGTTGCCTGTGGCTCCTCGAAAACATACGTAGGATCAATCCTGCCATCATCTCGTCCAGAGTCAATTTTACCAAAAAAGAAGTCTTCATCACTTTTGATTCTTCTCTGATAACCCTACGTGAAGTTGTTGAAACGCTTACCCACATCGGTTACGAACCGCACCTCAGCCTGGAAGAAATATCCACATCACAACTCCGGAAAATCGACAGGACCAGGTGGTACAAAATAGGCCTTGCCGGATTCTGTTTTGCCAATATCATGATGTTGAGCTTTCCTGAATATTTCGCTGACGGTGACATGTTGGAACCGATCATCAAAAGCACGCTCACCGCGATTATTGTTGTGCTATCGTTGCCAGTGATTACTTACTGTGCCAGTGAATTCTTTGTAAATGCATGGAATGGACTGAAAAATAAATACCTCAATATAGACGCTCCCATCGCGCTCGCTCTAATGATTACTTTTGGACGCAGCATGTATGAACTCTACTCAGACTCAGGATCTGGTTACCTGGATAGTATGAGTGGCATCGTATTTTTTATGCTGGTCGGCAGGTGGTTGCAGGACAGGACATACCAGACGATCTCTTTCGATCGGGATTTCAAAGCGTTCTTTCCGATTGCGGTCAATGTGCTAAAGGATGGTGCCGCTATAGCAGTTCCCGTAGATAAGGTCAAAACCAATGATGTCATCCAGATTCATCATGAGGAACTCATTCCAGTAGATGCTATCCTGTCAAAAGGCAATGCGGAGATCGACTATAGTTTTGTTACCGGTGAAAGCCTCCCGGTGCAAATCCAAAAGGGTGAAATCATCTATGCCGGTGGCAAACAGACAGGCGGAATCATCGAACTCGTGGTCGTAAAGGAAGTCTCACAATCTTACCTTACCAACCTATGGAACAAAGAAAGTCTCACGGACGCAAGCACTACATCCTATTCATTCATTGATACACTTAGTAAATATTTCACGTACATCGTGCTCATGATTGGTGCTGTTGCCGGAGGCTATTGGTGGTGGCAAGGTCAGCCGCACCTCATGTGGAATGCGCTCACGACCATCCTTATCGTGGCCTGCCCATGCGCACTGTTATTGTCTGCCAACTTTACCAGGGGGAATATCCTGCGCATCTTATCACTCAACAAATTCTATTTGAAAAATGCAGGCATCATCGAGTCACTGTCTAAGATCGATACGATCGTCTTTGATAAGACCGGCACCCTGACCCAAAACAATAAAATGAAAGTGAGGTATGAGGGGCAACTCCTTACACCTGAATTGAAGACGCAGATTGCATCCATGGTGATTCACTCCAATCATCCGTTAAGCAAAGCTGTCCTCCAGCATCTGGACACCCCTGCAACTATTACCCCAGAGAGTTACAAAATCATTGCCAACAAAGGCATCGAAGGATGGATGGATGAACATCATTTTAAAATCGGTTCTCCTTCATTTACCGGAGCAGGTGAAGTAGTGCAGAAAGAAAGCAAAGTTGCGGTCAGCATGGATAATCATTCCGTCGGAGTCTTTCATGTGACCAATGCATACCGAATTGGCATTTTTGACTTATTTAAATCCCTCGTACCAACCTACAAACTTGCGCTTATCTCCGGTGACAATCCTGCAGAACAAAGCACCCTTCATGAAAAAATGGGCGTAGAGAGTGTATTACTATTTGAGCAATCACCTCACGACAAACTTGCCTACATCACCTATCTGAAAGAAAACAAAAAAGCGAATGTACTGATGATCGGGGATGGGCTCAATGACGCAGGTGCTTTAAAAGAAAGTCATGTTGGACTCGCCGTATGTGATGATGACAACAATTTCACACCCGCAGCGGATGGCATCATCCATGCCTCAAAAGTATCTGTCCTGGATAAGATACTGGCGTTTGTGCGCTCTGGCAGAACCATTATCTTGTTCAGTTTCGGGATCTCGATCATCTATAATATCATCGGCTTATATTTTGCTGTACAGGGTACACTGTCCCCCATTATTGCCGCAATTCTCATGCCCTGCAGTTCGATATCGATTATACTGATTACTTATGGATTGAGCGAGTTGATGGCGAAGAAATATAAACTAGAAAAAAGCACAGGGCATGGGGCTTAGGGCACAGGGCAAAAATAACAACTCACAACTCATGCTTCGACTACGCTCAGCACAGGCCACCTTTAACATAATAAACTAGAAACTAGCAACTAAAAACTAACAACTAAAAACTGAAAACTGAAAACTGAAAACTGAAAACTAGCAACTAAAAACTAGCAACTAAAAACTAGCAACTAAAAACTAGCAACTAAAAACTAGCAACTAAAAACTAGCAACTAAAAAACAAAAATTAAAAATTAAAAACTAACAACTAAAAACTAAAAACTAAAAACTAGAAACTAAAAACTAAAAACTAGAAACTAAAAACTAACAAAAAATGAGCGCAATCATCCTTTTACTTCTCGTCAGCATCTGCATCGCTGGTGGTTTCCTGTTGGCCTTCTTGTGGAGTGTCAGGGACGGTCAGTTTGATGATGATTTTTCACCAGCAAGAAGGATTCTTTTCGAGGACGAAAAGCAAGTAAAAAAAGAAGAGTGATCCTTCGACTCTAAGAAGCCGGATCCTTGAAAAAATAAATGAGCTATCCATTTAACCTTTATCACGACACTTTAGAACAACCTTACTAACCTCCTAAGCCAATAAACAAGAAGCACATAAACACATAAGCATATAAGCACATAAACCGATAAACACATAAACCAATAAACCAATAAACCAATAAACAATAAACATCTACACAAACACGGAATAAAAACCATGGAATTACAGAAATTTACTTATGACAACAAGCTCACGAAATTGTTCGCGATTGCAACGATCACCTGGGGAGCAGTGGGAATGCTGCTTGGCGTTATTGCGGCTTTTCAGTTAGCATTTCCAGTGCTGAACTTCGGCGAGTACTTTCCTTACCTGACGTTTGGCAGATTGAGGCCGGTTCATACCAATGCCGTCATCTTTGCCTTTGTAGGCAATGGTATTTTTACCGCCATTTACTATTCCTTGCCCCGGCTCTTGAAGACTTCGATGTGGAGTAAAAAGCTCGGGGCCATTCATTTCTGGGGATGGCAGACGATCATCGTTCTTGCTGCAGTCACATTGCTGATGGGCATCACCACCGGCAAGGAATACGCGGAGTTGGAATGGCCTATCGACATCATGATCACGGTGATATGGGTGATTTTTGGGATCAATATGTTTGGCACGATCCTGACCAGAAGGGAACGTCATTTATACGTTGCCATATGGTTTTTCATAGCTTCATGGGTGACTGTCGCCATGTTGCATCTGGTCAATTCCATGGAATTTCCAGTCTCCTTGTTTAAAAGTTATTCCTGGTATGCAGGTGTTCAGGATGCACTGGTGCAGTGGTGGTACGGTCACAATGCGGTGGCTTTCTTTCTCACCACCCCATACCTCGGTTTGATGTACTATTTTCTGCCTAAGGCAGCCGACAGGCCTGTGTATTCATACAGGCTCAGTATCATACACTTCTGGAGTCTTATCTTCCTGTATATCTGGGCTGGTCCTCACCATCTGCTTTACACTGCTCTTCCGGAATGGGCCCAATCATTAGGTACCGCATTCTCAATCATGTTGATACTTCCCAGCTGGGGAGGTATGCTCAATGGCTTGTTCACCCTGAGAGGCGCCTGGGACAAAGTCAGGGAGGACCCCGTACTAAAGTTCTTTGTAGTTGCTGTTACGGCCTATGGCATGAGCACATTTGAAGGCCCGATGCTATCGCTGAAAAATGTAAATGCAATCTCACACTATAGTGACTGGACTGTTGCTCACGTGCACATAGGTGCTTTAGGCTGGAACGGTTTCCTCACTTTCGGTATGTTGTACTGGTTGATCCCTAAACTTTTCAACACCACCCTATACTCGCGCAAGTTGGCAGGCACCCACTTCTGGATTGGTACGCTTGGTATTCTGCTCTATGCTATCCCGATGTACTGGAGTGCCTTCCGAACCTATTTTATGATGAAAGCCTTTACACCGGAAGGTCAGTTACAATACCAGTTTATTGATGTGGTGCAGACGATCATTCCATTCTATGTACTGCGTGCTCTCGGTGGAACCATATTCCTTGTTGGGGTCATCCTTATGATCTACAACTTATGGAAAACTGCAAAAGCCGGGACATTCCTTGCTGAAGAATATGGCGAAGCTCCTGCTCTTGAGAAAAAGTATGTGTCTCCAAAAGGAAGTTTCTGGCATAGTATCATCGAGCGCAAACCGATCATGTTACTGGTTCTGAGTCTTGTGGTAGTTGCTATCGGAGGTATCGTTGAACTTGTACCTACGTTCCTGGTCAAATCCAATATTCCTACAATAGCTTCTGTAAAACCATATACACCTCTTGAACTTCAGGGACGAGACATCTATATCCGGGAAGGATGTTACAACTGTCACTCTCAGATGATTCGTCCATTCAGATATGAAGTGACCCGATATGGCGAATACTCAAAAGCGGGTGAGTTTGTCTATGACCATCCGTTCCAATGGGGTAGCAAGCGGACCGGTCCGGATATTGCGCGGGTTGGAGGAAAATATCCGGATAGCTGGCACTTCAATCACATGTATGATCCTACCTCTATGGTACCCGGTTCCATTATGCCTCCTTACGTAACCATGTTTGAGAGTGATCTTGATATCAGCTCTACGAAGTCAAAGATTCATGCCATGCGCAAAATGGGCGTCCCCTATCCGGATGGATATGAGGCTACAGCAAATGATGATCTGAAAAAACAAGCTGACGCCATCGCGGCCAATCTGAAAAATGACAAGATCGAAATTCCGAGTTCAAGGGAGATCATCGCCCTGATCGCCTATTTGCAGCGTCTCGGTACGGATATAAAAGTAAAAGCATCAACACCTAAACAATAAACCATGAAATTTGCAAACTATCTCGAACAAATCATAGGAGTCAGTATCTACCCTGTCATCTCCCTTGTGCTTTTTGTTGCCTTCTTTACCGGTGTAGTCATCTGGATATTCAGCATCGATAAAAAGGAAATTGAGCACATGGAAAATCTTCCATTAAACGACTAATCCTACATCATGAATCGTATAGCAAAACATATGAAAACGATATTTAGCGCAGCACTGATGCTGGTATGTGCGGCCATGTATGGACAGGCAACACCTGCCGCCTCGGCCCAAAAGGGTTTCACTATTGACACCAATACGCTGTTAATCATCTTTGCAGTCTTCCTACTGCTTCCGATCTGGATTCTATCCAATACATTTATCACCGCCGCTAACAGGTACTATGCCAACCGGATTAAATCAGGATCAGCAAAAGTGCTGCTCCCGCTAGGCTTGCTAATGTTGAGTACATCGCTCATGGCTCAGGCAACGACTCTGGTAAGCACTCCGGGTTTGTCGGCCACAGTAATGACTATCTTACTCATCTGTGTGATCAGCGCTGAAATGCTACTCATTCTGTTTTTCGCTTCTAAAACCAATGACTTCATCCAGAAAATGGAAGTCAGGGAGGTTACTGAAGCCAAGCCTAATACCCTGATGGCATGGCTTCAGGCAAAATGGGCGGCCATGAATTTTAAACCTATCGAGGAGGAATATAAGATTGATACCGGACACAACTATGATGGGATCCGCGAACTTGACAATATCATTCCATCTTGGTTTACGACCGCCTTCCTGCTGACGATCTTATTTGGTATTGGTTACCTATATCGTTATCATATCGCCAAATCAGCTCCGATGCAGATCGAAGAATACCAAAATGAAGTCACCCTTGCCAACCTCAGGCATGATGAGTATCTGAAAACAGAGGCCAACAGTATCGATGAAAACAGCGTAACCCTCATGACCGGAGCAGATCTGGAGGCTGGCAAGAAGACCTTCGTTACCTTATGTGCTGCCTGTCATAAAGCAGATGGAGGAGGTATGGTTGGACCAAATTTGACCGATGAATACTGGATCCATGGCGGTTCGCTTAAAAACCTGTTTACTATTGTAAAATATGGTGTGCCTGACAAGGGGATGATTTCATGGAAAGAGCAACTTAACCCGCAGCAAATGGCGCAGGTGTCAAACTATATCCTGACCCTGAAGGGAACGAACCCACCGGATGCCAAGGAAAAGCAAGGTACATTGTATGTACCCGACGCAGTTACAACAACCGATTCCATTGCCGCAAAAGTTATGCAGCCTGACTCCACAGCTACAAAAGCCATACAGCCGGATTCAATGATGAAAAAATAAAATGACAGAGGAAGAACTATTACATGCAGAGACCTTTCGCGACCGGGTCACCACAGTGACCGAATCCGGAAAACGTAACTGGATCTATGCACTCAAACCATCAGGTAGATTTTATAACTACAGGAATATTGTATCCTATCTCTACTTGATTGTTTTTTTTGTATTACCATTTATCAAAGTCAATGACAATCCACTATTTCTGGTCAACATCATTGACAGCAAGTTTATCCTCTTTGGGAAAATATTCTGGCCTCAGGATTTTTTCATTTTTGCGGTAGGGATGATTGCGTTTATCGTCTTTATCGTTTTGTTTACCGTGATCTATGGGCGCCTCTTTTGCGGTTGGGTTTGTCCCCAAACCGTCTTTCTCGAATTTGTATTCCGGAGGATTGAGTGGGTGATAGAGGGCTCGCCCGGAAGACAAAAAGCACTCCGCGACGGACCTTGGAGCGTGGAAAAGATTTGGAAAATGGCGTTAAAACACACCTTGTTCCTGGTCTTTTCTTTCCTGATCGCTCATACCTTTCTGGCGTATATCCTGGGTATTGATGAAGTGGTCAAGATCATCGGTGAGCCCTTAGCGCAGCACATCGGCTTATTGGTAGGGTTGATTGTTTTTACCCTTCTGTTTTATTCTGTTTTTGCGTTTGTACGCGAGATCATTTGTACTACAGTATGTCCTTACGGGAGATTGCAGGGAGTCATGTTTGACAAAGACACTATGCAGATATCGTATGATTACAAACGGGGTGAGGAAAGAGGGAAGCTGAAAAAAACGGAAACGCGCACACTTGGTGATTGTGTTGATTGTCATAAATGTGTAATGGTCTGCCCTACCGGTATAGATATCAGAGATGGTGTCCAGCTGGATTGTGTAGGTTGTACTGCATGTATTGATGCCTGCGATGAGGTCATGGATAAGGTGGGCTTCCCGAAAGGACTTATCCGCTATGCATCCGAAAACCAGATTGCCAATGGTACTGCCTTCAGGTATAATACGAAGATGAAAGCGTACACCGCCTTACTTTTTATCCTGCTCGTGGCGATGTCTGTGATGATCGTGACGCGCAAAACCGTTGACACGTATATTTCGAGAGTCAAGGGACAGTTATACCAGGAAGTAGAAGGTGGAAAACTGAGTAATCTGTTTGAAGCCAAAATTCTGAATAAGACGAATAAAGAAATCCCGGTCGAACTGAAAGTGGAAGGATTGTCCGGAGAAATCAAACTGGTCGGTGGACAGGAATTTCTGCTGAAGAAGGAAGCCATCAATGATTATAATTTTTTCGTGGAGATTCCAAAAAGTGAAATACGGGAACGAAGTAGCAACATTACCATAAGTGTTTATTCAGAAGGCCGGAAAATACAATCCGTAAAAACTAAATTCCTGGGTCCGTTTAGGTAGCAAGGAGCGAGGAGCAAGGGGCAAGGAGTGAGGATTGAGGAGCAAGGGGCGAGGAGCAAGGAGCGAGGAGCGAGGAGCGAGGGGTGAGGAGCAAGGGGTGAGGAGCAAGGAGCAAGGAGCAAGGAGCAAGGAGCAAGGGGCAAGGGGTGAGGAGCAAGGGGTGAGGAGCGAGGAACGAGGAGCGAGGAGCGAGGAACGAGGAGCGAGGAACGAGGAGCGAGGAACGAGGAGCGAGGAGCGAGGGGCGAGGGGCAAGGAGCAAGGA
>ENA-ORBV01001009-ORBV01001009.1-microbial-mat-metagenome-genome-assembly--contig:-NODE-1009-length-63757-cov-11.300000_pt1 | contig 63757 bp, 53 predicted proteins | sample MGYA00237777_ERZ505514 | MGnify/ENA primary metagenome ERZ505514 (study PRJEB26160, sample SAMN06269048) | microbial mat metagenome | isolation source: Oligotrophic lake microbial mat | place...
GTGTGCTGGCCCGGCGACGAAGTGCGGCTCAATGTCGGAATGGAAGCGTCAGTTCCGGGGAAGCTGGGCGTGGCGGCCAAGTGTGCTGAGTTGCTCGGACTGGATGCGTTTGTACCGAAGAAGTTGGGTGTGGCGACCAAGTGTGCTGGCCCGGCGACGAAGTGCGGCTCAATGTCGGAATGGAAGCGTCAGTTCCGGGGAAGCTGGGCGTGGCGGCAGAGTGCGGCTCGAACTCGCGCTACATGGTCCACTGGGTTGCGAAACGGTTCGTTTGACGTCGATGCACGATGCGGATACGACCTCACCATGTCGAAGTTCTGGTTCGTGTTCGCCGCGTCGCTCCTCATTCTCTCGTGCTCTCACGAGAGTACTCCAGGGTCCGCGCTTGGCGGCGTAGAAGCGCGCCGGATCGTGTGCGGCAACGCAGCCGCCGCAGAATTCGTGTGTCGCCTCGTCGCGCCCGAACGCGTCGTCGGATTGCCCGAACAGGCCGACGACTACGTGTCGATCAACCTGAAAACAGGCGGTTTCGAACGCGCGACCCGCTTCTCGCGCTACGTCACCGAAGCGTTGATCGCTCTCGGACCCGACCTCGTCGTCACGCACGAATGGCAGAACGCCGACACGACTAACATCCTGCGTTCGCAAGGCATTCGGACGATCGTCTTGAAGTCCGCGACCAGCTACGAGGACATTCGCGCGACACTCGTCGATCTCGGGACGCAGCTCGGTGCGACCGCGCGCGCGAACGAGATCGCGAACGACCTCGACACACGCATCGAAAAGCTGCGCTCGACGGCGGGCACGCGCTCGACCCTGCGTGCCTTGATCTACACGAACGACGGCACCGGCGGTTCCACGGCAGGCGCGAACACGACGGCCGACACGATGATCCGCCTGAGCGGAATGAAGAATGCGGCGGCAGATGCGGGCCTGATTTCGCACGTCACACTCGATTTCGAGCGCCTGCTCGCCATCGATCCGGACGTGATCATCGTGTCGAAATTGTCCCGCGGAGACGGCGGCAGTCCGACGCGCGTCGTCCTCGAATCGTCGTCGGCCCTCGCGAGTTTGCGCGCGCGCAAGCTGGGGCGCATCGTCGAAATCTCGGCCGTGTTGATGTCGGCGGACTCGCCGCCCCTCGTCGATGCTGCAGAACTCGTGGCCTCCGCAGTCGATTCGTTGCTGGCCGAGAAGCGTTGATGTCGCGCGATCCCGGCCAAGCGTTCACTGGCGAATTCGACGCGGCGACGACGAAGATCCTGCCGTCGGCCGGCGTCACGAAGTTGATCCTCTTGCGGCACGGCGAAGTCGAAGGTCTGACGAAGCGTATCGTGCGCGGACAGATGGACGAGCCGCTGTCGCCGCGCGGTTCTCGCGAGAGCAGCGTATTGGCCGAGTGGCTGGCGCGCACGGCTGACCGACCCGACGTCGTATTCGCCAGCGATCTCGTGCGCTGTCGCGTGCTCGGCGAAGACGTTGCGGCGCGATCGGCGCGCATACTCGTCGTCGATCGACGCTTGCGCGAGCAGCACATGGGCGCGTGGGAAGGACGCTCGTGGGCGGAGATCACAGCCGTCGAGTCGGCGGCCGTGACTGCGTATTGGAGCGATTATTACCGAGCAAGACCGACGAATGGCGAGTCGTTCGCCGACCTCGAAGAACGCGTGCTGGAGTGGTGGAAGGAGACTCTGCGCACTCACGCCGGACGCACGATCGTCGTCGCGACGCACATCGGGGTGATCCGCGTTCTGTGCTGTCGCTTGCTCGGCGTGCCTGCCGATCAAGCGCTGCGTTTCGCTCCCGCCACCGGTTCTGCAACCGCGTTCTCGATCGGCGAAGCAGGCGCCGTGATGACGCAGTGCGGTGAACGTCCGTGGTCGTTCGAAGCGACTCTGACGTCGACCGCGCGAACGACGAGCACGCCGCGCATCGCTCTCTCGGGTTCGGCTGGCACGGGCAAGACGACACTCGGTCGACGTTTGGCTGCCGAACTCGGCGTTCCGTTCATCGACGAGATCATGCGGCGCAAGCTCGAGTCTGGATTCGACATGCACGGCCTGAGTCGCGCGGATTGGCGCGCATTGATGCGCGAGCAGTGGGACGAGCAGCGCGCGCTGCAGGACGCGGCGCAGAGCGGCTTCGTCGTTGATCGCTCGAGTATCGACTACGCCGCGTTCTTCCTGCACTACGACTTGCACGTCGACATCGACGCGAGCGAGTGGATGGAGGAGATGGCCGCACAGTCGGCACGCTACGACCACATCCTGCTTTTTCCGTGGGGCGTGCTGCCGCTCGTCGACGACGGTGTGCGCTCGACGAATGCATTCACGCAACTGCGCTTCCAGACGATCTTGGAGGGGCTCCTCCAGAGGTTTGTGCGCACCGCGGTCCTGAACGTCCCACGCGAACTTGGTTTCGACGCGCGGCTCGCTTCGGTGATGCGCCGAGTGGGAACGACGCGAGCCTGAAAAGGGCCTATTCGCAGGTCCGCAGCGTCACAACGCATTACGACGGCGCGGACGGATGACTCATTCCCTCGCGCCACTCGATCGACTCGCCTTCGGAGTTGGTCACGAGGTGCTGCTTCGAGAGCGGGACTTCGCCGCTGACCAGATAAGGTCCGTTCGGGGCGATGCTGATCTCTCCGTCGATTCACACGCTGCGGATGATGACCTTGAGCGCCTTCGTCGTGGCTGCGTTTCCGAAGGTGTCGTAGGCCTGCATCATGTCGTCGAGCTCGAACTCGTGCGTGATGAGCTGTTTCGGCTTCAACTTGCCTGAGATCACGCTCTTCAGGAGCATCGGAGTCGTCACCGTGTCGACGAGCCGCGTCGTGATGGTGATGTTCCGATCCCAGAGCTTGTCGAGCTTGAGTTCGACGCCTTTACCGTGAACGCCGATGTTGGCGATGTGCCCGCCGGCTGCGATCATGTCCTGACACATCACGAACGTCGCGGGGATACCCACGGCTTCGATGGCCACGTCGACGCCCTTCTTTTCCGTAAGGGCCATCACCTTCTCGACTGCCTTTCCGTCTGTGCTGTTGACGGTTCGCGTGGCGCCCAGGCTTTTCGCCACCGCGAGGCGATTGTCGTCGAGATCGATCATGATGATCTCGCCCGGCGAAAAGAGCTGCGCGGTCAGCAGTGCAGCCAGTCCGATCGGGCCGGCGCCGACGATGGCGACCGTGTCGCCCGGCTTCACGGTGCCGTTGAGAACGCCGCACTCGAAACCGGTAGGGAGGATGTCGCTCAGCATGACCAGCGCGTCTTCGTCCGCGCCCGCGGGCACTCGGTAGAGACTCGTGTCGGCGAACGGGATCCGCACATACTCGGCGTGTGTTCCGTCTATCGTGTTGCCTAGGATCCAGCCGCCGTTCGTGCAGTGCGAGTACATCGCCTTCTTGCACGCGTCGCACCTCCCGCAGGACGTGATGCAGGAAACGATGACGTGATCGCCCTTTTTGAACGTCGTCACCGCCGCACCGACCTCGTCGACGATCCCGACTGCTTCGTGACCGAGAGTGCGACCGTCAGTGACGGTGGGGACGTCGCCTTTCATGATGTGCAGATCGGTGCCACAAATGGTCGTCCGGCTGATCTTCAGCACGGCATCGGATGTGGCCATGAGGACGGGTTTGGGTTTCTCTTCCCAGCCGCGTTTTCCAGGCCCGTGATACACGAGTGCTTTCATTTTTCAATCTCCTCTGAGGCCCGACCGAAGCTCACGCGCGCGATCTCTGCCGTAGGTGCACTGACTCGTCGTACGAAGAAGGCCAATGCGGTAGTTGCTGGCGCTCGTCGACTGAAAAGGCGCATCGGCAACAAGCCCACGATCACGTCGACGCAGGAATCCTATGGACGAGGAGCCAGTAAGTGCCTCGACGGATGCGGTATTGTCCGTCAGTTTCTATTGCCGGCGGCGAGCCGGGCGCAGATCTTGGACCAAGTGTCTTGGCTCACGGTGCTCCGAGTCAGTACTTCGCTGATCTTCACGCGAGTGGTCGCGTCCACGCGTCGAATGCCCTGATCCAGGTGGCCAAGGTCGATGTACTCTTCTCCGACTGCGATCTGGTGCGAGGCTTCCATCGTGCTGACGCGCGCGGTCTCGTCGTCCGAAAGTAGATTCAGGATCGCATCGCGAGTCACCCATTCACTTCGGTTGTCATTCGCGTTCTCAACGGTCTTTTTCATTTTGATTCCTGCTCTTCTCGATGTGGAAACTGGTGTCGTCGCCGCGGCGATAGGCAAGCTCGTGGACAATAAGCGTGCCCCTGGACGTCGTGTCGCGCATCGTCGAGCAGTCAATCCTCGATCCGAATGAGCACTGCGATTTGCCTCATTGTCCCTGCAGCGTGGGTGAACACATCGAATGGCGCGCTCGGAAGGCAGAAGCGCACGCCTACGCTCGGGAAATCGCCTGAGGCGCCAGACCCGAGTCGTTCGAGACTCCTCGAATCCTGAGTGCACTTCGATCCGTTGCCAAGAACGGGAGAGGAGCGGATCGCGCACGGCTGCTCGTTGTCGAGGAGCCTCCTCATGTGCTCGCTGCGCTGGGTGCAAGATGTGCTGCCCTTTGTAGAACTCGCCGAATTGACGGCTTCCTCTGTGGCGCTGCCCCTCGCCGCAAGTGCGTGGCACGCGTGTCGGTCGCAGAACGCGCGCTTCTGCAGGTTCGCGCGAGCGTGCAAGCTGATCGGGACCCGGATCCTGTTGTCGGGAACCATCCGCGGATCCACGCGGCGGGCGTTCGTCGGGCTCGCAGTGGTTGCTTTTGGAGCGGCATTCACGCCCACGCGGTCACGGATGCGTCGCAGGACGTGCCTCGTTCCGGCGCGCAAGGTCTGCGTCCTCGACCGTGCTGATGTGCCCGGCGCGACGCTCGGCTCGCGTCGATGAGGCGGCGCTTGGGCGCGATTCGAGGCTGAAAAGGTGCATTCGCCGGCCGACGACGCTCGCCCAGGTGCCGAAGCGCGGGATAAAGTGTTCGGTCATGAATGCGGCTCCCACCTCGTCGGCGAGCGCCGTTTCGGCGGCCTTTCTGGGTGTCGGCCGGGCACGCGCGGTCATCCTCGCGGGAATTCTCGCGGCCCTCTTCGCGATGGCCTGGCGCATCGCCGACACGAGTTGGCTGTGCGACGACGCATTCATCAGCTTTCGCTACGTGTGGCACGCCGTGAACGGTCACGGGCTCGTCTTCAACGTCGGCGATCGCGTGGAGGGCTACACGAATTTCCTGTGGGTGCTCGAGCTCGCAGCGATTCAGCGCGTGTTCGGCGTCGTGCCCGAAACGGCATGCCACTTCCTGAGCATCACGTATACCGCACTCTCACTCGTCTGCGTTTTCGCACTCGCATCCACCGGCTCGAATCCGTCACGGCGCGCGGTTGTCGCGCTGGGCGCGCTCGTGTTGCTCGCGACGAGTCACACGTGGATCGTGTGGAGCACGAGCGGCCTCGAAACGCGCCAGTTCACGTTCTTCGGGCTGCTCGGGATCGTGCTCGTCACGCGTGCGTCGGGGCGCGTGCGAGTCTTGATCGCGGCGTCGCTCGCGTTCGGCTGCGCGGAATTGACGCGACCGGAAGGCACACTGTTCTTCGGCTGCGCTTTCGGTTGGTTGGTCCTCGAGCAACTGATCGCGCGTCGCTTGGCCTTGCGCGACGTGTGCGCATTCGTATTGCCCTTCGTGTTCGTCGTCGCCGCGCACTACTTGTGGCGTCACGCGTACTACGGCGATTGGTTGCCGAACACGTATTACGCCAAACACGTGCGAGCGTGGCCCGAGGCCGGTTTCCGCTACATCGGTGCGGCCGGAATCGAGATGGGAGCGTGGTTCACGTTGCCGTTCGCGATCGTCGGCTGCGTGTGGAGAGCGCGTCGCGGCGATCGCACTCACGTGTTGTCTTTGGTCACGATCGCGGCTTACGCGGCCTACTTGATCCAGATCGGCGGAGACTTCTTCGAGTGGCGACCGCTCGATTTCACATGGCCGCTGTTGGCTGTCGCAGCATGCGAAGGCATCGGCTGCGTGGCCGATGTGGTGGCTGAAAACAAGGCGCTTTTGCGCCGTGCGATCGCGACGATCCTGTTCGCGCTCGCCGTCGTGTACGGCGCCGCGGTGCAAGAGGCGAAACTTGCCGTGATCGCGTACGACCCGCCCGGGATGAGGAATCCCGATCCGGTGCGGACGCTCGATCGTGAGCGCGTGCCGGCGTTGTACGCGATTCCGCCGCTCAACTGGCTCACGCCCGCTTACGACGATTTGCAGGCGTACACGCTCAAGCGTCGCGTCGGTTCCGGTTGGCACGAGCACGTCGACGGTTGGAAGCGGCTGATGGAGAAGTGGGGCCCGTTCATGACTGCGCGTGATCGCGAACCGTTGCCGCGCGATGCCGTCGCCGCGCAAGCCGCGCTCGGGATCGTCAGTTACGCGCTCGCCGATCTGTTCGTCGTCGACATGCACGGGCTCGTCGATCGCGAGCTCGCGCGCCAACCCGTCGACAAGCCGAACGACCAGCGCTTGATGGCGCACGATCGGTTGATGTCGAAGTCGGACATCGAAGGCCGCGGCTGGAATTTCCAGCCGTTTCCCGCTCGAAAATCGCGTGGCGAGGCGTTGACGTTCGCTCCGTACGCTGTGCGTTTCTCGGACGACGTGTGGTTGCCGTTCGCATCGCCGAAGCCCGATTGGGTAGAGCGCGCATTCGTCGATCGAGCGACGTGGACGGTCGACTTCGCGTTCGGAGTCGGATGCTTCGACGATCCAGAGACGCCGCCGTGGACGACGAACGGCGCCGCATTCGAGCGCGGAATCGTGCACGACATGCCGTTCACGCGCGCCTTTCCTTGGCCACTGCCTTGTGGCGCTGCAGCAGGGATGTCCTCGCGCGGAAGCGCCGGCGGCGTCGGAACTGCGACGTCGCGCGCGTTCCGGATTCCGCTCGACGCTTCACTCGAAGCACGCCTCTGCGGAACGATCGACGGCAGCGTCGGCCTGCGCGTGCGTGCGGCGTCGAATGGTGAAATCCTCGCGAGCACGATCGCCCCCGATCCGGACTGGCCGCTGCCGATTCACCTGGATCTGGCGCGTTTCGCGGATCGTGAAGTCGTCGTGGAACTCTTCGACGAGAGCGCAGCCGGTTGGGTCGCAGCTTCCAGCGTCGTCGTACTCACCGTGCGCGAATTGAGGGCGAAATGAGCGCGATCGAAAGTTCGACGAGTGCGCCGCGCCTCGGCCCGAAGACGATTGCCGCGTGCGTGATCTTGCTCTCGTTGATGACGTGGCAAGCGGTTAGCGCGTACTGGCAGTGCGACGACGCCTACATCAGTTTTCGCTACGTCTGGAACCTGGTGCACGGTCACGGCCTCGTCTTCAACCAAGGCGAGCACGTCGAGGGCTACACGAACTTCTTGTGGGTTCTCGAGCTCGCAGCGATCCAAGCGCTGTTCGGAATCGTGCCCGAAGTCGCGTGTGATTTCCTGAGCGCGCTGTACTCGCTGCTCAGCGTCGCCGTTGTGATTCGCATGGCCTGGCCGGCGGGCGTGTTCGTGGGCAGACATTTCGTGTTGCTCGGCACACTGCTCTTGCTCGCGACGAGCCACACCTGGGCCGTATGGGGGACCAGCGGACTCGAGACGCGCCAGTTCACCTTCTTCGTGTTGCTCGGATTGCTCGCGACGAGCCGCAGCGTTCACGAGCCGCGCAAGCTGATCTTCGCGTCACTGTCTTTCGCACTCGCCGAGCTCACGCGACCTGAAGGGTTGATGATCGGCGGTTGCGCCGGCGCGTGGCTTTTGTTCGAGCTCTACTGGACGAAGCGACTGAGCTGGAAACCGTTGCTCGCGTTCGCTGTGCCGTTCGCTCTCGTCGTCGGTGCGCACTACTTGTGGCGACGCTGGTACTACGACGATTGGTTCCCGAACACGTACTACGCGAAGCACGTCCGCTCGTGGCCGGAAGCAGGATGGAGGTACTTCGTTTCAGCGGCGATCGAGTGCGGCGTGTGGTTCATGCTCCCGTTCGCGATCGTCGGTCTGTGCGCTAGATGCAAGCAGGGTGAGCGCACGTTCCTGCTCTACGCTTTCGTCGTCGGAGTACACGTCGTCTACCTGTTCAACATCGGCGGCGATCACTTCGAGTTGCGTCCGCTCGACTTCTACTGGCCGCTCTTCTTCGTGCCGACGCTGGTGGGCATGTGGATCGTCAGCGCTTGGTTCGCGCAGCGGACGGGCAAGGCGCTCACCGTCGTCTCCGCCGTCGTTCTCTTGTCGCTGGCCACCGTGTACGGCGGCGCTCTGCAGCACGCGAAGTTGCTCGACGGCCTGACGCGCGATACGCGCGAGTCGTCGTACCGCTATCAAGTCAAGCTCACCCCGGAGAAGTGTGCGTGGTTGTTCGCGATCCCGCCGATGCCCGTCCTCGTGCCTGTTTACAACGACTTGCAGATCTATCTGGTGCCGCACGGAGTCGGTCTCGCGTGGCGCGAACACGAGCGCTTTTGGCGCGACGAGATGACGAATTGGGCTGGGTTCGAGCGCGTCCGCAACACGGGCGTGTTCCCCGCTGACGCTGTGACTGCGCGCATGAGCACGGGTGTCTACGGTTATTACTTGGCCGACATTCCGCTCATCGACATCCTGGGTCTGACGGACCGCTACGTCGCTCATCAGCCGGTCAAACGCACGAATGAGCAGCGCGTCATGGCGCACGATCGCAAGGCCGAGCTCGATTATCTCGAGAGGCGCGGATTCAACGTGCTCTTCGACCCGCTCAAGCCGACCCGTCGTTTGGCGTTGGAGCAGCAGAACTACGCGCTGCGCGTAGCCGATGACGTCTGGGCGCCCACGCTGTCGCCGAAGCCGAAGTGGTTCACCCAATCGAAGTGGGGCCTCGAGATATGGGAGTTCGGCCTCGAGCGTGAGGTCGGTTGTTTTCGAGCCGACGCGAGCACGGATTGGACGCTCGAGGGCGACGCTTTTCGTCTCGATGCGATGCCGCACGGCCCAGTCCAGGCTTGGCCGGCGCGCTGCGACATTTCGCACGGATTGTCGAGTAAAGGCCGTTCCGAAGACGTCGAGCTACGCGGTCGGGCACGCTCCCCTGAGTTCGTCGTTCCCGAAGATACGCGACTCGAGGTGCGCTTGTGCGGCGTCGGCCCGAACGCGGGAGTGCGCCTCGTCGACGCGTCCGGCGCCGAACTCGCGCGTGTACTTCCGTTCGACGCCGATTGGCTCATGCCTGCGCGCATCGATCTCGGGCCTCACGCTGGCAAGACCGTGAGGGTGGAACTCTTCGACGATGACGGGTCGTGGGTGCAGTGCGCGGGTGTCGTCGTGCTCGCACCACGGTTGCGTCGCAGTCCTCCGTGATGAAGTGTCGGGATTTCGTCGTCGAGCACCTGCCTTGGCAACCGAGGGTCGTTCGCATGCGCACGCCCGCGCCGACGACTTTCGCGTGGGACTCGACGAGCGCAGCCCCGTTGCGCACTCTCACGCGCGGCCGATGAGCGCAAACCGAACCGCCCGACTGTTCTCCGTGTTCGTTCCGGCGATCGTATTCGCGGCCGTGCTCGTGACGAGCACCGTGTACTCGATTCGCCATCCCTTCCAGAACTTCGACGTGCTCGGTTACGTGGCTGCCGCCTTGCACATGGAGGGCCTGCGCGGCACGGAATTGCTCGAAGGAACGCGCACGGAACTGGGCGAGGGCATTCACGAGGAACGCAAACGCGCGCTGATGGTCACGGGACAATCGCCGTACCACAAAGCGTTGATGAGCGATCCGCGCGCGCTCGAGCAACAGGTGCCGCTCTATGCGCCGCGCGTGATGTACATCGGCGGGATCGTCGCGTTGCACGCGCTCGGCCTCTCTCGCGTCGAAGCGTCGTCGCTCATCTCGGTTCTGTCGGTGGCGGCGTTGGCGGCGCTCGGTTGGTGGTACGTCGCGCGGCGCTTCGGCGCGTGGACGGCGACTTTCGTCGCGTGCGCATTCGGCTACGGACTACGACTCGATTTTCTCGGCGAACTGAGCACGGCAGACGCGCTGGGAGCGTTGTTCGCGATCGTCGGCTCGATGGCGGTGTTGCGAGCGCTCGAGGACAAGCGCGCGCTCGCGCTGGGCGCCGCGTGTCTCGCATTCGCCGTCGCGACGCGTCACGATCTGTTGTTGCACTGCGCCTTGTTCGTGCCGGTCGCGTTGTGGAGCACGCGCGGTGCGCGATCTCTCAAAGACACGGCGATCGCGGCCGCGATCGTGCTCGTCCCGTCGGCGATCGTGTACGCGCTGCTCGCCGTGACGACCGGTTGGTACGGCCGCGAAACGGTGATCGCGTTCTCGTTCGTCGAGCCGCAGCCTTATCCGCTCGAAACACCGCTGCCGGACGTATGGCCGTTTTTCTGGGACACGTTCTTCATGGAGTTGCGCGAGTGGCGCGAGCACCCGCTCATACAGCGCGAAGTGTGGCCGATCTATGCGGCGATTCTCGCCTGGTGGTTCGCGCGGCCCGGTGCGCGAGCGCTGCTCGCCGTCGGCGTGCTCGAAATCGTGATCCGCTTCTGCCTGTTCCCGGTCGCCGGTCCGGGTTGGCAACGTCTCTACATGACGACGATCGTCTTGACGCTGTGGTTCGCGCTCGAAGCGCTGCTCGAGCGCGCGCGTGCAACAGAGCACGGTCGCAAACTGCTTTCGAGCGCATGACGACGCCGACGTCGCGCGCGCACGAACTCGTCGATACGTCGCGTCGCCTTCGATGATCGTGTGCAGATTCGACAGACGCACCTGACCCGTCGCTGGATCGATGAAGCGCGCTTGCACGAAGAAGGTCGCGCCCGGATCGGTGAGCGGCAGGTCGGGAAGCTGACCGGCCGCAGGCCCGACGACCCCAACCTGGCCGGCCCATGCGACAGAGGACATCACGGACGCGGCGATGAGCGTATGCAGGATCTTCATCGAGCGAACTCCTTCAGAGCGAGACAGTGCGTTTCACACGCAGTCCGGCAGGGCGGGCGTCGGGCTCGGGTCAAGGGAAAGACAAGCTCGAAGTCGGGTTGAAAGTGAACGATTTCGGCTCTTTCGGGGGTTTCGGAATCGACCCGTTCACGCGTACATTGGGGCCATCGTCGATCGACGAGCGGCACACAGTCGTCGCTGCAGTCGCCCCCCCCTGATTCTCTCCCCGGAGTTTCGCGCCAGCCTCCACACTCGGTTCGCGTCACACGTTCGCGTCACTCGTTCGTGCACACGCCCCGTCGGCCCTCCACTCCTATGCGACTCCATTTCCTAATTCCGGCGCTCCTCGCCGTCTCGTCCATCGCGGGCGCGCAGACGCCGACTCACGACGACGTCTTCATCGGCGACGCGCCTCTCGACGCCGGTGGCACCCAATCGATTCTCTCGGACATCTTCCTGCCGACGGGCGCGACTGCCCCGACGCCGATCGTCATCTACATCCACGGCGGCAGTTGACAAACGGGCGATCAGAACAACATCCCGCAGCCGGTCTACAAGCTGCTCGAATCGGGAATCGCTGTCGCGACGCTCGGTCAGCGCCACTGCACCGACGCGATTTTTCCGGCACCGCTCGACGACGTGAAGGGGCTCGTGCGCTTCTTGCGCGGCAAGGCGAGCACGTACAACATCAATCCCAATCGCATCGGATGTTGGGGAATCAGTTCGGGCGGCTATCTGGCGCTCTTGATGGCGACCTCCAGCGGCGTGGCCGAACTCGAAGGGGATACCGGCGGCAACTTGGAGTTCCCGAGTCACATCGCAGCGGCCGTCGATTACTTCGGGCCGACGGACATCCTCAACATGCAGCCCGATGTGCAGACGCCACCCGGAACGTTGTTCGATCACGACGTCGAGAGCTCGGCGAATTCGCGGCTGATCGGCTTCGGTGGACCGGGCGAAGGCATGGGCGTGCTGCGGGCGAGCATCGACGATCCGCTCTCGCCGTACGCTGAGAAAGTTGCACTCGCGCTCAGCGCGAATCCGATCCAATACCTGACGCTCGACGATCCGCCGATGTTCATCACGCACGGCGTGTTCGACACGCTCGTGCCCGATCGTCAGAGCCAGCGTTTTTTCGACGCAGCTGTCGCCATCGGTCTGGGGCCTGTCTTCAAGCACGATCCGACGTCCGGACACGGTTCGCTGCCCAATTCGACCTACGCGGAATCGCGCGCGTTCTTGGTGCGCGTCTTTTTCGACGGTCCTCAATCGACCGGCATTCCCTTCTGCTTCGGCGACGCATCGGGCACCGCATGTCCCTGCGCGAGCGCAGTACCGTCGACCGGTTTCGTCGGCTGCCGCACATCGGTCACCGCCGGCGGCAAGTTGCGCGCGAGCGGAGTCGCGAGCGTCAGCAACGACACGCTGAAGTTACAAGCGTCGCAGATCACCGGGCCGGCCTTTTTCTTCGCGGGTAGCGCGATCGAAGCCAACGGTTCGGGAGCGCTCTTCGGTGATGGATTGCGTTGCATCGCGAATCCGTCGGTGCGACTCGGAACGCGGCCGATGGTCCACGGCTCGGCGAGCTTCCCGAGCACGAACGCGGCGTCGATTTCGGCGCAGCATCCGGTGATCGCCGGTACGACGCGGTTCTTCCAAGCCTCGTTCCGCGACGCGCAATCGAGCTGCGGACTCGGCGGAATGAACGCGACGAACGGCATCGCCGTCACCTACCTGCCCTGAGCAGATCGCCGGAAGCGGTCGTGCTTCGCTGAGCAGCTAGAGTCGATTTTTTATTCGCAGTGCGTGCGCGCGTGGATCAGAGGCCGAACTGCCGGTGCAGCCAGCATGGGCGGCTGTAGTCCCAATTCTTCTCGGCCATCGCGGCGACGAGCACCGGGTAGATCTCCTCGATTGCGCGCGCAGTGTCATCGTCGAGCCCGACTGCTGAACGGTAGTGAGCCAGCGCGCGCTCTTCGTGCTCGAGCAATTCGGTGCGGTCACGCACGCTCTTCCACGCGCGCTCCGCTGTCGCGCCGAGTTGTTGTTTCTTCTCGTGGATCACGAGGTGCAAGAGGTCGAAGTAAGGCAAGCCGGCCGATTCCGTCGTGCCCCAATCGAGGTAACCGAGGACGCTCCCGTCACGCGCCACTTGAACGTGTTTTCCGCGCAAATCGGCGTGATAAAGGACGCGTGGAATGCACTTCCCGATGAACCGCGAACGGCAGGCGTCGCGCATCGACGTCAGGCGCTCGATCGTCGTTCGAACTGCGGCGTGCGTCGCGACGAGGTCGAACCGAGCGCCGATCTCGGCTTCGAAATCCGCTGCGGTGAACTCGGCGGCCGGGCGCACGACCAGGCTCGAGAAATGGCGGGCCGCGTCAGCGAGCATGCGCGTCGCGGTCGCGCGATTCGACGTGACTTGCGGCGCAGTGAAGCCGGGCAAGCGCCGTTCGCAAGTGAGCCACACGCCGTCGACCCGCCCGTACAAGATCGGCTTCGGCACGGGAACGTTCGCGAAACGCTCCGTCACGAGTTCCAACGAGCGATAGTGCAGTTCGAGTTGCGGAATGTTCTTCGGGCACAGCGGCACGTGCAGCGTCCAACGCCCTCGCGGTTCGTCGTCACGGCTACCGGGAATCGAAGTGTGGATCAGCGCAGTGTTCCCGCGCGTCGCCACGACCTGTTCGATCTGCGGCAGCGGCTCGCCCGTGCGACGCGCGATTTCCATCAGGATGCGTTCGATTCGCGTCGGTGCTTTCGCAAGCGAACTTCGTGCGCCGATCAGGGCGAAGCTCGGCGTGAAGACGGGAAACAAACCCAGTGATTGCGCCGCCAGCTTGATGCGGTTCTTGCGCTCCATCGGGCCGACGGCGAGGCGCGGCCGCGGCTCGTCGATGCCGACGACGAACGTGAAATCACGAGCGTGCGGGTAAAGGGCGAACGCGCGAGGAGTTGCGAAACCCGGACGGGTGAGCAAGTTCCTGTAACCGCGCAACGTGCGCTCGCCGTGTTTCGGTGAGACGGCTTTCTTCATGTACTCGACCGGCGACGGAATCGAAAAATCGCTACGTTTGCCGCTCGAATGCTTGTAGGCGAGTCGATTCTCCCCTGACAGGACGACCTCGCCGCGCGCGACGCGCAGCGCTTCCGCCACGCCCGCTGCGAAGGTGATCGGCGCGATCGGCCAGTCCTCGATGACGACGACGTCGAAGCTCTGATCGGAGAACGCGAGGCGCTCGGACGCAACGCACAGAATCGCGTTCACGCGGCCGGGCGAGTGAGTCTCGTTTCGCACTCGAGCGAATTCGATGCGCTCGGCACTCGCGTCGAGCACCGTGATCTCGAACCCGCTCGCGGCCAGCGGCGTGATCGTGCCGGAGAGCGAGCTGCCGAGGAAAAGCAGGCTCCCGCCGCTCGATCTCAAGAGCGGAAACCACGCGCCGCGCGATTCACGTAGTTCCTGCATCGTGCGATCGGCGCGCTCTTCCGGTAGCGCGAGCAACAATTCTTCGAGAGCCGTTTTGAAAGTCGCGCCGCGTTCGATCGCGTCGCGGAATGCAAGTGTGTCACCGTGGTCCAGCGGTGACGGTCGTGTCGTGTCGAGCGTGCTCATCCGCGGTCGCACACCCGCTCGAGCGACGAACCGAACAGGATCACGAGCGCGAACAGCGCGGGCAGAAGTGCGAAATCGGGGCGCACGTCGAGGCGGAGCGCCCGCGCGATCCAGGCGAACATCAGCGCAAAAAGCAGTGTGCGCAAGAGCATCGCGCGCTCGTGTCCGACGCCGGCACCCGACGGATTCCAACGCGGCATCCGCAGTCCACGCAAGTCCCACCAGCGTGCGACGAGCACCACAGCGAAGAGTGCGCCGATGAGCGCGTAGAGCGTGTTGGAGAAGACCACGCTCTCCGTGGGCGTGAATGTCCCGGGATCGAGGACGCGCACTGCCGCGAAGACGAGGACGGCTGCCGCGCAAGTTCCGATCGCGAGCTTGCGCGACGCTGCGGCCGTGCCGATGACGAGCGTCAGCATGCCGGCAGCTGCGAGTAGCCAGCCTTCGCGCGCGAGCGCGATCGTCGCGGCGAAGAACACGGCGGCCAAGATCAATGCGCGTCGATCGGCTCTGCGGTACCAGGCGATCGTGCTCACGGCTCCGACGGCGAAGTACAGCGGTGCATAGCCGTCGAGCCCGTCGAATCGCGTGGGCGAACAGGCGACGACGGCGCCGAATGCGCTGACTGCAGCAGCGCGAACGAGTGCGCGGCAGCGTGCGGACGCCAGACCCGCGTCGATCATGACGATGGTGGCGAGGAGCAGTACGCTCGTGAATGCGTCCGGGCCGTTCGAATGCGGCAGGCCGAAGAGAGTCGGTGCGAAGAGGCTCGCGATCGTCGCGAACCATGCGACGAGGGACGCTGCGCGAGCAAACGTCGATTCGGCCGCGAGTGTTGTTTCGTGCCTCGGAGCGAGCGCGTGCGGACGCAGTGCGAACCGTACGGCGAGGAGGATTGCACCGACCGTCGCAAGCGCCCACAGCGGCATGCGGCACAGCGCAGCCAGCCACAGCACGAGCAAGCCGAGCATGAAGGCGAGTGCCGCTAGCGCCGCCCAGTCTCGCGGTCTGCGGCGCAGGCTCGAACCCGCCGGCATCCACGCGAGACACACGCTACCGATGGCGGTCGCGAGCAGAATCAGGAGAGTCGGCATGAAGGCCTTGAACGTGTCCATCGGTGGTGCGCGATGATTCAGAGAGCAGGCGCGTGAATCCAGCGTCGAATCGACATTGGTCCGGCGGTTATCGTGAGCGACGTGCGAGTCGCCGCTTTTCAATTCGACGTGGTCCAGGGCGACGTCGATCACAACCTGGCGCAGGTCGAGCGCGGATTGCGCGATGCCGTGGACGCGCGGTGCGAGCTCGTCGTGTTGCCCGAGATGTGGCCGACGTCGTTTCCGTCGGCAGAAACGCGCCTCGACGAGGCCGTCACATCGACGGAGCGCGCGTTGGAGCACATAGCCTTCCTGACGCAAGAGCTGCCGCTCGTCGTGTGCGGCTCGGCATTCGGTCGCACGGTGACGCTGCCGTCGAATCGTTGGCACGCGCTTCGATCCGGTCGTGTCGTCGCCGCGTACGACAAGATCCACTTGTTCACGCCGACGGCCGAAGAAGCGAGTTTCAGCTCTGGAAATCGTGCTCCGACGTGCGTCGACACGCGTGCCGGCCGGCTCGGTGGAATCGTGTGTTACGACCTGCGTTTTCCCGAAGTTGCGCGCGCACTGTTTCGCAGCGGCGTCGAGATCGCGACGGTGAGCGCGCAATGGCCCGAAACGCGCGCGTCGCACTGGGCCGCATTGTGCGACGGTCGTGCGGTCGAATCGCAGTGTTTCGTCGTCGCGTGCAATCGTGTCGGAAGCGCGAAGATCGGTCGGCGCGCGCTCGATCTCGTCTTCGCCGGCGGGTCGCGCATCGTCGATCCCGAAGGTCGCGTGCTCGCGTGCGCGGGGCGTGACCGCGAACTGTTGATTGCTGACATCGATCTGGATGTCGCGCGCTCGCTGCGCGTGCGCGTCCCCGTCGCCAAGGACGAACGGCGCGACTTGTACCGTGATTTCGAGCGCGCGTGAGCCGTGCGTGCCGGCGGATACGGTCGGAGCCGGCCCTCTCGAGGCACCGGCTCCGAACGCTGTGTGTCAGTCTCTAACTCTGTAGCAATTCCATCTCACTCACTCAGCGCATCACGCGAGGGGACTCGCGGGATGTGTTTCAAATGGGCGGCAGCGGCCTGTCGTCGAGGACGGGCGGCTGATCGGTCACCGGGCGATTGTCCGGCGTCACGACCGGTATGTGCAGCGGTTGCAGCGGGGGAGTGACCAGTTCCACACTCGGCATCGGCAGCCACGGCGGCAGAGCCGTGGGCGTCGTCGTGATCAGCGAGAGCAACGAGCCGAGCTCACGCCAGGATGCCGGTTGCATTCCGCGTTGTACCCAGGTCGCGTCAGCGCCGCTGTCACAGAGGGCACCGAGATCGAAGTTGCCGCTCGATATCCACAGACCGTTTTCCTGGTGCGCGACTTCGAAGTTCATCCCTTCGAGCGCTTCTCGTGAATACGTGCTCGAGAACCGCCCGCCCGGTTGCATGACGCGCCACGTCATGTAGTTGCCCGACCGGAAAAAGAGCACTTGCGGTTGGGTCGAAAAGTTGTGTGCGAAGAACTCCGTGTTGCGCACGACGAAGCCGACGTCGACCGGTTGCGGCTGCGGCGAAGGATCTTCGAACGAAACGACGAACGGAGAAGCGGTCAATAAAAGTGCTGCGACAAGGCGCTTGTGCATGGGGATTTCCTGCGGGGTGGTGAGCCGTGCACTGAACACGGCGGCAGGAAGCTCTTCGGAAGCAATTGCGCGAAGCCTTGAGCACAGAGAGTTGCGAAATGCCGCCGACCCTAAGGCGGGAAAGTCCTTCCCAGACGAAGTGGATCAGTCGCGGCCGAGCAAGCGGAAGGCGGCCCAGTCGGACATGGGCGCACCGGCCGCCCGCAGCGTGTCCCTCGCGCTCACGACAGCTCGTGAGGGCAGAACGCCCGACTTCAACGCGCGGTGGAACGCGACGCTGAATCGTCGCGCGGCCTGATCCTCGACTGCCCAGGATGTCACGAGCAAGTTGCGTGTTCCCGATTCGAGGAAGGCCTTGGCGATGCCGATGGCGGCTTCACCGTCGACGAAATCGCCACCGCCGGATTCGCACGCAGAGAGCACGACCAGCGGAAGGCCCGGTTGTGCACGCAATACGTCGTCGCGGTCGAAGTACACGCCGTTCGACAACTCGAGCGCCGAGTTCGAGACGCTCGATTCGGATGAAGCTGTCGAGGGCTGGTGGCTCGTCAAATGCGTCGCAATGTGCAGCGCGCGATTCGAATTCAACGCCTCGCTCACGGCGGCTCGATCGAAGCTGGCCGCACAACGCGGGAGCTCGCCATCGTGGAGTCCGGCGAGTTCCGCGAGTTCGGCGCGTACCCCGGGCAGACGTGAGGCGCCGTGTGCGTCGATTGGATCGCCGAGAAGCGACCAAGCCAACTGCGCATGTTCTGTCAAACCGATGCCTGGTGAACTGGCGACGAGGCCGGGAAGCACGAGCGGAACGAGCTGCCGGTCACGGCGAGTCTCGAACAGAGGGAACAGATCGAAAGGCAATTTCTCGAGTGGGCCATGCGCGCACAAGAGGAGCCGACCAGCGCTCGTTTCGATGTACTGGCCGATTTCCGCTGGGATGAGCGCCCGTTGAAGATCGGCCCCATATTCGAAAGCGAGCGTTTCGTCATCTGCGGTCGCGGCTTCACGCAACCGACGGACGGCGTCTTCTATGGACTTTCGACCCAGTTGGATGACTGCGCCGCGAGACGATCCATCTCGCGCGACATGGACGACAACGGTCGTGTCTCCACCGACGACCCAGGTGACGAGCCCAGCCTCGAAGCTACCGGCCCACGCACGAACCGCAGCCTCGTCGACGAACACTTCGTCCGAGTTGGAAACCGCACACCGCATTGCGCGTGATTGACGATCCTCGATGGCGACGGCTGCGCGCAGTGGCTCTCCATTTTCGATGCGCGCGCGGGCGAGCAAAGCCATCGTTTCGAGGCCGACGACCTCGCCGCTGATCGAAGCCGTGGGCGAGAGACGATCGGACCCGCTCAATCGACTCTCGATCGAGTCACCGAGGGCTAGCGCGCGCTCGAACGTGTGAATGGCTTCGGCGCGGCGCCCCACGTTCAAGAGAGCTGTGCCGAGAAGGCGTTCGCGCGACAGTCGTTGAGCGACCGACGGACGCTCCGCCCAAATCTCTGTCTCCAATTCGACGATCGCAAGTTGAAACTCACCTCGCAGCACTCGCGCTTCGGCCACCGCCAGTTTCGCCAGTGGATCCAGTCCGGAGAACTCTCGAAGCACGCTCTCGTGCGCAAGAGCCGCCTCTGCATCTCCCTTGCGAGTCAACCCGGCCTGCATGAGCACGTGCCAGTCGCGCACTGATCCCGCGTCGGTCGGTTTGTTGCGGCTCAGGAACTCGAGCGCACGCTCGGGCTCATCCAGGGCCAGCAACAACGAACCGTGCCGCGACGCGAGATCCCACGAACTCGCTGGCGACTTCAGCTGCGCTATCGCCTCCAAGAGTCTGGCAATTTCCCGCAAGTCACCGGACTCGTGAGCGATTCGCAAGAGACCCGTCAGCGCCCATTCTCGATAGCGTGGTTGGTCCAGGCGTTCTGCCAGTGTGAGCACTTGTTCGAATTGTTCCTGCGCTGCCGACCAGTCCCCACGCGACCAGTCGAACCACGCCAGCGACAAGAGAGCTTCGAGGCGCGGAGTGAGTAGGCCTGTGCGCCCGAACAAAGACAGCGCCTCCACGGCCTCACGTGTTCCCGTCCGCGCCCATTCCATCCGCGTCGACTCGTCCATCTCGGCATCGTCGATGATCCGCTGACGCATCAGTGTCGAGCGCAGTGCGAGCGCACGCGCTGCCGGACTGAAATCGGGTGCGGCGCGACTTTCTCGCACGATTTCATCGAGTCGGCGCAGATACTCGATGCGCTCGGACTGCCATTCCTGGGTCGTCAGCCGCTGGGCACGGAGCAGGCGCACACTCTCGAAGATGGCGTTGAAGCGCGTCTCGCGTTCCCACCCCGCTTTGCGCTCGAGCGAGTCGAGCCCGCTGTAGAAGCGGGCGATTTCCATCAGGTCGGGTCGCTGTGAGGCCCAGCGCTCGGCGCATTCGTTCAATGCTGCGGCTTGTGTCTCATCGCCAGAACGAAAGGCCGCGAGCGTGCTGCGAAAGAAAACCTGCTCGGATTCCCAGTCATGCGCTTGTTCCGGCGCTCGTTGCGCAAGCACCTCGGTTCGGGCCGTGCCCGAGGCGACGAGCGGAAGTGGCAGCGCTGCGACGACCACGCAGGCAACCTCCGCGAACATCGCACTCGGACGCATCCGATCACCGACCTGGGACTTGGTCCAGATAGCGATCGCGCTCGACACTCGGCGGCAAAGTGCGCGCGAGTTCGTGGGCATCGGTCACATACCCTGCTGCGTGCAAGACATGCACGGCGGCCAGCGTGCGCTCGACGGGCGAGCGCTCGGCCAGCGCGAGCAAGTTGGCTTCGATGTTCAGATCGGCCACGACTTGGAAATCATGTTTGCCGAGTTGCTTGTACAGCCCGTTGTGCGTGACCCAGGCGGTCAGCGTGAAACGTCCCGGCTCTTTCAGCCACTTCGATTCGGCCGTCGGGGACGTACTCACGATCTCGTCGACTTTCGTGTCGCGTCCGATCGCTCCGCCCTCGAGGCGCGAGTAAATGAAGCGGTACTCTCCGCCCTCGGCTTGCGGCTCGACTTCCAAACGCAGCGGCGCCGACAGGCTCGGGAACAACAGCGCGACTTCAGCCGACGGCAGGAGCACGCGACCGCGCGGATAGTGAACCGCACCGCCGGCCGAACCGCGCAAGAGCGGCGCTTCCGGGAAGCGTAGCGTCTCCGGCGTCACGACGGCGCGCACGGCCAAGAACAGTAGCACGGCAGCTGCGGCCGATGCGAGCAGCGGGACGAGGCGCAATCCGCGGCGCCGCGGGGGCACGACCGGCGTCGGCTCCTCCTCCAGCTCCTCTTCGACAGGCAGGCCGAAAATGAGCGGCGACGGCGGCGCCGATTCGAGCGTCTCGACGAAGCGTTCGCACTCGAGGCACGTCGCCAAGTGGCGATCGATCGACGCACGCCGATCCGCGCTCAAACTCGACGCGCCCGGCCCCTGACCGAAGTCGTAGAGGTCTTCGGGCGGAGGACAGACGAGAAGAGCGGGCCCCGAAGCCTTCCGCGCGACATCACTTGCCCGACTGCGCAACCAACCATCTGCGTCTTGGAGCTTGCGCAACCGCCACCCGCGCTCTGGGTCTTCGGCGAGCATCCTCAGGAGTTGCTCGTCTAGGTCGTCCCAGCGGAGCAGGGCGTCGTCGGCGGTGTGCGGGGCGAGGACTTCGTCAGGTCGGCCGCGGGGCCCGTTCGATTCGAATCTCATAGACGCCGACTCGTCCGCAGATTCGGTGCGTCGCGGTGCGCTTTGTTCAGGATTTTCGGGCTTTTTCGGAGTCATCGAGCGGTGTCCTCCAGGGCGAGGTCGTTCAGGAGGACGCGCCTGAGCGCAGTGGAGGCGCGCTTCAGGCGATACTTGGTTTGTTCGAGCGAGATCGACAGTGCATCGGATATCTCGCCGATGGTGCAGTCGTCGACGAAACGCAGCGTGAGCAGCGCGCGTTCCTCCTCGTCGAGGTGCGCCAGGCCGCGCCGGACCAGGTCGCCGATCTCCTCATCGCCGGCTACTTCTCCGGGGCTCGGATTCGTGTCGGGCCGTTCGGGAATGCGATCGCCGACGGGGGTGAGCTTGGGATTGCGCCGCGCCCCGGCTTTGCGCTTGAGGTCGACACAACGACACCAGGCTACTCGATACAGCCAGGTGCCGAAACTGCCGCGCTCGGGATCGAATTTGCCGTTGTCGAGACGGTCGAGGGCGTAGATGAGGATCTCTTGAAGGAGATCTTCGCGCGCGGAATGCTCGCTCTCGAAGTGCCCGATGCAGTGATAGAACAGGGCCTTGTAGCGCTCCAAGAAGATGGACACGCCCACTCTCGGCTTCGACCGCAAGCCCGCGACCAATTCCAATTCTTCCAAACGCGGAAGCCGCCCCTCGAGCGATCCCACTGCTTCCCAATCCAACGGGATCGGGAGGGCGAGACCTTCAGCGGCGGAGAATGTCCCTTCCACGCACTGATTGCAACAGGGACGCGTTCGTCGCGTAAGGGGGTGCGATATGCAATATCCAAACGACCTGCGAAACCACGGCTGTTATTGCGCTAATCGCCGAAAGAATAGGTGAGCGGGCTTGCGAGCGCTTCGAACCGCTGGAATTCCGCAGCGGTCGTGCAGGTCGCGCAACGCCATCGATCGCGCTGGCTAGTAGGATCCGTACCGGCATCGTCGGCCTCACCCCCTCACTCGGAGGATCTCGATGGGCTCTTGCACCCGCTGACTTCTCGCCGTGTTCTCGTTGGCCGTGCTCGGCGCGACGGCTCGCGCGCAGTTCAACAACACCTGGCTCACGCTCGCGAAGGATCCGACGCGGATCGTGGATGCGAATGGCGCGAGTGCGACGTACATCCTCACCGATCCCGAAGAGAAGGACTACGCGTGGGGCGACGTGAATCACGACGGTTGGATCGACCTAGTCGTGGTGCGCAAGGAGCCGGCGACGACGCTGGGCAAACGCGTCAACTACTTGCTGATGAACGAGAACGGCAAGCTCGTCGATCGCACGGCTCAATACGCGTCCGACGCCGACGTGGTCGGTGACCTGGGTTTCTCGACGCCCACGAACGATCGCGACATCGCGGTCGCGGATCTGAATGCGGACGGTTGGGAGGATCTCGTCACGTCGACGACGCTCGGCGGCGGAACGAAAGAAGTCACGCACCCGCGCGTGTACATCAACAAGGGCAAGGTCGGCGGCGTGTGGCAAGGCTTTCGTTACGAAGCAGCGCGCATCCCGCAGTTCACGTTGACCGCCGGCGGCGCGAGCGCGTACCCGAGCTTCTGCTCGGTTTCGGTCGGCGACGTGACGGGCGACGGTTCGCCGGACTTGTATTTCGCCGACTACGGATTCACGCCCGATTTGGACGACCGCCTCTTGATCAACGACGGCGCCGGCAACTTCACCGACTCGTTCCAGACGCGGATGACCGCGCAGATGCTGTTGACGAGCTTCGGTACATCGTCGGAGATCGTCGATTTGAATGGAGACGGCACGCTCGACGTCGTGCGCGGGCAGTCGGGCACCGTCTCGTGCTCGTACAACAATCCGGCGAACGTCGGTTTCTTCAACATCTTCCAGGCCAGCGTCGGCGGCGGCTCGCCCTATCACGTCGACGTTGGCGATCTGAACGGCGATTCACGGCCCGACTTGATCTTCAGTGACGACGGGAGCGACGGCTTCCGCTTCAACATGGGCAACGATGCGCTCGGGCGCGTGAGTTGGGGCGCGCAGAGGGTTTTCAATTACGTGGTCGGATCCGATGACGGCTTCGCCGGCAATTGCCTCGTCGTCGACATGAACAAGGACGGGTTCGGTGACGCGCTCGTGAGCGACTTCGACGTCGACACGACGGGCTGCGACCGGCGCGCGAAGATCTTCCACAACGTGGGCGGCGTCATCGGCACGGAGATGATCTTGCGCGAGGAAGCACAACAAGCCTCGGGTGGATGGAGGGGCGCCGTCGGCGTGCTCACCAGCGATCTGACCGGCACTTACGACATGGCCGCGTTCGACATCGACAACGACGGGGACACGGATCTGGTCATCGGTCGCTGCGCAGGCACGGCGGTGTTCATCAATCAACAACTGCAGCCGGCGCTGGTCGTGTGCGCGGGCGATGGATTCGGCGACGGCCTGTCCGTGCGGAAATGCCAGCGCGGTCGGTGCAGGCGCGGGCTGTCTCAGCTCGCTCAACATGGGCGGAAAACTGCGCGCGAATGGCGCTGCGCGCGTGACAGCGGACGGGCTCGCTCTGCAAGCGACGCAGGTGCCGAACGGTCCCGGGCTCTACTTCCAAGGCACGTCGCTGATGAGCGCGGGCGCGGGCATCCCCTTTGGAGACGGATTGTTGTGCGCCGGCGGTTCGATCGTGCGCTTGGGCGTCGTGTTCGCGAGCAGCAATGCGTCGACTTATCCGCGTACGGGCATCGATCCGATCGTGTCCTTGCAAGGCGCGAATGCGGCGGGGGACACGCGCTCGTACCAAGTCTGGTATCGCGATTCGGACGTGAGCTTCTGCTCGAGCGCGGTGTTCAATCTGACGAATGCGCTGACGTTGACTTGGCAGAACTGAGTCGGGATCGGTTCGACGCGCGGAGGAATTCCCACAGAATTCCGCCGCGCTGCTTATCCTGAGACCCGTTCACGAAGTACTTCCTTTCCCCGAGGAGTCCGTCGCATGCACACTGCACTTCGTCTCGCGCTCGTTCCGCTGTTCGCATCCGTTTGCGCGTCGATCGCGCTCGCTCAATTCAACAATCCGTGGGTGTCGTTCGTGTAGGACACGCAGCGCATCCGCAATCCTGATGGCTCGACTGCGACTCAGGTCACGACGGACACGCAGGAGCGGGACTTTGCCTAGGGCGATCTCGTCAGGGACGGTTGGACCGACCTGATCGTCGTGCGCAAGCGTGCCCCCGGATCCTCACCCAACTACCTCTCCAACCAATTGCTCATGAACGAGCAAAGAGTTCTCGTGGATCGCACGGCCGCGTACGCGACGGCCGCCAGATCACGTGCGCTACAACCTCGGCAACGACGGGGCCGGCGCCGTGGTGTGGGGGAACCGTATCGCGTACCAGTTCGTCGGCGGCAACGACGACGGCTTCGTGGGCAACAGCCGCGTCGCAGACCTCGACGGCGATCAGTGGCCGGACACGATCCACGGCGATGTCGACGTCGAGATCCCCGGCTGCACCCGTCGCTGCCACATCTACCACAACCCCGGCGGCACTCCGGGAGGCGAGATCGTCCTACGCGAAGAGGCCGAGATGACGGGTGTCGGGGGATGGAAGGGCGCCGTCGGATTGTCGGTGGACGAACTCAAGGGGACGTTCGACATCGCGCCCTTCGACATCGACAACGACGGCGACATCGACCTCGTGTTCGGCCGGTGCGCGGGGACGACGGTGTGGATGAATCAACGTATCGAGGGTGGGACGGTGTTCTGCTTCGGAGATGGATCAGGCACCGCCTGCCCGTGCGGCAACGCGAGCACGACAGCCGACAAGGCCGGTTGCATCAGTTCCATCGGAGTCGGCGGTCGGTTGCGCACGACCGGCAGCGCGAGCCTTTCCGCGGACACGCTCGGCCTGCTCGCGTCGGGAGTGCCGAACGGTCCTGCGCTCTTCTTCCAAGGCACTTGGGCCGAAGGCGTCGGAGCGGGATCCGCGTTCGGCGACGGATTGTTGTGCGTCGGCGGATCGATCGTGCGCCTCGGTGTCGTTTTCGCTGCGAACAACACGTCGCTCTGTCCGCGTCCGGGCATCGACCCCGCGATCTCGGTGCAAGCGGGCCTCGCGCCCGGCAGCGCGCGCACCTACCACGCATGGCATCGCGACTCCGACCTCGCGTTCTGCACGCCTGGCGTGTTCAACCTCACGAACGGGTTGGCGATCGTCTGGCAGAACTGAAATCGAATCTGCCCGTTGACGCCCTTTTGATCTCCAGGGCGGGCCACGTTGACGGCCCTGCGAGCTAGGCTCCGGCTGGGGCGGCTGTCTATACTGTCCGGTCCTGCGCGGGCGAGCGAATCGTCCGCGTACCCCATCCACCGATTCGCGGAGCCGGTCCTTTGAGAGACGTCGTCATCGTCAGCGCGTGTCGCACTCCCGTCGCCAAGTTTCAGGGAGCGCTCAGCGGGTTTCGCGCGCCCGACCTCGGTGCGCTCGCCATCGCCGAAGCGCTCGTGCGCGCGAAAGTTCCCGCCGCGGCCGTCGACGAAGTCATCTTCGGCAACGTGCTCACCGCTGGACTCGGTCAAAATCCGGCGCGCCAGGCGGCGATCAAGGCCGGCATTCCGAACACGGTGTCGTCGTTCACGGTGAACAAGGTGTGCGGCTCGGGCTTGAAATCGGTGATGCTCGCCGCGCAAGCAATTCGCGCCGGTGACGCCGACGTGATCGTCGCGGGCGGACAAGAGAGCATGACCAACGCGCCGTACCTGCTGCCCGAGGCGCGCGCCGGCGTGCGACTCGGCCACGGCAAGCTCATCGACTCGATGGTGTGGGACGGGTTGTGGGACATCTTCAACGACTTCCACATGGGCAACACGGGCGAGCTCGTCGCGAAGAAATACGAGATCACGCGTCGCCAACAAGACGAGTTCGCGGCGCTCAGCCATCAGAAAGCGGCCGACGCGACGAAGAACGGGCGCTTCGACGCCGAGAAGTTCAAGGTCATGATCCCGCAGCGCAAGGGCGATCCGATCGCGTTCTTCGAGGACGAGAACGTGCGCGGCGACACGACGGCGGATTCCATCGCCAAATTGAAGCCCGCGTTCGATCCGACAGGCACAGTGACGGCTGCGAACGCGAGCTCGATCAACGACGGCGCCGCAGCCGTCGTCGTGATGAGCGCAGACAAGGCCAAAGCACTGGGTTTGAAGCCGCTCGCGAAGATCACGGCCTACGCGTCCGGCGGTTGCGCACCCGAGTGGGTGATGATGGCGCCCGAGAAGTCGATCGCAGCTTGCGCGACGAAACTGGGCAAAAAGCCCAGTGATTTCGACCTGCACGAGATCAACGAAGCGTTCTCGGTCGCTGCGATCGCGCTCACGCGCGTGCTCGATCTCGACCCGAAGAAAGTCAACGTGAACGGCGGCGCCGTCGCCATCGGACATCCGATCGGCGCGTCGGGTTGTCGCGTGCTCGTGACGCTCATCCACGCGCTGCAGCAACAGAACGCGAAGACCGGAATGGCTTCGCTCTGCCTCGGCGGCGGCAACGCGGTTTCGCTGGCGCTCGAGAAGGTCTGAGCACCATGCCCAAGTCGATGTTCGAGTCGGTGGCCGTGATCGGTGCCGGAACGATGGGGAATGGAATCGCGCAGACCTTCGCGACGTTCGGCGCGCGCGTGCTGCTCGTCGATCTGTCCGAGGATTCGCTGAAGAAGGGCCGAGCTTCGATCGAAGGCTCACTCGCACGCGTCGTCAAAAAAGGCGTCATCACCGACGCGGATGCGCAAGCGACGCTCGCGCGGCTCACGACGAGCGCGAAGCTCGAATCGATCACCGACGTGCCGCTCGTCGTCGAAGCCGTGTCCGAACGCGCCGACGTCAAAGCGAAAGTGTTCGCTCAGATCGATCGTCAATGTCCGCCGGCGACGATCCTCGCGTCGAACACGAGTTCGATTTCGATCACGCTGATCGCCGCGAACACGAAGCGCGCCGATCGCGTCATCGGCATGCACTTCATGAATCCGGTGCCGGTGATGAAGCTCGTCGAGATCATCCGCGGCCAGGAAACGAGCGACGAAACCACGGCGAAAATCGTCGCCGCGAGCGAATCGATCGAAAAAGTGCCCGTGGCCGCGAACGACTTCCCGGGGTTCGTGTCGAATCGCGTGCTGATGCCGATGATCAACGAGGCGATCTTCTGCCTCATGGAGGGCGTCGCGACGCGCGAAGGCATCGACACGGTGATGAAGCTCGGCATGGCGCATCCGATGGGCCCGCTCGCCCTCGCCGACTTGATCGGACTCGACGTCTGCCTCGACATCCTCGAAGTCCTGCACAAGGGCCTCGGCGACGACAAATACCGTCCGTGTCCGCTGCTGCGTCGTTACGTCGCGGCCGGACGCTTGGGCAAGAAGAGCGGCAAGGGTTTCTACGACTACAACGCGACGTGAGCACTCCACCGCGAGTCCACGTCTGATCGAAACGCACAATGGATTTCCAACTCAACGAAGAGCTCACCCTCGTGCGCGACATGGCGCGCGATTTCGCAGAGCAAGAGCTCGCCTCGCGCGCGACGAAACACGATCGCCAAGGCTTCATCGACCGCGAAGTCTTCGCGAAGATGAGCGAGCTCGGGCTGTGGGGCCTGACCGTTCCCGAAGCCTACGGCGGCGCGGGCATGGGCAACCTGGCGCTCAGCGTCGTGCTCGAAGAGGTTAACCGCGTGTGCGCTTCGACCGGCGTCACCTTGTCGGTGCACAACAGCTTGCTGGGTGCTCCGATCGCGAAGTTCGCGAGCGCAGCGACGAAGCGTGAGTGGTTGCCGCGCCTCGCGACCGGCGAAGTCATCGGCGCGTACTGCTTGACCGAGCCGAACGCCGGCTCCGACGCCGCTTCACTGCGCACGAGCGCGCGCGTCGACGGTGGCGACTTCGTCATCGACGGCACGAAAGTCTGGGTCACGAACGGCGGCATCTGCGGCGTGATGCTCGTCTACGCGCGCACCGACGACAAAGCGTCGAAGGCCAAGGGCATCAGCGCGATCCTCGTGCCCGCGAACACGAAAGGCGTCACCGTCGGCCCGCCGGAAAAGAAGTGCGGCATCCGCGGCAGCTCGACGACGGAAATCCTGTTCGACAACGTGCGCGTGCCTAGGTCGAACCTGGTCGGCGAGCTCAACGAGGGCTTCAAAGTCGCGATGGACACACTCGACGGCGGCCGCATCGGCATCGCCAGCCAAGCTGTCGGCATCGGTCGCGCGTGCCTCGAAGCCGCGACGAAGTACTCGAAAGAGCGCGAGCAATTCGGCACTGCGATCGCGAATTTCCAAGCGATCCAGTGGAAGCTCGCCGACATGAGCACGCGCCTCGAAGCGTCGCGCATGCTCGTGCTGAAGGCCGCTTGGCTGCGCGACCGCAAAGAACGCTGCACGCAGGCTTCCGCGCAAGCGAAGTTGTTCGCGTCGCAAACGGCGAACTACTGCGCCGACGAGTGCCTCCAAATCCACGGCGGCGCCGGTTACACCGATCACTTCATCGTCGAGCGCTTGTTCCGCGACGCGCGCATCACCGAGATCTACGAAGGCGCGACGGACATCCAACGCATCGTCATCGCGCGCGGCGTGCTCGCGTGAGGGATTTCTTGTCGCGACGGCGCACGATCTCCTTCGGTGAGTGGTACTTGCTCACGATCGCGAGCAGTACGGTGTTCGTGATGCTCATGATCTGCCTCGAAGCGCTCTCCCCGAATGTGCCGGGCGGATGAACGCGTCCGCCGACATCACCGATCGTTTCCTCGCCGGCGACAAAGCCGCCGTCGCGCGCGCGATCTCGTGGGCCGAGAACGCGGACGAGCGTTTCGCGGCATTTTTGGCGCGCGTGTATTCGAAAGTCGGACGCGCGTGGCGCCTCGGCGTCACTGGTCCGCCGGGTGCCGGCAAGAGCACGCTCGTCAACGAGCTGGCGATCTCGTTGCGCGCTCGATCGCGCACCGTCGGCATCCTCGCCGTCGATCCGTCGAGCCCGTTCTCCGGGGGTGCGTTGCTCGGTGATCGCATTCGCATGGAGGAGCGCACGCTGGACGCTGGCGTGTACATCCGTTCGATGGCGAGCCGCGGCAGCCACGGCGGACTCTCACGCGCGGCCGTCGATTCGTGCGACGTGATGGACGCATTCGGCTTCGACGAGATCATCGTCGAGACGGTCGGCGTCGGTCAGGCCGAGTACGACATCGTCTCCGCGGCCGACACGGTGCTCGTCGTGCTCTGTCCCGGCGCGGGCGACGGCGTGCAAGCGATGAAGGCCGGCGTGCTCGAGGTCGCCGACGTCATCGCCGTGAACAAGGCCGAACTGCCCGGCGCCGATCGCATGCTCGTCGATCTCGAGGAAGCGATGCACATACGGCTCGCCGGCAAATCCGACTGGATCACGCCCGTCGTCGCCTGCAGCGCTGCGAAATCCGACGGCATCGAGGACCTGATCGCGGCGATCGAAAAGCACCGCGAGCACGTCACAGCGCGCGGTTTGAGCGCAATTCGCCGCGAAAAGCGCCTCGAACAAGTGCACCGCGTGCTGAACGAGCGCCTCGCTGACCACTTGTGGGGCCGCGGCGGGTACGGAGAGCGCGCGCGCGCCCTCCTCGATTCGGGCAGATCGCCGTACGATGTCGTCGCCGAGCTTTTTTCCGCACTCCTCGCGGAGGCCAAATCTCGCAACAACGGAGCCACTGGACGATGAGCGCATTCGACGTGACGCAGATCGACGCCCGCGATCTTTGGCAGAAGGCGTTCGACGCCGCCGAGAAGCGTGAGGTCGAATTCAGCTCGGTCTCCGGCTCGAAGCTCAAGGGTCTCTACGGTCCCGATGACGCGCCCGTCGACGCCGAGCGCGACCTCGGTTACCCGGGACAATTTCCGTTCACGCGCGGCGTCCACGCGACGATGTACCGCAGTCGCTTGTGGACGATGCGCCAATTCGCCGGGTTCGGCAGCGCGCAGCAGACGAACGAGCGCTTCAAATTCTTGCTCGAGCACGGACAGACGGGGCTCTCGACCGCATTCGATTTCCCGACGTTGATGGGCTACGACTCGGATCACGACCGTTGCCGCGGCGAAGTCGGCAAGGTCGGTGTCGCGATCAGCTCGCTCGCGGACATGCAGACGTTGATGGACGGCATTCCGATGGCCGACGTGTCGACGTCGATGACGATCAACGGTCCGGCGCCGATCCTGCTCGCGTTCTACATCGCGTGCGGCGAACGCCAAGGTGTCTCGCCGAAGAAGCTGCGCGGCACGGTGCAGAACGACATCTTGAAGGAGTACCAAGCGCAACACGCGTGGCTCGTTCCGGCCGAACCGGCGCTGCGCATGATCACGGACGTGATGGGGCATTGCGCGAAGCACGTGCCGCAGTGGAACACGATATCGATCAGCGGATACCACATCCGCGAAGCGGGCTCGACGGCGGCGCAAGAGTTGGCGTTCACACTCGCGAACGGCATGGAGTACGTGAAGCGCGGCAAGGCGGCCGGTCTCGACGTCGACGATTTCGCTCCGCGCCTGTCGTTCTTCTTCGACAGCCACATCGACTTCTTCGAAGAGATCGCCAAGTTCCGCGCGGCGCGCCGAATTTGGGCGCGCAAGATGCGTGACGTTTTCGGTGCCAAGGACCCGCGCTCGTGGATGGTGCGCTTCCACACGCAGACGGCCGGCGTGACGTTGACCGCGCAGCAGCCCGAGAACAACATCGTGCGGACGGCCTTCGAGGCCATGGCGGCCGTGCTCGGCGGCACGCAGTCGCTGCACACGAACTCGATGGACGAAACGCTGTCGCTGCCGACGGAAAAAGCCGTGAAGATCGCGCTGCGCACGCAGCAGATCATCGCCGAGGAAACCGAAGTCGCGCACGTGATCGATCCGCTCGCCGGCAGCTACTTCGTCGAAGCGATGACGAATCGGTTGGAGCAGGAAGCCGAGAAGTACTTCACCGAGATCGACCGTCGTGGCGGCGTCGTCCCCGCGACGGAATCGGGCTACATCCAGCGCGAAATCCATCGCTCGGCCGTCGGCTATCAAGCGGCCGTCGAGCGCGGCACGAAAAAAGTGGTCGGCGTCAACTGCTACGAAGAGGAGCACGACCGCAATCCGACGATCGAGATCCACAAGATCGATCCCGCCGTCGAGCGCGACCAACACGAGCGTCTCGCCAAGTTGCGCAAAGGCCGCGACGGCGCGAAAGCGAAGCGCGCCCTCGACGACGTTCGCGACGCCTGCAAGGGCACCGACAACTTGCTCGAACGCTTCGTCGCCGCGGCGCACGCCGATTGCACGCTGGGCGAGATCACCGACGTGCTGCGCGAACGATTCGGCGAGTACAAGGAGCCGAAAATTCTATGAGTGCTCCCGCTCGTACGACGCGAATGAAGCAGGGCGCATGAGCGACCAGCCCAAGTCCAAGCGCAAATACGTCATCGACTTCCTGCTCGCTGGCGCAGGCGTGGCCGTAGCCTTCGAGTCCGCCATGATCGTCTTCGTCCAGCTCGGCTGGCGCGAACGCGGAAGAGGCTTCGAGGAAAGCGTGACTTTGATGGCCCCGGTCGCACTCGTCCTCGGGGTATACGTCGCGGTGCAAGCGAGCGGACGCATGACGGCTCGCAAGGAAACTCGCGATCGAAAGCTGGCCGAGTTCCACGAGAAGGCCGATCGCGCGCGAGCCGCATCGAAACAGTCCTGAGCAGAGTCCGAGGAACTTTATCCCATGACCGACCGCAAAATCCGCGTCCTCGTCGCCAAGCCCGGACTCGATGGACACGACCGAGGAGCGAAAACCGTCGCGACCATTCTGCGTGATCGCGGCATGGAGGTGATCTACACCGGCCTGCATCAAACGCCCGAGATGATCGCGGAGGTCGCCGTGCAGGAAGACGTCGACGTCGTCGGTTTGTCAATCCTCTCCGGCGCGCACATGGAACTCTTTCCGCGCGTGCGCGAGGAGCTCAAGAAACGCGGGATGGATCACGTGCTCCTCACGGGCGGTGGCATCATTCCCGGCGAGGACATGGAGAAGCTCGAGTCCCAGGGCTTCGCGAAACTGTTCGGACCCGGCACGCGCACGGACGCGATCGCCGATTACATCGAGACCGAAATGCAGCGCCGGTGGGCGCACAGCTCCTGACTGCGAGAGGGTAGAGCCGTGAGTGAGAGAGACATTCTGAACATCGACGAAGCGGCCGAATTACTCGGCGTTTCCATCAAAACGTTCAACAAAGTACTGCACCAAGAGAACATGCCCGCTCGCAAGATCGGGCGTGAATGGAAGTTCTCTCGGCGAGCGTTGATCGATTGGGTCGGCGCCGGACGCGCGCGCGATTTCTACAAGGACGGAGCGGAAGTCCGCGACGACGAATTGCACGAACACGAGCTCACGCCGAAGCAGAAGAACGGCATGAGCGGCAAGACGAACGACGCCGAGAAGCCGCGCGCGCGACGAACCGCCGGCTGGCAGATCGAGGATTGAGCAAGTTCATGCGCACGGAAACTCCTAGCACGTACACACTGCCGAAGATCGAACACGGTTTCGATCTCACGCAAGACCAGATCATGATCCGCGACATGGTGCGCGAGTTCGCGCTCAGTGAAGTCGCGCCGCTCGCTCACGACATCGACGAAGAACATCGTTTTCCGCTCGAAACGTGGAAGAAGATCGTCGAGCTCGGGCTGCCGGGCATTCCGTTCCCTGAGGAATACGGCGGTTCGAACGGCGGCACGCTCGCGTACTGCCTCGCGGTCGAGGAACTCTCTCGCGTGTGTGGCTCGACCGGATTGACGCTCGCGGCGCACGTTTCGCTCGGCACGTTTCCCATCTACAAGTGGGGCAACGAGCGCTTGAAGAAGGCGTACGTGCCGCGGCTCATCGCAGGCGAATACATGGGCGCGTACGGATTGACCGAACCGAACGCGGGCTCGGATTCGGGCGGCACGCAGACGACGGCGGTGCGCGACGGTGATCAGTACGTGCTCAACGGCGCCAAGTGCTTCATCACGAACGCGAACTACGCGGGCACGTTCATCTGCACGGCGGTCACGGATCCGAAACTCGGCGCGAAAGGCATCAGCGCCTTCGTCGTGCCGCGCGACACCTTGGGGTTCACGATCGAGAAGGGCGAGATCAAGCTCGGCATGCGCGGCTCCGATTGGGCGAGCCTCGTGTTCCAAGACGCGCGCATTCCGAAGGATCACCTGCTGGGGCCGGAGGGCGAAGGCTTCAAGACCTTCATGAAAACGCTCGACGGCGGCCGCATTTCGATCGCCGCGTTGTCGCTCGGGATCGCGCAAGGGGCGTACGACGTCGCACTCAAGTACGCGAAGGATCGCGAAGCGTTCGGCAAGAAGTTGTCCGACCTCCAGGCCGTGCAATTCAAGCTCGCGAACATGGCGCTCGACATCGAAGCGTCGCGCCACCTCGTCTATCACGCGGCACGCTTGAAGGACGCCGACCGTCCGTACGCGAAGGAAGCTGCGATGGCGAAGTTGATGGCGTCGGAGTGCTCGATGCGCGTCACGTACGACGCCATTCAAGTGCACGGCGGCTACGGATATTCGCGCGAGTACCCGGTCGAGCGCATGTGGCGCGACGCAAAATTGTGCGTGATCGGCGAGGGCACGAGCGAAGTGCAGCGCTTGATCATCTCGCGCAACATTCTGCGCGGGACGTGAGCCTCGAACGGAATTCCATTCATGCAACGCACGTCGATCGCTCTCGGCCTGTGCCTACTTGCCGCGTGTTCCTCTACACGTTCCTCCGTCGCAGACGCGAACGATGCTCGCGCGCAGTTCGAGACACTGAAGTCGCTCGTCGGCACATGGAACGGCACAGCCAGCGACGGCAGTGAAGCGCACGACTTCGAGACGACGTATCGCCTCACCGGCGCGGGCTCGACCGTCGTCGAGACGATGTTCGGCGGCTCCGATCACGAGATGATCTCGATGTACCACCTCGACGGCGGACAGCTGATGCAGACGCACTACTGCGCCGGCGGCAACCAGCCCCGCATGATCGCGGTGTCCTCCTCGAACCCGAACTCGATCGCGTTCCGCTTTCACGACATCACGAATCTCTCCTCGGACGACGCCGAGCACATGCACGAGATGCGCATCGAGAAGAAGTACGCGGACCACGTCGACGAGTGGTGGACGGCGTGGAAGAACGGCCAGGCCGACCACACTGCGCACTTCGTTCTCGCGCGCAAGAAATAGGCGTCGAGACGGCATCGAGGCGCGCGACTCGGGGTGGATCCGCAAATTGGTCGATGAACTCCTGTCATGGATTTCTCAGGACCGAGCCTCTTTGCATCACTCGTGATCGGATCCGTCGGCTTGGTGCTCTTCGTGTACGGCAAGCGGATGGAGCGTTACCCGCAGCTCGTCGTCGGTGCAGCGCTGATGATCTATCCGTACTTCGTGAGCAACGTCACCTGGATGATCGCGATCGCGGTCGCCCTCGTCGTCGGCTTGAAGTTCGCACTCTCGCGCGGACTCTGATTCCCTTCGCGTAAGATCCTGCGCGTGAGTTGGATGCCACAGACGATTCGTGCCGGCGAATGGACGATCACCGCACTGTCCGACGGGCACATGCGCCTCGACGGCGGCTCGATGTGGGGCGTCGTACCGGCGACCTTGTGGCGCAAGTTGACGCCGCCCGACGAGGACAATCGCATCCGTCTCGCGTTGCGGCCGTTCCTGGCTGTGCGCGGCAACGACAAAGTCGTGATCGAAGTCGGCGTCGGCGATCGTTGGGCGGACAAGTGGCGCAAGATCTACGCGATCGAGCGCGATCAAACGTTGGAGCGCACCCTACGTTCGGTCGGCGTCGCGCCCGAAGAAGTCACGCATGTCGTCGCTTCGCACTGTCACTGGGATCACATCGGCGCTCAGGTGATCGAGAAGGGCGGCGCGCTCGTGCCGCAGTTCCCGAATGCGCGTCACTTCGCGCCCAGCATCGAGATCGAGAGGGCGAAGCATCCCGGTCACGCGCGTTCGGGTTCGTACAGGTCGGAAGACGTCACGCCGATCGAGCGCGCCGGTCTGCTGACCGGGTATGAGGATTCGAGCGAGATTTTGCCCGGTTTGCGTGCTCACGTGATCGGCGGACACAGCGACGGCGTCGCCGTGATCACGTTCGACGAAGGCGGCTCGGGTGTCACGGCCGTCTTTTGGTCGGACATAGTGCCGACCTCGCATCACATCCAGCCGCCGTACGTGATGGCCTACGACATCGACGTCGTGAAGAGCTTCGAACAGCGCAGCGTGTGGCTCGCACGCGCGGCCGAAGGCGGTTGGATCGGCATGCTTTACCACGACGAACATCACGCTTTCGGTAGGATTCGGAAAGACGGGAAGCGCTACGCATTCGACGCGCTCACCGCTGGTTAGAATTCGAGGATCGCGAGGGTGCACGGCAGAACGTTCTCGTGGATGCGATGGAAGACGAAGACGGAAAGCTGGCGGAGCGCGCTGCGGCAGGCGACGCGAAAGCCGTAGAGCAATTGCTCGAAATGCACTTGCCCGCTCTGCGTGCCTTCGTACGTCTGAGGGCTGGCGCGGAAGTGCGCGCTCACGAATCGAATTCGGACATCGTGCAATCGGTGTGTCGTGAAGTGCTGCAGAACATCGAGCGCTTCAAACACCCGAGTCCGGCCGCGTTCAAGCAGTGGCTGTACACGACCGCGATGCGCAAGATCTCGAATCGAGCCGAGTATTGGCGCGCCGAAAAACGCGCCGGCGGACGCGAGCGGCCGATGCCCAGCGAGGCCGATCAGCTGGGTTTATTGCGCTGCTACCACAGCTTTTCGAGCCCCAGTCGTGGGCTCATGGTGCGCGAAGAGGTCGCGCGCATCGAACGCGCGTTCGAAGAGTTGACGGAGGAGCAGCGCGAGATCGTGACGCTCGCCCACGTCGTCGGATTGTCGCGCGCTGAAATCGCCGAGCATGTCGGCAAGAGTGAAGGCGCCGTCAGGGTCACGCTTCACCGAGCCTTGGCGCGTCTGTCGGATCTGCTCACCGAGTGAACTCGGCATGCACGTGTGCTGCCGGGCATCGGTCGATTCACCTGCCTCGCTGCGCGTTCGAGGCGACCCGCATACGATGCCGCGCGACCACTGACCCTCACAGAACTACGGAGACGGACATGGACATCGCAAAACTCATCCAAGAACACGGTCCGGCCCTCACGCAGTAACTGACGAAGGCCGGCTTCACTGCGCCGCAAGCTTCCAGCTTTTTACCGCTCGTCATCAGAAAGGTGATGGAGGTCGTGAAAGGCGGCAAGTTCGATCTGAAAGCGCTCATCGGCGGAGCCGGTGCCGGTGCGATCATCGGCAAGCTCGGAATCGGCGACATCGCGAAGAAGGTCGGCATCGACGAAGCGAAGGCGACTGCGGGCGCGCAAGCCGTCGTTCCGAAACTGCTCGAAACGCTGCAAAAAGGCGGCAAGCTCTTCGGCGGCAGCTGAACGCGGCTCGCAGACCCGTCTCGCCATCCCGAGTGTACGGAGCCAGAGCAATTTGTCCCCGATGCGCTGCGAGCAACTCGCATCAAGCGAGTTGCTCGCAGCGCATCGGGGACAAATTGCTCTGGCTCCGTACACTCGGGATGGCGAGACCGGATTTCCCGCGGCGAATTCAGCTCGATAAAGCGAGGATCTCGCGCGCGATCGACAAGTGGTGGCGCGTGTGCACGAGGCCGAAGCGGACCCATTGCGCGAGATCGAGCGGCCCCAACACTTGGTGGGGGATGAAGCAGCGCGGCGCGCGAGCGAAGTCGAGTGCCGCGCACTGAGCCGCTAGATCCGACGTGAACTTCGTCGCCCACTCGCGCGCCACGCGCACGTCGATGTCGAGCGGAGGCACGACCATGCGCGGCGACTTTGCTTCTCCGCGCGGCAATTGGCCCGCTGCAAGGATCTCGAGTGCGCGCGGAGTTTGCAACGCATCCAGCATCACCAACATACCGCTGCCCTTCGCGAGACTCGCGATGTTCTTCAGCACGAGTTCATTGGCGAGCGTCAAGTGTGCAGCGTGCTGAACCGGCGACCAACCGGAAATGCGCTCGATCGGCCGCTGCAAGATCTCGACGTCGCCGCTCAACAACCGTTCGACTTCGTGCGCGGCCGCGCGGTACGCCGCCAGGTCTCCCGCACTGTTGGATTCGCTCGACATGTGCGCAGAATACGCACGATCGCGGCCGCGTTCCACGTCTGACCGTCGAGCGGATATCTTCTTCGCCCATGCGCATCGTCTCCGTGTGTCCGAGCTTGACCGAGCTCGTTTTCGATCTCGGGCGCGGCGAGGAACTCGTCGGCATCACCGAGTACTGCGTGCATCCGGCTGCCGGCGTCGAGCGTGTCGAGAAGATCGGTGGAACGAAGTCGCCGAACGTCGCACGCATCGCCGAACTCCGTCCCGACGTCGTGCTGATGAACGAAGAAGAGAATCGTCGTCAGGATGCCGAAGCTCTCACTGCCGCCGGCGTCGAATGTCACGTCAGCATGCCGCGCGACTGCGACGAGACCGCTGAGATGGTGCGTTCGATCGGTGCGCGATTGGAGCGCTCGACGGCTGCCGAACGAATCGCCCGTGACATCGAAGCACGCTCCGCACGCGTCCGTGATGCGGCTCGCGATCGAGCGCCGGTGTCGTTCGCCTACTTGATCTGGCGCAAACCATGGATGAGCGTGAGCGCCGCTACGTTCGCCAGCGGACTCCTGACTCAAGCTGGCGGTCGCAACGTGTTCGCGAACGAAACAGACCGCTATCCGGAGATCGACGTCGAGCGTTTGAAACGTGCCGATCCGGCGCTCGTGCTGTTGTGCACCGAACCGTTCCCGTTCCAAGCCAAACACGTCGACGAACTCGCTCACCTCACAGGTTTCGCTCGCACGCGTTTCGTCATCGCCGACGGCGAGTACTTGTCGTGGCACGGCTCGCGTACGCCGGACGGAATCGACTACGCGGAACGATTGATCATCGAGCGTCGTTGAGCGCTCATTCGGGGAGCTTCAAGCCCCACACGACATCGTCCGAATCGGGCACCGCGCCGTCGTCTTTGCCGTTCGGACCGGCCGACCAGAAGACGACCAGTCCATCGTCGCCGAACCCGCATCGAATCGGTTTGCCGTCGAACGGATCCGTCGTTTGGGGCAGGAATTCCAGCGTTTCCTTCGCTCCGGCTCGATACGCGGTCAATGCGGCGCGGGCCATCACGAGGCGCGCTTCGAGCAGGTCGGTCGTGTGGAGCGACGGCTCGAGCTGCGGAGCGAACGTGGCCGCGGCGTGCGTCCAGAACGAGTCGTCCACGCCGTCCGCGAGCGGCCTGCGCAGAAACCGCGCGGTCTCCGCTCGCAGGGCGCCGTCGGTGAGTGCATCGAGATACGCGGCTCGATCGATGTCGTCCCCGACGAAGCCCTTGATTCGGTCGAAGAAGCTCCGCTGAGCATCGCGAGCTCCAATGCCCTCCAAATGCGCGCCATCGGCAATGCGCTCGAACACACGATTGCCGAATGCGCGTTCGCCGCGAATGGCCATCGCGATCAGCGTGCGCGGCCTGAAGTCCGTGAACTCGCGCTCGAGATCCGACAAGTCGAGCCCGCGTGGCAGCATCGGCAGGATCGTTTGCAGTCCGTCGAGCACGCGCGACACCTGCAGCGTCCACGCGATGTAGCTCATCATCCAATGAGGCGCGGAATGGATGCGCGCGACCGCCAATCCTGCGCGCAATGTGTCGAGCGCTTCGAGCGCGTACTTCGCCTGTGCCTTGTGGATGGCCGTGACGTGGACCGCGTCACCGATGCACGCTTCCTCGAGGAAGGGCAGCGTCGGAAAAGTCTCGTTCGCACCGTCGAGCGCGGCAGTCGCACGCAACGGATCGATCTCGCCGTACTGCGACGCGCTCTTCGCGAGCACGATCTGATCGGCCAGTCCCACGGCGATCAGTCGAACGGCCGCTTCGTTCAGCTCTCCCCACGGTCGAACGCCGTCGCACTCGCGCAGTCGCAGTGCGAGCGCGACCCAGAATTCGTTCCATCGCGCAGCCTCGTCGCTTGCGCCTTCCAAGTGCTTTTGCAGCAGACCGTCGAACAGCTCGAAGGCGATGCGCGCATCCTCGCCGAGCCGATTCGCACGCGCTTCGCCGAGGATGAAGGTGTACTTCTTCATGTCCGAGATGTCGGACATGTCCCACTGCGGACGCGAACGAGAGACGCGCACCAACCACTCCGTTGGATCTGCTTTTCCCGATGTTCGAGCGGGATCCAAGTAGGCGGACGTGAGCGCCTGTCCTTCGATCGCAATGCGATCGACCGCCTTCTGCAGACTTCGGCCGCCCATCCAGCGCAGCGTGAGCGCGGCGACGACGATCGCTGCGAGACAGGCCAGTGCTACGAGGCCAAGTTTCGAACCACCCGATCGTGTCCGCTGCGGAGTATCCATCGAAGCGTCAGGTTCTCGCACACGATACACGCCGAGCGCAAGTCACGTCTCCGCTGTGTGCGTCTGCGCTCGTTCGAGTGTGCTGTGTCGCTCAGTTGTGGCTCTCTCTCTCATTTGTTCCCATCCGGATGACACGAGAAGCAGGCGCTGCTCGTGTACGAGTACCCGGAGACTCTGTCGTGATCGTTGTTCATGTCGTTCTGGAGATGCGCGTGACAATTTGTGCACGTGAACACCGTGTAGTTGTTGGGGGTGTTGTGGCACTGCTGACACGTGAGGTTGTCGTGGCGCCCACTCGAAATGGGAAACTGCGAGTGATTGAACGTCGCGCCTGACCACGTCGCGGTCGTGTGACAGGTGTTGCATGTCGTGGGGAATCCCGCGCTCGCATGATTCGGATTCGTCGTAGCGTCGAAATCACTTTGGTGACACGTCGTGCACCCGCGCGAGATCCCGGCGTGATTGAAGTTCGCGCCCTCCCACGACGAGGTGTTGTGGCAACTCTGGCACGTCGTCGGGAATCCAGCGCTGATGTGGTTCGGATCGCGCGCGTCGTTGAAGTCGCCCTGATGACAGTTCAGGCATCCACTCGTGATCCCCGCGTGATTGAAACTGGCGCCGCTCCACGTCGACGTGTTGTGGCAGTTCTGGCAAGTCGTCGGATAGTTGAGGGCGACGTGATTCGGTTGCGCGACGGAGTTGTAGTCATTCTGGTGACAGGCAACGCAAGCGCTCGGCGTGCCCGCGTACATGCCGTTCGTGTGGCACTGCGTGCATGCGGTTACCGCGTGTTGTCCGGTGAGCGGGAATGCCGAGTGATTGAACCCTGCGCCGTTCCAAGTCGTCGGAACGTGACAGCGGTCGCATCTGTCGACCCAGCCCTGCGCGGCGTGATTCGGGTTCACGGCGAGCGCGAGCTGATCTCGGTGGCAGTCAGCGCACTCGATGCTCGCACGATCGAAGTTGCCTACGTCTGCACCCGCGTGGCAGCGGAAGCATGCGACTGCCGCGTGACTGCCGACGAGCGGAAACCGCGTGCGCGTGTGGCGCGCGATCTCGCCGGTCGGTCGCCAGTCGCGCTGCTCGTGACAATCCGTGCAGTTCTTGCCGAGCTTTCCAGCGTGGATGTCTTCGTGACAACCGACGCAGCCCTGCGTAGCGAACTGCGCAACCGGTCCGCGATCATTGTGACAGCGCAGGCACTCCGCCTCGTTGTGTGCGCCGACGAGTGCCACGCCGGTTTCTTTCTCGTGGTCGAACGTGAAGTCGTCGCGGATCGCGTGCCAGCTCGAACCCTCGTGACACGTCGCGCAGTCGCGTGGGAACGAATCGTGCGGAACGACCGGGCCGCGGTCTTTGCGCCATTCCTGCGGAGCGACCGAAGCGATCGACGAGTGCTTCGTGCTGTGGATGGCGCAGGCGAGCGCTCCAAAGACGAGCGACAGCGTCAAGAACGCGACGTGCGCGCGCGTGGATCGTCGAATCGTCATCGGAGTATCTCCCACGGAATCAGAACCTCGTCTGCAGCATGAAACCCAGTGACCACGAATCTTGGTTGTCGCCGAAGCGCCTGTCCCCGAGCAACGACAGGTCCCAACGTTCGCTCACGGGGAAGTCGACCGTTCCGAACAGCGATTGCTGCGCGAGCTGTCGTTGGTCGCCGGCGAAACCCTTCTGTTCGTAGTCGACATATTCGTATCCGAAGCTCGCGCTCGCACGTTCGAAGGACTTCGACGCGGTGAGCCGACCACCAGGACCAGAGCTGTAAGTCCCGCTCGAGTAGAAAACCGATGCGCGAAGTTCGCCACGGTCCCACACGAAGTCGCGGAGAGCAGCGCCCAACTCGCCGGCGGTTCCGTCGTCCGATTCGTCGCTCCAACGATCGACGCGTCCGTCGAGTCGCACCTGCGCGCTCACGCTCGTCCACCCATTCAACGCGATCCGTTCGAGCTTCGAATCGCGAATCGTCGCGGGGTCGAAGTCCTGCAACTCGGAGCGAAGCAGTTCGGGGATCTTGCGATGCGAGAGCGTGAGACCGAGACCGCTCGCCGTGCTCACTCTCCACGAAAGCGCGACGAGGAACTCCGTCAGTTCGAACCCAGAACCCTTGATCTCGTCCTCGGATCCGTACATGTCGAGCCACGCGGTCGAACGGATGGACACGGAACGTCCCGGCTCGAATCGCGCCTCGGCGAGCAACAGGTTGCGATCCTGTTCGCCGTCGTGCCATGTGTTCTGGTAGCCGAGCCCGACGCTGCTCTTGTGCTCGTCGTCGAGCGCGCGCCGGTAGAACGCGGCGGCCTGTACGTCGTCGAAGGTCGACAGCGACGAAGTCGGCACCGGCATCGCACCGATGCTGACTCCGAACTCGTCGCCGTTCGACAGACGTCGATTCCACTCAGCGCCGTCGAGCAACCCGAACTCCGGCAAGCCTGACTGCAAGAAACGGCCTAGATTCCAGCGTGTCGGATGGTCTTCGGTGCCGCCGACCGTGTACGAGAGTCTGTTCAATCGGAAGCGTGATTGCGTGTCCTGATCGTTTTCGGACTCGACGTCGAACGAGCGCGACCAGCCCGCGGCGCCGATGCGCAACTCACCACCGCGACCGAACGGATTCTCCATCGTCGCGTCGACACCCACACTGCTGTTCGAGTACGTGCGCGAACCGCCCTCGCTGTCGCGCGTGTACTGCGATTGCAGCCACGCACGCCCACGGACACGACGCTCGCGTTCTTCGGGACGCAAGCCGAACGCAGGTGCGAGCAGCGGCTTGTCCAGTTGCCATTCTTCCGGTGGATGCGTCCACGCCGGATGTTCGACGAGTGGTGTGACGGTAGGTGCGACGAGCGTGGGCGGTGTCGTCGGAACAGGGGCTGGCACGACGACGTTCCGCTCGGTCTCTGGTGCGGGGATGGGTGGCGCGATGGGTTTCGGCTGCACGCGTACCTTCGGAATCAGAATCTCGCCGCGATCTCCGATGCCGACGGCGGCGGATCCGGGTGCGAGCTCGACGCGCGCGCTGTTCTTCGAAACAGCGCGAACTGTGCCTTCCGCGGCGAGGGCCGTGCTCGGGAAGAACGTGACGGAATCGCCGATCTCGAGACCATCTATGCGGCCCCTGTCGACGTAGTGGCTTCCGCCCGAACTCGACGTGATCGAAACTTCGACTCGGATTCTCTCCTGTGCGAAGACACCGACGCCGAGCACGAGCCAGGCCATGCACACGAAGATGAAGGTAACGATACGCATCACTTCCTCGCCGGGAGATGACAGTCGGCGCAGGCCGTGCCCAGGGGCTTGTAACGGATCGCAGTCGTGCCGGAGGCGAGCGGAGTCGCCACATGACAGCTCGCGCAATCGAGCTTCATGTGCGTTTCGTCGAGCACGAACTGCGAGTCTCGCGCATGATCGAAGTGCGGGCGCTCGAACGACTCGCTCGGCGCATGACAACGCGCGCAGTCGGTCGTGCCGTCGACAGTGAACTGTCCGACGTGCGAGTCGACGTGACACGATTGGCAGCTCGTGCCTTTCGCCCGCCCGAACGTGCTTCCGCTCGACGCATCGTTCGGTGCGTGACAGGCCGCGCAATCGGCTCGCGCATGAGCGCCCTCTAGGGCGAAACCAGTCGCCGGTCCGTGGTCGAAGTTCGCCTTCGCCACGCTCCGGAAGCTCTCCGTCGTATGGCAGCTCGCGCAGCTCGACTCGGCCAGCCTGCCCGCGTGTACATCGACGTGGCACGTGTCGCAGCGATCGATCGAGCCCGGGAACTGCTCGGAAACGAGGCCGAAACGACGCCCGTGCTCGTCCGCGCGATCACGTGGGACGTGACAGGATTCGCAAGCGGCTCGCGCGTGAGCACCCGTGAGAGCGAACGGTGTCCACTCGGCGTGCGCGAATCCCGCACGCGCTCGGGTGAAGCTCTCGACGTCGTGGCATTGCGCGCAGCTCGCATCCTGCGGCTTGGATTCGACTGCGGTTCGCGCCACGAAGCGGCCCTGATGCACATCCGCGTGGCAATTCGAGCATGCGGTCCTTGCACCCTCGATCGTGCGCGCCACGCGGCCGAATGTGCGACCGGCTGCATCGGCGGCATTCGATGGCGGATGGCAGGCCGTGCATTCGCTGCGAGCATGCGCAGCTTCGAGTGCGAACCCGGTCCATAGTTCGTGATCGAACGCCGTCGTCTTCACGGATCCGAACGTCGACGTGTCGTGACAACGCGCGCAACCGGCTTCGCCCGCGAAGATCGCCGGCAAGCTCGGGCGATCGAAGAATCCCGCATGCGCGTCGGCGTGACAGCTCGAACACACGCTGCTCGTTCCGTGAAAAGTCCGTGCCGCCGTCGGGCTCGGTTGTTCGTGACAGGATGCGCACGCGACCGCTTCGTGCGCTCCCGTGAGCTCGAAACTCGCTTTAGCATGCTCGGAAATCCCGAACGCTGCGGGTTCGAAGCGCGTCGCCTCGTGGCACGCCCGACAGTTGGCATCGGCGAATTGTCCGGATGCAAACTGTCCGCCGTGCGGATCGACGTGGCAGGCTTTGCACTCGTCGGCGCGTCGACCCGGGTGGAGGGCTCTGAACGATTCGAATGCACTCGCTCGTGCAGGAGCGGCTGGCAAGAGCGGGTTCGCTGCATGGCATTGTGCGCACGTCGCGTCGGCATGCGGAGGCTGCAACGCGAAACCGCTCAGCGCGTGCAAGTCGTCGTCCATGCGAGCAGATACACCACGAAACGCGCCGCTTTCCGTCGGATGGCACGACGCGCAGGAAGTGTTCACCTCCACTGCAAAAACCCTCGCGGCGGCCGCGACGAAGTCGGTCGCGTGCGGCGACTCGTGACAATCGACGCATGCGCGAGCCGCTCGTGTCGTGACGCCGCTTCCTCCCGTCACGCCGCTCGCCTCGATCGCGAATGCACTGTCGTGCGGGTGACACCCGAGACAACCGATGCCGGCGTGGCGACCTGAGAGCGAGAAGGTTTGCGGGTGCTCGAAGGCCGCGACGGTGCCGAACGGCTCGCTTTGCCCGTGACACGAGGCGCACTCGGGCAAACGTCCCTCGTGGGGATCGCGGTGACAGCTCGCGCACTGTTGCGATAGGCCGAGAAAGCGCTTCGTGTCGGCGACGAGCACGGCGTCGTTCGCGTGCTCGTGACAGCGCTCGCAGGAAAGATCGACATGGTCGCCGACCAAGTCGAAGGCGAGGCGCTCGTGTCGAAACTTCGAACGCTCCTCGATGCCGGCCAAAGCGAACGTGTGGTCCGAAACGAGCGCGTGTTCGGATCCGTGGTGTTCCGAGTGACACGCTCCACAGCGCGACACGTCGGCGGTCATCGTGCCGTGCAGGCCGCTGCGAGCCGCGATCCGATCGACGACGTCGGCGTGGCAGCTTCCACACGCGTCCGCCATCGTCTTCGTGCCCGATGCGTGACAGGCTGCGCAGTCGTTCTCGAGGCCTGAGCGAATTCGGGCGTGTACTGCGGAGAGTTCACCGGCCGAGATGCGCTTAGAATCCCAGACAACGAAGCCCACGACGACCAGTACCGAGGCGATTCCCAACCACAGTCCAGGCTTTCTCCAGTGCATTGCGCGCTCCTACTGGAAGACCTGGCCGAAGCGAACCGCGACGACGACGTGGACGATCACGAGCAGAACCATCGTGAGCGCGATCCAGCGATGGAAGTAGCGCCATGAAGCCATCAATGCGCGCAAGTCCTCGTAGTGAGCCGCCATCAGCGCCGTCCGTTGTGCGTGTCGCGCGAGCTTCAACAGCGCGTTCACGTGATCGCGCGCCACGCCTTCGACATGGCCCTGTACGCGCAGTTCGACGAGCGTTGCGCGCAGTCGCCGCTCGCTGGACAGAAGTGCTTTCACGCGTGCGAAGAAAGATCCTCGCCAATGGCTCTCGTCGACGAACTGCTGCACCTCCACGCGCACACGGTCTGCGAAAGCGCCGTTGCCGCGATCCCATTCCGTCACGATCGAAGCGAGCCGCGTGCGCACTTCGTCGAGCTCGAGTTCGCGTCCGTTGGCTGCGCGCGGCACGTAGGAATAGAAGTAGCGTCCGATCGCGCCCGTCACGACGAGGAGTCCGAGACCCGCGAGTGCGTGCCCTCCGACCGTGTGACGCGGATCCATCGCGGAATGCAGAACCGCGCACAGAAGCGCGAGGATTCCCGTCGCCACGTGTGACGTCATCCACGTCTGCAAGGACCCGCGCAGCCAAGCGAAGCGACCGTTGCGGCGTGCCAAGTAAGCGAGGTTGAAGAGCACGAGCGCGAGCGCCGAGACGCCGAGCCACAAGCCGATCGAACCGGCTGGACGCAGGGCTGCGTGACTCTCGTGGGTCGTCCGCGCAGTTGCGGACGACGTGTAGTAGCTCGCGTGCGACAGAACCCACGCCGACGCGCCCACCGAGAGCACGAGCGCGATCAACAGCGCTGTGAAGAACCCTGTCCCGCGCTCCTGTTTCGGGAGCGACTGTGCACGTCCGTTCTGGTCGAACGATACGCCGGAGCGCTCGAGCACCTCCGTAGGTGGCGTTCCGCCCGCGAAGACGAAGACCTCGTCGTTGTCGAGATCGCGCACTGCTCCGTTCGCGTGCCTCAGACGGACGGAGTGAGGCGTGATGTTCTCGACTTCCGTCTCGAGTAGGAGTTCGAGCGAGCCCGCCTTCTCCGCAGCTGCAAGGTGCGCCTGATTACGCGATTTGAGCCTGAAAAAGGTCGGTTTGCGATAGGAGATCGCGACGCGATTGCCCGGTTGTTCGCTCAAACCCAAAGCCGCTTCGATCGCGCTGTCGCCGCCGCCGACGACGAGAATGCGGCGATCGGTGTACGAGTGCGCGTCGAGCAGGCTGTACGCGACCTTACTCGACTCCTCGCCAGGCACGCCCAGCTTGCGCGGTGTGCCGCGGCGACCGAGCGCCAAGCACACGTTGCGCGCGGGGACGACGTGCGTCTTCGTCTTCACGAGCAAGACGTCGTCTTCACGTCGCTCGACTCCCGTGAATTCCTGTCCGGATCGGATCGGCAAGACATGTTCGCTCGCGAGCGACTGCCACAGATCCACGAGTTCCTCTTTCGAATAACTGGTCTGCTTCAAGCGGCCGTGGAGCGGCAGGTCGACGGGTTGCGTCATCACGAGCTTGCGCCGCGGATACTTGGCGACGGTGCCGCCCAACTCGTCCTGTTCGAGCACGACGAACGAAAGCCCCAGCTCCTTCGCGCGCAACGAACACGCGATTCCCGCCGGGCCCGCACCCACGATCACGAGGTCGAAGGCTTCGTCTTCGGCGACGGCGACCCCGCCACCGGATCGACGAGCACGTCGCTGTGCGGCATGCGCACGCACTCGATTGCCGACTTCGTCCGCGACGGCGACTCCGTGCGTGATCGCCGTTCGTACGAGCGCGTAGCCGGTCACTTCACCCGCCAAAAAGAGGCCCTTGGAATGCGGTGATTCGAGCGATTCGGTCAGCACAGGTATGTCGTGCCGTTCGCTGATGTCACCGAGCGTCAACGCGATGGCACCGACCGGGCAATCCGTCGCGCACCGCCCGTGACCGACGCATCGCGCGCCGTGCACGACAGCTGCTTGACCGTGAATGAGCGCGAGAACGCCGTCCTCCGGGCAGGCCTGCACGCACGTGCCACATCCGATGCAGCGCGACAGGTCGATCTCTGGATACTGCAAGCGTGCACGATGGCTGCCGGTCTCGCGCGCGAGGCGGCGATCCGCGAGTCCATCCTCTGTCGACGCGAGCTCGGTGCGCCGAGACCACGCAGCAAGGACTGCCGCAGCCAACGCCGCGACGAGCAAGCTCAACAAGGCCCAACTCACGTCGCTCTACTCCCTCGATTCGATTTCGACTGCACGATCGACCCGCCATCGCAAGGCACGTTCCGGAAGTCATGAGGGCGATCGGGGAGGGCGCGCCGTTCGTTTCCTGGACGCGCATCCATCTCCTGGACGTGCGCCACACGACTTTCGGCAATGGCGCAGTCGCACCGCCATTACGGTTCGGAAATCTAGTGAGCGCCCGGAGCGCGAGCGACGACGAGCACCGTGAAGCTCGGCGATACAGGTTCGGAATGGTCGTTTGCGTCCAGAGTCGTGTGCACCGTCACACCGACGAATCCGACTTCGCGCAACGCATCGACGAGCTCAGGCACCGACCACAGACGCCAACGATAGACGAATGCGTCGCGCAGCTCTTGCACGATCTCGCCGTCGCGCTCGATGCGGAAATGCAGTGCGTTCACCACGCGCGCAGTCAGCGCATCGGCCGTGCGTTGCTCCCACACGTGATGGAGGATCGTGCCGTCGGATTGCACGTGACGTCGTTCGAGCACGCCCGCCTCGAATGCCGTCGTGCCGCCGTAGGTGTCGCATGCGAACAGTCCGCCGCTCCTCAGTCGACGCAGCGATGCAGCGAGGTAAGTGATCAGGTCTGCACGCGTCGCCATCTCGCCGATCGAGAAATTGCCGGCGAACACGCAGTCGACACTCGCATCGTGCACGTCGGCAGAGCGCACGTCCGAGCAGATGCGCTCGACACGCGGCCTGGGCGGAGCGCGCTCCAGCACGGCTGCGTCGATGTCGACGGCTTCGGCCGAATGGTCTTCGGATATTTCGGCCCAGGTGCGCGAAACGGCGGCCGTACCAGAAAACTCCTCGCGCAGCGCTCGCGGCGAAGCTCCGTGCAAGGCCATGAGGAACGGCACCAACTCCGCTGGACTCTGCACGCAACGTTCGTACAAATCGTGACGATCCATCAGGGAAACCGCGCTGATTCTGGCATCGTCGATCCAGGAAACCACGGGCATCCGGTATCGTCTCTGGGATGCGATTTCAGGCCGCTTTCGCGCTCGCAGCGCTCATCTCGAGTTCGTCCGTCGCGGCTGCGTTCGAAGCCGGCGGACAGGTTTTGGCATTTGCATCCGCCCGCGGCGGAACGAGTCTGTTCGAGCCGCGTGTGCAGATCGCGGAGCTCACGCTGCTGATCGCAGCGGGTGACGCGCTCGAGTTCGAGCTGCTCGCGCCGATCGCGTGTGCCGATCGCGTCGGAGTCGAAATCGTGTTCGTCGACGGTCGACGTTCCAGCGCTGCGCCTGTCGACGGCACACTCGCATGGCGCCACGTGCGCATTCCTCTCGACGAGTACGTGAATCTGGCGACAGCGCGCATCGAGCTCGTCGCGCGTGGAGGATCGGCCGACGAGATCGCGTTCCAGGTCGACGACGTTCGAATCACGCACGCGGACACGGATCCGACGATCGTATTCTCGGAAGCACTCTCGAGCGGTGCGCGCGTCATGCGCGACGATCGCCGCCGATCTGGAGTGGCACTCGTCGACAGCGCCGTCGGCTTCGTCGGTGCGCGCAACGTGATCGACACGAACGACATTCGCGAACCGTGGCTCGCCTACGATCTGGCCAACTTGCGGCGAGGCGCGGACGGTGAACTCGCAGGCGCCAGCCCTGTCGGCAGTCTGTTGGTCGGGCCGTGCGTGCCCATGCGTTTCGCGCACCGTGACGAGCGCGAAAGCCTCGCCTGCGCGGGCCAGAAATTCGTCTTCGAACCGCTGGAAGGCGGGCGGTTCTACACGGTCTGGTTCGCGCTCTCCACCACGGATGGCGAGCCGCTGTCGACTCGGTATTTCGCTTACGGCGACACCGGTGAACGTCGCGCTGTCGGACTCGTCGTGCCGAAGCGAGGCGACGAGGAAGGTCGGTCGACGAACCTGCAGACGTGCCATCTCGTTTCGTCGACGGTCGCGTCGCTTGTGCCTTTGCGAGGCATCGAATTGCCGAACGATCCGCGCTTGCGCGTGCACGCGATCACGTTTCAGTGGCACAAGGACGGAGCCAGCGACGGACGCTTCCACGCCGCTTGGTTGCGCGATCAAGCCACGGCGGTGAGTGGCCTCGCTCGCGACCGCGCCGACGCGCTCTTGCGCTGGGCGGACAATCGCGAGATCGGCCCGAGTTTCCTCGACGACGTCGTCGATCCGGAGGCCGAGCGCGAGATGTTCACGACGCTCTTGCGCGGCCCGAGCCCGGAGTTCGACAAGCTCTTGTCGAGGGCGACGCAACGTCAGATCGCGATCGGCCAGGCGCAGAAGCGACTGCACATCGCCGTCGAGGACGTGCGCGACGATCGCCGAGTCGTGCGCATCGACAGCGGTTGTGAACCCGAAGCGATGTTGCACGCGTTCGCTTCCGAGCCCGGATCAGGTGCGTTCATCCTCGAGGGCGATCCGGCGATCCTGCGTCAAGCTCCGCAGATCATGTCGGGTCTGGGGCGCACTGCAGCCTTGCTCCCCAGCGGACCGCGCATCGCGCGTTGGACGGCGTCCGACGACTCCAGCGTGCTCGTGTTGTCGCCGTTCCGTGTCATGACCGATGCACGCGAATTCGCCGACTTGCCGTGGCGCCAGTGGTCCAAAGCCGTTTCGCTGAACATCGCCACACCCGAATTGATGCTCGCGGTCGATGGATCGTCGCGCGCACGCCGCGACGCAGCTCGCATCGTGCAGCGTTTGTCCGCGCTCGCCTGCGTGCCGAACGTGCGACTCGCGACGGCCGAAGATTTCGTGGCGGCAGCGAGCTCGCGCTTGGGTGCCGCGTTGCCGACCTATGCGCCTGGAGCGATGGCGCCGGTGCAAACGGCAGTGGAGCGCAGCGTCGCCGCGCGCGCGCCGAGCGTGCGACGCGCATCGAATGCAGTCGCCGTGCTGTCGATGCTCGCGACTCCGGCGCGCATGGACGGATCCGACTATCCGACCGCAGCCATCGACGCATTGCGCAGCGAGGTCCGGTCTCTATCCCAAGACGCTTCACGTGCGGACGTCGAGCGCATCGTCGAGCGGGCCGAATCCGCACTCGCGCGCGAGCTGGACATCTTGGCTCGCGGCGCGGCGACGTTGGGCAAGGGCAATCCGTTCGTCGCGTTCAACGCATTGCCTTGGTCGCGACGCGCGCTCGTCGAGCTCGAGTCGGACTCGGGTCTCTTGTACGGAGCGGACGGCGCACCGCTCGCGTGGCAAACGACAGCGCGGCGATCACGCGTGTTCGCGCTCGACGTACCGGCGCTCGGCTACCACGTCGTGCGCGGGTTGAGCGGCAGCCAGCCTGTGAAAATCGAGAACAAGGACAGAGTCAGCGTCGCAGGTTTCACGGCGCGCAACGATCGCATCGCGTTCACGATCGACCCGCAGTCGGGCGCGCTGACGAGCTTGATGCTCGTGGAGAAGAAGCTCGAACTCTTGGCGAGTCCGGCGCGCCTCGCGGGCGACGATTGGAAGGTCGAGGTCGCCGAGTTCGTCGAAAAGGGGCCGTTGCGCGCAGTTGCACGTCTCGTGCTCGTCGACGGCGCTCGCCGCGCGGAACTGGAATTCGTGCTGGAAACACGCGCCGTCGCGCTGTCGATCACGGCGCGCAGCGTCGGTGACGCCGTCGCGCTGCAGATTCCCAGTCGACACGCGTTGCCGCGTGCGCTGTTCGGAGTTCCATTCGGATCGACGACCGCGACGCCGCTCGCCGACGGTCGTGCAGCGCGTCATCGCATCGCGGATTGGGCAGCTTCGACCGACGGAATGGAGGGCATCGGCCTCTTGGCCGGCGACCTCGCAACGGTGCTCGTCGAAGCGCACGCGATCACGCCGGAGCTCACTTCGACGGAGACGACGCGGTTCGCTCTCGTGCCGTTCGCGGGCGGTTGGCGCAAGGCTGCGCTGGCCGAGCGCGCGTGTGAGTTCGCGACGAAGCTCGCGCTGATCGCGACGGACACCCACGAGGGCGCGCGCTCCCCCCGTCACTCCTTCTTGAACATCGTGCGCTTCGAAGGCTTCGCGCGCCGACTCGAAGGCCCGCAATGCGGCGTCGTGATGACGGCGCTCGAACCCACGGACGACGGCAGTGCCTACATCGTGCGTTTGGCCGAGACGTACGGAGCGCCGGCGTCGCTCGCGCTCGAGTTCGATCGACCCGTGTTCGGCGCGGAAACCGTCAGTTTGCGCGGTGAAGTGCAGCGCGCTCTGCGCGTCGAGGAGAAGAGCGTCGTCCTCGAGATGGGTGCGAATCGAATCGAAACCGTGCGCGTTCGACTGCGGCCGTGAGCGCGTCGTCGAAGCACGTGCTCTACGCGGTCGTCGCGTTCGGCGCGCTGTTGCGACTCACCGGCCTCGCCGTGCATTCACTGTGGATCGACGAGGCCGGCACGCTGTACGTCGCTCACGCGGAAGACATGGTCGAGACGTTGCGCGGCGATCGACATCCGCCGTTGTCGTTCCTCCTCTTTCGCGGTTGGTCGGCGCTCGTCGGTGAGAGCGACGCTTGGTTGCGATTGGCGCCCGCTCTCGCGTCGATCGTGTCGCTCTGCCTGCTGGCGAAACTGGCGCGCGAATGGCTCGTCGAGCGAGCAGTGTGGATCGCGGTCGCGATCGCAGCCGTGTCACCGCTCGAACTGTGGATCGCGCGCGAAGTGCGCATGTACGCCTTCGTCGAGTGCGCCGCGCTGATCGCGTATGTCGCAGCGTGCGAACACCTGAAACAGCCGCGAAACTGGCTGATTGTGGCTGTATTCGGCGCTTCGGCCGTCGCGACCGGGATGCACTACTTCGGAGCTTTCGTCGGACCGACCGTCGCTCTCGTTTCCATGGCTCACTGGAAGGATCGAGACTCGCGCAAGCGGATCGTCGCGCTTTCCGTTGCCGCTCTGCTCGGTGCCTTGGCGTGGCTGCCGTGGTTCGCGAGTGTCTACCGCGATCAAGCCAGTGTGAGCGCCGCATTCTTGTCCAACTTCGGCCTGCGCACGATCGCCGAGTTCCCAGCGCGCCTGATCGTTCCGACGTCGGACATGCTGCCCGCTTGGTGCGTTCGCCTCGCGTACGCGGCCGCTATCCTCGTCACGGTCGCGTGCCTCGTTTTCGTCGTCGATCTGGTGCGCGAGCGGCGTCGCGGCTGTGCGTGCGCGGCTCTGGTTCTCGCGACGCCGCCCGCCTGCGCCTTGCTCGTGGCGCTCGTCGGTCCCTTGAGCTTCCTGGCGCGCTACTTCGCCGCGTCGATGCCCGGTGCGTCGCTCGTCATCGCATCAGGACTCGCGTCGTTGCGTTGGAAGTGGTTGCGAGGTCTCGCGGTCGTGTCGTTGCTCGCGCTGCTTGCGACGATCAGTTACGGCGTACACTCGCGAAACGATCGTGAGGACTGGCGCACCGCTTGCGAACACGTGGCGCGCGAGTTTCGGCCAGGCGATCGCATTCTCTCGCTCACGCACTTGAGCGACGGCTACTCGCAGGCGCCGCTCGTGCACTACTGGCGCGATGCACCGGAGCTGATCCGCGCACTGACGACGCTCGAAGAAGCGCACACGACGAGCTCAGCGCCCGGCCGATTGCACGTGATCTACCGCGAAACCAGGTACGTAGCGGCCGAGTACCGCGATCTCGCGAGCCGACGTCGACTCGTGTCGACCGAGTCGCTACACGGTGCGATACATCGCATTGTGTTCGATTGAATCTGCGGTCCATTGCATCGGCTCGTGAGTGAGCGGAACGAAGCAGCCAGCCTGCCTTGGCGGGCGCGGGATGTAAGCTGATGCAATGCGCTGCGCGATCTGGAGTACTCGTGCCTGATCGATCGGAGAAGTGGGGCCTCTGAGCTGCGAGTCTTGGTCCGCGCGCAACCGACGGCACGAACGATGAAAACACTCTTACGCACGATCGGGATCGTCGCCGCCGTTCTCGTGCTCTACGCCGGCGCGTGCGCGGTGCGCCGTGAGATCCGCAATCGCGGAAACACACGCATCGTCTCTGATGCGCAGGTGACGACGATCTCGCTCACCATCGATGGAACCGAAAGACGCGCACTCGTCCATGTGCCGAGCGGCGCCGACGCCACCGCGACTCTTCCACTCGTCTTGATGTTGCACGGGGCCGGCGGCACAGCCGAGATGGCGCTGGTCGAAACGGCTTTCGTCGCGCGATCCGACGCGCACCAGTTCATCGTCGCGTTCCCCGAGGCGACGCGTCCCGATGCTGGAAAACCCGCGGCATTCGGCAGCAACGATCCGACCTGGAACGACGGTTCCGGCCGCTTTCATTCCGGCCAGCGCAACGTGGCGGACGTCGAGTTCATCGCGCGGTTGCTCGACGAGATCGAATCGCGCTACAGCGTCGATCGCTCACGCATCTTCGTCGCGGGGTTCTCGAACGGTGCTTCGATGGCGTTTCGCATCGGGATCGAGTTGTCCGACCGCATTGCAGCCGTCGCACCGGTCGCGGGTGCCTTGTGGATCCGTGAGCCGAAGTGCGCTCGTCCGGTCTCGCTTCTGTACATCACAGGTACCGCCGATTCACTCAATCCGATGGAGGGCGGCGTGCCGAATCCGGCGCGGAGTTTCCGCTTCGAGCGCGTCTCGGACACCGCCAAACCTCCGGTGATCGAACACATCACGAAGTGGTCGAACATGCTCGGCTGCATGTCCGCTCCGGTGACGCTCACGAACACTCCGGCAGGTGTGACGACGACGGTGTACGAGGGGTGTCGTGGAGAAAGCCGCGTCGTCTTCACGACGATCGCGGGCCACGGTCACACCTGGCCGGGGGGGACGAATGCACTGCCCAGTTTCATCGTGGGCGACGACACGAGTCCGGTGTCGGCCACAGACGAGATCTGGAAGTTCTTTGCCGCGCACGCACGCGACACGCATCCGAAGTGATGGCCGTCACTCGTCAGGCTGGGCCGAACGATTTCACGGCGCCTTAGTGACTTCGATCCACCAACCGCGCTCGGACTCGAGCAATCCGTACTCGTCGCGCATCACCCACGGGAATTTGTCGCCGCGTAGCTTCGTCGTGTCTCTTGCTCGACACACGACGCGATAGCGGCCGGGCGACAGTTCGGTGCGTTTCAGGACGAGCTTGTGCACGCCCGTCGCGTTGTTCTTCGTGACTGTTCTAGGTTCGTCGGTGATCGGGTCGAGTTTGCCGCGTTTCCAGCGTTCGCGTGGGCCTTCGACGCCTGTCTTCGTGGACTTGGTGCTGGGCGCGCTGCTGTTCGGAATGCGCGCCTCGGGGAGGACCCACCACGTCACCTCGAGCGCGTGCGTCGCAGGCTTCATCACGTTCGCGACGATCTCGAGCGTCTCGCCTTCGAACTTCAACGACTCGCTCGCGGCTTGTGCGAGCGGATTCGGCGCGACCGATTCGATCGGATCGACGATCGAATAGATGCGTAGCACGAGCGCCTCCTGACACACGACGCAGTACTCCTCGGAACTCGACATGACGCAGCCCGTCGACGTCGGACGCCACACGCCCTTCACGCGGCCCATGCCACCTTCGACCATGCCTACGCCGGGATATTTGGCTTCGATCCAGTGCGCCCACGGCGCCGATTTCGGATCGGCCGACGCGGCGACGTTGATGCCGTTCTTCGGATCAGCGCCTTGGCCGTGGCTCTGCTGCGATTCGTATTCGTCCGACAAGCCGCCGAACGAATGGCCGAACTCGTGGATGATCGTGCGTACTTCTTGTCCGCCGATCGTCGCGATCCCGCCGCCGCCGGTGCCGAGCACGCCGTTCTTCACGAACACGATCGCCATCCCGTCGGTGTCGGGAATTTTCGCCATCACTTTCATGACGAGATCGCGATCGATGCCGACGTGACCCGCGAACGTGTTGAGCGTGTGACCGTTGAGCGCGGTGTCGTATTCGCGTCCGAATCCGTCGACACCGGACTCGGCCGACAACAGTTCGGCGCGGATGAAGTTGAAGTACGAGTAGTACTCGCGGAACGTCGATTGCCGCGCGTACAGCGGCGGAATGTCCTTCGACAGATCGTCGAACGCGTTCATCTGGTTGATCTCGTAGCCGTCGCCCATCAACACGACGTCGACGCGATTCTTCGACGGTCCGCTGCGCACGACGTCCGACCAACCGAGAAAAGCACTCGGCGCACAGCGCGTTTCGGCCTCCTTCGCGGCCGGCGTGCCCGGGTACTTCGCGACGATGCGTTTGTACTCGGCGCGAGCCTCTTCGAACTTGCCGGCGCGCACGCGCGCTTCTGCTTTCTCGAACGCGGCAGCTGCGTCGGCGGCGGGATCGCCTTGGAGGAGGAACAGGAACAGTAGAGGCGTGAAGATCGTGCGAGCGAGCATGCGCAGAGGCTGACCGCTCACGTCGACGCCAAGGAGTCCGGCAGCTTGAACACGGTCGTCTCGACTTCGCCGTCCATTTCGACCACGTCGCCGACGCCCAGCTCGCGCAAGCGCTCGAGCACTTGCTGCACCAACGTCTCCGGCGCGCTCGCGCCGGCCGTGACGCCGATGCGACGTGTCGAAACGAGCCATTCCGGCCGAATTTCGCGCGCGTCGTCGATCAAGTACGAGCGCACGCCGCTGCGCGTGCCGAGCTCGGCCAACCGATTGCTGTTCGAAGAATTCTTCGATCCGATGACGATGAGAACGTCGATGTGCTCTTCCGTCGTCAGGCGTTTGACGGCGTTCTGCCTATTCTGCGTCGCGTAGCAGATGTCCTTCAGCTCGGGCCCCTTGATCTTCGGGAAGCGTCGTTCGAGCGCGCGAATCACATCGCGCGTGTCGTCGATCGACAGCGTCGTCTGCGTCACGTAAGCGAGATGATCCGGATCGCGCACGACGAGCGATTCGACTTCGGACACCGTCGACAGCACGTGCACCGGTCCCGCGATGCGACCGCGCGTGCCTTCGACTTCGGGGTGTCCGGGATGGCCGATCAAGATCAGCTCGTTGCCTTTGGTCGAGTAGCTCTGCGCCTGCAGGTGCACTTTCGTCACGAGCGGACAGGTCGCGTCGATTTGGCGCAACCCGCGCTCTTGCGCCGCTCGCACGACGTCGTCGGACACGCCATGCGCCGAGAAAATCGTCACCGAGCCGACCGGAACCTCGGACAAGTCGTCGATGAACTTCACGCCGCGGCGCGCGAGATCGTCGACGACGTGGCGGTTGTGCACGATCTCGTGCAGTACGTAAACGGGCGCTCCGTGCAGCTCGAGCGCGCGCTCGACGATCTCGATCGCGCGGTCGACACCGGCGCAAAATCCGCGCGGGTTGGCGAGACGCACGTCCATCAGTGGTGCTCTTCCTTCGTGTGATTGCGATTCCACGACGGGATCTCGACGACGATGTCTTTGGTGCCGTTCGCGACGGCTTGGCACGCGAGGCGCGACGTCGGCGTCAGACCGGGCGCGCTGTCGAGCATGTCCTCTTCGTCCTCGGTCGCTTCCGACATCGTGTCGGCGCCGGAGCGCACGATCACGTGGCACGTCGAGCACGCGCAGACGCCGCCGCACGCGTGGTCGATCTCGATGCCGTGACCGAGCGCGATCTCGAGGATCGAGCCCTTCAATCCGTCGCGCGAGTAAGGGAGCGCGCTCGGCGCGACTTCGACTTTCACGTTCATGGGCATGAACGTGATCGTGTACGGCTTCGTCGGCAACTCCGCCGCGACCGGTTCGATGAAGGGGTTTTGTCCGCCCATTGTGTTGGCTCTGCTCGTGAGCGCGGATCCGGATGTCCGGACCTTGACGCAGGATTCGAAGTCGTGATTCTAGCGTGTCGCTGCTCTCAGCGTCCGCGACCGCCTTGCGGACGGCGACGTGATTCGGTCTCCGGCGCGCGCGGCGGCGGAGCGCGACGTGCCGTGTGACCGAGCAATCCACCGCTCATCGGACGTTCGAAAGTGCCGGGCGGGCGCTCTTCGAGTGCCGCAGGCTTCGTTGCCGGACGCGCATCCCGGCGCGGCGGCGGAGCGCTGCGTTGCGGCGATGCGCGACGTTGCGGGGGCGCGGGTTCGTTTTGGCCCTCGGGTGCATCGAGCGGAGCGCGAGGCGTTCGGGCCGCCGGACGTTCGCCGCGTCGAGAGTCGCTGCGCGGTGCGCGCTCGTCCGCGTTGCGCTGCGGACGATTTTTCACCGGGCTCTGCTCCATCGAGGAGTGGAAATCGCGTGCGGAGCCCGCGTCCGTCGGACGTGCCGTCCCAGAAGAACTCGCACGCGGCGAGCGCGGAGCCGGCGCGTCCGTGCGACGCGGTGCAGCGGCTTCGGCACGACGCGGTGCAGCAGATTCGGCACGACGCGGTGCAGCGGCTTCGGCGCCACGCGGTGCAGCGGCTTCGGCGCCACGCGGTGCAGCGGCTTCGGCACGACGCGGTGCAGCGGCTTCGTCGCCACGCGGTGCAGCGGCTTCGGCGCCACGCGGTGCAGCGGCTTCGGCACGACGCGGTGCAGCGGCTTCGGCGCGGCGCGGTGCAGCGGCTTCGGCGCCACGCGGTGCAGCGGCTTCGGCACGGCGCGGTGCAGCGGCTTCGGCACGACGCGGTGCAGCGGCTTCGGCACGACGCGGTGCAGCAGATTCGGCACGGCGCGGTGCAGCGGCTTCGGCGCCACGCGGTGCAGCGGCTTCGGCACGGCGCGGAGCAGGCGAGCGCGGTGCGCGCGTGTCGCGAGTCTCCTCCGCAGCGCGCGCTGTGGCAGCCGGGCGAGTCGCAGGGGAAGTGCGTGACGGCGGAGCATCGCGCGCGACCTCGCGGCGCGAGTGTTGTCCGTGATCGTCGGCTTCGTGAACGGAATTCGTGCGGCCGAGGGGTTTTTGAACCTCCCCGCCGCTGCGCATGCCATAGGAGCGGTCGTCCGCATCGCGAGCATCGCGTTTCGGAGTGCTGCGTTCGTCACGACGCGGCTGACGCGGCGCGTCGAGATTCGATCCGGTGTTCACTTCCGCCCGCGCGCGGTCGCGCGGGGGATTTCGATCGCTGCGCAACGGTGCTTCGGGTTCTGCGCGCGCGAACGAAACATCCTCGGGGCCGCGCGCGTGCGGAGTTCCCGAGCGCGGTCGACGTCCGGAGTCCGCGCGACGCGGCGACTCGCGGTTCGGACGCACGTCGCCGTGATTCACGGTCGCATCGCGCGCATCTTGATCTTCGGGCCAGCGCACCGCCTGCGCCGATGCATCGACGGGCTCAGGGTTCATCGGCGAAGTGCGCTCGAAAGCAGGCCGTTCCACGCGTGAACGACCACCACGACCTGAGCGTTCATCGCTGCGAGGCCCGTGCGCACTCGTCCCGCGATCACTGCGCGGAGCGTCGCGACCGGCGTCGCGCGGACCATCGCGTCGATCGTCGCGACGCGGACCCATGCGCGAGGACATCGGCAGTTTGGCTTCCGGAATGTCCCACGTCGCCTCTTGTTGAATCGGGCGCCAACGGCGCATGTCGAGGCTGCCGACGAGCGTGATCGCGCGACCCTTGCGACCGGCGCGGCCCGTGCGGCCGATGCGGTGCGTGTAGTCGGTGATGTCCTGCGGCGAGCTGTAGTTCAGCACCGTCGTGACGTGCAAGACGTCGAGTCCGCGCGATGCGACGTCGGTCGCGACGAGCACTTTCACTTCGCCGGTGCGGAAGGCGCTCATGACGCGGAAGCGCGCAGCTTGGTCGTAACCGCCGTGCAACGCTTTGATCGAGAACGGCAGGCGCTCGAGGCGACGCATCAGCTTGTCGACTTCGGTGCGCCGATCGCAGAACACGAGGAAGATGTCGTCGGCGGCGCTCTGCTCGATCAAGCGGATGAGCGCGAGCGGTCGCTCGTCGTCGTCGATCGGGATCCAACTCTGCGTGATGGTGTCGACGGTCGACACACCGGACGCAGTCGCGATTTCCACGGGGTTTTTCGTGTATTCGCGCGCCAGCTTGAGCAGTTCGGGCGGAAACGTCGCCGAGAAGAGCAGCGTCTGCCGCTCGTCGGGCATGTACGACAGGATCATCTTCACATCGTCGATGAAACCGATCTCGAGCATGACGTCGGCTTCGTCGAGCACCGCGAACTCGGTCCACGGGAACGACAAGAAACGCTGCTTGTAGAGATCGAGGATGCGCCCCGGCGTGCCGACGACGACTTGCGCTCCGCCCTTGAGCGCCGCGACTTGCGGCTCGAGCGGTTCACCACCGACGACGAGCGCGACCTTGATGCCGCGCGGTTTGCCGAGGACCTCGAGGACTTTTTGTCCTTGCTCCGCGAGTTCGCGCGTGGGGCACAGAACGAGCGCCAACACCGACGCGCGCGCCGGATCGCACTTCGACATCATGCCTGCGCCGAACGCGAGCGTTTTGCCTGTGCCGGTCTCGGCCTTGGCGATGACGTCGCGTCCGTCGAGGACGTGTTGGATCGCCAGACGCTGGATCGGCGTGGGCGTGGTGATACCCATCGCGGCGATCGCGGCTTGGATCTCGGGCCCTAGTTTCCACTCGGTGAAGGAACGGATGTCCGGCGGTTCGAGCGTGGGTTGGAGAGGCGCGATCGAAGGATCAGATTTGCGTGACGACGGCGCGGAAGACGGACGGCGTCGGGGACCCGATTTGGGGCCGCCGCGACGCGGAGGATGCGATTGACTCAATGTGACTTTCGAAAAGCCCGACCAGGCGGGCGAAGAGACAAGTTGTGAAGCCGCTGACCGAGGGCAAGCGATTCGGATCGCGCCTCGATGTGGCCGGCTGTGGGGTCGCGCTCTCGTCCGCGGCGTGGCCAGCTCAGGGGTCGCCCGCCGGAGCGGATTGCGATAGGCCTGACACCGGATGGCGCGGATCGGGGCGTTCGACGGACCGCTAGGATACGCGTCGGGCGGGATCCGAGAAAGGCTGGAGCGCGCAATCGCGCCGAAATCGGCGGTGGAGCGATGTGGAGCGTGGTCCTCGCGTGCTCGAGTGCGGTTTGGGTGCAGGAAAAGGCCGTTCCGCTGTCGCCGGTGTCGGCGCTGAAGTTCGAGTTCGAGTTCGCGATTGCGATGCCGGGGGTCGAAGGGCGCATCGATCACATGGCGCTCGATCCGAAGGCCGGCTTGTTGTGGGTAGCTGCGCGCGACAACGACTCTGTCGAAGTCCTGGAGCTCGCGACACGTACGTCGAAGGCGGGATACCGTCCGCGCTTCAAGCCTCAAGGCGTCGTGTACGTGGATTCACGCGCGCGTGTCGCCGTCACATACGCCGAGCTCGAGTTGATGGAGTTCCTTCAATGGACGGAACCAGCTGAGTCCCGCCGAATCACCGAGGCGGTGAAGATCGATTTCGACGGTGACAACGTTCGTTGGCTGCGCGGTTCGAGGATCGTGTTGGTCGGCACAGGTGAGGGGCGCCTGGAGTTCGTCGATACACGAAAAATGAACGTCGACGGCAGAGTCGATCTCGGTGCTCACCCGGAGTCATTCCAGGTCGACTGGGCGGAAAAACGTGCCTGGGTCAACATCCCGAGCAAGAGTTCGATCGCCGTGGTCGACCTCGAAGCGAAGAAGGTAGCGCGCTGGATAGAAGTGAAGAGTGCCAAGAAAAACTATCCGATGGCGCTCGCCGAGAAAGACAAGCGTTTGCTCAGCGGTTGTCGCGAGCCAGCGAAATTGCTCGTGTTCGACATCGAGAACGATGCTCTGACGGCCGAATTGCCGCTATCCGGAGACGTCGACGATATCTTCGTCGACGATGAGCGCGCGCTCGTCTACGCCTCTTGCGGAGAAGGCTTCGTCGACGTGTTCGAGCGCACTTCGCCGGGTGCGTGGAAGGTGAAAGAGAAGATTGCGACATCCGCCGGCGCACGCACATGCCTCCTCGTCGCATCCGAAAAACGACTCTTCGTCGCCGTGCCGCGCAAAGGCGAACAGGAGGCCGAAGTGCGCGTGTTTTCGACGGCTCCGCGAACACTGCTCGACGCTACGCTACTCGCCATGCGCATCGTCACCTGGAACGTGAACTCGGTCCGCGCGCGACTGGCGCGCGTCCTCGAATTTCTCGAGCGTGTGAAGCCCGACGTCGTCTGTCTGCAGGAGACGAAGTGCATGGAGGATCAGTTTCCGTACGAGCCGATCCAAGACGCCGGATACCAGTGCGCCGTGCTCGGGCAGAAGACCTACAACGGCGTGGCGATCCTCTCGAAGCGCCGCATCGAAGACGTGCGCAAGAACTTCGGCGAAGAGACGGAAGCGCGCGTGATCTCGGCCCAAGTCGAAGACGTGCTCTTCGTCAATCTCTACGTCGTCAACGGGCAAGAAGTCGGCGCAGAGCGCTACTACTACAAGCTCGATTGGCTCGCGCGTGTGCGCGATCACATCGGCACGAACTTCGACATGAAGGAGAAGCTCGTCGTGCTCGGCGACTTCAACATCACGTTCGACGATCGCGACGTGCACGATCCCGATCTGTGGCGCGAGAAGATCCTGTGTTCGACGCCCGAGCGTGAAGCGCTCAGCGGTTTCACCGAGATGGGCCTGGCCGACGGTTTTCGCAAATTCCACCAGGAAAGCGGCCATCACACGTGGTGGGACTTCCGCACGAAGGGCTTCGAGCGCGGGCTCGGCCTGCGCATCGATCACGTGTTGATGTCGCCGAGCGCGCTCGCGGCGACGACGAATGCCGAAATCGATTTGGACGCTCGTCGTGGCGAAAAACCGAGCGATCATGCGCCGGTCGTCGTGACGATGTGAATGTCGCGCAGCACGCATCGACGAAGAAATAAGGCCTGAGGTCGTCAGTCTGCTTTTCCACGGATGACACGGCTTGCCTAGTTCGACAAAGGCACTCGTGTACACCGCAACGCGCTGTAGATCATCGATCTGCCGCGAACACAAACTCCTGGCTCGGCCAGCGGCACACGCCTTGCCATGTAGTGCGCATCACACGCCATCCCGCGAGCCCAAGCTCGAGTTGAGCGTACCCATGGCTGTTTGTTCAAAGGTGAATGCATGAAACTCCTCCTTCCTCTCGCACTGCTGGTCGTCACTGCCGGATGTCAAAGCTCGTCGCACAGGTCGACGCGCCTCTCGGTGGACGACGATGCGCTCGTCAACGTGCCGGTGTCCGATCGCGACGACATCACCCGCGCCCGTACGGAGTGCACTGAAGTCAAAGACCGCATGAACGTGGCCGAACGCGATGTGCAAAACGCGAAGGATCGCGTGAGCCTCGCGAAGCAGTCCGCCGCTATCGCTCACGACGAACTCGACGCTGCGGACGATCGCGTGAAGCTCGCGAACAGCATGAACCAAGATGCGCGTGGGCCGGCCATGAAAACGGCCGACGAGAACCGTGAAGCGGTTCGAGCGCACGGACGCTGGGCAGACGCTCAAGTCGCCTATCACGAGCACGTCGTCGACAGCATGAAGGCGCGTGTCGAACTCGAATCGTTGCGTGAAGAACTCGCGAATGCAAAGGTCGAATTGGCCAAGGCCAAGGCCGTGAATTCGCTCGATCGCTCCGACATGGACGAATACGACGTAGGCGCTTTCGAGAGCGTCGTGGCGACCAAGCAAATGAACGTCGAGATGGCCGAAGTCGACGCTGAGGCATGGCAGAAGAAAATCAAACTCTGTCGGGACGCTCTCGACTCGCAAGCCAAGACGGTGCCGGCGAGCTATCGTGACAGCTGGCGCAAGGTCGAAGATGTTGAAGTCAAGCGTGACATGAAGTGACCCTACTTAGGTGCGGTGGGAAGTCACCGTACTGACCAGAAACTGCGCGGGCCGCCGGAGGAACTAGCGTTTCTCTTGCGGCCCGATGCATTTGGATCGAAGGACCCAGGAGCTGGCGCGCATGTCTGTGTCGCGTGCTTCGCATGCGCTTGAGATGTAAACGTCAGCGAGTCATCCGTTCTGATTCTCGAGTGCACTCGTTGCTACTGGCAACAGCGCTCGCACAAGGATTCGCTTCCAGAGCAATTGAGCCCACTCGACCGTCACGCGCAGCTTCACCCAAGAATGACGTTTCGATTCGACATAACTCGGCACACTCCGGCGTCGCGCACAACATCACCGAGCGGACAATCCCATTCCGCACAGAAACCCACGCTCGGCCGTCGGGCCAGCACACTTGGCAACCACGCCCAGCTGCACCGGAACAGACGTTTCCATTCCGAGCAACTCGGCACACTTGGCCGCTGCGCACAGCTGCATCGAAAATACGCTCCCTTCCCCAGCAACTCGGCACACTCTGCCGCCACACCCAGCTGCATCGGAACCGACGTTTCCCTCCCGAGCAATTCGGCACACTTGGCCGCCACGCGCAGCTGCATCCGAACTACGTTTCCCTCCCGAACAACTCGGCACACTCCGCCGCCACACCCAGCTGCATCGGAACCGACGTTTCCCTCCCGAGCAACTCGGCACACTTGGCCGCCACGCGCAGTTGCATCCGAACTACGTTCCCTTCCCGAGCAACTCGGCACACTCCGCCGCCACACCCAGCTGCATCGGAACCGACGTTTCCCTCCCGAGCAACTCGGCACACTTGG